>JGI11705J14877_10000475_pt1 | contig 25082 bp, 20 predicted proteins | sample Etolaghawater15m_FD_14877 | JGI IMG/M metagenome (IMG submission 14877)
GANTGCTCGCCTCTGTCGAGGCATTTTATCGGGCTCAACCCGCTTATCACGGGCGTTTTTTACGTCAACCTCGCAAGCGAGACATAGTGCTCCCTGAGTCTTTTCACCCTCGGCGATTTGGTTGCTGGCTTGTGGTGGCTCAGGTCGACCCGTATACTGTAGTGGTCAAGTAAATTCGTACCAAAAGCCAAAAACATTTCAGGCAGCATTGAGTTCAGCTTCAATGGGGGCGAGGAATTCGTCGCCCTGCTGCCGGGAACCGATCGCAACGGCGCCCGTCATCTGGCCGATCAGATGCGGGCTGCCGTGGAGGCCTTGGCCATTCCTCATCAGGGCTCCAGCAGTGCCAAAGTGGTCACCTTGAGTCTCGGCGTGGCGACCCACGAAAATGGCGATGCCAAAGCGAATCTGAGCCAATTACTAGCCTGCACCGATCAAGCCCTGTACCGTGCCAAGCACCAAGGGCGTAATCGGGTGGAGCAGGAAACCAATGCATCACAGCGTTCACGTGTTAGATCGTGAAGGTTAAACAACTCACGATCAGCACTGCCACTACTCAATCACCGCCGCGCTAGCGCCTTCATCATCGACACTATCGGGCACTGGATTGTAGAAGACGCGCCGGAACATCGCATCGGAAGCGATAAGACGCCCATTTTTGTGGTGCTGCTCCTGCGCCCAGACCGAGTAGAGCAGCATTCCACCGCTATCGGCCTGTAGACTCGCTTCGCTAGAGGCGGTGTCACGCTTCCCCTCCAGATCATCAAACTCATTACAGAAGCCAGAGCCAACCAGCGTATCAATCACGGTAGCACTACCGGTTTCAGGGGGTGTGGTGAGGTAGGTTGCCGGCTGCCGGTTAGGGTAACAGTTGCTCTGCTGCATCGCTTCGACTGTCAGCAGCGTATCGCCACTGGGCTCATAGGCGACGGTGTAGTGATCACCGAAGCCGAGCGCCCGACTATAGTGCAGATCGAGCGGCTCCGCTTCACCTACCGCAGTGGTGCTGTTATCGCCACTCTCATAGACGATAAAGTAGCGAGAGGGATCGCGCCACTCCATGTCACTACTAGCCGCCGCAGTGGAAGCGTAGCGCGGATCGAGAATGGTAAAACGCATCGACGGTAGCTGCGAGACGTTGCGCGCCTGCTCCACCCTCCCTGCATCATACTGATAACAGGCCCGCGGCTCGGCCACTTCGTCGCCACTGATCGCATTACGGTACGTCTCACAACTCACCGTACCGGCACCCTGATAGGTTGCGCCATCTTGGTGCCGATAGTCACCCGGTAGCGTCCCCCAACTCACCCCACCATCGAATGAGCGCCGCACATAGAGATCGTAGCGATCGCGCCCGACCCGATTGAGCCGCCAGTTCGGTGACCACGCGTAGAGTAGCATCACAAAATCACCATCGAGGTAGCCGCGATGCCCCTTGGCCACATCGTAAGGGTTCTCCCACGACTGATCATCAAGGGTTGAACCGCGGTTGCGACAATCACCGAGTGGTGTCACTGTCACATCGCTATCGGTCGCTAACGGCGATAGTTCGGCCCCACCGCTACCTTGACACTGCATCCAACTAAGCACCTTTGTGGTGTCACCCCGCTGCAGATCATCCTCACCCTCAGGTAGTGGCCCGGCAAGCAGCACCGGATCGACCTGACCGGCGCCATAGGGGCACTCACTACTGCTACTATCGGCCGTGGCGGTGGCTGAATCGACACAACTCACCGGAATAGTGGCCGATAGATTGATTGCCGGTGCGGCACAGATACCGTCGGGGTAGTAGGGGTTACCCTCCTGTGCAATCCACGCATCACACGCCATATTGCGGAACGCGTAGGGGTTAGCGCCACCGAGGTTATCGGGGGCGATGATCCGCCGCGCCATCACATCCGCCGGCCCACCCTGGTTCATGATGCCCTGCTTCCACGACGGGAACGCCGCTAAACCGCTACCGCCGATGCGACTTAACGGCTGGGCGAGCAGACTACCGCGCCGCGCGATCTCGGTGCGGTAGATATCGTAGTTATAGCCATCAAAATCCCATAACAGCTGGGTGTTGATTGGGGCTAGCGGCTCACCGCTCTGATAATCCTGCTCTGGCTGATTGAGAAGATGACCCCGGCCAGCAAGATGGGCGAGGAGTCGATCGCGCTCATCGAGCGGTGAGTTATCATCATGATGCGGCAGCCGCATACTGAAGCTGTAGTACCAGAGATCTTTACCATCATCGATCACCTGCTGCTCACTCGCTGGCACATCAGGTAAACATGCAGCCACTTCACCCGCCGCATCGAGACAGAATGCCCCCATTCCCTTCGATCGCTCTGCAACCAGCACCACCCACGCATCATCGTTTAGCAATTCGGTGTCGGTAGCGAGTATTGCAGGATTAGCCACTGCAAACTGGGTCGGAAAGAGCATCAACCGCGGACGGGTTGAAGCGGTGTTACCGAGTAGTGGGAAACCGCGCTCGGTAACGCAGATATCACCATCTGAACGGCTATTTTGGCTATTTGAGTTGGTCTCAATATTGACCGTGTCAGCGCACGAGTCAGCCAACCCAAAGTCACTTCCGATCAGGGTTGATGTGGATGTACTCGCCCACACCCCCGCCCCATTGCAGTAGGGTAGCGGGTTGCTGATGTTACATTTCGCGTTGTCGGTGATCCGCATCGGCATCGCCATCGGGATCGCTGGCTGCGGCCGCCGGTCGCTATCCGAGCTATCCGCCACGTCGGCGAGATAGGTATCGAACGCTGCGATAGTGTAGTCGCTCTGCTCCACCGCCGATTTACCCCGCTGGGTGGCGCTATTGGCGACCAGATCAAAATGTTCCCACGGCAGATAGCTGTACCAGATATCGGTACCGTTGTTGGCGATGGCACCACTCCACCCCTCGCCCGGCCCCTCCCCCTGTCCTGGTCGGAGACCACCCGGATCCTCCTGCCATGTCACCGCACAGCCGGCACCGGCGACACACTGCGCCTCGACCCGATTGACATCGCGTGCCCCCGAGGTGAGACGCTCCGGTTTGAACCAGACCACCTCTGGCGATCCCTCCCCATCGGTTCGTAACACCCCGCGCGCACTCCAGAGGCAGCTATAGGGAACCTGACCGACGGCGCGGTTCGGCTCATGGCTATCACCGCTGTAGTCAACCGCCTGCTGCTCTCCGCGCACGCCAAATAGATCGGTGAGGTAGATCGCATCGCGCCGTTCAACCGACTCACCATCGGCCGCTTCATCGACACCGAGATCGATACCCATGCGATTCGCAATCACACTGCGGGTGGTCTCATCTAGGGCGTAGTTGGGGTTACCCCCATCACAGTAGCGACTCGGCCACACCACCAACATCCGATTGTCGGCACTGGCAAGAAAGATGTTCACCACATCGCCGGGGTAGTTGAATCCGGTATCGGAAAACAGCTTAATATCGCGCCGCACCACTGCGCTAGAGCTCAGATCAGCAGAGCGCGAGAGGTTGGTGCGGCGCCAGCTCTGACCATCATCAAAACTGACCGCAGCATAGGCATCGCGCTGGCCATGACCGACAAAACCGGTTCCATCAACGCCGCTCACCGATCCACTGATATAGACTCCAATCAGCGGCTGCACCTGATCCACTTGCAGATCAAAGCTACCATCGGTGGCGCGATAGATCACCTCGGTCGGGGTGGTGAGATCGGCGCTGCTACGGGCGTTGCCGTTTAACTCTAGGGTCGATTGCGGTGAGAGCCGCGTTGTAGCGCTATTGAGGCGAGTGATAAAGGCGTGCTCCGCCTCGGGGATCACCGCCCCGCGCGGTACCGTCAACCGCTCTGGGCTAGAGATACTTCGCTGCAGTAGCTCACCATCATCGGCAAGTGGGCTACCGCTGATCGCACTCATCACCAGCAGCGGCAGTAACCGATAGCGCCACTTCAGATTGAACGCCAACGGCTGTTGCGATAGCTTCGGGTGTTGCATGTCACACTCCTTGTGTGGATGGATTGATGGCAGCAGAGCATCCTCTCTGGCTGCACTCCTCTTCCAAAGTAGCAGCAAATCGCTACGGTTGCACCACCACCGCGACCCCATCGGCAAGTGCCGGATCGGGGTAGAGTACCACCCGATCACCTTCGGCAACGCCCGATAGCAGTTCAACGTGGCTATCGCTACGGTGGCCAATGCTCACCGGCTGCTGCACCACCCGCCCCTGTTCGATCCGAAACAGCGCCCAGCGACTCTTAGCATCACGAAATAGCGCGCCGATCGGTAGCTGCAGTACATCGGCCCCGTGCCAGAGCCGAAACCGCACTTCGATGCGGTAGCCATCACCGAGACGGGTGGTTGTGGTCACCGGTAAGCGGAGATCGGCGATCACCCAGACCCGCTGCTCACTGACACCGAGCGCCGAGACTTCAGTAAAGGCGATTGGCTCAATCTGTCGCACCTGCGCTGCCAGCACTTCACTCCCCCCCCACACCACAACCTCTAGCGCCATCCCTGGCTCAATCGTGACCGCTTCGGTCGAGAGGAGATCGATCGCCAGCTCCAGATCGGTCGGGTCGGCCAGTGTTAGCAGTGCCTCTCCGCTGCTGACGATACCGCCGCTATCGCGATGACAAGCGAGGATCTGGCCGCTGATTGGGGCGTATAGCCGCAGGGGTGCAATCGGCATGAGCGGATCGAGCACCCGATCGGATCCATGGGGGGAGAGCAGCGGCGCCGGTTCAACTAACGGCAGTGGAAAGGGGTGGAGCGCAATCGCCGCTGCCTGCACCGCCGCGACCGCCTGTTGATGGGCAGCGGTCGCGGCGATTAGCGCACTACTCGCCCGCTGAGCAGCGGCGGCCGCCTCCTCCGCCGACTGTTCGCTCACCTGATCCTGCCCCCGCAGTGCCGCTAACCGCTCGGCCTGGCGCTGCCGCTCCAGCACGGTCGTCTGCGCCTGCTGCACCATCGCCGCAGCGGCCTGCTGCTGCGCCTGCCGCTCTGACAGGGTGGCGACTGCGGTCGCATGCTGCCGCTGATCGAGGGGGGGTGGGGGGAGTGGATAGAGCGTCAGCAGGGGCTCGCCTGCCATCACGGTTCGCCCGACCACGCAGTCGGGTCGCTCTAAGGTGGCAGCGAGTGGAGCGGTGATCTGGTAGCGGTGGCGCACCCGGCTCACACCATCCGCTAACAGCCACTGCGTCAGCGCCCCGCGACTCACCGTTGCGATTGTGACCGCTAGCGGTGTCGGGCGCAGCAGGAGCGCTGCCGATAGCAGCAGCAGGAGGAGCACAACGATCCAGCGTAGCGAGTGCCCCATCAGGCGGCGATGGCTCATCGGTTCACTCCCGTCGCTTCAAGACAGCGAGTAGATCGAGACGGCGCAGTTGCCGCCACAGTAGCCACCCGCTCACCGCGGCCGCTGATAGCAGCAGTAGCACCGTGAATAGGTAGCTAACCGGATGGAGAACCAGCGGAATGCGGTAGAGTTCGGACGCCAGCGCGGTCACCAGTAACTGACCAATCAGATAGCCGAACAGTGTCGCCAGTGGAATCGCCAGCAGTAGCAGCAGCAGTTGTTCACCGAGGATGATGCGGGCGACCTCCGGCAATCGGAAACCGAGTACCCGTAGCGTCGCTAACTCACGCTGCTGTTCGGCCAGTGCGATGCGGCCACTGTTGTAGATAACGGCGACGGTGATGGTGGCGGCAAGCAGGGTGTTGATGAGTGCCATCACCAGCAGGCTATGGCCGATCGTCTCTCGAAAGGCGTTGAGCATCGCCTCCTTCTGCTGAATTGTCGCAATTCGCGGCCGCTGCTGCAGCGCGCTCAGTAGCGCCGGTAGCTGCTGTGGGTCGCTGCGTAGTAGCATCGTCGATCGGCGCGCCCCCTCTGGTAGCAGTTGATCGAGCTGTGATAGCGGCAGATAGGCGGCGACGCCGAGGCTATCGTTAATCCAGCCGGCAACGCTCAACTGCCGCTGCGGGGTACCCGTGTGTGTTAGCAGCGTCACTGTTACACCGCTACCCGGTGGAGCGTGTAGCTGTTCACCGAGATAGCGACTCAGCAGCAGACCGGTGAGCGGCAGCGACTGGGCACGCCCCTGTTGATCGAGCAGTCGGCGCAACTGCGGCTGCGCCACCATCCCCTGCAGTAGGGTGCGCTGCTGCCGATGTCCTACTGTTAGTCGTACCGCTAGCTGCTGGAGCGGCTCTAATTGGAGTACGCCGGGTAGTCGCGCCACCTCTAGCTGCGCTGCCGGTGTCACTGCTTCGGTAAATGTGATCAGGATATCCTCGCGCTGCACCTGCCGAAATTGGCGCTGCAGCAGCCACTCAATCGCATCGCCTTGGAACCGGCCGACCAGTAGTAGCGCACCGGCGAGAGCGATGCCGATCACCACCAAGAGTGCCTGCCATGGCCGCTGCTGTAGGTGGCGCAGGAGCATCCGCGTCGCAGCGGCAGGGGCGGTGTAGCGATAGCGGTGCGGTAGCGGCCGATAATGGGCGGCGCTGGCTGGCTGCATCGCCGCTGCCGGCTGGAGTCGAAGCGCGGCGAGTAGCGCCCCACTGGCGGCGAGTAGCGCAGTGAGTAGCGTCACCAGCAGCGCACTGGCGACTACCGACGGTTCAAGCCGGTAGTGGAGAAGTGGAAAGCGGAACAGATTGGCGTAGAGCTGCGCTAACTCTTGACCAAGCAGCAGTCCGATCAGTAGCCCAAGCGCGATCCCGCCAACGAGTAGCAGCAGTACCAGTTGCAGATAGTGGATCGCAATCGTGCGGTCGCGATACCCAAAACTCTTGAGGAGTGCGATTAGTGGTCGCTGTTGGCGCACCAGTCGCGCAACCACGACGCCCACTAAGAAGGCGGCGACAGCGATAAAGATGAGCGGTACCACCCGTGCCGATCCCTCTAGCCCCGCTAACTCCTGCTCTAGGTAGTGGTGTGAGAGCTGCTGGCTGCGATCGTAGGCGCTCTGCCCACCATAGGGGGCGAGGATCCGATCGATCTGGGCGATTAGTGCCGGTCGATCAGCGGTGGCGCGCAGTTGTAGCAGAAAATCATTCGCGGCTCCCCGTAGCCCGGCCGCCGGTGCGAGCGTATCGCGGCGCAGCCACACCACCCCATAGCGGGCGTAGTCGGGCACAATCGCCCCCGGTTCAATCTGGTAGATAAAGGCGGGGGAGAGTCCTACGCCGACCACGCGCAGTCGCTGCTGATGCCCCTGAATGGTCGCTACCAGCTCGCTATTGAGCGCCAACTGGTGCGCCTGTGCAAACGGTTCACTCACCACCACCTCCTGGCGGGTGCCGGCAGCTGGCAGCCGTCCGCTAGCGAGCCAGAGACGATTTAGCGGCGGCTCACCCTGCGATGGTAGCGATACCAGTAGCGCATTGATCGGTTGATCAAAGTTGGGTAGCGCTAATCGCGCCGCAGTCACCACTCGCGCACTCACTTGTGCCACACCCGGGAGCGCCGCCAGTTGTGCGGTGATACTCAGGGGAGCACGGCGGGCGGTCGCAAAGAGATCGGCAAAGCGGTAGTCGTGATAGAAGGCGGTTTGGCTCAGTCGGAGCGCATTGATCATGCCAAAGGTCATGATCCAGGTGGCGACACCAGCCGCTAACACCAGTGTGATCGCCAGCGCTGGCCCCCGCAGCGTGTAGCCATCGCGCCACACTTTTCGCTGTAGCGTAGTCACCAGTGGAGCCTCTGCGGCGCTTGCGGCTGATGATTGTGTTCGACCGCCACAATCTGGCCATCATGGATATGGAGTACTCGGTGCGCCATCGCTGAAATCACCGCGTTGTGGGTGATCAATAGCGTGGTGGTGCCCAACTCGCGGTTAGCGTTAGCAAGCGCTTCTAACACAATAATACCGGTCTTAGAGTCGAGCGCGCCGGTCGGCTCATCGCAGAGTAGTACCGCCGGCCGTTTAGCAATCGCCCGGGCAATCGCCACCCGCTGCTGCTCGCCGCCGGAGAGCTGCGACGGGAAGTGATCGAGTCGATCGGCAAGACCAAGCGCGGCGAGCGCCTCTTCGGGTGGCATCGGATCGGTCGCAATCTCAGTGACAATGGCGACATTCTCGCGGGCGCTGAGGGTCGGAATGAGATTGTAAAACTGAAATACAAAACCGACATGATGGCGTCGATAGTCGGTGAGCGCGGCATCATCGCCGGCGGCTAGTGGCTGACCACGATAATTGACCCGGCCGCGACTAGGCCGCTCTAGTCCACCGAGAATGTTCAGCAGGGTCGATTTACCACTCCCTGAGGCACCAAGTAGCACCACCAACTCGCCGGTATAGAGGTCGAGATCGATACCGCGTAGCGCGTTGATCTGCACCTCACCGAGTTGATACCACTTCTGGAGCGCACGCACTTGAAACAGTACCGAAGATGGCATCCTCTCCTCCCGCTGTTAGGTTGATGCTGTTTCACATAGATCAGCATCGACATATCCCCTGTAAAACGTGTATGTTGTCGCTTTTCTACCCCTCCCCGATCAGGATAGCCAACCGACAGAGGAGAGCGGGGTGAGGATCTGTATTTACAGATCAGCTATCCCTCCCGCCTGCACAAGGCGGACAGCCCCGGATAAAGTACGATGATGAAACTGACGATTGCCGGGCGTTTTGTGCTGTTTACCGCAGTGCTGCTGGTTGTCACAGTAGCGCTGCTCTCATTGGTTACCGTCAGCCGCACCGAAGAGACACTCCGGGCAGCCGAGCGGCAGCAGCTAGAGCATATCTACCATAATGTGCTGGCGAGTATTGCGTTTGAGGGGCGGGCGGCGCAGGCGATGAGTGCGTTAGTCGCGACCATTCCACAGGTGCAGCAGGCGTTTGCTAGTGGCGATCATGAGGCGCTCACGCAACTCTTTAGTCCCGGTTTCCGCACCATGTACGACGACTATGGTGTACGACAGTTTCAGTTTCACACGCCGCCGGCCACCTCATTTTTACGGATACACAAGTTGGAGAAGCGAGGCGATGATCTCTCCTCGTTTCGTCACACCGTGGTCGAGACCAATCGGACGCGGCAGCCGATTCGAGGACTAGAGGTGGGGGTTGCCGGTTTGGGTGTGCGCGGGATTGTGCCGGTGAGCAGCGGCAATCAGCACATCGGCTCGGTGGAGTTTGGGATGTCGTTTGGGCAAGCCTTCTTCGATGATTATAAGGCGGAGCATGGCGTCGATATTGCGCTGCACCTCTATCGTGATGGGCGCTTTGATACCTTCGGTAGCACCTTCAATGATCGCGATACGCTGACTAGCGCGCAGCGGCAGCAGGCGTTCAATGGTGAGGCGATCACGATCCGCCAGCAGCTCGCCGGCACGCCGGTCGCGCTCTACGCTAATGCTGTCCACGACTACTCAGGCAATCCGATTGGCGTGTTGGAGATTGCGGTCGATCGCAGCTTCTACGCCGCTGAGGTGGCCGGTACCCGCAACAGCATGATGTTGATCGGTATCGTCGTGCTGCTGCTAGCGATTCTCGGTGCGCTCTTTATGGTACGGCGCATCACCAAACCGCTACAGCATGTGGTGATGAGTATGGAGGAGATCGCCGCCGGTCAGGGCGATCTCACCCGCCGACTACCCGCTGAGGGTGACGATGAGTTGGCGCTACTTGGGCAGGCGTTCAACCACTTTGTTGAGCGCATTACGCTGATTGTTGGGCCGGTGGCCGATGCCGCTAACCGCCTCTCCGGTACTGTCGAGCGCTTCTCCGCAACCGCTGCGCAGACCCACCAAGGGATGCGCCATCAGCAGCGTGAGACTGAGCAGATCGCTGCAGCGGTAAATCAGATGTCAGCGACGGTGCATGAGGTGGCGCACAACACCGCTTCCGCAGCCGACGCGGCGGCCGATGCCGATGAGCGCTCCGCCGATGGGCGGCGAGTGGTCTCCGCTTCGATTGAGTCGATTGAGCAGGTAGCACGCGAGGTGAAGCAGGTGGCTACGGTGATCAGTCGGGTCGATAGCGACAGCACCCGTATCGGTACCGTGCTGGATGTGATTGGGGAGATCGCTGAACAGACGAACCTGCTCGCGCTCAATGCAGCGATTGAGGCGGCGCGCGCCGGTGAGCAGGGGCGCGGGTTTGCGGTGGTCGCCGATGAGGTGCGCGTACTCGCCCAGCGCTCACACAAATCGACCGAGGAGATTCGGGAGATTATCGAGAGTCTGCAAAAAGGGGCGAAAGCGGCGGTTGAGGCGATGGATCAGGGGCGTACACGCACCGAGGAGAGTGTAAAACAGGCGAGTGCGGCGGGTGACTCGCTCACGGCTATCACTAATGCGGTCGATACCATTAGCCGTATGAACGCGCAGATCGCTACCGCCTCCGAGGAGCAGAGTACGGTCGCCGATGAGATTAACCGCAACATCGCTCGCATCAGCGAAGTGACCGATCGAACCGCGGCGCAGGCGGAAGAGACCTCACATGAGTCGGAGCAGTTAGTACGCATCTCCGAGGAGCTGCTCCACTTAGTGAGCCAGTTCCGTACCGGCAACGGCGATCTATTGCGCGATCTGGAGGCGGCCAAATCGGCACACCTCACATGGAAGGTGAAGCTGCGCGGCTTCCTTGATGGACGCCACGCTCTCACCGTCGCTGAAGCGGTCTCCGATCATGAGTGCCGCTTCGGGCAGTGGTACTTCGGTGCGGGGGGTAAGCAGTTTAGTCAGATCGCGGCGATGCAGGAGGTGCAACAACCGCATGCGGAGCTACACCAGCTGATCCGCCGCATCATCGATCTGAAAAATGGTAACAAGCTAGCCGAGGCGGAGCGGGAGTTCTCCAAGGTGGAACCGTTGTCGCAGCGCATCGTTGGGCTGATTGATCAGATTAAGCAGCAGGTGAGCTAACCCACTACATTGAGCTCACGCCGCCGGAACTTCACCTGCAGGCGGTCAGCGATCGCCTCGCAGGCGGGAATATCGGTCCCCTCTAAGCCATCAATGGCGGTGAGGGTGACCTCGATACCGGCATCGCGGGCCGCCTCAGCAAACGCTAACATCGCGGCAAACGCCCCCTCCCGCTTCGGTCGGGTGTGGTGCTCATAGTGGGCCGGATCTTGGCTGTTGAGTGAGATGGAGAGGGCATCGACCACCTTCGCTAACTGCGGTGTTACATCGCGATCATGGATCAGATTGGCTAAGCCGTCGGTGTTGACGCGCACCGAAACCCCCTGCTGCTTCACCCACGCCGCCACCTCTAGTAGCGCATCAAGCCGCTGCGTCGGCTCGCCTAAACCGCAGAAGACCACCTGCTGATAGCGGGTCGGATCACCGATCGCTGCGATCATCTCCGCGACCGATGGCTCTTTTGGGAGCCGGAGATCGTAGCTCTGCACATCCCAGGTCTGATTATGCTTCGGGCAGAAGCGGCAGCGCAGGGTGCAGCGGTTGGTGATATTGAGGTAGCAGTTACCATGTAGCTGATAGGCGATTACCGGCGCTTTGCGATCCACCTCGGTCGCCGCTAACTCCAGTAGCAGCGGTGCAACACCCGCTGCCGCACCGAGATAGGGGACACTATGCAGTGCCAGATCGGGAAACTGCGCCTGCACCGCCTCTAACTGCTCAGGGATATCCTCGACCACATGGCGACCGGCGGCCAGAAAGTAGGGGAGTACGACCAACTCAGTGGCACCGGCAGCAACTGCGGTGGTCGCCGCACCTAGAACCGACGGCTCTGCTAGCTCAATAAAACCGTGCACGACCGTGCAGTAGCGATCACCCGCTAGCGCGGCCATGCGCTGCGCGAGCGCCGCCACTTCGCGATTCGATGCGGCGCGACGACTACCGTGAGCAATTAACATCAGTGCGATCGAGGACATGATCGAGAACTCCTAAAGATTCAATCGGACGAGGGGGAGTGTGTGGGGGTGCGCGCGACCGATCTCAATCAGAGCGACGCAAGGTAGTTATCGACTGCCGCCTCTACGCTGATCGCGCCGGCTAGCACCGGCTGCTGATAGTGGCGCATCCACGGCCCCATGTGGCCCCGACAATCGTGCAGTTCAGTCAACATCAGACGCGCTAACGGCCCGGCGCCATCGAGAAAGCCGCTGCTCTCAAAGCTACGCGCTGCCGCGGCCCGATCAAACGGCACCCGTCGAATCGCCGCTCGCCACTGCTGATGATGGTAGGTGAAGCGGCCATAGGCGGCACGCGGATCACGATCAAAGGGGGCACCGACTGAACCGACATTGGCCACTAGCGTCCCCTCAAAGTTTCGGATCAGCGGCCGGTGGGTGTGGGCGGCGATAAAGAGATCGCGCGGATCGCCTAGTTTCGCCCGCAGCTCCTCATCGGCGCAGTTCGGCAGGATGCCGGCCCGATTGCCGAGCACACTACCGTGGGTGACATGCACCCGCCCGCCATCGGGATCGACCAGCTCTAGGTGATCGGGCCAGTCGGCCACCTGCGGCAGCGCATCGGCGGCTTTTAACTGCTCGGCACTCCAGCGGGCAAAGCGGCGCAGAGCAAAATCGGCCGCGCTTGGATCGTCCGGCAGGGTCGCCTCGCGCAGCACAAACGCTTCATGATTCCCCTGTACCACCGCCGCCGTCGGTACCTGCTGCTGTAGATAACGCAGCACCCCAATACTATCGGGGCCACGATTAATCAGATCACCATTGACCACCAGCGCATCGGGACGCCACTGCTCAACATCTTCTAAGACGGCGCTAAGTGCCGGCAGATTGCCATGCACATCCGAGATGACTGCTAATTTCACCCGCCACTCCCATTCGGTTGGTTAGCACAGGCAATATCCTACCACAGTCATCGGAAATGTGTCGCCCTTAGAAGCGCATACCGAACGAGAGGTAGTCGGTCGCATCGACATCGCTACCGTCAAGATAGCGCGTCCAATCGAGGCTACTCTCTAACCCAAAGAGCGAGAATCCGAGGCCAAGACCGACCGCCGGGGTGGTCTCATCCAGATCGGTACCGCCACTACTAAACTTCTGCTGCACAACGCCACCGCGCGCCCGCAGATAGAGAAAACCGCCACTGCGCACCGCGCCAAATAGACCGATACTAGAGAAGCTATAGTCACCGCTATTATCACCATACTCACCATCGGTCAGTGAGCGGGTGTACTCCCCCTCCAGCGCCACATCGGCCAGCACCACATCGGCTAACTCATAGCCCAGCACCAGCGAAGCGGCAGCGGTGCCGTCGGTATCGAGCAGCGATGGGTTGAGGTAACCCACCTTAGCGCCGACATAGAGCCCCTCGGCGGCCACAGTCGCTGAGAGGGTGGTTAGCAGGGTCGCCACTATCAGATTTCGCATCGTCTCATCCTGTCGATTGTTGCGCGTTATCGAGTAGTGCCGCCGCGCCCTGATTGGCCGCGACGGCAGCAACCCAACGCGATAGGCTTACTTATAAGCACCAACGCCGCAGAAGAAGCCGGCGCTATTCATCATCACATAGCTACTCTTCTCACGGATCTCATCGCTACCCGGATAGGGCCACTTATAGTCAACCCAGCCGCGCCCTGACTCAGCCGCCACCTCAATCATATCCTCAAACAGCTCATCGCCATACTTGTTGAAGCTCTTGAGGTTTTTGCCGTTGAGTTGCGGCTTGACCGCGTGCATCAGCATCACACCATCCAGATCCATACAGAAGACGTAGAGATCCTTCGCTTGAAACCCACCCTTCGGATCGGCAAACGCGGCGAACGCCTGATCGCGCCCCATACTATTGACCGCCGCCTGTGCTCTCTCCGACATCGCCTTCGCCTCAGCGGTCGATGCCATCTCCCCCGCATAAACGCCAGTGGCCAGCAGTGCAGCAGCCGCTGCAATCGTGACTGCAATCTTATTCAAGGTAAACTCCTCTTAAAGTTTAGGTTTATGGTGTGATTGCGGCGGCGAGACTACCGCAATGGGTGGCGGCGGTCTATAGGTTGAAGCTGCTGCCAAGCGTTAGCAATCGCCTGAAACTGTGCTGTATCGCCGCCGCGATCGGGGTGGTGACGCATCGCTAACTCACGATAGCGGCGGCGCACGGTAGCGGCATCTGCGTTAAGATCGAGTCCTAATGTCTGTAGCGCCTCAGCTCTGGCATGCTGACCATCGAGCGCACACCAGAACTGGTCGAGCAGCGCCCGCACCGCCGCCGCGTCGGTATCACGCAGCTGAGTACGATCAAGATAGTAGTCGCGCAGTGGATCCGGTCGCGCCAGCGCCACCTCGCCCGGCTGCCATGGCTGTAGCGCAATCATCAGGGGGCCAATCAGCAGATCATCGGTGCGCTGTGCACGCAACCGATCGCGCAGACGGTAGAGGGTATGAAACAGCAGGAAGTGACAGCGAAAGAGCGCCAGATCATCATCTAGCGAGAAGGCGGCAGGCTGCTGCGGATGGAGCTGCTGCAGACGACGAATCAGCGCAAACTCACTCACGCCGGCAGCAAACTCATCGCGCAGCAGCCGCTCTAATAGCGGCTCTAACGCCGCGATCTGGGCACTAATCGCCACATCGTATGCGGGTGACCCGCCGCCCGACGCTGCCGACGGCAGTGGTTCAACCGGCAAATAGCACCACAGCAACAATCCCGGCAACCATCAGTACCACCGCAATGGACAAAATGACCCGAAAGCGGCACTCAAAGTTGTTAGCGCACTGCTGACTCTTCTCTTCTAGGGACATGTTAGGTTGGCTCCTTCACCGTGAAAAATCGGATCGCATTATCTTGTAATAAGCGCCGCGCGCGATCGAGCTCCTGCTGCTGCACATAGGGACCCACCCGCACTCGATGCCATGCGGTGCCATCAGTCGCGGTCGCCACCTCAATCTCCGAACTAAGTCCCAACATCGCTAGCTCTGCCCGACGGGTATCGGCATCCGACGCCTGCTGAAACGAGCCCGCCTGCAAATAGTAGCGCCCCCCACCGGGGCGCTGGTCGAGCGTTTTAGGACGCTGCAACTCATCCTCCGGGATCACCACCTCACTCTGCGGCAAGATCTTATAGAAGGTGTAGTTAATTGGCTTCGGTTCCGACGCGGCAGTGGCCGCCGCGTTGGTGCCGTTGCTGGCGCTGGCGCTACTGCTGTTCCGAGCGCTACCGTTGCTAGCGCTATTGGCGCTGCTAGCGCTGGCGCTGCTACCGTTGCTGCTGCTATTGGCGCTGCTACCGCTGGCGTTGCTACCATTGCTAGCGCTGGCGCTGCTACCGTTGCTGCTGCTATTGGCGCTGCTACCGCTGGCGTTGCTACCATTGCTAGCGCTGGCGCTGCTACCATTGCTAGCGCTGACGCTGCTACCGTTGCTAGCGCTATTGGCGCTGCTACCGCTGCTGCCGCCACTGCTCGACTCAACCACCGCTGAGCGCGTAATCGCACCGCTGGCCAAAGCGGTGCTATCGGGCGCGGTCGATTCGATTAGCGGTGGCGGGGCCACACTTAACGTCGGAGTGGGTGCACTCGGCTGGAACAGATAGGCGATCAACAATCCACCCGCTGCCCCGGCTGCCAACCAGATCCAACCAGGTAGTGGCGCCTCTCCACCATAACGAGCGGTGGAAACACGCGACCGTTGGCCACTACCATAGCGGGTGGTACGGTTGCCGCGCTGCCGTTTCCCACCACTACCACCGCCACTGCTCCGGCGCGCCTTTGAGTAGTCACGTGTCATCGCTCTCCCCCCCTCAGCTGACCATCATCACATCTGTTCCGGTGCCGAGACACCAAGTAGCTCCAGACCGTTGTGCAGCACCTGCCGCACCGCTTGAATCAGGGTTAGACGCGCATCGCGTAGTTCACTATCCTCAACGATAAAGGTGTGGGCGTTGTAGTAGGTATGGAAGCTGTTGGCTAGATCGCGCAGATAGTGGGCGATCTGGTGCGGCTCATGCGCGAGCGCTGCCGCCTCCAAAATCTCTGGATAGTGTGAGAGCGCCATCAACAACTGCTGCTCATGGCTCTCAGCGAGGCGGTTGAGATGGCGCAGCCCCTGCGCCTGATCCCAACTTAACCCCTTCGCCGCCAGCTGCCGCAGTACCGAGTGGACACGCGCATGGGCGTACTGGATGTAGTAGACCGGGTTATCTGCCGATTGTGACTTAGCCAAGTCGAGATCGAAATCGAGGTGCTGCTCACACTTGCGCATGACATAGAAGAAGCGCGCCGCATCGTTACCCACCTCTTCGCGTAGCTCCCGCAGGGTGACAAACTCACCGGAGCGGGTCGACATCTGCGCCTTCTCACCACCGCGATAGAGAATCGCAAACTGCACTAGCAGCACATCGAGGCGCGCCGGATCATCGCCGATTGCACTCAGTGCCGCCTTCACTCGCGGCACATAACCGTGGTGGTCGGCGCCCCAGATATCGATCACCCGCTGATAGCCGCGCTCCAGTTTCTCCGCGTGGTAGGCGATATCGGAGGCGAAGTAGGTACGTATCCCATTTTCACGCACCACCACCCGATCCTTCTCATCACCAAAGTGAGTGGAGCGAAACCACTGCGCCCCATCCTTCTCATAGAGGTAGCCAGCATCGGCCAGGCGCTGTAGCGCCTGATCCACCTGCCCCCCCTCGACCAGCGAACGCTCCGAGTACCAGCGCTGATAGGTGACACCAAAACCGGCGAGATCCTCTCGAATATCATCAAGAATGGCATTTAACCCCGCATCAAACAGGCGGCGGTAGCGATCCGCGCCCAGCCGCTGGCGGCAGAGTGCCACTAGCGCATCGATATACTGCTCCTTATCACCTCCGTCCGGCTCATCAGCTGGCAGATCGTTGAAAATCGTCGCCGCCGGCGCCCGCAACTCATCCACCAACTCACGATGGAGGGTGGCGGCGATATCCCACACATAGTCACCGCGATAGCCGTTGCTCGGGAAGGTGACGCTCTCACCGCAGAGTGCTAGATAGCGGAGCCAGACGCTGGTGGCGAGAATATCCATCTGCCGTCCGGCATCATTGACATAGTATTCACGATCGACACTAAAACCGACCGCTGCCAGCAGATCGGCGACGGTTGCACCATAGGCGGCACCGCGCCCGTGACCAACATGGAGCGGCCCGGTTGGATTAGCGGAGACAAACTCCACCAGCACCCGCGCTCCGCGACCGATAGTTGAGTGACCATAGCGCTCACCCTCAGTGAGTACCTCGGCTACCACCTGCTGTAGCGCCAGCGGCGTCATAAAGAAGTTGATAAAGCCGGGACCGGCAATCTCAACATTCGCCACCTGATCGGAGCTGGGAAGATGGCGAATAATCAACGCCGCCAGATCGCGCGGGCGTTGTCGCGCCGCTTTCGCCAACACCATCGCAAGGTTAGAGGCAAAATCGCCATGTTGACGATCGCGCGCGCGCTCGATGGTAATCGCCGTCGGTAGATCACAGGTGAGCTCACCGGCCGCTTGCGCGGCGGTCAGCGCACTACTCAGAAGCTGTTGCAGATGCTGTTTCATCGATCCAGATAGGGGTTAGGGAGTTGGGATATTATCACCGCAAAGCGCGGCGTATGCGAATCGGTACTCAATCGTGATAGCCAAGATTAGGCGCTAACCAGCGCTCAGCATCGCTCACACTCATCCCTTTACGGGCCGCATAATCGACCACCTGATCGCGATCGATACGCCCCACGTTGAAGTAGCGCGCATCAGGACTTGCAAAGTAGAGACCACTGACCGCCGCCGTCGGCAGCATCGCGCAGTGCTCGGTAAGCCGCATTCCGATCCGCGCTTCGACATCGAGCAGTCGCCACAGCGTCTCTTTCTCGCTGTGATCGGGTGCAGCCGGATAGCCGAAGGCGGGGCGGATCCCCTGATACTGCTCGGCTATTAGCGCGCTACTATCTAGCGCCTCGCTGCTGTAACCCCAGAGACGGGTACGGAGCTGGTAGTGGAGCCACTCGGCGCACGCCTCCGCTAACCGGTCAGCAATCGCCTGCAGCATGATCGCCTGATAATCATCGTGCGCCGCACGCAGCGCCGCACTCTGCTCCTCAACGCCAATGCCGGCGGTACAGGCAAAGGTACCGATATGATCAGCCACTCCACTCGCCGCCGGCGCAATCAGATCGGCCAGCGCTTTATAGGGGGTATCGGCATCGCGCTGCTCACTCTGCTGCCGCAGGGTGTGGAAACGCACCCCATCGGCAAGCAGAATATCATCCCCCTCAGCCGCCGCCGGAAAGAGTCCCACCACGGCCCGCGCTTCAATCTGCTGATCGGCAATCAACTGCGCCAACAGCTGTTCACCATCAGCGAGCAGACGGCGCGCCTCCGCGCCCATCTCGGGGTGGTCGAGGATCTGCGGATAGCGCCCGCGCAACTCCCACGCATGGAAGAAGAAGCTCCAATCGATCAACGGCTGCAGCGTCGATAGCGGGATCGCCTCAAAGGTGACCACCACGCCACGCCCAACCCGCTCTAACGTAAGAGGGCCAGCGGTGGCAGGGGATGGGAGCCGATCAGCGAGCGGCGCGGGCAGCGCGGCAGCATCGGGAATCGCCAGCGCGCCGGCCGCCCATCCATCGAGAGCGCTATCATCAAGCGCCTGCAGTAGCGCCGGCGGTGCCGTGACAGCTCGATCTGCCACCGGTAACCGCCGTGCGCGTGCCTCAACCAGCGGCAGCAGTCGCCGCTGCTCACGCTCAGCGTGGCGCGCCCGCACGGCCGCCTGATCGTCACGCAGCGCCGCAATATAGCGATCACGCACACCCGCGGAGGTGGAGATGAGCTGCTGCGCAACGCCAACCGCGCGCGAAGCATCTTTAACCCACACCACCGGCCCACTATAGGCGGGGGCGATCTTCACTGCCGTGTGCGCACGACTGGTTGTTGCGCCACCAATCAGCAGCGGAATACGCATCCCGAGCCGCTCCATCTCAGCGGCAATATGCACCATCTCCTCCAACGACGGCGTGATCAGCCCAGATAGACCAATAATATCGACCTGCTGCGCCTGCGCCTCGGCCAAAATCTTCGCCGCTGGCACCATCACCCCGAGATCGATCACCTCGAAGTTGTTGCACTGCAGCACCACCCCGACAATATTTTTACCGATATCATGCACATCCCCCTTCACCGTCGCCATCAAGATGCGGCCATTACTGCGGATATCGCCCTGCTGCTCCGCCTCAATGTAGGGGATCAGGTGCGCCACCGCCCGCTTCATCACGCGTGCCGACTTGACCACCTGCGGCAGGAACATCTTCCCCTCACCAAACAGATCGCCAACCCGATTCATCCCATCCATCAGCGGCCCCTCAATCACCTCAATCGGGGCAGCGGCCGCCTGACGAGCCGCTTCGGTATCTTCCACAATATAGGTGTCGATCCCTTTGATCAGCGCATGCGCTAACCGCTGAGTGATCGGCAACTCACGCCACGCCTCATCATCACGCTGCTGTCGGCTCCCATCACCGCGATAATCGTCGGCGATAGCGAGCAGGCGATCGGTCGCATCGGCACGGCGGTTAAGCACCACATCCTCCACCCGCTCGCGCAGCGCCTCCGGTAGTTCATCGTAAACCGCAAGCTGACCAGCGTTGACAATCCCCATCGAGAGCCCAGCCCGAATCGCATGGTAGAGAAAGACCGCATGGATCGCCTCACGGACCGGATTGTTACCGCGAAATGAGAAGGAGACATTAGAGACGCCACCGGAGATGAGTGCCTGCGGCAGATGCTCACGAATCCAACCGGTCGCCTCAATAAAGTCGAGCCCATAGCGGTTATGCTCATCAATACCGGTCGCCACCGCAAAGATATTCGGGTCGAAGATAATATCCTCCGGTGGAAACCCAACCGCATCGACCAGCAGCCGGTAACTGCGCTCACAGATAGCAATCTTACGGGCAAAGGTGTCGGCCTGCCCCTGCTCATCAAACGCCATTACCACTGTCGCCGCCCCGTAGCGCCGCAGCAGCCGCGCTTGCTCAATAAAGCGCGCCTCACCCTCCTTAAGCGAGATGGAGTTGACGATCCCCTTCCCCTGAATACACTTTAAACCGGTCTCGATAATCTCCCACTTTGAGGAGTCGATCATCACCGGCACCCGCGCAATCTCCGGCTCACCTGCCACCAGATTGAGGAAGGTGCGCATCGCGTTGACGCCATCGAGCATCGCTTCATCCATGTTGATGTCGATCACCTGCGCGCCATTAGTCACCTGCTCCTGACACACCGCCAGCGCTGCATGGTAATCGCCATCTAGGATCAGACGCTTAAAACGGGCGCTACCGGTGACGTTAGCGCGCTCACCCACATTCACAAACAGGCTATCGCTACTGATGGTGAGCGGCTCCAACCCGGCCAAGCGGCAGGCGACCGGCAGCGTCGGCAGCGGGCGCGGTGCCGCATTAGCCACTGCCGCCGCGATCGCCGCGATATGATCGGGACTGGTACCGCAGCAGCCGCCGACAATATTCAGAAAACCGGCCGCCGCCCACTCCCCAATCTGCGCCGCCATCACCTCTGGGGTGAGATCATAACCACCAAACGCGTTTGGCAATCCAGCATTCGGGTGCGCTGAGACGTAGCACTCAGCGATACCGGATAGCTCCTCAATATACTGCCGCAGTTCCGACGGCCCAAGCGCACAGTTAAGCCCCAAACTGATCGGCTGCGCATGGCGCAGCGAGTGGTAGAAAGCAGCGACGGTCTGTCCAGAGAGGGTACGACCCGAGGCGTCGGTGATGGTACCCGAAATCATCACCGGCAGCCGGCACCCCTCACGCTCAAAGTAGCCCTCCAGCGCAAACAGCGCCGCCTTCGCATTGAGCGTATCGAAGATGGTCTCAATCAGGATCAGATCGACCCCGCCATCGACCAACCCGCCAATCGCCTCATCGTAAGCGGCCACCAGCGTATCAAAATCGATATTGCGCTTACCCGGATCATTCACATCAGGCGAGATCGAAGCGGTGCGATTAGTGGGTCCGAGCACCCCACTCACAAAGCGCGGCTTCTGTTCGCTACTAAAAGCGTCTGCCATCTCCCGCGCTAACCGCGCCCCGGCCAGATTCATCTCATAACTGAGCGCCTCCATGCCATAATCGGCCTGCGACACCGCATTGGCACCAAAGGTATTCGTCTCAATAATATCGGCACCCACCTCCAGATAGGCGCGATGGATATCCCGCACAATGTCAGGCTGAGTCAGCACCAGCAGATCGTTATTCCCTTTCAAATCGTGCGACCAATCAGCAAACCGCTCGCCCCGAAACCCCGCCTCATCGAGGCGATAGCGCTGCAGCATGGTACCGGTCGCACCATCAAGGATCAGAATCCGCTCCTGTAGAGCGGCAACAAAAAGCGACGTACGCGGATCTGTATAGTTTGGCATTAACATGATTTAAGTTATGGGTTCAAAAGTTCGGGGGGGCAGGCCTGCCTGTTGGACAACGGTTACTTATCCTCGGCCAGTTAGCCTGTCAACATCCAATAGCGCAGCACGGCTAACGATGAACCGGCAATTAGCAGCATCAGCGAGAAACTCCAGATCATCATCCGATCCATGCGCTGGGTCACCTGTTCAAAACGCTTATCCATCTGCTCAAAGCGCTTATCCATCTGTTCAAAGCGCTGGTCTATCTGCTCAAAGCGCTGGTCTATCTGCTCAAAGCGCCGCTCCATCTGCTGCTGGGTATTCTCAAAGCGCTTCTCCATCTGCTGCTGGATATACTCAAAGTGCTTATCCATCTGCTCAAAGCGCCTATCCACCTGCTCAAAGCGCTTCTCCATCTGCTGCTGGATATATTCAAAGTGCTTATCCATCTGCTCAAAGCGCCTATCCACCTGCTCAAAGCGCTTCTCCATCTGCTGCTGGATATACTCAAAGCGCTTATCCACCTGCTCAAAGCGCTTCTCCATCTGCTGCTGCATGGTAATGAGCAGTTCGCGCTGGTGCTTTAACTCCTCTTCAACACGCACAATCCGCTCGACGATCTGGCCACTAAATACCACCTCGCGGGGCCCAGTGTACGGCATAGCACTCTGCTGTTGAAAACGGCGATCGATCAACTGCTCAATCGCCTCAATATCTTCCACGGCTAAGGACATCCGCTTCGCTCCATTAAACTCGGTTTTCCCCCTACTCTACACCATATCATCACAGCAATCTCTGTCCCGATGGCGATGCAGCGCTACCGAACAGAATCTGCGCGGCGGCGCGCGTCCGCGGCGCTTTGCGAAAACTAAATTTAGGGCGCTGCGATCGCCAACAGCCCGGCAAAGTTGTACCACTTAAAGAAGATCTCCACATGGGTAAAGCCGTTGCGCCGCAGCAGTTCGATATTCTCATCGACCCGATAGGGGACCAGTACATTCTCTAGCGCTTCGCGTTTGTTAGCGATCTCGAGCGCGGAGTAGCCGTTACGCCGCTTCATGTCATAGTAGAAGCCGGTGAAGAGGCGGTTGTAGAGAGAGTCGTTGCCAAGCACCTTCTCCACTAGGATCAGTGCACCGTTATCGCGCAGACCGGCGCGGATCTGCTGTAGCAGCGGTTCGCGGCGGAGCGGGCGGATAAACTGAAGGGTGAGGTTAAGGAGCACCAGTGAGGCGTTCTCAATCACTACGCCATCGTTGAGATCGGCCTGCTGCAGGCGGATCCGCCCCTGCCGCTTCGGTATCGCTAGCCGCTCTGCGGCCTGCGCGAGCATCGCTGGCGAGGCATCGACACCGACTAATGTCACCCCCTCAGCAACACTACTATCGAGCGTCGCTAACGTGGTACCGGTTGAGCAGCCGAGATCGTAGAGCTGGCTCCCTGGCTGGGCGAGCGTTGCGGTCATCTCGCCGAGCATCCGCTGAAGTTCAGTGTAGAGTGGGATACTGCGTAGCAGCATATCATCAAACACCTCGGCAGTGGCGCTACCGAAGTCAAACTCGGCAATAGCGCGATCCTGCGCTGCAAAGAGCTGGTCACGTTTCATGTCTATATCGTAGTCAAGTGTTAGTATGATGGCTCGGCGATCATGGAACCACCTTGAGAAGTGGCCACCGGCGTGCCACGATCGGGTGTGCGGGTGTACGATTATCGAATCCCTCAACCCTTCACATCAATCCCTGGAGTCAATCTTCTATGCCGTTTGATCTATCAAGCCTACTCTTTAACTTCTGGACTGGACTGGCGATTCTCGTCATCTTGGTGTTTCGCGGTACGGTTAAGTTCGTGCCGCAGAACCGCGCACTGGTGGTGGAGCGCTTTGGTAAGTACCAGAGCACCCGAACCGCTGGCCTCAACATCCTAATGCCATTTCTCGACCAGGTGGCCTACGATCAGACGCTCAAGGAGCAGGCGATCGATGTACCGAGTCAGTCGGCCATCACCAAAGATAACATCAGCCTTAGCGTTGATGGTGTCCTCTACTTGAAAGTGATCGATCCCTACAAGGCGAGCTATGGGGTAGAGGATTACCGCTTCGCGGTGGTGCAGCTAGCGCAGACAACCATGCGTTCGGAGATTGGTAAGATCGATCTCGACAAGAGCTTCGAGGAGCGCGATGCACTCAACGTGGCGATTGTGCATGCGATCAATGAGGCGTCGGAGCCGTGGGGCGTACAGGTGCTGCGCTACGAGATTAAGGATATTGAGCCACCGCGCAGTGTACTCGAAGCGATGGAGCGGCAGATGAAGGCGGAGCGTGACAAGCGGGCGTCGATTCTGGAGTCGGAGGGGGCGCGGCAGTCGGCGATTAACGTCGCCGAGGGTGAGAAGCAGTCACAGGTGCTAGCGGCCCAAGCCGATCGTGAGCAGCAGATTTTGCGTGCCCAAGGTGAAGCGCAGGCGATTGAGATGGTCGCCGCAGCGAAGGCGAAGGCGCTAGAGATTATTGGGCAGGCCGCCAATAGTGAGTCTGGCCAAAAGGCCGTACAGCTCGATCTGGCGACGCTAGCGATTCAGGCAAAAGCGGCGATTGCCAAAGAGTCTACCGTGGTGCTAATGGATAATAAGTCGAGCGATGCGGGGAGTGTCGTTGCCGAAGCGGTGGCGGTGGTAAGCGCAATGAATGGTAGTCAGGCGTTCCGGTCAACCCCATTGTGATGGCGTTATGATCGACTACTTCCTGATCCACCCGCATGCCCTCTGGTTTACTGCCGGTTTTCTGCTGCTAGGCAGTGAACTGCTGGTGCTGGGGTTTGCGGGCGGCTTTATGCTCTTTCTCGGCGTCGCTGCACTCATCAACGGTGGACTGCTCTACTTTGAGGTGATCCCCTCGACTTGGAGTGTGGCGATCGGCAGTTACGCCATTACCACCGTAGTGGTTGCAGCGCTGCTCTGGCGGCCATTGAAGCGGTTACAGCGCCGCAGTGATGCGCCACCGGAGGATCGCAGTAGCGATCTGATTGGATATCGGTTTCGACTCGCTAGCCCACTGAGTGCCACCGAGCCAAGTACGACTCGCTACTCCGGTATCAGTTGGCGTGTCGAGTTAGATCAGACACAACCATCCGACCAGACGCTGGTGGCTGGCACCTTAGTGGAGGTGACCGCTGTCGCCGCTGGCCGCTTTGCGGTGGTAGCGGTTGATAGCGCGTGAACGGGAACATGGCTTGGGCGCTGTTCGTCGCGGGGCGGCGCTCTCAGGCTGTTTTGTGTAGCGCGTCTATCATGCGGCGGCGCTGGGCGGCATCGGGGATCGGGGGTCTCTCCGCTTGGCGTTTGCAGTAGTCGTCGTAGTGCTGTTGCAGGTAGTCGGCTATGCGGGGCTGCTCCGCTTTCGTTCGCGCTACGGCATCGGGTAGCGACTCGCCGGTTTTGTTGGTGACGCAGTCGTCGATCAGTTCGCGTAGAACGTGGCGGGCGTTATCTCGCCAGTAGGCGGCAGCGTCGGCGGCTCTGCGTTCGGCTTCGCTCTGCTGCTGCTCCGCTTCGCTCTGCTGCTGCCGCTGCTGCTGTTGCTGCTGTGCCTGTCGCTGCTCGGTGGCGCTGGGGGTGAAGGTGCCGGCGAGGTAGCTCTTAACCAGCGCGCGCAGATAACCGCGTGGGTTGCGAACGGTTCGAATCTTGCGGGCGGCGTCTAGCTCGGTTAGTAGCTTCTCAGCATCTTCGGGGGGTAGCCCTTGTAACTCTACCGCGTAGCGTTGGGGCGCGGGGGTGTCGGCC
>JGI11705J14877_10000479_pt1 | contig 24921 bp, 26 predicted proteins | sample Etolaghawater15m_FD_14877 | JGI IMG/M metagenome (IMG submission 14877)
CTCAGCCCCGTAACCAAGTTGTGGGGCCTCCTTGATGGGGAGCTGGACGGCAGCAGCTACGACCTCTCCACCAATCCTTCCGAAGGTTTCAGCACGAGTTGGGTCTCACCCGAGGATGCCCCCCGCGGAGTCGCAGGCCTTGCGGAGGATCGGATTGCCGCCAATGCCTGGTCCAGCACCACCGAGGTTCTCGTTGTTGACATCTCCGGGGAGCACACGGAACCCCTTCGCTTGGGTCGCTCAGCGTTGGGAGGCACCGCGCGGGCTGGTCACACGATTATCCGCGCTCACGCCAACAGCCACGCCACACTCATTCTGGAATCCACGGGTGACGCTCTGCTGGCCGAGAATGTCGAGTTCGACATCCAGGATGGCGCGAGCGTCCAGGTCGTCTATGTCCAGGACTGGAATCCTGGGGCAATCCACTATGCGGCGCACTTTGCGACGGTAGCTAAGGATGCAACCCTCACCCACATCGTTGTCTCACTTGGTGGCGATGTCGTCATCGTGAACCCGTCCACCCAACTTGTCGGCGCAGGAGCTGCCGGACACCTTTGGGGGGCCTACTTTGCCGACGCCACGCAGCACCTCGAGCACCGCGTCTATGTTCACCATCAAGGTCCACAGACTATTTCGCGCGTGACCTACAAGGGCGCGCTGCACGGCAAAGGGGCACGCACCGTCTGGGTGGGCGATGTCCTCATTGGAGCAGATGCCGTGGGAACGGACTCCTACGAGCAGAACCGCAACCTCGTGCTCAGCAACGGGACCCGAGCGGATTCGATTCCCAACTTGGAAATCAAGACTGGTGATATCGCGGGAGCGGGTCACGCCAGTGCCACCGGGCGTTTTGATGATGAGCAGTTGTTTTATCTTCAGTCACGAGGCATCGAGGAGCTTGACGCACGGAGGCTCGTCGTGATGGGGTTCCTGGTTGACGTGATTTCCAAGATTAACGACAGCGCCCTCGTATCTGAATTGACCCATAAGATTCAGCAGAAGTTGTCGCGCACGGAGGTGGAGTAAATGGCCGCGGTCAAAGTATGCGGCGTCGATGATTTGAGCGTCTCCAGCGCGGTGAAGGTAACCATCGACGGAGTCCCCATCGCCCTCGTCAAAGATTCGGCTGGCGAGATTCATGCCATCGGGGACACCTGCAGCCACGGTGAGATCTCGCTCTCCGAGGGGTTTGTCGAAGACGACAGCCTGGAATGTTGGGCACACGGGTCAAAGTTCTCTCTCGCTACAGGTGCACCCCAAAATTTTCCAGCTTTTGAGCCAGTTCCCGTATACCCGGTGACGATTACCGATGGTGTGGTGTATGTCGACCCCACCCCCAAGACCACTCCCGACGACGCGTAAGGACAGCAATGAACACTCTCACCATTTCCAATCTGCACGTTTCTATTGAAACCGAGCAGGGTCCTGTAGAGATCCTGAAAGGTGTCGACTTAGTCCTCGAGCAGGGTCACACACACGCAATCATGGGGCCTAACGGCTCCGGCAAGTCGACACTCGCGTACACCATTGCCGGCCACCCTCGCTATCAGGTGACCGAAGGCTCGATAGACCTGGACGGACAGGATGTCCTCGAGATGACAGTGGACGAGCGTGCCAAGGCTGGAATCTTCCTCGCTATGCAATACCCGGTGGAGGTTCCTGGGGTCAGCGTGACAAATTTCCTTCGATCTGCGAAGACTGCTCTCGATGGCAAAGCCCCCGCACTGCGTGAATGGGTCAAAGACCTTCGGGGCGCGATGGACGCCCTCAAAATGGGGCCCGGGTTTGCCGAACGTAATGTGAACGAGGGCTTCTCCGGGGGAGAAAAAAAGCGCCACGAGATCATGCAGCTGGAGCTCCTGAAGCCCAAGTTTGCTGTTCTGGATGAGACAGACTCTGGTCTGGACGTGGATGCGCTGAAGACCGTCGCTGAAGGTGTCAACAGGGCGAAAGAGTCCACCGATCTCGGCGTCCTCCTCATCACCCACTACACCCGCATTTTGAACTACATCAAGCCTGATTTTGTCCACGTCGTGGTCGGGGGCAAAATAGCCGAAAGTGGTGGGTCTGAGATGGCCGACCGACTTGAAGCGGAGGGTTACGACCGCTACACGCAGCACACTGCCTGAACCGCAGGAGAGGAGATTCTATGTCCACCATTGCACTGAGTGACGAGCGATTTGACGTCGTTCAAGAAGCCCTCAAGGACGTCATCGATCCTGAATTAGGCGTGAACATTGTCGATCTCGGCCTGATTTATGACTTGTCGTGGGACGGGGACGAGGACGCTCTCATCATCAGCATGACTCTCACCTCCGCGGGATGCCCGCTGACCGACGTGATCGAGGAGGAGCTCGGCAAATCCCTCGACGGCGTTGTGGAGCGTTTCCGGATCAATTGGGTCTGGATGCCACCGTGGGGTCAAGAACGAATCTCCGAGGACGGACGCGACATGATGAGGGCGCTCGGATTCTCCATCTAACGTCGCACTGGGCAACGCCTTCCGCTGGGGCACCCTGTGCTTGAGGTCAAGAACCTCCAAATCCGCATCGGAGCACGCGTTCTCATGGACGACGTGTCTTTTCGTGTGGACAAGGGCGACAAAGTCGGCCTTGTGGGGCGAAACGGGGCGGGGAAAACAACCCTCACCAAAGTAGTCGCAGGTGATCTGCCCGCCACAGCTGGGACCCTGCATCGCCAAGGCGACATGGGCTTTCTGCCTCAAGACCCGAGAAGCGGTGATCCCGCGGAGACAGCAAGGACGCGCATCTTGAACGCGCGAGGGCTCGGATCGCTGATGGCAGACATGGACACCGCTGCGCTCGCGATGGGAGACCCCGACGCAGCAGTGTCCGAAGCCGCAATGGCGCGGTATGGGCGACTGAATGACCGTTTTCTGTCGTTGGGCGGATACCAAGCTGAGGCGGAGGCGGCCGCCATCGCGTCCCACCTGAACCTCCCCACAAGCATCCTCGAACAGTCATTAGGCACCCTTTCCGGTGGGCAGCGCCGTAGAATAGAACTCGCCAGGATTCTCTTTCAAAACGCACCTCTGATGGTTCTTGACGAACCGACCAACCACTTGGATGCCGACTCCGTGACCTGGTTGCGCTCCTTCTTGGCGTCCTATCCGGGTGGGGTAATTGTCATCTCCCACGATGTTGCCCTGGTCGAAGAAACAGTAAACCGAGTGTTCTACCTCGACGCCACCAGAGAAACCATCGATATCTACAACATGTCGTGGAAACACTATTTGCGCCAACGCGAAGCAGACCAAGAACGACGGGTCAGGGAGCGATCCATCACAGAGAAGAAGGCCACTGCGCTTCAGCTTCAGGCTGCCAGGTTTGGCGCAAAAGCCAGTAAAGCGTCCTCAGCGCAACAAATGAAGGCTCGAGCAGAGAAAATGCTCCAGGGGCTTGAGGGTGTGCGGGCAACCGACAAAGTGGCAAAGCTTCGGTTTCCAGACCCAGCAGCGTGCGGAAAGACGCCCCTCTTCGCCACAAATCTCTCCAAAAGCTATGGGTCGTTGGAAGTATTTACCGCGGTGGATTTAGCCATTGATCGGGGATCAAAAGTAGTCATCGTGGGGCTCAACGGAGCCGGAAAGACAACGTTGTTGAGGATTCTTGCCGGGGTGGACGCTCCTGACACCGGGGTCGTGGAGTCCGGACACGGTCTTCGCGTCGGCTACTACGCGCAGGAACACGAAACACTGGACGTGTCCAGGACGGTTCTCGAGAATATGTTGGCGTCGTCGCCCTCTCTGGGCGAAACAGAAGCCCGCAACGTTCTGGGGTCCTTCCTCTTCTCCGGTGATGACGTCCACAAGCCGGCCGGTGTCCTCTCCGGCGGGGAGAAGACACGATTGTCACTCGCAACCCTCGTAGTGTCAAAGGCCAACGTGCTCCTCCTGGATGAACCCACCAACAACCTCGACCCGGCCAGCCGTGAGGAGATCCTCGATGCGCTCGCGCACTTCTCCGGGGCGGTTGTGCTGGTGAGCCACGACGACGGTGCGGTCTTGGCCCTCAACCCCGAGCGGGTGTTGATTATGCCCGATGGTGTTGAGGACCACTGGAGCGAGGAGTATCAGGAGCTGATCGAGCTCGCTTAGCGGGCCACACCATCGAGCAGAGCATCTTCTTCCTCGTCGTCGCGAGAAGCCTTCCGGGACACATCTTCGCCCCGATGCACGCGAACCTCCTGGCGCAACATGTACCACAGGCCACCAAACGCCATGACCGCAAACAAATACCACTGGAAGGTGTAGCTCAGATGAGGCCCTTCATCTAACTCGGGTCGTACCGTCGGCAGGGGAACAGAAGCCGGCCGAGGGTTCTCGCCTCCGAGCGCGAGATAGAAATCCCCCCGAATATCCTGCGAGGTCATCTCCTGCAGGGATGACAGGTGGATGCTGGCAATCTGACCCTCTGGTGCTCCACGCCCGCGCAGAAGCGGCTCTGACGGCTTGATCCGCGCAACAAGCTGGATAGTTCCCTGAGGCGTCTGGGGAATCACATCAGGAAAATCCTGAGACGCTCCGGTGGGAACCCACCCTCTGTTGACAATCACGATGATGTCCCCGGATTGGAAGGGAACCAGGACTTCGAACCCCACAGAGCCCGAGCGCGGTCGTGTTCTCACCAACACTTGTTCGTCTGCACGATAGGAACCCTCAAGGCTCACAGGAACCCACTCATTGGTCTCAGCGTCTACTGGCCCGGTGCCGAGAAGTGATGCCAGCTCGACGGGCTCACGGTCATAATTCGCATCTACTTTTTCGATAGCAGCGACAGCTTGTCCTCGGCGATCCCATTGCCAGAGACCGAACATGGACGCGACCACAGCAAACACCACCGTGAGGGCGAAGTAGCCCAACCATCGGCGAGTCAAGAGCAGGCGTAACACCTAGTCCTCCCCATTGTTGCGGGGAGCGGAGGACACAGGAAAACCCTTCTGCGAAAGGTAGGCCTCAAAATAGTCCCGGTGCTCATCGCACGCTAGCCAAATTTTCTGACGGTCAGGACCGTGGATGCGGGGATTTCTCCACATCACATTCCATTCGGGCAGAGCAGTGCAGGAGGTTCGCGAGCACCGGATGGACGGGGTTTCTGTACCGGGAATTATCACGAGCGGGGAAGTCGCGAAAGCGACCCTGGTCGGAGAGGTTCACCCGCTCGCGGCTTCTTAGTCACCGAGTTTGCGGACACTACGGCGAAGTAGGGGAGGAAAACAGCGCCAAAGGCGGGAAGGAGCAACCACCAGCCATCCACAAGAAAACAGGCTCCAATGCAGGCGAGACGGATGCCCATGGCGAGGGTGTATCGAACCATGCGCGAATGGCGCTCGGAGTCAGGGGAATCCTGCAAGCTCGTGACGGTGTGAGTCTGAGTCATCGTGCCCTTATCGTATGGCCTCAACCTGCCAATAGGCTTGATGTTTATGACGACACCACGCACAGTTCTTGTCACCGGGGGAAATCGCGGAATCGGGCATTCGATCGCATCGCGTTTTGTTGCCGAAGGTCACCGCGTCGCGGTCACCGCGAGAAACGGTGAAGGTCCCGCTGGATCTCTCACCGTGCGAGCAGACGTGACCGACGGTGACGCGCTCACCGCGGCTATTGCCACAGTAGAGGAGAAACTAGGCCCCATTGAAGTCCTCGTCCCCAATGCGGGAATCACGAAAGACACTCTGCTCATGCGAATGAGCGACGACGATTTCGACAGCGTCATCGCGACAAATCTGGGCGGTGTGTTCAAGGTGGTTAAGCGATGCATCACGTCGATGATCAAGGCCAAGCACGGGCGCATCATCCTCATCTCCAGTGTGGTCGGGCTTTACGGGTCACCCGGCCAAGTGAACTACGCCTCCTCCAAGGCGGCGCTCGTTGGGTTCGCGCGCTCGATCACCCGGGAACTGGGCTCCCGGGGTATTACGGCGAATGTTGTGGCGCCAGGTTTCATCAACACCGACATGACCAAAGCTCTCCCGGAGGCCCAGCAGGAGACTTATCTGAGTTCGATTCCAGCCGGCAGATTTGCGGAACCGGAGGAAGTCGCGGCCGCCGTGTCCTGGTTGGCGAGCGACGACGCCAGTTACATCTCGGGGGCAGTGATACCCGTCGATGGTGGACTAGGAATGGGCCACTAAGGGCTAATCTCCAGAACGGCGAGAACCTCACGGAGGTCCGGGACATCAATAACCAAGTCCGCTGCAGCTTTCGCGACTGGTTTCGCCATGAATGCGATTCCGACTCCTGCCTGGCCCAACATCTCGACGTCGTTACCACCATCTCCGATGGCCACCGTGTTGGCCATACCAATTGAGTATGAGGTTGCCCAGTCCACCAGAGTGGAGGCTTTCGCCTGGGCATCGATGATGTCCCCGACCAGGGAGCCCGTCAGGAGCCCATTGCTCACCTCCAACGTGTTGGCTCGATGAAAATCAAGCCCCAAATCCTCGGCGAGAGGGTCAATCATCTGGTGGAAGCCTCCAGACACAGCCCCCACCAGATGACCGTGTGCGTGAAGGGTGGAGACCAGGTCGTGGGCCCCATCCGTGAGCGTTACGTGGCTCGTAGCGGCAGCCACTGCATCGAGACTGACACCGCGCAGTGCCGCAACCCTTTTTCTGAGCGACTCCTCAAAGTCCAATTCGCCCCGCATTGCTGCCGCCGTGACCGCCGCGACCTCTGCGGCAGTGTCGGCGGACACAAGTCCTGCAAGAAGGTCAATGCCTTCATCTCGAGTCAACGTCGAGTCAACGTCGAGAACTACTAGTCTGCGTGGCGCGCTCACGCCGGGACCACAAGACCCTTGGCCACCACAGTGACTCCCGACTCGGAGATTGTGAACCCTCGCGCGACATCGCGTTCGCGGTCAACGCCCACAGTTGCCCCCGGCTCCACGACCACTTCCTTATCCAGGATCGCCCGCCGGATTGCGGCCCCCTGGCCAATTACTACCCTCTCAAAAACTATGGAGTCTTCGACCGTCGCGCCCGAGTCAATTCGAACCCACGGTCCCAGAACACTGCGGGACACATGGGCACCGACTACGTAACACCCCAGTGACACGGTGGATTCCGAGAGGGAGCCTGGGTTTCCCTCCTTGTCTTGGACAAATTTTGCCGGGGGAGAGTTCCACTGTTGGGAAAAAATCGGCCAGTCGGTGTTGAAAAGATTGAATACAGGGTCCTTCGAGATGAGGTCCTGATGGGCGTCATAGAACGCATCGAGTGTTCCGACGTCGCGCCAGTAAAAGCGGTCGTTTGATCGAGCCCCCGGAACTTCGTTTCGGTTGAGGTCATAGACAAAGGCTTCGCCACGCTCGACAAACGCGGGAATGACGTCACCGCCCATATCGTGGGCTGATTCCACATCGCGTGCATCGGCTCGCACTGCTTCCACGAGAGCACTGGTGGTGAAGACGTAGTTACCCATCGAGGCAAGGATTTCGTCGGGGGAGTCCGGAAGACCATCAATCGAGTGGGGCTTCTCTACGAATTCGCTGATGAGGGTCGGGTCTTTTGCGTCGACGCGGATGACCCCAAATTGATCGGAAAGTTCCTTGGGCTGCCGAATGCCGGCCACCGTGACATGAGCACCACTGGCGATGTGGGCCTCCAACATCTGCTGGAAGTCCATTCGATAGACGTGGTCAGCACCCACTACTACGACGTAATCCGGCTTCTCGTCGCCAATCAGATTGAGGCTCTGGAAAATGGCGTCAGCCGAACCCGCAAACCAGCGCTTTCCCAGCCGTTGTTGAGCAGGAACTGAGGCCACATAGGCATTGAGCATGCCGCTGAGGCGCCAGGTTTGGGAAACATGACGGTCCAGAGAATGCGACTTGTACTGCGTCAGGACCACGATTTGCCGAAGGCTCGAGTTGATCAGGTTCGAAATGGCAAAGTCGATGAGCCGGTAATGGCCGGCGAAAGGGACGGCGGGCTTCGCACGGTCCGCGGTGAGGGGCATCAGTCTCTTGCCCTCACCTCCGGCGAGGACTATTCCGAACACTTTTGGTGCCGTCACACCACCAGCGTAGCCGATGGGGACAACCCGAAACCGGGCATCGCGGTGGAGTAGGCTTGGGCGATATGTCCGTGGTTGTCGCCTTCTCCGACGTGAACTTCGTGCGCGACCAGAGGCCAATCCTGAGTGACATCTCGTGGGTAATTGACTCACAGGAGCGCTGGGTCATCGTTGGGCCCAACGGGGCGGGAAAAACCACCCTCCTGAGCATGCTCGCTTCGCTCACCCATCCATCCTCAGGATCCGTCACCATTTTGGGGGAAACGCTCGGCAAAACGGATGTGTTTGAGCTCCGGCCCCGGGTGGGGTTCGCCTCGAGCGACATGACGAATCGCATTCCCTACAACGAAACAGTCCTCGACACTGTCCTGACCGCCGCGTACGGCGTAACGGGACGATGGCGAGAAGACTATGAGGACATCGACAATCGTCGCGCCCACCGGGTTCTCAGTGAGTGGAGACTGGACGACCTCGCCGACACGGCAATTCGAACACTCTCGGACGGCGAGAAAAAGAGAGTGCAGATTGCTCGTGCGGTCATGACTGATCCCGAGCTGCTCCTGCTGGATGAGCCCGCAGGTAGTTTGGACGTCGGCGCGAGGGAAGACGTCATCGAGATGCTGGATCACTTTGCGAGTGACCCGGGATCACCCGCGATGGTGATGGTTACCCATCACGTGGAGGAGATTCCGGCTGGCTTCACACACCTGATGGTTATCGCCGAAGGGCGCATTGTCGGCGCTGGTCCCATTCGCGACACCTTGACGGGCGATGTCTTGAGTGAAGCGTTTGGTCGCCCGTTATCGGTGACTCATAACAATGGCCGTTACCAAGCCACCGCGCTCTGATTTTCCTGGTAATGTAGCGGTTTGGCCGGAGTCCTTTCCCGGCACCGTCGAATCACCGAAGGATTAGCACGTCATGAGAGCCGACATTCACCCCACCTATGTTCCCGTGGTCTTTCGCGACCTGACCTCTGGGGAGAGCTTTCTCACCCGTTCCACGGCCACAAGCGAAAAAACTGTGGAGTGGGAAGACGGCAACACCTACCCCGTCATTGACGTAGAGATTTCTAGTGCTTCGCACCCCTTCTACACGGGTAAGCAGAGAATTTTGGACTCCGCTGGCCGCGTGGAGAAGTTCAACCAGCGTTTCAAGAACTTCGGCAAGTAGTCACACGCGAACTGGCCACGCGCCACTCGCCACAAATCCTGGGTCCCCGGATCCTCGGCGAAACTTTTGATAGTTCTCCGCCCAGGCTCGCGCCCATTCGATCTGTTGGTCGTGCAGCCACTGAGCGTCCCCGGTCAGCGTGTCGGAGTGAGTTCTGAGTATCGCTTGGGCCACTCGGCCTGCCGCAATGGCGTCAGCATCCGCTCGGTGCGAATCGTCCAGGGAAACCAGGTAGTGCGCGGCCGCCATGCCCAATGTTCTCTTGCCTTTCCGATAGGTATCCACAGCGCGGTCGATCACTAACGGGTCAATAATCGGCCGAGGCTCGGCAAGTGGAGTGAGGCCGTATCGAAGCATCTCATGGTGAAGGATGGAGAAATCGTACGAGGCGTTGTAGGCAACCACGGGAACGCCCTCAGCAAAGTAACCCTGGACCTTCTGGCCGATTTCGGCCACTACCTCAGCCGCGTTGCGGCCTTGCTCTCGCGCCATTTCTGTCGTCACACCGTGGACCGCAGCTGCCTGTTCAGGGATCTCCACCCCGGGGTCTGCCAACCAACTGTGTGACTCTTGCACCTCTCCGTCCGGGCCAATAATCCCCAAGAAACAGGTCACTATCCTGGCGTAGCGGGTGTCAAGGCCGGTGGTTTCGGTGTCAAAGACCGCGAGGGTATCGCTCCAGTGGGTCATGAACGAGAGCCTAGGCCACGGACTGTTTCACTCCTGCAAGCGACAGCCAGTAGAAACTCTGCGCAGCAAGCGTGAGAGTCATACGACCCTGTTCGCTCGGGGTCGGGAACTGAGAGCCACCCATCACATCGGTGACCTTGTTGGCCCTGAACTCCTCTGGCAACTGAAGGTCGACGGATATGGGGTGGTGGGCAAACGAATAAACGCACAGCATGGTTTCTGGGCGCTCACCTGGTCGGCAGTCTTCCGCCCGCATATCCCGGACAAAAGCCAAAGCAGAGGGGTTATCGGAGGGAACTATCCGCAACGATCCCACTCCCAGCACAGGGTGCTCCTTGCGAAGGTGAACGAGATTGCGCACCCAATGGAGGAGAGAAGCCTGTTGCGCGAGCTGAGTCTCCACATTGGAGGATGCGTAGTGATAGACCAGTGACTGCACAATCGGAAGATAAAGCTTGCCCGGATCGGTCGCGGAGAAACCAGCATTCCGATCGGGAGTCCACTGCATCGGAGTTCTCGAACTGTCGCGATCCTCCAACCAAATATTGTCACCCATGCCAATTTCATCCCCGTAGTAAAGGAAAGGGCTACCAGGTAGCGAGAGCAACAGTCCGTGGGCCAACTCGAGCTCTTTGCGGGAGTTGTCCAGAAGTGGCGCGAGTCGGCGGCGAATTCCCACGTTGACCCGCATTCTAGGGTCGTAGGCATACCAGCCATAGAGAGCCTGTTTCTCCTCGTCAGTCACCATCTCCAGCGTCAACTCGTCGTGGTTGCGAAGAAATACCCCCCATGCCGCGCCAGCCGGAACATCCGTGGTCTCTGAGAGGACCTCGTTCAGGCTTGCGGTTTGCTGAGACCGGAGAGCATAAAAAATGCGGGGCATGATCGGAAAATCGAAGGCCATGTGACATTCAGGGTTTTCCTCCGTTCCCAGGTAGGCGGCTACTTCTTTCGGCCATTGATTGGCCTCAGCAATCAAGACCCGGCCGGGAAACTCGTCATCAATAAAGGTGCGGAAGTTCCGAAGGAATTCGTGGGTTTCGGGTTCGCTCTCTCCCGAACCCTCGTCGGATTCATACAGGTAGGGGATAGCGTCCAGGCGAAAGCCGTCCACGCCCATGGCAAGCCAGAACCGCGCGATCTCCCGCACTTCTTCGTGGACCCTGGGGTTGTGATAGTTGAGGTCGGGTTGGTGAGAGAAAAACCGATGGAAGAAGAACTGCCGGCGCTCCGAATCGAAGGCCCAGTTCGACACCTCGGTGTCGGTGAAGATAACCCTGATTTGCTGACGGATCTGGTCCGTGTCAGACCACACGTAGTAGTCGCCATAGGGGCCCTCAGGATTTGATCGGGACTGTTGAAACCATTCGTGGTCCACTGAGGTGTGGTTGATGGGCAAATCCATGACCACGCGCATATTTCGCGCGTGTGCTTGTGTCACGAGTTCTTGAAAGTCCTCAATGGTGCCAAACTCCGGCAGGACCTGACGATAGTCCGCAACGTCATACCCACCGTCCTTGAGCGGTGACGTGTAGAACGGAGGGAGCCACAGAGCATCGATGCCCAGCCACTCGAGGTAGTCCAACTTGCTAATGAGTCCTGGGATATCACCCACCCCATCACCATCCGAGTCATAGAACGAGCGCACCATGACCTCATAGAAGACCGCCCGGCGATACCACTGGGGATCATGCTCGAGCCCTCGGTGAGCAGGAGGAAGCCTAAAATCCATGAACCAGACTCTCTACGTTATCCGGAGAACTCTAGCGCCAGAGAGCTCCTGGAGCCGGGTGGGGGATATCGCAAAAACGGCCAAAGAGCTTCCTGCTGCTGCCCAAAGTTCCTCCAGCGCAAAGAAATCCTCATCCATAACAGTCGTCAAAGGTTCCGGGTGACCAAACGGGGGAACCCCTCCGATACTGAATCCTGTGGCTGACCTCACGGTATCGGCGTCAGCTTNACTCAACACCAGGCCCAGGCGCTCGCCCACCGCCTCCGAGTTCACCCGATTGGGTCCTGAGGCAAGAATGAGGACCGGGGAGCCCTGTGCAAGAAAAACCAAAGACTTCACGATCGCGGCCACCGGCGCACCCACCGCATCCGCAGCCTCTTGGGCNGTGTGGGTGCTGGCACTGTGCNCCACAATCGTGAGCCCCAGNCCAGCGGTGTTGGCACGGAATCGGTCGACCCCCTTAGCCATGAGAGTCCTCTCTNGCTTCGGCAGGGTTCTGGTCNACAAATTCCACGTCAGCCAGCTCGTGGGAGAGGGTCTCCATGGGGTCATCAAAAGCCACCAACTTAAGCGTCCCTGAAATATGGGAGAAACTGTGAACAGAGCAGTTCGTAATGGGTTCTGAATACTCACCCGGTGCGGCGTACTCGACCACCGACCGAATCACCGCCCCGTGAGCAACGACAACAATGTCAGCGTCAGGGTGCCGAATAGCCAAGTCGTGCAAGGTTCTCACCACACGCTTGGTGACGTCTGCCCGGTCTTCGCGACCGGGTATTTCCACGCCTGCGGGGTAACGGGTGTCCAACTCAGCTCCACCGGATCCCTCCGCCTCACCGTAGTTGCGCTCAATCAGGTCCTGAATCGCAAGGGGAGCGGGCATTCCCAGCTTTGCCGCCACAATCCGGGCCGTCTCCTGAGCCCGGGAAAGAGGGCTTGAGACAATCAAGTCGAAACGGTGTTTCGACAGAATGTCCCCAAGCGCGGCAGCTTGAGCACGGCCGGTGTCATTGAGCGGAATGTCACTGACGCCCTGAATCTTGCGGAGGCGATTCCATTCCGTCTCGCCGTGGCGCACAAGAAAAAAGCGTGTCATCGGGTTCCTTGGGGCATTCGGGGATTCTTTACAGACCAAGACCCTCGACGATTGCGCCAAGGGTCTCAGACGTTCCTCCCTCAATCCTAACGGTTGCCATTCGATCGGCTTTCGTCGGGCCTCGGTTGATGATGACGATGGGAATCTTTCTCTTATGGGCTGCGCTCACCAACCGCATCCCGGTGTTCACCACAAGAGAGGAACCCGCCACAATGAGAGCATCTGAGCGAGAGAAAATGCTCGCCGCTTGGTCGAAGACGGACGGAGGAACGAACTCGCCAAAGAAAATCACCTCGGGCTTCAACACGCCCTCACACATGTCGCAGTTTGGTACGACAAACTCATCGGTCACCGTCACGTCGACGTCACCATCGGGGCGAACGTGACCATCGAGGTTGGTGGCGGCGATCCAGGGGTTAAGCCGATCAATAGTGTCCGCGATGGCGCCTCGGGTGAAGGACTGGCCACAGTGCACGCAACGAACCTTGTCGAGTCGACCGTGAAGATCCACCACGCGCCGTGAGCCTGCCTTGTGGTGCAGCGCATCGACGTTCTGCGTCACCACCCCAGAGAAGGCAGACGAGGCTTCTGCGGTCGCAATTGCCGTATGCCCTTGATTAGGTGTTGCACGGGCGAAATTCCCCCACCCAAGGTGGGATCCCAACCAATACCGTTGTCGGTGGCGATGTGACTCCATGAACTTTTGGTATGTCATGGGGTGCGCCTTAGGGGCTCCGTCTCCTCGATAATCAGGAATCCCTGAGTCTGTCGAGATACCCGCTCCTGTCAAAACTGCGGCCCAGCGACCTCGCAGAGTCTCAATAGCGTGATGAATGACCTCGGAAGACAACGGAGGAGCGCTCGGCACAGGTGACACCGTGATGGCTCCTCTCGACGTCAGGTTCTACTCTGGACACTAACCCCCGTTCTTTACGGTTATGTTTCGCATCTCTCAGAAAGAACAACTCAGTGACCATCATCCATCACCTCGAATCAGGCGCTGACGAAAGACTCAGCGACTATCGCGACCTCACCGATGTGGCGTTGCGCTCCGTGCGCGAGCCCGCCGAGGGTATCTACATCGCTGAATCCCTAAAGGTACTCGAGCGAGCGTTGATGGCAGGCCACCGTCCTCTGTCCGCCTTGACGACCGATCAATGGCTCGCGCGCCTCCTGGAGTTGTGTGAACAGCACCGCGAAGTGTCTGCGGAGATGCCCGTATACGTGGGGAGTGAGCAGGTTCTGGAGGATCTCACAGGTTTCCACGTCCACCGCGGCACCCTCGCCAGTATCGCCAGACCACCACTGCCCAGTGTTCGGGACCTCGTGGAAGGCTGCCGACGGGTGGTGGTGTTGGAAAACATTGTCGATCACACCAACGTTGGTGCCGTTTTTCGTTCGGTCGCAGGAATCGGTGCGGACGCTGTCATCGTGTCCGAATCCTGCGCTGACCCTCTTTATCGACGAAGCGTCCGTGTCTCGATGGGAACAGTGATGCAGGTTCCCTGGACACGGGCAGGGGCCTGGCCTGACTTAGTGGTTGATCTGAAAAACGCCGGTTTTGAGATTGCCGCTCTCGCTCTCACCCCGGAGGCTTCCGCACTGGAGGAGTTTGCCCTCTCAGTTCCCGAGAAACTTGCGTTGATTCTCGGAACCGAGGGTGACGGTCTGTCACCCGAAGCGTTGCGAAGCGCTGACCACGTCGTGTCTATCCCGATGAAGGGCTCTGTTGATTCTCTGAATGTGGCGGCGGCGAGTGCTGTGGCGATGTGGGCCCTTCGCTAGCGGAAATTTCTGGCGGAATCTGGGACGAGAACGTCGAGGGACTGAACCCCGTCAGCAACAATCGAGACCATACCCTCAGGGCTTCTCTCCAAGAGACCCCGGACGATAAGCGCTGAGGCGTCTCGAAGCACACGGCGGTGACGTTTCCAGAAGCCAACACCACAAATCACGTTGACGAGTCCCGTCTCGTCCTCCACGTTGAGAAAGGTCACCCCTCTCGCTGTTGCGGGCCGTTGACGATGGGTGACCAACCCCGCCACCCACACTCGACGACCCACTTCTAGTTGCCCCATGGCGGCGACCGTGAAAACACCGTCTGCCTCGAGACTCGAGCGCAGGTAGCGAACCGGATGATCCCCCGGGGAGGTGCCGGTGAAGACCCGATCAGAGACCATGATTTCCTGCTGGCTCATCGGAGAGAAAAGGGGTAGCTGAGGAGCGGTAGTGGTGTGGGGGAGATGCTGGGGGTGTTCTTGGGCCAAATACCCGGCTGACCATAGTGCTTCACGCCTACTCATGGATAAGTCTTCCAGCGCGCCAGAGCTGGCCAGGGCCTCAATCTGGCGCGAGTTCAGTCCTACCCTTCTGGCACAGTCAGCAGCATCCCGAAAAGACCCCCTTTCGCGGCGTTCGTGAACAATCCTCTCGGCGGTCTCCTCCCCAATACCTTTGATACTGGCAAGACCGAGACGGGTGGCAAGCTGAGCGTCTCTTCGATGAGACACCGTGGGGTCTTCCTGGTGCGAATCAAATACCGAAGAGGGAGTCGGTTGCTCATAGTGACGGCACTGATCCAGACCGGTGGGGACTGCGCGCGGTCCCGAGAGCGGCTCCACTGAAGCATGGACATCGGAGTGTTGCACCGAGGGTTTTCTCACCTCCACACCGTGACGCTCCGCATCAGAGACTAGAGACGCGGGGGAATAAAACCCCATTGGCCAAGCTCGCAGCAAACCAGAAAGAAAGACCGCCGGGTAGTGAAGTTTCAGCCAGGCGCTGGCATAGACCAAGAGGGCAAAACTGAGGGAGTGGCTTTCGGCAAAGCCAAAGCTTGCAAAGGCTTGAATCATCGCGTAAATCCGATCCGAGGTGGCCTGATCGAGACCGTGCGACGCCATCCCGGCGTAGAGGGTTTCGCGCAGGGATTCAATACGTTCCAGACCTCGCTTGGACCCCATAGCGCGACGTAAAAGGTCAGCATCCTCTCCCGTGCAACCACCCACTGTCATGGCAATCTGCATGAGTTGCTCTTGGAAAACCGGAACACCGAGGGTGCGCTCCAAACAACCCTCCAAGAGCGGATGCGGGTATTGCACCGGCTCTTTCCCTGCTTTACGTTTCACAAACGGATGAACCGCGCCTCCTTGGATAGGGCCTGGCCGAATCATCGCAATCTGGATAGCGAGGTCATAAAACCTCCGAGGTTGGAGCCGAGGCAGCAGTGCCATCTGAGCCCTGGACTCCACTTGGAACACCCCAATGGAATCAGCCCTGCAGAGCATGTCGTACACACCCTGCTCGTCTCGGGGCAGGGTGTCGAGCTCCCACTTCTCGCCCAGACTTTCGTGCACAAGGTCGAAGGTGTCCCTGATGGCTTCCAAAATGCCGAGACCCAACAGGTCAAACTTCACCAGCCCCATCCACTCGCAATCATCTTTGTCCCACTGCAGAACGGTCCTCTTCTCCCTGCGAGCGGGCTCGATAGGGACCACTTCGGACACCGGACGATCGGTGAGGACCATGCCTCCGGAGTGAATACCGAGATGACGAGGCAGAGTCAGGGTGCGTAGCGCAAGCGCTGTGACATCTGGGGGAATCGAATGGGAGTCGCTCTCGCGCAGCGCACCGGATCGTTCCACCTGTCGAGAGAACGCGTTTTGCTGACCCGGACTGTACCCGAGGGCGCGCGCCATGTCCCGGACCGCACTCTTTGCCTTGTATTCGATAACCGTGGCGACCTGCGCGGCTTGAGTTCTGCCGTAGCGCTCGTAGACGTACTGGATGACTTCTTCTCGACGTCGGGATTCGAAATCCACATCGATATCGGGCTCTTCGTCGCGCAGCGCTGAGAGAAAGCGCTCAAACGGGAGGTTGTAGTAAATCGAGTCAACGGCGGTGATGTCCAACAGAAAACACACCGCTGAGTTGGCTGCGGAACCTCGCCCCTGACACAAAATTCCTCGAGATCGCGCGAACGCCACAATGTCGTGAACGATGAGGAAGTAACCCGCAAAGTCTTTACGCTCGATAAGGTCCAGTTCACGCTCAATCCGCTCCCTCACCTCCGGTGAGGCACCGGGATATTTGCGAGGAATGGCCTGCTCAATAAGCTCCCGCAGATAGCTCATCGTGGTGTGATTTTCCGGGCAGAGTGTGCGTGGTAAACCGGGTTTCACCTTCTGCAGGGAAAAACTCAGGTCACGAGCAATCTCGGCGCTGCGAATAACGGCATCGCCGTACTGAGGGAACCGTCGAAGCTGCTCGCTGCCGGAGCGTAGATAGGCACTAGGCGAGGAGGGGAGCCAGGACTGTAAGGACTCCATGCTGGTTCGGGCTCGAACAGCAGCCATCGCCTGAGCAAGATCAGCCTCAGTCGGGGTTGCATAGTGCACAAGACCCGTCACCACCGTGGGGAGACTGTGACGTGTGGCAAGGGATGCAAGAAAGTCATTGTGCACACTGTCCAGGGGATGCTGATGGTCAAAAAGCTCCACCACCACGTTGTCGGGACCAAACCTCTCCACCAGGGAGAGCAGAGCTTTCTCGCTCAGCTCCTGTTCCGTCCCCGAGGGCACGCTGTCCTGAGACAGAGGCGCCCGAAGGGGGCCTTTCCGGCACCCGGTGAGAATGAGCCACTGATCGCGTCCCATCTCCGCGAGAGTGTCGAGGTCACACCGCAGTACTCCTTTTTCGCCCGAGGACAAATGGGCTTCTGTAAGAGCCCGAGAGAGCGTGTGATAACCCTCTTCACCTCGCGCGAGAACCAGAAGATGCTCTCCGGGCGGATCAGCAACGTCTGTGCGAGGAGTAGCGGAGCCGAGGGTGAATTCTGCGCCAAAAACGGTGGGCATCTGATGCACGGCGGCTGCTTCGGCAAAACGCACAGCACCGTACAGTCCGTGATGATCGGTAATGGCTACAGCGCGCAAACCCAGACTGCGTCCGGTTTCCACCAGTTTTTCTGGCGATGAGACACCGTCGAGAAAGCTGAAACTGCTGTGCAGGTGCAGTTCGGCGTACTCAATCGGATCCTGGTACGGCTCGGCATCCTCGGGAGGTTGATACGGGGCACGATGCGATGACCAGGCAGGTGAGTCTCCCGCGTCAGCCCCCACCGGGGGAGAGCTCCCGGGGCGGGATGCTTCTCGCAGTTTCCGTTCGTGTTCAGACCAGGAAATAGGGGGATTACTCCACCCCATCAGTCATACCGTGCTTCAAGAGACCAGGCCTGATCGCACAGGGACATCAGCCAGCCCATGCCCTGTTCATCGACCACCTGCAGGCGATGCACAAAACGACTCCTGGTGGGGTCCCACCATTTTTCCCAGACCGGCCACGGTCCCGCCCACGAGGTCACTCTCATTCGCCGGGAACCAGAAATAAGCCATTGGGGAGGGCTGGAGAGTTCTGCGCGTGAAGACACCGCCACAGCGTCACCGTCCTGTCCCAGTAACAAGACCTCTCGAGGAGTAGAAAAAATTGTGGCGGGCAGGGGACTGGGGAGAGAACCGGGCAGCGGTCCCGATACTTCCTGGTTCTCATGATCGCCCCACGCCGTCAGGACATGAGTGTCCCCAGGCAAACGCCCCTTCCGGGGCGTTCCGGTCAACACACCCTGAGCTCCCACAAGACCCTGGACCCGAGAAAGCGCATGGTGCACCCGGGAATCAGGCCCAGAACCCCAGAGACCAGGCTCATGGGACGCGATATCTTCAGGGTCAAGGGCCTCATATTCCACCCAGTTGACAGCTGGGGGCACTTCGCTCTCACCATGGGGAACGTCACGAAAAGCCTGTTCCAGCTGCCAACGGACACGATCGAGGAGGTCCGTCGCCTGGAAAAATCGTGGGTGACTCCACGTTTTTTCGTGCTCAACACCGTTATCAAAGCCCACCTTGATGCGCAGACGAGTAATGACCGCACCGGCTGCTCGCAGTCTGCTCTCATACTCTTGAGTTCGCGCCTTCAGGCCAAAGGCCACCTGCTCTACGAGAGTGCAGGACTCCGGTAATTCCATACGTTCACGGGTGTCTTCGGGAGCATCTCGAAGCAGGAGGGGAGTGCCTGAGTTACCGGTAGCCAGGTGGAATAAACGCTCACCAGGAACACCGAGCCGTTCACGGATGGCGTCAAGGCCTAACCCCACAAAATCGCCCAGAGTCTGTAAACCCAGGCGTTGCAAGAGCGACACCGTATCTGGCTCACCCAAAACCTCAAGGGGCATCTCTGCGAGAAAGAGTTCCTGTTCTCCCGGCTCCACTTTGCGCAGGGGATAACGGACACTCGTGCTGTGGGCGGCGGTGACCGCGGTGAAAAGATCATCAGCAATACCGATGCGACCCTGAGCGAGAGGCTCGCTGCGCAGAAGAGCATCCACAAGCATGCGACCCGCTGCTTCTTCACTGCCATAAAAGCGCTCCACGCCACGAGCCCCCAACGCCACGAGCCCGGGTTCAAGAACAGCGTGCTGGGGGACATACTCCCCAAGTTCACTCAGTACTCGGTCAAAAGCCACACGATCGCGATGCTCGTCCTGGGCAATGAGAACCAGCCCGGGAAGGAGGGTGTGAGCTTCGCGACGCTTCATACCCGGGCGTACCCCCGCATCGGCAGCGTCCGCGGAGCACTCCGTCACCACCCCACCTCGTATCAGGGCGAGGGGTTCCCCGGGGGACGCTTCTGCACAGGACTCATCTCGATACGCTGCCACCACGGACCAGCGTGGGCACCACAACACAATGCTTCTGGTCACGCTCTAGCCAGCTTTCCTGTGCTGAGCGATATCAATCACCGGGGCAATCGGAGATACTTCACGCGCACCCGTGTGGTCGATGATCACGTCGCACACGCGAGCGCTGTGTCCCGAACGAGGAGTGGCGGTAATGCGCAGGTGGTGCTCCTGCAAGAGACCTCTCCCAGTCCCCACACCATCCCATCGGTGTTCCACCGCAAGGGCGGCGTCCACACGGGGCCAGTCGGAGCGCACCAGCACGGTGGATTCTCTTTCCCTGAGACGTCCGTAGAGCGTGGAGAGCGAGCGCTCACTGGGCGGGGGGAAGGAACCCAGAGCACAGATACCCACCACATCAATCAGGGTCCCCAGGACAGCCATCCACTGTGAGCCGGGGGAGGGCACAAGTACAAGCCGATCAACATTGACACCGAGTTCCTCCGCGGCGGCAAGCCCCAGGTCAGGCATTCCCACGACCGCACACCACGTTCCTTTTTGGGTGGGTTCAGCCAGTAAAGACCAGAGCAGTGATGCAGAAGAATCCACAGAATAGACAGCACCGGTGAGAAGCCCGCCCTGGGGGAAGAGGCTAGTGAGTGCCTCGTGCACGGGAAACACGCGAGGATGCGCCGTGGTGTTCTCCATCGCCTGAATACGCAGGCGCAACGCCTCGACATCAGCGCGAGTGGGCTCGTGCTGATCCACAGTGAGAGCGGGGGACATAGAGCTATATTCGAACATTTGTTCGATTCTGTCAACATCCACTGACAGACACAGAAAAACAGGGCCCTTCACCGTAGTGAAAGACCCTGTTGTCGCGTGCGCGAGGGGGGACTTGAACCCCCACGCCCTAATACGGGCACTAGCACCTCAAGCTAGCGCGTCTGCCATTCCGCCACCCGCGCGCACACCATGTCACTTACACAACACGACGCGACCGAGACACGACATTACCACTAAAGTCCTCCGGGCATCAGGCCCATGCCCTAGCGTTAATGCATGGGCTTACTGGATGCACTCATATTGGGGATCATCCAGGGTCTTACCGAGTTCCTTCCCATCTCTTCCAGCGCCCACCTGCGTATTGCGGGCGAATTTCTTCCTGCCGCAACAGACCCTGGGGCGACCTTCACCGCGATCACCCAAATAGGCACCGAGCTGGCTGTGGTGGTGTATTTCGCGAAAGACATTGGGCGCATCCTCCAGGGCTGGTTCCGCTCGTTGGGCAAAGGGCGAAGCTGGTGGAAAGGCGCTTCCGCCGAAGATCGCTCGTACGCCCGAATCGGCTGGCTCATCATTGTGGGGACACTGCCCATTGTGATTGTGGGCTACACCGCACAGGACTACATCCGAGGAGCGTTTCGCTCCCTCTGGCTCGTTGCCACCGTGCTGATCATGTTTGGGCTTGTTCTCGCCGCTGCGGACTGGTGGGGGAGGAAAACGCGGGACCTGGACGCCCTCACGGTTCCCCACGGTTTGCTCTATGGAGTGGCCCAAATGCTCGCTCTGATTCCCGGGGTCTCGCGCTCCGGCGCAACCATCGCGATGGGGCGAACACTGGGATATGACCGCGTCTCCGCCACCCGGTACTCGTTCCTGCTCGCGATCCCGGCAGTGTTTGGCAGTGGCTTTTATGAACTCAATACCGCTCTCACCCGGCCCGAACTGGCCGGCCCCTTTAGCTTGCTGGAGATCACGGCGGCCACCATTGTGGCTTTTGGTGTGGCCCTCGCAGTCATTGCCTGGCTGATGCGCTACATCGCGACGAGAAGCTTTATGCCGTTTGTTATTTACCGGGTGGCACTGGGAACAGCTGTCTTGATAGCCCTCGGCACGGGGTTTATCGACCCGCTATGACTCGGTGGAGCCTGGACGATCAGGTCGGCTCTGCAAGTACTTTTCAAACTCTTCGGCGATAGCGTCACCGGATGCTTCGGGAGCATCCGCCGTGTCCCTAGCCTGCTCTAGCTGGTCGATGTAGGCGGTCATGTCATCGTCCTCAGCGGCAAGCGCGTCAATACCTTCTTCCCACCGCAGCGCTTCCACCTCGAGGGCTTCGCGGTCGGTATCGATTCCGGTCATCTCTTCAAGCTTCTCCAGTAGCGCCAGCGTTGCTTTGGGGGAGGGCGATGTGTGGACGTAGTGCGGAACATGCGCCCACAGGTGCAGGGAGGGAATTCCCGCTTCCGCGGCGGCGAGGGAGAGCACGGTGAGCACGCCCACGGGTCCCTCATAGGAGGATTTTTCAATGTCAAAGTGGTCGCGAATGTCCTGGTCATCACTGGTCGCCGTCACGCGGACGGGCCTGGAGTGGGGTACGTCAGCGAGCATCGCGCCCAGGAACACAATCGTCTCAACACCGTGGGTGAGCGCGAGGTCCACCATGGTGGCAGCGAACGATCGCCATAAACGGGAGGGCTCTTGCCCCACGAGAACGTAGGGGGTCTCCTCATCACCAGGTTCTGGACCATACAGGGCAACGTCGGGCCAGGTGAGGAATCGGGTGCCATCGCTGGCATGTTCCACCAGCGGTCTGGTCAATTGGAAGTCAAAGTACTCTTCGGGGTCAATCTGGGAGAGCACCACGTGAACCCGCTGATCGAGCAGTGTTTGGGCCGCCGTGGTGGCAGAATCGCCCGCATCATTCCAGCCTTCGAACGCGACAATGAGCAGCTTGCTCGGGTCGCTCATAGGGCTTTGAGACATGCAACCTCCGGTGATGTGGGACCAGCCTACCCCTCCTAGGGCGCCGAGTAGACTTCCTCGATATGGACCACATGCAAGCGGCGCTGTTCGATATGGATGGAACCATTATTGATTCTGAGCCGTATTGGATGACAGCCGTGCGGGAACTGGTCGAGAGCTTTGGCGGCACCTGGAGCGAAGAGCAGAACTACGCCCTGGTCGGTAGTGGTCTCTGGAACTCTGCCTCCCTCCTCAAAGCGGCGGGGGTCGATTTGGAGCTTGATGACATCGTCCACCAGTTGAGTGATCGGGTGTTGGCTCAGATCGAGGAGGCCGTTCCGTGGCGGCCCGGCGTTCGAGAACTTTTCGCTGACCTGCTCGAGGCGGGCGTGCCCTGCGCGCTGGTCACCATGTCCTTGCGCAAAAATGCGGTGGCCTTGGCCGCTGCGGTGGAGAAAGAAATGGGCAGGCCGGTCTTTGGGGCCATTGTGGCCGGCGATGACGTCGAGTCACCGAAACCAAATCCGGAGGCCTACCTCAAGGGCGCAGAAGCTCTTGGCGTGGAGGTGGGGAACACTGTGGCCTTGGAAGACTCCGCCTATGGGGCAGCCAGTGCTTTTTCCGCGGGCGCCATCACTATCGGCATACCCCTGCACGTGGGCATTCCAGACACCTCAGTCCACGAAATGTGGACCTCCCTAGAGGGCAAGACCGTGGCGGATCTCACCAGTGTCTGGCGTGCGCACCGCCGGCAGGTGTCCCCGTGACACCCCGGCGCGGACCCTTTGCAGTGGGCGATCACGTCCAGTTGCGTGGGCCCCGGGGCACTCTGCACACCGTTACGCTGGAGCCGGGTGGTAGCTACCACACCCACAAGGGTCAGATTTTTCATGACCATCTGATTGGACAGCCAGAAGGTTCCGTCGTCACGACGGATCGCGACGTGTCGTACCTGGCCGTGCGTCCGCTTCTGGGCGATTTTGTCCTCTCCATGGCTCGCGGTGCCACCATCATCTACCCCAAAGATGCTGCTCAGATTGTCTCGCTGGCAGACATCCAACCCGGCCACACTGTCATGGAGGCGGGTGTGGGTTCGGGAGCGCTCAGCATGTCAATTCTCCGCGCGGTCGGGAACGAGGGCTCCCTCATTTCGCTGGAGCGCAGGGAAGAGTTTGCGGAGATTGCTCGGGCCAACGTCGAAACCTTTTTTGGGGAACCCATGCCGGGGTGGTCTATCGAGGTCGGGGATTTCCAAGATCTCGCCACCGCACACCCTGCTGGAAGTGTGGACCGGGTTGTTCTGGACATGCTGGCCCCGTGGGAGTGCATCGACGCAGTTCGCCACGTCCTCGTGCCCGGAGGCGTGGTCACTGTGTATGTCGCGACAGTCACCCAACTTTCTCGGGTCGTCGAGGTGGTGCGAGGATCGGGAGGTTTCACCAATCCGGAGTCTCTGGAAGTGCTCATCCGGCCCTGGCATGTAGAGGGTCTCGCGGTGCGACCAGAGCACCGCATGATTGGCCACACCGGTTTCTTGATGACGGCGCGCGCGCTGGCTCCTGGAGTGGAGCTACCGGAGACAAAACGACGAGCAGCAAAACCCGAGTATTCCGATGAGGACGTCGAGGCGTGGACGCCCGGTGCGACCGGGCAACGCCAAGCCAGCGACAAGAAAATTCGCAAAACAGTGCGGCAGGCAAGGGAGCGTGCCGAGAAATCCCAGAAGGAGAATCTCTAAGTTTCGGCTCGATAGACTGGTGACATGCCTCAGTTTTCGCTTCTTGGTGTTCTTGGAATTTCCGCACTCGTTGTCTCAGCAGGAGGGGTTCTCGCTGTCGGCGCACTGCAGGTTGCCGAAAATGAGCGAACCTGCGAGGTGCCCTACCAGGCTGGCTCGGCCTCCAATCTGGTAACAACGACTCGAGGAGACGCGGGGGAGCCAGTGGCGTCCTTTCCCACCCCTCTGATTACCCCTGAGCGGCAGCTCACGGTGCTGCAGGAGGGTGAGGGTGACCCGGCCCGAGCTGGCGGATATGTCGACTTTGACGTGAGTGTGTTTGTGGGAAGCGATGAGATGTATCTCACGGGCTCTAACTACGACCCCGCCAATCCTGTCCGGCGGGCAGTCGACCCCGAGACCGCCGACTTTTTCGGCCAGGTGATGGAGTGTCAAAAACCGGGGGCGCAGATTGTCGTGACGACCGAACTGGCCGATATCTTCGGGCCTATCGACGAGGATGACTACCTGCAAAACACCTCCACGGTGGTGGCCGTTATTGACGTTCGAGACACGTTCCCAGGCCGAGCTAATGGGTCGGCGAGGCTCCCGCAATCGGGCATGCCCACCATCACACAGGCCCCGACCGGGCACCACGGCTTTAGTTTCCCCAACGCCCCCATCCCTGCGGGGCTCCAGGTGTCGGTATTGAAGATGGGGGACGGTGAGCCCATCATGCAGGGCGATTTCGTTACCTCTCACTTCACGGGAGTCGTGTGGAACACCCGACAAGTCTTTATTTCCAGCTTTGATCAGGGAGTCCCTCTCGGGCTCATCGCCGATGACCAGACCACCTCCGCCACGGGTGAGGGTGTGGTTCCCGGTCTCGCTCAAGCTTTGATCGGGAAGACCGTCGGGTCTCAGGTGCTGGTGTCGGTACCACCAGAGCTCGGGTACCTGCCCCAAAATCTTCCCCCGGGTGTGAGCGAGAATTCCACGCTTGTCTTTGTCTTCGACATTCTGGGCGTGAGTAACTAGAGCGGAGCTTTTC
>JGI11705J14877_10000481_pt1 | contig 24858 bp, 18 predicted proteins | sample Etolaghawater15m_FD_14877 | JGI IMG/M metagenome (IMG submission 14877)
GGGTTGGAAAAGGTGGTCAACCTGGGTTTTTTCAGTGGACCGATGGCATAGATTCCCGCCACAACATCTCCGACGGTACGTGTTGCTCGAAGATTTATGCCCGGCTGACTTAACGGGCCACCGGCAAAAGAAATCACCCCTGTTTCTATATCAAGATCCTGACCATAGGCCCGAAAACTTCCCTGTTCAATATAAAAAGCACCACTGCCGATCATCTGTTCATCCGGTTCGGAGAGGATGGTTATTTGCCCATTGATGTAGGTGTTAAACCCAAGTCCCACAAAGTGGACCCTGTCTTCAAGACTGATTTTGAGCAGCATACGAAATGGCGATTTTACCTCATTCTCCTTTTGTTGTTCCTGAAGAATAACCACGTCAGGAGAGGCTGACAGGCTGCCAGGTGGTAATTCCCGCAGTAGAATATCGGCTTTAGGAATGCTGGCTTCTCCGGTGAGACTCATAAGACCATTGTTCTTTTCAAAAAGAATGTCTGATGACAGAAATATCGTAATGTCGGGCAGGTTGACCAGTCTGAAGTTGTTGCCCTTAAGCGTAAGACGTGCAGGCCAACCCTGTTCGTTGTCAAGAGTTGCGTTTCCCTCAAGCTGCATTGATCCCTCGGGGGACTGGAGGCTTCCTTTAAGGGTTATCTCTTTGTTGTCTGCTGTAAGATCAAAACTGCTGTCCGTGAGATCAAGTCCTATCACAGGAATAAGGACGTGGGTAATGCTAAGTTGTCCTTTCCCATCAATGTCTGGTTCTTCGACGGTTCCGAGAATTGTGAAATTGAGGTCTATGGCTCCACTTAAACCTTTAACATCGGGAACCAGAGCTTCGACCAGCTCGAAGTGCTTGGCATCAACCAGGAGAGTACCCTGGAGCTTCGCCTTGCCTCCAATATCTTTCTGGAGAAGATTTGGTGATTGTATCTGACCGCTCAGGATATTCGAATTTGCACTGAGATGAAAGTCGGCCTTGAGGGCATCGTCAACGACTTTCAGTTTGAGGGCCAATCCTTCATGGGGTAGCGCCCCTACCGCCTTCTCCGTTTGATAAGTGATGCTTCCGGGTGTTATTTCCGCAGTTGCATCAACTTTGAGTTTGTCTTTCATTGTGATCGTGCCCTGGGCAGAAAAGAGACCCGTCAGGCTCTCCAGAGTCTCGGGGAACCATGGGGAAAGCCAGTTAAGCGGAATTTTATTAATTCGTAAGTTTCCACTGGTATCTTTGTTTTCAGAATCCCACATTCCCTCAACACAGATGTCTGAATCTTCTCTTTTGAGACAGAGAGGGGCAAGCGAAGCAGCAGTCACAGAGGCAGAAATTGTTGTAGGCTCCTGCATCTGCCAATTACCAAGTTCCGTGGAAAGAATCGAAAATGTATCGAGCAGTCCACGCCATGTATCATGATTGTAGTCTCCGCTGAGGGTAAGGCTGATATCCGCCATATCATGGTCTGCCTTGATTTGAACTATGTGCTCTTCTCTGCTGCCTTTTCCCTGTAAATAAAAGGCGTTAATCTGGTTATTTCCTGATTTGAGGCCGCTTGCGTTGAAAGTGAAAGAAAAGGGGTTGGTCCAGCTTAAATCGAGATCCACATCTGCTTGAATAGTATCCAGGGTTAAATCTGTGTAGGTAATGGAGTTTCCAGAAAGCGCGATGTCAATCTGTGGTTCTGTCATGCTCTTTCTTATTGTCCCGGTGGCTTTGATTTGTCCAGAGCTGTTCGGCAGGAGGTCTGAAAAATCTGCGATATCTGCTTTCCACCGCAGGTTGGATTGTTCACCGAGGTTGCCGGAGGCAGTGATTGTTGCGCTGCCGGATGCCAGATGTAAATCCTCAATGCGGATATCATTTGGCTTTACTGTGATAGCTCCCGTTCCGGAGATGGGGAGTTCCCGTAACCTNCCGTTCAGACTGTCGATTGTGATATTACTACTAACACCATCCTCTTCAATAAAACCGTTCGATCCTATCAACCAGTTAAGTCTCCCGGGCCAGTCTGGGTAGTGGATTCCGGGATTGATCTGTGTGCCTTTGGTTTTCAGGTTCCATTTGATATCTGGTTTCCACGCAACATCACCCTGGAGAACAACTTCACCTCCCAAAAGGCCAAGGGTGAGCTGCAGGTTCTTGAGATTGTCTGCGGAACCNTGCGCGTTCAGGTTGACCGTGCTCGCTGGAAGATCATTGCCGGTAAGCAGGCCATCAAGAACTATATGATAGGAATCGGTAGTTCCTTTGAGGGTAGCTTCACCCTTGGGAGAGCCATAGTCTGCAGCTCCGTGAACGGGCCATTGCAGCTCCTGCCAGTGCAGCAGTAAATCGAAGAAGTTCTGTTCAATGTCAGCGATTCCTGTGATATCGAGAATAGCCTCGTTCTCTGGTTGTTTCAGGGTGAATTGTTTGATGTCAAGTGTGAGACTTTCAAGATTTACCTGAATGTTTATGTCTGCGTCCCAGTTGACTTCAGCTGCTGTTTTATCACGTATGCTAAGCGTTGAGGCGAGTTCTGTCTGCTTGAGTGTTCCGCTTGTGGTGAGTTTTCCCGTCACTCTTCCCGGGATATCCGGAGCGAAAACTGCCGGGATAAGTTCAGCGATCGTGAGTTCTCCCCGCCAGCCGGGATCAGAAAGGATTTCTTTCACGGTTATATCAAGGTTGGCGTTGATGTCGCCACTGATTTCTTCCACTACCTGCAATTCCTGCAGATCACCACTAAGGCTCCCTTTTATTGTTATGGACGGAATCGCTTGACTTAGGGTCGTAACATCAGTTGTGAGCTGCAGGGGGTAATTGGAGCTGGGATGTATTTTCCCCCGTATCTGGATGGATGCCATGTCCGTGGTAACATCAAGTGTCTCGATCTGTATGCTGTCTTCGTCCCATGCCAGTTTAAGGGCTGCCTTGTCAACAGAAAGCGCTTCCGTGTCCGGGGCAGAAAAAAAAGTGAAGTTGTTCAGAACAATTTTTTCAACGCTGAGCCTGATGGGCAGGACGATTTCCGGCAGTGTTCCAGGGCCACTTTCTTGCTGGCTTACCTGACTGTTCTGAGGAGTCGCTTTGTAGGAAACATCGTCTGCTAAAATTTCCAAAATGTGAAGGTGGAGTCTGAACAGGTCTGTACTCTTCCAGTCCAGTACAAGATGTCCGATCTGAGCAACACCTGCGGAACTGCTGAACCTGATATCAGCAAGTTCCAGGCGATCAAGAATTCTGCCTCTGGCAGTCCCTATCTGCAGATTTTCATCAAGCAGTTTCTCGGCCTGAATAATGAGAAAGTGAGTTCCGCTTTCGGTGCCAAGCAGACAGAACGCAGCTGTAAACAGGAGGGACACCAGTCCGAAGAAGGCAATCGCTGCGCCAGGGAGCCATGTTTTCATAATGTTGCTCCAAAACCAATATGAAATCGCCAGTCATTGAATTCAGGATTTTCACTTACCGGATATGCAATATCGATACGCAGCGAACCAAAGGGTGCCAGCCAGCGAAAACCGACCCCTGCACCGACATATGCGTCCTCGAGTTTGTCATTGTAAGCATTCCCTGCATCTACAAATCCTGCTAATACCCAGGACTCGGAGACTCGATGGTCATACTCCAGGCTCCCTGTTACTACATTTTTACCACCGACGCTGACACCATTGGCATTCTTCGGCCCCAGTGATTCGTATGAATATCCACGGACAGAAGTGTCTCCACCGGCAAAAAACCTGAGGGTGGTCGGGTACATGTCGAAGTCTTCAACCCAGGTGGTGCCTATCTCAATTTGTGTGTCGATACGGCCATTTTTGCCTAATCCCACCATGTATCTTCCCTTCATGTGAAGACGAGCATAGGATGTGTCGGAAAGAAGTGCTTCTGAGGCACCGCGAAGATCTATAAACAGATAGTCGCCATATTGAGGGAAAATCGATTCTTCTGTATCTGAAAAACGAAAGGTTCCACCAAGACTGTAGAGAGCAGTGTTTTCGTCGGGCTCACCTTCGACACTGAACTGTTCGCTTGAAGCGAGGACGAAGCCTTTGTAAAGAAGGGTGTCGGCGAGGTTTCTTCGTACGAATGCTGTTTCCATTTCAAGGGTGGCACTGCTTGTGTCTGGAGTCTGGTCAAATTCATAACTGGCTGTTGATACCCATCTGTCAGTGAGAGGTTTTACAACCGGGATATTATACTGAGCCCGAATGATGCTTTCTGTCCAGGCAAGTTTGGCAGAAAGCTCCGAGTGGTGGCCGTAACGATTGAGTAATCTGTCGTCCCAGCGTGCGGATCCACGAATTCCTGTGTCGGAATCATAGCCGGCCCCAAATGTAAATTTATGTGGGGTAATTGGTTCCATGATCACAGTCAAAGGTAATTGTTGATCCTGTGCTTCTTCGTAACGTGGGGTAATGGTTATTTCTCTGGCGTAATTGCTTGCGATTAGATTTTGTTGAAATTCCAGCAGGGCCTCATAGGAATAGGGGGTTCCTTTTTCCATGGTGATGTATTTTGTGAGCAGGTCTGGATTAAGAAAATCCTGCAGAAAAGTGATATTTCCAAAGTAATACAGAGGACCGGTATCCATGTGAAGAGTTAATTTTGCGGTGTTGCTATCAAGATCAACCAGCCATTCACTTGTTGTGAATCTTGCCTTTGGATATCCATTGGAAAAGGCTATGTTCATAAAAGTATTCTTTGCTGCTTCATACTCTGCATGGATCAGGGTTTTCCCTGCCTTTCTAAGGTAATCCTTTATGCTCTGCTGGAGTGCCGGATGGTTCATTCCTTCACCAAACCATTGTACGTCTCTACCTGTTATGACAACAGGTTTTCCCTTGTCTACTCTGTAGGTGGCGAACCATTGACCATCTTCTTCGATCAACGCCGAGCGAATCTCTGGAACATAATAGCCAAAGGGTTGCAGGGCTTCACGAATTTCCTGCGGCGCCTGCTGATGCAGCTTCCTGATCCAACGCGGGGTCAGATCCTCGTCATTTTTCATTTTGTTGATATCGAGAAAAAGGAGAACATTTTGCCGAAAGGGGGCTTCGAGTCCGGTAAGGTCTACCCTAAGAGGTGTTGCAGCCATGGCAGGAAAGGAAAACAGGATAAGGATCAGGCTGAGTGCAAGCTGGATGCTTCGTAGAACAGACTGGCTGGGAATGCTTAGGAGGAACATAAAAATGTTCATAATAGAGCTTATGACTACTGGGTGGGCAGTGATTGTTTGCCTGAAATACTTTCTATTGAGACCTTGATAACAGCAGTTGCCTGTACCATTTTATCCGGGAAATCAAATTGCTTATCACTGTACTGTGCCATGATGATAGCAAGGGCAAATTTTTTCGCTTCGTCTTTTTCCACTAGAGAAGCCTTGCCAAAGCCTACGATGGACTGAAATGTCATACTCCAGCTGCATGCTTTTTCGGCCTCAATCGTTTCAATGAGATGGTCAAACTCAAAACAGACATTCGGGTTGGTTGTAATCAGATTGATTTTTTTTCCCTCTTTGGCACCGTGGAAATAGAGCATATTGTTGCGGTAGCCAAAGGAGAGCGGAACTATATAAGGTTTTTCTCCATCCACCATGGCTAGTCTGCAGATTTTCGCTTTTGCTATAATGGCAAGGAGTTCAGCGTGGTCTGTAATCTCTTTTTCTTTTCTTCGCATGGTGGTTTTTTTGTTTGGGGAGAAAAATCGAGGCGTTCCTCAATCTTTTAGTAAAAGAGTACAGCCTGCAGTAATCATTACGCCTCCTGCACACCTGTTGCTCATCTTAAGAGCTTTTGCACTTTTAAAGAGTTGTCCGGCTCGAGCAGCTGTCCAGGCATAGCAGAGAAGAACGCTTCCAAGGACTGTGGTAACCACGAGGCTGATTGCCAGAATGTCAAGATGACTAAGGCTGGCAAGATCAACAAAGGTGGGAAGAAAACCGAGGTAAAAGAGAATGACCTTTGGATTGGCAAGAGTGATGATCAGTCCGCTGCCAAAATTCTTTTTCCACGACAGTTCTTTAATGCCCTCTATGGAAACTGGTTCCGGCGCAGAGCGCCATATTTTGATTCCCAGCCAGATCAGGTAAAGCCCTCCACCATATTTTACAAAGACAAAAAAGCTACCAAGTATTTCAGCCACGGCGGAAAGGCCATAGACGGCGAGTAGCAGGAATATAAGGTCTCCTGTGACAATGCCAAGTATAAGGATGGCAGCATGGGCAAAACCGTTGGAGAGGGCACGTGCCACCGTGGCAAAGACACCAGGCCCTGGAGATGCTGCCAGGAGAAACATGGCAGCACCGAAGGTGATGAGTGTTAAAGTTGTCATGGGCTTTTGTTCAAGATAGTTTGGCAAAAGGCTGAAGGATTGATAAGGACATTTTTGCACCTTCAGCCTTAACGACTTCAGTCTGATACAAGTATATAAAGAACCATATTCATGCAATAAGCGACATATTACCACAAAACAGAAAATCGAGTTGTAGAATTATAAGGCCTTTGCCTTGTCCATGGCTCTCTGAAATGCAGCAGCGGATCCTGCTATAACGTCGTCACCGACGCAAAAGGCCAGTCTGAAGTAACCGGGCGCTCCAAATCCCTGACCAGGAACGGCGAGGATTTTTTCTTCCTGAAGAATTGCACAGAATTTCACATCATCTGCAATGGGTGCTTTTGGAAAGACATAGAAGGCACCCTTGGGTGGAATGAAATCATATCCGGCATCACTTAAGAGCTTGCAGAAGGTTTCACGTCGCTTGACATAGATGGAGTTGTCGACACTTGCATCCTGAAGTTCTGCAACAACGCGCTGCATAAGAGCAGGGGCGTTGACGAAGCCAAGAATACGGTTGGCAAGGGTCATGGCATCGAGAAGGGCAGTCTTATCGGCGATGTCGGGGTGTACTGCCAGGTATCCAATTCTCTCGCCTGGAAGAGAGAGATCCTTGGAGTAGGAAGAGAGTACGATGGAATTCTTTGTTGCCTGAAAGACGCTGCCCACCACATTATCGTCAAAGATGATTTTTCGGTAGGGCTCATCGGCGATCAGATAAATAGTGGTCTTCAGCTCAGCACCTTTCTTGTCCAGTAGTGCGCCGAGTTCGTTCAAGGACTCCTGGGAGTAGATTTGACCGGTGGGGTTGTTGGGAGAGTTGGTGATTACAACTTTTGTCTTTTCGGTGATAGCAGCTTCAATGGCTGCCATATCAAGATTAAACTCAGCATCAGTCTGGACAACCTTGCTTACTCCGCCATGGTTGTCAACGTAGAAATTGTATTCCACAAAGTAGGGAGCGAGAAGGATTACTTCCTCCCCGGGATTGAGTAGAGCTTTCATCACCACATTTAAGGCACCAGCAGCTCCGCAGGTCATAAGCATGTCGCCATGGAAGACATCTATACCCTGCTCCTGGGACATCTTCCCGGCAAGTGCCTCACGTACCCACGGGTAGCCGCCGTTTGGCATATAGGCGTGAACCATGGGCGTTTCGTCTTTAACGATTTCCTGAATAACCCTGTTGTACTCAGGCGGTGGTGGAACATCGGGGTTACCGAGGCTGAAATCAAAAACATTTTCGGCTCCGTATTTGGCCTTCATCTTGGCGCCTTCTTCAAACATCTTACGAATCCAGGATGATTTTTCGGCAAAGCCACGCATTTTTGTTGAAATAGTCATTTATTTTACTCCTTAATGTGTCTCTTGATAAGCTTTTATTCTTTCTTCAGGAAATCATATGCAGCATTGATTTCTTTCATTTTTTCTTCGGCTACAGCACGGAATTCCTGGCCCAGGTGGTTCACCTTATCNGGATGATATTTCATGCTGAGTTTCCTGTACGCCTTTTTGATGGCATCCTTGTCTGCACCGGGACTGAGTCCCAGTACCGCATAATAATGATCCGTGGAGCCCCCTCTTCCTGAACTGCTCTGCTGCTGTCTGCCATACTTGTATTTTGCCTCGATGGTTCGTTTGTCATATTCCTTGATTTGCAGATAATCAGCAATGTCCCGGGCTACCTTCAATTCTGCCTCGGGTACTTGCGTCTTGGTATAGAGCACCTGATAAATGAGTTCAAGAAGAATGAGGCGCGGTTCGTAGGCAAAGGTATTGCGGAATTCCAGAAGCAGGGATTCCATGGATTGTGTTGAGTCAACGGCCTCTCTGATAAGATCTTTGACCCAGTACATCCTGGTTTGATCATACCGGAGATTCTGCTGGAAAAAACGCTGAATGGTGGAGATTTCTTCTTTGGTTACAGTACCATCAATCTTGGCAATACTGATGAGAATCTGAACCAGTAGCCATACAAATCGATTATGGCTCTCCGTCTGAGACGATTCGTATGTGGAAACCTTGCTTTTAATCCAGTAACTGAATCCCCAGAAAATGCCTATAAATATCAGAACAGCTACAATGCCGGAGTAGAGGAGAAAACCTAGAAAGTTAAATAGCCCGGAGAAACCACTGGTAAGAAGTATGAAAAGAAGCAGGACAAGAAGGCACCCTCCGCACCCTGGTTGTTCACGTCGTTGGTATTGCATTGTATTTGTAAATTATAGAAATTTAGTGTTTGTGGGTTTCGTCACCAAAAAGGGCATTGATAAAGTCATCGGGATTAAAGTCGCGGAGGTCATCGATCTGCTCTCCAATACCGATAAAACGGATGGGGATGGAAAGCTCGCGGCAAATACAGGCAACAATGCCACCCTTGGCCGTGCCATCAAGTTTGGTGAGTGCAAGGCCGGTGATTCCAACGGCATCATTAAAAAGCTTTGCCTGGGAAACTGCATTCTGGCCTGTTGTGGCATCGAGTACCAGCAGAATTTCATGCGGGGCACCTTCAAGCCGTTTCCCCATGACCCGTTTTATTTTCTTCAACTCTTCCATAAGGTTGACCTGGGTGTGGAGGCGTCCTGCAGTGTCCACAATAACCACGTCGTATTCTTTTGCCACGGCGAGATCTATGGCATCAAAGGCTACGGCCGATGGGTCAGCTCCTTCCTGCTGGTGGACAACGGTGACGTCGTTACGCTCTCCCCAGATCTTCAATTGGGCTACGGCGGCGGCGCGGAAGGTGTCCGCAGCAACAAGTAGAACAGACTGACCGGCCTGTTTGAACTTTTTGGTGATTTTACCAATCGTTGTGGTTTTTCCAACGCCATTCACCCCGACAACCATGATCACAAAAGGTCCCGATTCTGGCCTGACAAGTTCCGCCGGCTGGTCGGACTCCATGAGAAAAGAGCGTAACTTTTCTTTAAGTACGATTTTCAATTCCTGCGGGTCAGAGAGTGCGTTGCGCTTTACGTTTCTTCTGGCATCATCAAGGAGTTCCATGGTGGTGTTGATGCCGAGATCCGCAGTGATCAGGATTTCTTCGAGTTCATCAAAGAGGTCAGCATCGATCTCCTTTCTGCCGAGAAAGAGAGTGTCCATCCGGTGGACGAGTGACTCTTTGGTCTTGCTGAGGCGTGTGGAGAGGCGCTGAAACATCGTTCCTAGTCCAGATGCTTCCTCCTTTTTAATTCCTTCTGTGGCGCTGTCTGACTTTTTGGGTTCTGTGACAGATGGCAGACACTCCGGGGAGGACAGAACGGTGTCCGAGACTATTCCTTTCTCTTTTTCCTTTAGTGTGGCAGCCTCATCATTTTTTGAGAATTTCTTTTTGAACCAACCTAGCATTTATGGAATCCCTGTTAAGAACGAGTTGAATTGTGAAACATATACATGAAAAACTTTCCATACTACGGCTAGATCAAGAAGAAAGCAATAAAAACAGACACTGTTTGCTGCCATTTTACTATTCTAATTTGGGAGATGGAAAATATTTGCTTTTCCGGAGAACAGCATTAGTGTATGCCTTGGTTGTGAGCCGCCTGAGTGATCAGTTCATTAGCTGTGGCGGGACTGTTTGCGGCTGGGAAATTGCAGATAATTCTGTTTTATAAACGTTTATATATTGTATGAGGAGAATGTTATGTCGAGTTCATGTGGATCAAGTAGTTCCTGTTCAAGCAGTTCCTGCGGTAGCAATACCAAAGAATCCCAACAAGCTAAAATGGCGCAGCAGGACAATGCCATTACCCGATCTCTTGGGAAGATCAAAAATAAAATTCTTGTAATGAGTGGAAAGGGTGGGGTAGGTAAGTCCACCGTCTCGGTCAATCTGGCACTCGGTCTTGCAGCAAGAGGTCATAAAGTTGGGTTGATGGATGTTGATCTTCATGGCCCGGATGTTATTCGGATGCTTAATCTTAAGGGAAGCCTTGAGGCGCCAAAGAATCCCAATGATCTCGTTGCTCCCCTTCAGTACAATGATAACCTTAAGGTGGTTTCCCTTGAGTATATGATGAAGAATCGGGACGAGGCTATTATCTGGCGTGGTCCCTTGAAGATTCAGGCTATTCGTCAGTTTGTTGCTGACATGGATTGGGGTGAATTAGATTACCTCATCGTGGATGCTCCTCCAGGAACCGGTGATGAACCCCTTTCCGTTGCCCAAACGATTCCTCACGTGAAGGCTATAGTTGTTACAACTCCCCAGAAGGTTGCCCTGGCCGATGTCCGGAAATCGCTCAATTTTTGTAAGACAGTTGAAATGGATGTGACTGGTATTATAGAAAACATGTCAGGATTTGTCTGTCCTGAATGTAACACTACCGTGAATATCTTTAAGACTGGCGGCGGGGAGGAGCTTTCCCGTGAATTTGATTTGCCTTTCCTTGGTGCTGTTCCCATGGATCCGAAGGTTGTTATCGCTGGAGATGATGGTGTTCCGTATCTTTCATCCGATGCCAAGAGTCCCGCAACTGCGGCTTTTGCCAAGATAATTGATGCTGTTGAGCTGCGTCTGCCTCCAGTTGCCGCCCCCGTAACCTTGAACATGGCTTCTACTGATTCTGGTTCTTCGGATTGTGGTTGTGGCAGTGGGGGATGCAATCCAAATACCTGTGATTGCTGATATGCGGTAAAATATTTGTCAGTACCACCTGTGCCCGATCTTCCTTTTCCATACAGCGAAAACTATTATGGAAAAGGGGATCGAACACATGTGAGGCACTGCTGAACGTTTCCCTCTGGGTATACTACTGGTAAAAGACTTGAAAGAGATTCTCAGTGCTTTGAGTTGTTTCTCTTCAGTCTTCAGCTTTTAACTTCTCTTTTCCTGAATATATGTTCTTAAAACAAATTACCGTTGGTTCGATGGGAGTGTGCTGTTATATTGTCGGCTGCTCCAAAACTTCCCTGTGTGCTGTGATTGATCCCGGCGGCGATGAGGATACTATCCTCGAAGAAGTAAAGAAGGCCGGACTTACCATCGATAGTATTATTGCCACCCATGGTCATCCTGATCATGTGTGCGGCAATCGAATACTTAAAGAGGCAAGTGGCGCCGATATTATCATGCACGAAGCTGATTCTGCGTTTTTCAGTAAACCTGAAGTGCAGAATTATTTTTCCATGCTTGGCCTTGAACCGTCTCCTCCTGCGGATCGTACCGTGAAGGATGGTGACGTGATCACTGTTGGTGAGGAAGAACTTCTTGTTATCCATACTCCTGGACACACCCCTGGCGGGATCTGTCTCTACTGTGCTCCGGATCTGATCACTGGAGATTCTCTGTTTGTTGGCGGTATCGGAAGAACTGATTTTCCCGGTGGCTCTCATGATGAGCTGATCAGAGCCATTAAGGGAAGACTGCTTAGCCTGCCACCGGAAACAGTTGTCTGGCCGGGACATGGTTATGGTGGGTCTCGTTCAACCATCGAAGAAGAGGCCCGATCTAATCCTTATTTGAGCTGATTATTCAATAACCAACAATTCCTTATGCGTGAAATAGTCCTAGGTACAGCAGGTCATGTTGATCATGGCAAAACCAGTTTTGTTCGTGCGCTTACCGGTATTGAGACCGATCGTCTCAAGGAGGAAAAAAAGCGTGGGATTACTATTGAACTGGGGTTTGCCTACCTTGACCTTCCCTGTGGCCATCGCCTGGGAATTGTGGATGTACCTGGCCATGAAAAATTCGTAAAAAACATGGTGTCCGGAGTCTCTGGCATGGATCTTGTTGCTTTTATCATTGCAGCAGATGAAGGGATTATGCCGCAGACAGAGGAACATTTTGAAATCTGTCGTCTGTTAGGAGTGAAACAGGGGATCATCGTCATTACCAAAAAAGACATGGTGGATGAAGAGTGGCTGGAGATGGTCACCGAGGAGGTACGGGAATACTGTAAAGACAGTTTTCTTGAGGATGCGCCTCTCGTCCACGTCTCTTCCACCACCGGCGAGGGGATAGACGAGATACGTGGGCTTCTCAATACATTCGTTGCAGGGCAGCAATTTAAAGAGGTGCATGGACCTTTTCGTCTTCCCGTTGATCGTATATTTGCCATGAAAGGTTTTGGGGCGGTGATCACCGGAACCTCAATGTCTGGACGCGTTGCCATTGGAGAGGAACTCTGTTTTTATCCCACTGATATGGTTTCTAAAGTACGTGGTATCCAGGTACATTCCGCGGAGGTTGAAACCGTGGAAGCCGGGCATCGTACTGCCATAAATCTCCAGGGTGTGGATACTGCTGCAGTGGCTCGCGGAATGGTTGCCGCTACCCCCGGCAGTCTCTTACCAGGCTATATGCTGGACTGTGAATTCCTTTATCTTGCGTCAAATACAAAACCTTTAAAACACCGGACTCGGGTTCGAATCCATCTGGGAACCGCTGAGGTCATGGGCAGAATTTCACTCCTTGACCGTGATTTATTGCAGCCTGGAGATACGGCCAGTATACAGATCCTACTCGAAGAGGCTGTTGCGGTGTGGCCCGGGGATCGCTATGTGGTTCGCTCCTATTCACCCGTCGGCACCATAGGTGGCGGCGAGGTTCTTGGCAATATGCCTCCGCGGAAACGCAAGCGTGTCACCGAGCGTGATCGAGAGGCGAACATCCGGAGTTTTACTGTATTGCGTGGTGAGGACGTAGAAGAGAAAATTCTGCTGTTTTTACGAGAAAGTGGAACCTCGGGACTCACGTTTGATGAACTCGCAGTCCGTCTTGGGATCTTTGGAAAACAGCTGAAAAAAATAATTACCACTCCCTTATCATCGAGAAAAATTGTGGTGGTGGATTCCTCCAGCCAGCGCTATCTTGCCAAAAGTGTCAGTGACGGTGTGGAAGAAGTTCTGTTAACAAACCTTGGACGCTATCACAGTTCAAATCCACTGCAGATAGGTCTGTCAAAGGAGGAACTGCGTTCAGGGCTTGGATCCAATGTTGATCAGAAGGTCTTTCACTTCTGTCTCCTGGAGCTGCAGAAGAGGGAACTGGTTGCTCTGGAAGATTCAGTGGTACGACTTGCCTCGCATCAGGTTGCTCTACAGGCCGATGAAAAGAAATTACAGGAGGATCTTGAGCACTGGTATCGGGAAAAAGGCTTAATCGCTCCAACCATGCGGGAGAGCATGGAACAGTTCAATGATTATCCGGAATCGCTGGTGAAAGAGGTCTTTGGGATTTTGCTGAGAGAAGGTAAACTGGTGAAAGTCAGCGAAAGCCTTTATTATGACGCTGCTGCCATTGATGCATTACGTGAGAAAATGACAGCTTTTATCGAAAATGAAGGGGAAATCGATGCCCCGCGCTTTAAAAATCTCACGGGGCTGACACGGAAGTTTTCCATTCCTCTTCTTGAATACTTTGATCGTATGAAGCTTACTATTCGAGTGGGTGATAAGCGCGTTCTGAGAAAAACACGATAACAGACACCCACTGAATCTCTGCAGTATTCCTGTTCAGCTTTTTATCTTCATCTTCTTCAGTACTATCTCACCAAATATAAATGCTGCCAGAAAAAAGAATATTGCTCCAGTGGTGATCATGATTTCATGGAGACTGGGGCTGTATGGGTAGTATTGGGGGAGATCAACCACATTATACTGATAGTAATGGGGGATCAGCTGGCCAACTATTACCAGATCATAAAAGAGAACAAATGAGCCAACAAGACAGGATATGCTGGCAATGGCCATCGTGGTTCTGTTTTGTACTCCGGCAACACCAATAAGAATCAATGGCAGTACAACAGCCAGTCCCACCTCGCCTATCCAGAAATTCAAAAAGAAGTTTCCTTGGACCAGGTTATACATAGCCTCAGGATTTTTTGTGAATTCAGGAAAAAATCCACCCATAACCTTAATGCCGGTGAAATAGGCAATTGCCAGGAGAAGGACCATAAACAGTCTTCCCGTACTTTGAATGGCGAGTTCTTCGGCCCGGTTCATGGGCTTTCTTTTCAGAAGTTTGGCGGCCCAGGTGAACAGGATCACCGCTGCGCAACCGCAAAGTGTTGAGAGGGAGAGGAAATAGAGAGGCATATAGTTCTCATTCCAGAAACCTCTTTCGCCAAGAAGAGCCATGTCGGATTTCATGTTTAAATTTCCCATGGTCACCGTGATAAAGGCGATTATGGCAAAAAATCTCGCCATTTTTTCATTTTTTACCAGCAGGGCGAGAAAGTTAAAGAGCATAAAGATCAGGAAGAGGCTGTAGATGGTGGTCTTCCACCAGATATTCGAGGCAGGATGTGGGGATGAGAGTGCATTCAGACCTACCCGCCAGGGGTTTTCCAGTTCCAGAGTGATACACATAAGACCTGTGGCCATGGTGGCGAGGGACAGGAAGACGGTTCGTGGAATAATAGGTTGAAAAATTTCTATTCTAAAGACCTGTCCCAGAGAGGAAATGATACACAGTCCAGTGGAGAGGCAGGCAAAGAATACGTAAGGAGTGATAAGAATGCCCCATGGCACTTCTCTTGTCGTTCCAAAGGTATGATGATGTCCAACCAGTAACGAGTGAAGGCCAAAAGAGAGGCCTATTATACTGAGTAGAGTGAGTCCTGTAAAAAGGAGTTCAGAAGTTCCAAGTATTGAAGGTTTTGAATCAAAATTTTGCTCGATTGTCATCATGCTTTTCCTGTCTGTTAGGGTTCAGTTGCTGGTACGTTTTTTTGTCTGTGTCAGCTCTCCACGTAAAAGACATTTGGCAGGGTGTCCAATTCAGGACGCAGCACCCAGAACACTTTTCCAGATGTATGGATCAGTTTGTAGGCATGGCTTGTCGGATCGGTGAGATCTCCGAAAACTCTGACATTTGCGGGACAGGCCGAGGCGCATGCTGTTGTTTTACCGTTGCTCTCCTTGAGTTTGCTGTTGTAGCAGAAGTTGCACTTATCAACCGCTCTGATGGCTTCATCAAAATACCTGGCATTGTAGGGACATGCAGTCATACATGTCTTGCAGCCAATACACTTGTCGGTATTCATCTGGACAATGCCGTTTACCGTATCTTTGTAGGTGGCTCTGGTTGGACAGACTCGTACACANGGGGCATTGTTGCAGTGATTGCAAAGGATTGGCATAAAGACGCGCTCCCTTTGATCGGGTGCTACCGGGACACTGCGTTCAAGTACTGTTGTGCGGAAGCCATCATCAGGGACTTTGTTGCTGCTGCGACACGCTTCCATGCATTTTTCGCAGCCGATACAATGCTTTTCTCTGATAACCATTGTGTAGTGCGGGCTGTAGGGAGACTTGGTTGTCAGTATTTTCCCGCCGCTAAGGGCTCCCGTTGCATTATGGGCCGAAGTCAAAGAGAGAATTGTTCCTCCTAAAAATACACCCGTGATGGAGAGTCCAAGTTGCAGAAAACAGCGCCTCTCTTTTGAGGGAAGATTCTCTGTGCCTTCATTTTTTAAATTTTTTAGATTCGTAATCTTCATTCGATCCCCTTGGAAGTCAACTATCTCAAGTTATTGTTTAAGGCTCATCGTGGCACATGTTACAGTCCTGTCCGATGATTTTGCCAAACTTCGTTTCATGTTCATCATCATGGCAGCGGAAGCAACCATAGCCGTCATCTGCATATTGATGTCCAAGATGTTGCCGGTATGTTCCCCAGGTGACTTTCATTTTTGGCCATACATTATTCAGATATGCTTCAAGCAGAAAGGAACCTGATACAACTATCTCCTTTTCATGTTCTGCTACGAATTCGTTTCCATGACGTTTTGCAACATGTTCGAGCAGGTCTTCAACGATTTTTTCCGCTGCTTCATCCCTGCTGGAATATTCTGTTTTGAGAACACTAATACTGTCCTCACGAATTCCTGCTATTTCAGGGGTTATTTTCCTGGAGTGGAGACCAAAGTCTATTACTTCTTCGAGGCCATCATAGACGTGGGTGGGACGATTATGACAGTCGATGCAATCCATGGTTCGCCATTTAAGTGCCACGCCCTCTTCGGGTACTTCATCAGCGATTGAATATTCCTCTGTCACTCCACCGGGTCTGGTAACCTTTATTCTTCCAATTTTAGTACGTTTCTCGTCAAGAGCCTGATATTCAACCTTTATGTCGTGACTGACATGCCAGTGAATACCTTCAAATTCGGAAGTTATAGGGTTGCGCCCACCGATATGCAGGGATATTTCCTGGGTATCTGCGTCGGTCTGATTGTCATTAGTGAAACTGATAAATTCTTTAACTCTCTTACCGTGGAACTTTTCTGGCCAGTGGCATGATTCACAGGTGTCCCGTGCAGGTCGCAGATGCTCAACGGGAGCAGGAATTGGCCTGCTGAAATCCCCATCGATAACTGCCTTTACCTGACGCAGTCCTGAAAGCTTGGCTTGGACATACCAGTTTGCTCCGGGGCCGATATGACAGGAAACGCAGGATACTTTTGCATGTGGTGACCTCTGATAGGCCGTGTATTCTGGATCCATAACCTGATGGCAGACAACGCCACAGAAGTAGGATGAATCGGTGAAGTGGTATCCCTCATAGGCAACCAGAATAAGAACAGTGATGTTGACTACTGAGAGGACAATAAAAAGTAAGATCCCCTTTCTGTGTTCCTTGTCAGCAAGGTCTATTTTCAGATGTTCCGTGTTAATGAGACTGTCTTTAAACCATTTTTTTCGGCGAAAATAACAGGAGAGCGGGATAAGGCAGAGGCCAAACAGCATCATTGCCGGTAAAAAGAGAAAGGTAAAAATAGCAAAATAGTGATTGGCTATTAAACCGGTGAGATGGCCGATGAGACCTAATATGATCAGGGTGATGGATACGGTTGTCAGTCCCACTCCCAAAAATCCGAGTGGAGTTTTCCAGGTACAGCCAAGTAAACGTTCCCAGGCCCCCAGTTCCTGATCTCCTTTTCCGTCTCCGTTGTTCTGTTGCTGATCGCTCATATCTCTCCTCCATTTAAGCTTTTCTGTAAAATAGCCGCGCTTTTTTCACCATTTTCTATAATTTTGTAGAGTATCTTTTTTTGTTCTCCCCCAACTTTTTCAGTCTCGCAGTAATCTGCCAGCAGTTGTGAATAATTTATGATACCGTTCAGTCTATTTGTGACTTCATTTATAATGGCAGAAAACTCGGTTTCTCTCCTGCCTGGGACAGCAGCAGGGGCTTGTTCGGTTTTTTCTGCAGTCAGGAGGAGTTGATTGAAAGAGTTGATCAGATTCTGTACTTCGACACTGTTTTGGTGTTCATTTTTGAAGTGAATTCTGGTCTTGTCCGTCAAGGCCTGCTTGCTTTGTTTCGAAAGAAAAATAAGAGGTTGAACTGACTTTTTGTAAAGAATGATAAGGGTGAAAGTCGTCAGAAAGATGATTAATCCCATAAGGACCAGAGCTTTTTTTTGATAATACATGATCCTGTTTTTCATTTCTCCGACGACAATCCGATCAAACTGAAGAAATTGACTGTTAATCTGACGCAGCAGGCCGAGTGTTTTCAGGGCAAGTATTTTGTCTCCAGTCGCTTCAGCGCTTTTCTTGAGATGGAGGGAGATTTCTTCAAGATCAATTTTCTTTAAAAAAGAGAGCTTATATTGTGCTGGGATAAGCCGGTTGTCCAGCAAGGCAATATATCGTGTGTTGAGCTGCTCAACTTCCCGGGAAGCAGCAAGGAGCTGGGTGGGATTCTCGGAGAGAAGACCTTCAGTGGCCTGTTCGCGAATAGTTGAATAGAGGAAAATAGCTTTCTCACTGTCCTCCACGATGGAATTGTAGGTACCCATTAGACGGTTCTGGGAATAACCAGTAATGATAAGCATGGCAAGGAGCAGTGCTGTCCCAAGAAAGGCGGCTGTGCTTAAGCTACGCAGCGATCGCATCTGTCTCCCGTAGATTATGGGGCTGACTGCAGTTTTCCTTAACTGTGCAGGTGCTACAGCTTTGTTCTGGATTTGCTACGGCTGCAGCCTCCTTTTTCAAGCTGCATTCGACTATGATCTCAAATTCCTCTCCGTCCAGCGTCTCTACCTGAAGGAGAATCTCTGCAAGATTTTTTAGAAGACACTGTTCCTGTTTTAATATTCGGACGGCCTCTCCATAGCAGCTTGTCAGGAGTTCGTTGACTTCTTTGTCAATTCGTTTTGTTGTTTCCACACCCATTATAAGACGACTTCCTGCGCCGCCAAGGAACCCACTGCTTTCCACGGCATAGGCCTGTGGTCCCAGGGTATTGCTCATGCCCCATTTGCATATCATATCGGTGGCAATTTGGGTGGCTGTCAGAAGATCTCCCTGAGCGCCTGTGGTCTGCTCTTTGAATATAAGTTCTTCGGCTGCACGTCCGCCCATAAGTACTATGATCTTAGTACGAAGGTACTCTTTTGAATAGGCAGGGTGGTCGCTGATTGGCAGTTGCTGTGTCTGGCCCAGGGCCATGCCTCGTGGGACGATGGTAATTTTGTGGAGTGGGTCGGATTTTGGAAGTTTGCTTGCAAGAATTCCATGCCCTGCTTCATGAAATGCCAATATCTTCCGGTCTTCTTCACTCATCACCAGTCCCTTACGTTCAATTCCCATAAGGATACGATCACGAGCCCTTTCAAAGTCTTCATTAATTATCTGATCATTGCCTTTTCTGGCAGCCATAAGTGCCGCTTCATTTACCAGGTTAGCGAGTTCAGCACCGGTGAAGCCGGAGGTTGCCTTGGCGGTATCTTCAAGATTGACTTCTGGATGCAAGGCAACCTTATTTCCATACACCTCGAGAATCTTCAGTCTTCCCTTTACATCAGGAGCCAGAATGTTGATTTGACGATCAAAGCGACCGGGACGTTTCAGTGCAGAATCCAGGATGTCGGGTCTGTTGGTGGCAGCAAGAACGACAATGGTATCTTCTGTATTGAATCCATCCATCTCAACGAGCAGGGCATTCAGTGTCTGGCCGCGTTCTTCCTGGCCTCCTGCCGAGGCGCCACCTGTTCTGCTGGCTCCAACAGCGTCAATCTCATCGATGAAAACAATACACGGAGTGTTCTTTTTTGCTTCTTTGAAGAGATCCCTTACCCGTGAGGCGCCAACGCCGACAAACATCTCAACAAAATCGGACCCGCTAAAACTGTAGAACGGTACCTTTGCTTCACCTGCAACTGCTTTTGCAAGCATGGTTTTACCCGTACCTGGGGGACCCTGAAGCAGGATTCCCTTGGGAATGGTTGCACCGATCTTTTTGAAATTTTCCGGATATTTGAGGAAGGAAACGATTTCTTCGAGTTCTTCTTTAGCCTCTGGAATACCGGCTATGTCCTTGAAGGTTAGATTCAGATCCTTGCCGCTGAGGTTGATCAGTTTTTCACTGGCAAATTTACTTTCTTCTTCCTTTTTAGTACGGTTTGCTGACCACCATGTTGCCATGATCAGGAGAACCACAAAAACAGAAAGAATTGTTACGTAAATAATGGTAAACCTGTCCGCTTTTACGATAACGCGAATGTTTTTACCTTGGATTCTTTCTAGAAATTTACTGACGTCCGGCACCGTTGTGACGAAAGTGTGATCTTCTCGATTGGTGAATGCAACTTTATTACCGGTAAACTCGAGTTTTACGATTTGATCGTTATTTAAATGCTCTATGACTTCGCTGTAATCCTGGCTGGGATGTCTGTGCTCAATAAACCAGAGTAGTGCCATAAACATGGCCAGGCCTGCAAAGAGAAAGCAGATAAGCATGTTGCGGACAAGAAGAGCCATATAGCAGAGTCCTTTAGGTTGCCATGAAAGAGTATGGAAAAACACCAGCTGATAGAGTTTTAACTGCGTGGGCTTTTCCTGAGGGGAGCATATGAACCTCGAAATAGTGTCGGTAACGAAAGGTAGCTATGTTGCCTAACCACATCCGCAGGGGTGAAAACCCCCTGCGGCTCATCTTGTAATTCTATTCCCTCATTGGTTGTTATTTCCATTCCTGAAGATCTTACATACCACTTACAGCTTTGAGCCAGCCTCCAGCGAGCTGCAGGGGGCCACCTGCCTGAAACATCGCACTGGCAAGACAGGCGATGCTCCAGAGTCCAACAACCCCTGCAAATGCNGCTATACTTCCNATAATAACCTTGTCTATTTCGGTGGAAACTGAACTCGTCGTACTGTCCTGAACCGTTGATTTACTTTTTTGTTTAGTAAGTACTGTGTCATCCATTTTTCTTTCCTCTCATTGGTGTGTTTGAAAAATATCCTTACATTCCTGCCAGTGCTTTAAAGTAGCTTCCAACAAGTTGCAGGGGGCCACCAGCCTGGAACATTGCACTCATAAGACAGGCGACACTCCATAATGCAACAATGCCGGTAAAGGCTGCAACGCTACCAAGGATCACTTTGTCAATTTCAGTGGAGGCGCTGGTTGTTGTGTGTTCATGAGTCCTTGTCTGGCTATTTTGTTTTGTCAGTGTCGCTTCGCTCATGGGGTCTCCTTTGATGGTGTGAGGGTGATGTTCTGTTCTGCCCCTCTCAATGCATGCTCCGTGCCAGAGTTATGAGAGAAACTGGAAGGAAAGGCCCCGTTGTGGAATAAGTTCTAGATATTAAAGGAATAAATATTGTGCCACAATGTGGTGTTTGGCCGTGTGTCTGGAAAGACATCCCTGGTGGTGTCCCAAATGTGTACCAGGGGTGTCCCGCCGATGTCCCATAACTGTCCCGGAACTGTCCCGCTGTGTCTCTTGTGGTAAATGAGAATAAATATCAAGTGGTTAGGGTGAAGGAGGTGTCGGTGCCTGGAGAGGAGAGAATGATGGATGACGATGTAGGCTATTCTTCTATATTATAACGCTGCATTTGTCTGTAGAGGGTGGAGCGGGCTACTCCAAGAAGTTTTGCGGCCTTTACTTTATTTCCATTTACCTGTTTGAGAGCATTGATGATTTTTTCATCTTCCCGTTGATAATTGGGGCTGATGGAAAAGAGTTCAACGGGACGGTCATGGTGATGAGGGAATGGAGGGGAACTTTGCACTACTGTTTCTTTTTTGGGGGGATTCTGGAGTTCGTCGGGAAGATGTTGTACCAGGAGCATGGGCCCATCACAAAGTACACATGCCCTTTCCATGACATGTCTTAGTTCCCGGACATTTCCAGGCCATTGGTAACTGGCCATGCATTCAAGTGCCTGGTCGGAGATGGTCGCAATTTTTTTGTTAAGCTGTTTTCTGAAAATTGTCAGGAAATGGGTGGCAAGCAGTGGAATACCATTGATTCTTTCGCGTAGGGGAGGCAGTCTTACTTCGATAACCTTAAGGCGGTAATATAAGTCTTCCCTGAATTTTCCTTCGGAAACCATTTTTTGAAAGTCCACATTAGTAGCAGCGATAATCCTCACATTCACCTGTAAAGGCGTATCCTGGCCCACCGGGGTGAACGTTTTTTCCTGGAGAAAACGGAGGAGAAGTAACTGGTTTCGCGGCGAGATATCTCCAATTTCATCCAGGAAGAGCGTTCCTCCGTCAGCCTGAAGCAGCATGCCCTGTCTGTCTCTATCGGCTCCGGTAAAAGCACCCTTGCGATGACCGAAAAGTTCACTTTCAAGTAAGTTTTCGTTTACAGAGACGCAGTCAACCTTGATAAGAGGTTTATCACGTCGTGAACTCTCGGCATGAAGGGCTTCGGCCGCAAGTTCTTTTCCGGTTCCGGATTCACCTGTAATGAGAACGGCGGTATCGACCTTACCGATGTTTTCGATCATTTTGTAAACTTCCTGCATGGCCTTACTGGAGCCAACACAGCCATGAAATCGGTTACGGATTTCATTGATTTCTCTTGGTTCTTCGAGACTCATATCCCTTGCTACAATAACAACGCCTTGAAATTCTTCATCTTCGCCACGTAACGGTGAGGCATTTAAGCTGATGATCTTTGTGGCGTCATCAGCGCTATGGCATTCTATAAGATGTTTTCTTACTTCCGTGCCGTCCTGAAGAACCCTCCGGGCATCATTGAGACAGGCCATGCCGATTCTTTCCGGGAGGTGATCGAGATCATATATTCCCTCTGCCCCTTCCTCTTTAAGCCATTGTTCTGCCGTTTCATTGAGTTGTACAATCTGCATATTTGAGTCTATGGTTATAATCGCATCACTGACCGAACGAAAAATTGTCTCTAGGTACCGACGGAATTTTTCATTTTCACGCTGTAGTCTTTCAGCTTTATTTTCGAGAGACCAGTGGAGAAGTGCCTGCCGGGTAAAACGCAGCAGGGTACTCTTGTTTACAGGTTTAGAAATGTAATCAAATGCACCGTATCTGACTGATTCAGTGGCAGTTTCAATGTTAGGGAATCCCGTGATCATCACCACAGGACATTTTATGTTCAGTTCCCTGGTTTTCTTGAGAAGGTCTGTTCCGCAGGGACCTATCAGCACAATGTCACTGATAATAAGGTCATATGTGGTGTTTTTAATTGCTTCAATGGCTTGATCAAAAGTTGCTACGGTTTTGACAAATTGATACCCTTCAGAGGTAAGAAAAATTTCGAAGGTCTGGCGGATAGACTCTTCATCGTCGACAATAAGGATGTGGGCAGAATATAAATCATGCTCCATAAATTCAGATCCCTGCAGGAAGTTCAATTATCATCTCTGTGAATTGGTCGAGTATGGAGTTCACCCGGAGGTCACCTCCATGGTCTTTTATGATCCCATAGCTGATGCTAAGTCCGAGCCCGGTGCCCTCACCAGGAGGTTTTGTGGTGAAGAACGGCTCGAAAAGGCGTTCCAGAAGGGATTGGGGCAGGCCTGTTCCATAATCTTTAAGAGTTATGAAGTACACACAGGATTGTTCCTTCTCTTTCTTCTCACAAGTGATTTCAATTTTCTTTTGCGGATTGGGTGAAGGGTGTCGGGAGTTTAAGGCATAGCGGCTGTTACTGATAAGGTTAAGAATAACCTGCTGCAGTTGTCTGAAATCGGCAATGATGAAAAAGTCTTTTTTAGGGAAGTCTGTTACTATCCTGATACCATCCTTGCTCAGTTGATGCCGCACCAGCGTAAGACTTTCTCTGATTACTTCCACAGGATTGACGGGTCCCCCCCCGCCCGTGAAAAAGAGAGCAGATTATGGGTGATTGAGGCTATCCGATCACCTTCATGGATAATTTTATGTATGATGCTTTCTCCTGTGGTATCAAGCGTGTAGTTATCCAGCAGTATCTGAGCAAAATTGATAATTCCTGTAATTGGATTGTTGATTTCATGCGCAACGCCAGCAGCAAGTTCACCAATGGCTGCCAGTTTGGCAGTACGTATTGAGTCAACTCGGCGGCTTTCATCTACGGTGAGTTCCCTGGCGATGAGCATGATTTTATTTATTGTTCCATCGGGTTCTTTAACCGGGGAAATGGTAAAGGAATATTCACCGAAGAGTCCAGGAAGTCGAGTCTCTTCAACTTTTGGAGAACAGGTCTTGAGAAATTCTTCCAAGGGGCATTTGATATGCGGCCATCTGCCACCATGAACAATTTTACAGATTCCCTTGCCAACGACCTCTTTTCTCTCTTTCTTTGCAGCGAGCAGCGTTGCATTGTTTGCCTCAATAATGATGCCATCGGGGCTTACAACAATTACAGGATCCTGGATAGCGTTGAAAAGTTGCTCCCAGGTGCAGCCGTGGCGGGGTTCCGATGTGGGGGAATGCTTGGGAGCAGTCTGCGGGGTGAGCAAGGTATGTGACTCCGGATCTTTTTAAGTTTCATTTCCCACGGTATTCTGGCCCTGATTTTGTGGAATGATTTGTCAGGTTGATTTCCTGACAACTGCAGTATACCACAGTGTGTTACATATGTGGAAGTGAATTTATTTTTGTTGAGTCACTTTATTGGATAGGAGGATGAGTGAAGGGGGCGGGAATGGTCTTGAGTGAACCAGGAGAAAAATTCTTACACAAAGGACTATAATGATGGAAGGTGTTGTTATTCTTTGAGGAGTTTCAAGAGTAATTTTTTAAAGTGGGTTAACTTCACAGGTAAAATATCAATTTCCACCTGGGTCAGATCGTAAAATTCCATAATCTGTTCATCGCTTAAGGAATCCATCCCCGTGTCTAGAATAATAATCTTGTTATACCAGCCAAGATTCAGGCGAGCGTCGGTAACAGACCATTGACCATCCTGAATGGACTGATTAATCATCCTGATCCAGGCAGGAGTCATAAGAGAGGTGCGGTTCTTTTGTAATTCTTTGGCAAGGTCATTACCAATCAGCATATCAATACAGTTTCTTGCGTGAGGAATTTTTCCCCCACAGTCTTCAACCACATCGACTATGTTTCGTTTTCCCTTACAATGTTTACCTACGAGAAAGCGAACTCTGTCACCGTTTTTGATGGCTCTGTCGATACCTTCCTGCAATTGCTCCTCCATTGTGTGGGGATTGTTGTGGATGGTATAATGCATGTAGTCGATATGTGGACTTAGATTCAATTCGGCAAGAACACTTTCGAGTTCATCACGAAAAATAGGACAGGTGATAAGGGAGATATCTCTATGTTCAGTGATATCCTTTTTTGGAAAAGAAGAAAGTTCTTCGGTCTGTTTA
>JGI11705J14877_10000482_pt1 | contig 24847 bp, 23 predicted proteins | sample Etolaghawater15m_FD_14877 | JGI IMG/M metagenome (IMG submission 14877)
AGAAGATGATCAACTATACGGCCTCCTGTGCACATTCCGCTTCCGGCAATAATAACAGCCGAACCGGGGTAATCCATAATCTGCCGATGTTCCTTAAAGTGTTTTACACTGAACAGGTTTTTGAAATCAAAGGGATGGTCATGGTCTGCCAGTAAAGACTTTGCCTCTTCGTCCCAAAACTCTGAGAGTTCATTCCGNNNNTTTCAGTAATCTGTAGTGCTAAAGGAGAATCAACAAAAACCGGAACCGGTGCTTTTCCCTGCCCCTTTTGGTGNAGTTCTGGAAAGTCATTATTCCATTTTTTGTCACTGAAAAGTCTATCCAGATCATAGAGTAGTTCCTGGGTACGTCCCAAAGAAAAAGCAGGAATAAAGACTTTCCCCTTATCAGCTAAGCTTTTCACCAGAATAGCCGCCAGTTGTTCCAGGCGCTGACTACGATCTTCATGGAGTCGATCTCCATAGGTGGACTCCAAGATAAGCAGATCGCAGCAAGGTGGAGGATCCGGGTCTGGCAAAAGTGGCGTATTATAATTTCCAAGATCACCTGAAAAAACCACTGACCAGATACTGTCCTGTGACATGGGAATTTGTATGTGTATAAAACTTGAACCAAGAATATGCCCGGCCTGGCCCAGGGTGAATTGAATTCCTTTTTTCAGGTTGAAACTCTGACCATATTCAAAACCCCACGACAACTCATCAATGCTTGTTAACAATCTTGTTTTCTGGGCCGTGCTGTATTCAGTAAACGAGAGTGCATCTCTAAGCAGAGGCAATAGCAGAGCTTTTGTTGCATGAGAGCAAATAACCTCCCCCTGGAAACCAGCTGTTAGCAACTCTGGTAAGCGACCAATATGATCAATATGGGCGTGAGTAAGAAAAAGATAATCTATATCGCTGGGATGAACTGGCCATTCCGTTAACGNTTTGACATTGTCATAGCCCTGAGCCATACCGCAATCCACAAGAATTTTCACATCATCGGCTAAAAGCAAATGACATGAACCTGTTACACTATCTTTTCCGCCCAGATGGGTGAGGATCGGTTTCAGGTGTGCGGTTTGTGGTGTGCGGAAAGACATGAGGAGCCGGTTTGCGGGAGAGTGATGGTATAGGAACTCTTTACAAGGTACCTGAAATCAGGAAAAGCCATTAGGATTTTGCGACTGCCAGCGCCATGTATCTTCACACATTGCATCTAAGCCCCTGGTGGCCATCCAGCCCAATTCCTTTGCAGCAAGCCCCGGATCAGCAAAACATTTGGCGATATCTCCTGCCCTGCGCTTTACTATTTTATAGGCAATATTTACCCCCGATGCGCGTTCAAATGCCTTGATCATGTCAAGAACGGAATAACCATTGCCCGTTCCAAGATTATAGATCACCACACCGGGTTGAGTTTTTAATTTTTCAAGAGCACTTAAATGGCCAAGGGCCAGATCAACCACATGGATATAATCTCTCACACCCGTACCATCCGGTGTTGGGTAATCATCTCCAAAAACTGATAGTTCCTGCAGTTTTCCAACTGCTACCTGAGAGATATAGGGCATCAGGTTATTTGGTATCCCATTTGGATCCTCTCCTATCATGCCACTCTCATGGGCGCCAGCAGGATTAAAATAACGGAGCAGTGCCACATTCCACCCTTGATCCGCCGTATACAAATCCCTGAGAATATTTTCGACCATGAGTTTGGTGCATCCATAGGGATTAGTGCAGGAGAGTGGGAAGTCCTCTGTAATGGGAACCGTAGCAGGATCACCATAGACAGTAGCGGAAGAACTGAAAACAATATTTTTAACATTGTGCTCAGCCATGACACGGGTGAGATTGAGCGTACCAACAATATTATTTTCATAATAGCGTTGCGGTTGCTCTACTGATTCACCAACAGCCTTGAGCCCTGCAAAATGGATTACCGATTCAATATCGGGACAGGAGGCAAATACATTTTTTACAGTATTAAGATCCAACAGATCTGCTTCAAAGAACTGCACTTTTTTCCCGGTTAACTTCTCAACTCTTTTCAGTCCTATTAAATTGGAGTTAGACAAATTATCAAGGACAACAACCTTATTTCCTGACTTTAACAGTTCAAGACAGGTATGACTTCCGATATATCCTGCTCCACCGGTTACAAGAACATTCATTGATCAGCATTCCTTAAATTTTTGAGACTTTGTTTGGATACAAAAATGTGTTTTCACGGACACATAATAGTAAAAACAATTATATACACAACCTATTCTATACATAATTGAAGAGCAACACATTTCTGGTGAGTTACAAAGACGAATATTTTCAATTGCCTTCCCACGACCACTTCAAAAAAATGAAGTCAAATTATACCATGGTAAATCCTCAGTAGAAGTGATAAAATCCACAAATCAATTATCCAATATATTCCTATATTCTCAGGTGGTTCCCATGAATCTGGTATTTCAGACTATAAAATTACAAAGATTCCTTTCCACAATATGTCTTGTCTTTCTTTTTTCCCTGTCTCTGACTACAGCGAACGCAAACGCATCCACTCAAAACAATGAGGTTATCATTGACAATGGAGACCTTCTGTATGTCATTATTCCAAAAGAGATTACCAGTGAGTTCAGTCCAACTGAAAAAAACTACTTCAAAGAGAAGGTGGAGGTTGACAGACATGGCTTTATTTTTCTACCAAGCCAGGGAAATATAAAGATTTCCGGTCACACCACGAAACAAATTAGTGATATACTCACAAACAATCTTCCTAAATATCTCTCTAAAAGTGACAGGGCCTCGGTCAATCTCATAGAAAAAAGACACTATGTTCAAATCCTTGGCAATGTGTCAGCTCCCGGATGGTACAATATCCCGGAATCTGCAAATATCCAGACAATTCTCAGTCAGGCAGGGGGAGCTTCGGAGAACGCAGACCTTTCAAAGGTAAGCATATCGAGAATAGAGGATGGCAAACACCAGAAAATTACTGCTGATATCCAGCAGTACCTGTTGAAGGGTGACCCTCTGATTTTACCGCCACTCCATGAAAATGATACCGTCTTTGTTCCTCTCTTTGACACGGTAGCCGATACAGGTGGGGCAGCCAGAGATACATCAAAGATACGAATTTTCGGCGCTGTAAACAATCCCGGTATTTACCCGGCGCCTGAGGGAATGAGTTTTCTTGATCTTTTGATTAACGCCCATGGTGAAACAGCAGGCGCTGATTTAACAAACATAAAAATCATCCGAGCGGATGGAGGGAGAGAAACCTTTAATATGCAGGCATTGCTTGATGCTGACGGCTCGGTGGAATCATCCGCCTTTCCCATTATTAAAGGCGGTGATATAGTACATATTCCGAGGAAAATTCTTGTCTCAGATGATGGCCGTAATAATTCCCTGGCGGTTCAGCAAACCATTACAATTACAGGCCCTGGAAGCAGCAATCGTGGTCTGCGCCCTTTCACATCTCCCATGACCCCCCTCGAGGCCATTTCCCAGGCAGGTGGAGTGAGTGATTTTGCCGATACAAACGATATGTTCATTATCCGCAGAGTAGATGGGAAGCAGCAAAATCTACCATATAATTACGACAAGGCCCTGGAAGGGAAAGAACCTGATGTGGATTTTCAACTGCAAGCTGGTGATATTATATTCATACCGTAACCATCTACCCGCTATTTTCAGAACAGCAATTATTGTTCAATCTCACTCATCCACTGCTCAACCTGCTTTTGCTCAGCAGTGGATAGCTTCATGGATTTAGCAGTATCAAAGGCCTTCTTAGCCGCCTCAGGTTCTTCTTTCTTCAAGAACACTGCTCCGAGATGCATATGAGCCGGGCCATACTGGCCATCTTTCTCAACTGCTTGCTCAACATACTTTTTGGCCATAAGAAGCGAGCCCTGCTGGTAATACACCCAGCCTAACGCATCTGCAACGTGTGGATTTCCCGGTTGAGCATCATAGGCCTGCTGGGCAAGTTCGAGAGCTTTGGTGATATTTTTGTTTTGGTCAGCATAGAGGATTGCAAGGTGAGCGGCAGCGTCACTGTTAAATCCTTCCGAATCAAGAATCTCTTCAAAAAGAAGTATTGCCTGGGCAGCATTACCACTTTCTTTCTCAGCCATTGCCTTTTCGAATTTTATTTTCGACTCACCTAATCTCCCAAGGGCTTCCTTCGCTGCGTCAAGCTCTGCCCCCTGAATACCTTTTTGAATGGCATCCGCTAACAGTTCTTCAGCCTCCTGAATGTTTCCCTGACCAAATTGAAGCATTCCCATATGGAACATAATTGTTGGATTGTCAGGTTTTGCATCCATTGCCGTTTGTAGATAGGGTTCTGCCTGGGAATATGCCTGTTTTTTGACATAAATCCAGCCAAGGGTATCCGCGACATCGGGGTTTTCGGGGAGTTCTTTGGATACTGCACTGGCAAGTTCAAGGGCACGATCAAGTTTGCCACCTTCTGCGGTATACAAAAAGGCAAGATTGTTCATNGCAGGTAAAAAATCAGCCTTCTGCTCCAACACCTTTTCATAACTGGCTATGGCCTCTGACTGATTTCCACTTTTCAAATAGTAATCCGCAAGTTTCATCATGATCCCAATATCATCTGGAACACGTTCAAGAGCTTTTTTGTAGTAATGGACTGCTTTCTTACCATCTTTTTTTGCAAGATATAATTCGGCAAGCATTACAATGGGGGCAACCTCTTTTCCATTATCTGCCACCGGCGAGAGAACATTCTCAGCCAGATCAAGATAGCCCTGAGAAATATAAATCTTCGCTTTTATTATAGTAGCCGGACTGTTCTCAGGAAACTTTGCTAAAAAGGCATCAGCAATCTGCATTGCCTTTTCATATTTCTTTTGCAGCACATTAATGCCGACAATTCTATTTAAAACCTGGACACTCTCTGGCTTTTCTTCCTCAAGTGCTTCATAGATAGGCAGGGCCTTATCATACTCCTGGGTAAAGAAATAAATTTCAGCCAAACGAAACTTATGCCAGATTATTTCCGGCTCCTTCTCAACAAGTAATTGTGCATCAGCAAGAGCTTCCTCCGGTTTCCCCATTTTCAGAAGCAGTGAAATACGCATTGCTCTGGCCTTATTATCCCCAACCTGCTGTGCTATCACCTTGTCAATTTCATCAAGGCTTGCCTGAAAATCGCCCTTCTTAGCGTACAATTCCGCAAGTGCCATTCGTGCCTTCACGAGATTAGGATCTTTCTTCAGTGCCTCACTGATCTCGGTAATCGAGATATCCTGGGACTCTTCCATAAAAGTCAATCCGTACAAAAACTGGTTCTCTGCCGCATCCGGGGCAAGCTCCTTTGCCTTGGAAAATTGTTCACGGGCTTCAACAATATCTTTTTCCTGCATCATCATAAGGCCCTTCAGGAAATGACCACGGGCATCACCACTGTTTTCTTTCAAAAGCGCATCAACTGAACTTCTTGCCTGATCAAATTCACCCTGTGCCAGAAACAGCTCAACGACTTTTGATTTGAGACCTTTTTTACTTCCATCTTCTGCAATAATGATTTCCAGAATTTCCTGTGCTTCCTTATATTTTTTCAGAAATGAATAGTAATCAACCAGGATCATTTGATTAATCTGACGTGTCACCTCGGTTGCAGACTCGACGGCTTTCTGAAAATATTTCAACGCAGTCTCACTATCACCCTGACGATGAAGAATCATAGCATGCAATCTAAAGAGTCCGGAATCATTGACACCAGCATTTTCTGCTTCGAGAAGAATATTCTTCGCAGGATCAGGCTGATTCTTCTTCAATGATAATTGTGCAAGCAAAGAGTAGGATTGAGGATTCTCAGGTTTTTTTTCCTTGAGAGCTTCAAGGCTTAGGAGGGCCAGATCATAGCGCTCAAGCTTTATATACATTTGAGCAAGAGAAATCTGCAATTCGATATCATCTGGATTTTCATTGGCCAGAGATTCAAGCATAGAACGGCCTTCTTCAATATCACCCTTGGTGACAAGAATTTTGGCTAAATTGACACGGGCGGGAAGACTTTCAGGGTATTTCTCACCTGCCACTCTCAGAATTGCCACGGCCTCATCAAGCTTCTTTAAATAGGCCAACGAGTTACCAAGGATCAGGTACACATCCTCATCATCACCATTCAATTCAAGGTATTGCTCACAATTTTTCACCACCTGCTCAAGGGCACGATTCTCCACAAGAAGGAATATCAATTCCTTGCGTGCCTCTGCCATATTTGAATCCTGCTGAAGAGCAAGGCTTAACTGGCCAAAGGCAAGTTTTGCATCTCCTTTTTTATGGTATATTTGACCAAGCTTGTAGTGAGCCAAAGCCATTTCCGGTTCTTTCTGCAATGCCTTTTTAAACCAGATGATAGCCTCATCAGACTTTTCAGCATCCATGGCTGCAACTCCCTGCTGATACAGTTCATTGGGATTCTCGCCTGAGCAACCACCCAGCATCAATAGCAAACCGAAAAGCACCAGCAAACGAAGAAACGATTGTCTTGTACAAAGCATGAAATCCACCTGTCCTGTATTGTCCTAAAAAAAGCTACAAAATTCGTAACATAATATTTTTATTCATTATAATGAATTATCAGAAATACCCTCAAAAGGCAAATGCTAACTCTTTATTTACAGCTGAACCTCCATGCCATGGGTGACGATAAAGCTTGGGGAGATTTTATTACTACTTCTCCCCTGTTGTTTTTTCTTTTTCCAGGGTCTTCTTGATCCATCCCAACCGAATATGGTACTGATGACCACCATCAATCCACTTCTCACAGGTTTCCTCCGTGGTCTTCACAGGATAAGGATTTACAGTCTTATCAACTCGACACACACCGGAATGGGGATCCTCGAGCCTGAATTTACGACAACTGAGGCATATTCGTTTCTGTATATATATCATTTTTTACTCCAGTAGAATTCTGTCTAGTTGAGCAGGTTTGGCACAACCTAGAAAGTGTATGTGTTACAAGGAAAACCATCGAAGACAATCCATATTTTGGCGGGAATCCCGATAACTCTCTAGGGAGTTCATATCAACAACGGTTGGAGAAAAACCATATTTGCGAAGAGAACTGACGAAAACATTTCTTGAATCAAGGCAAATAGTATCATCACAGGATGCATAGCAATTATAGATAATCCCTTTCACTTCTATTCCTCTTCCCTTTGCCAGTTCCAGAGCTGAAAGGGTGTGATTTATAGACCCCAGCCTTGGACTTGACACTAAAATCAGTGGATAATGCTGTTCCTGAAGGTAATCGAGGAATGTCATATCTCTGGTAAGTGGAACCATCAGTCCTCCCGCCCCCTCAAGCAGTACATGCTCAAAGCTTGCAGCTAAAGTCTTTGTCGCAACCGTGATTTTTTCCAGATCAATCTGGGTGTCTTCCAGCTCAGCAGCAAGATGTGGAGAACAGGGTTTACTGAAAACATAGGGACAGGTGAGCCCACTTATGTCTTCCGGGTACAGGGCAACCCCCATCAGTTCCCGGTGTTTCTGAATATCTTCAGCAATACCGGTGCACCCAGTCTGGGCAATCTTCTGGGTTACCACAGAACAGCCCTGAGACAAAAGAATCTTTGCCATTAGACCGGTGGCAATGGTCTTCCCGATATCGGTATCGATCCCACTTATGCACGTTACCGGAGACATCAGCGTTTTCTTGCCACAAAGCAGGATGAAGCATAACTGACGGGTAAGCCTTTATCAGTTCCAAACTCTGTCATATAACGTTCCTCAAACATTTTGAGTGTTTCCCTGTTCCACTGGTACTCACTCACCCCGCCAACACCGGTGGCACGAATATGATTTATTATTTCCAGAACTGAAGGAAAAAAGAGCTGCTCCTCATGGTTTTCAAATGACTCTACAACAAAATTCTGTTCAAGAAGTGCACGGACGTCATTATCGGAGTGGTATTGAAGTGTTACGGAAGTAAGGCTGGAGAATTCCGATAATGTTCCAGGGCCAAACATTGAAAAGGCGAGATATGATCCGGAGTTAAGTACATCACTTAATCGTGTAATAAATGCAGGAAGGTTGCTCAACCACTGAAAGGTCGCTCCGGAAATAACAAGGGAAAGGTCAAGGGGCAGTGCCAGGGTTTCAATATCGCCAAAACAGGATACAAACTGAGGCGATTCAAACTTTGTGAGCCTCTTTAAAACCACCTCTTCAAAATCAGAAACCAGGTCGTTCAAGTAGAGCGTTTTTACAGGCTTTTCAGCACAAAGTTGTTCGCTGAGACCTCCAGTACAACACCCCACCTCAAGTACCCGGCGAAAAGCCGTGTCCGGCAGCAGAGAAACGCTTTGAAGCAATCGTCCGACAAGGTTCTTCTGGACAACAGCTGCATCATCGTAGGTCAGAAGACTGCGACGGAAACACCGTGCTATTCTTTCTTTATCAAGCTGAAAAACCATGCCACTCCAAATTCTTAGTACAAACCGTCAACAATTTCATCCCAACTGCCATAACCATAAAACAGAAAATGGGATCCGTCGACCCGGCGTACTCTTTTTTCGGGCCAGTAATTGAGCTGGTTTTGTGTTGGCATTACAAGATCATGTTCTGAGACGAAGGCACAATCATAAATGGATTCCTCCCCCTGGCAATGGCAGGCATTTTCCAGCAAGGCCCCAAGCTCACATCGCTGATCCTCCACACTGCGCAGGGGTTGATTTTCCAGAAAACGACTGTACAGAAGCCGATCTCTGCACATCCGGTAGTAGAATTTCAAGCGCTGTTTTTCATTCAGGGTATCAAATGTTCCCCGGACAACAGCCTCCGCAATCCCGAACTGATCATCTATTGGACAAGGAGTACCATTAATGGCTAGTGCCACTCGTAAGTTTTTCTTGAATGGCTGAAAGAGCTGTTGTCCTGCCCATACCCCCATGGACCAGGCAATAAGAACAATATCTTCGTATTGGCCCATCAGCCCATGCAGATCCTGATCGATATGAAGATCAGCATAATCGTAAAACATGAGGATATTCCATCGATCACTCGAAAGTGGGGTAAAGGGACGCTCATCCATTCCCCAGCCATTACAAAAACAAATCAGCCTGTTAGACTCTCTTTGATGGAGCCATTTACTTTTCACGGCGTGTACCTTGCGCCATTGCAGCGAGCTGTTCCGGGAGTTTCTGCAAATCCTGCCATTCCATATTGGCACAGATGGAAAAACGAAATCGTGCCGTCCCTTCGGGCACGGTGGGAGGCCGCACTGGAAGAACAAGGTAACCAAGTTCCTGCATTTTTTTTGCCTGTTTAAGGGCTAGACTGTCTTCCCCTATCAGAACAGGGACAATATTCGTGCTACCGCCTGTTGCTATTCCTTTCTCCTGCAGAGCAAGACGTAACTGCTGTGCTATCTGTTGCAGGTACTTTCTCTCTTGAGACATTGTCAGCATATGCCGGAAGATAAAAAGGTTCCAATTAAGAGTCACGGGAGGCAGGCCGGTTGTGAAGATAAAGGATCTGCTATGATTCACTAAATAATCACGTGTTTCCTTAGAGCAGCAGATAAAGGCACCAATGGAGGCAAGTGCCTTGCCAAAGGTTCCCACCAAAAAATCAATTTCGGAAAGAACTCCTCTTTCCTCTGCCTTGCCCAGGCCATTCTCGCCATAGACACCAACAGCGTGTGCCTCATCCAGATAAATTTTAACATCAAATGCATGCTTCAGTTCCAGTAAACGTTCAAGGTCAGCCTCATCTCCATCCATACTAAAAACAGACTCGGAGACAAGTACCACCTGATCATACTGTTTACGGTATCTGGAAAGCAGACCATGCAGCTGCTTATAGTCTCCATGACGAAAACGTTTATGGTCAGCACGGCTGAGCTGTAACCCATCGTGGATAGAGGCGTGGTTCAACTTGTCTGATAGAATCAGGTCTCCCTTACCAAACAGTGCGGGAAGAATACCAATATTTGCATGATAGCCGGAATTGAACAACAGGGCGGCCTCGGTTCCGTATGCACCCGCGAGTTCCTTCTCAAGACGATGCGCAAGCAGGAAATCGCCGGTTAGCAAGCGGGAAGAGGCTGCAGCAAGTGCGAAGTTTTCACTATCTCCGTGATCCAGTCTTTGATAAAAACATCTTCGCAGTTCTTTGTCCTGGCCGAGTCCCAGATAATCATTAGAACTCAGATTGAGAAGTGTCCGCTCCTGGTAATTCACCCGACCAGCGCCACAACGCTGCAGTGGAGTCAACTCCCGCAGACGTCCCTTTGCCTCAAGTTCCCGAAGCTTTTGCCCGTATCGCGACATCAGTTGTTCTGCTCCTCTTCAAGTACTTCACAGATCGCAGTGGTCAGGATGTCAAGATCTGCCCTTTCCATGCAGTAGGGAGGCATCACATACACCAGACGGCCAAAGGGACGCACCCACACACCCTTCTCAACAAAGGCTGCCTGAATATGCTCCATATTCACGGGATTATTCATCTCAACCACACCGATTCCACCGAGCACCCGGACATCCGCGACGCTCCCAAGTGTACTGCAGGGAGAAAGTCCATGACCTAAACCACTTTCAAGTGCCCTGATTTGTCCCTGCCAGTCTGATTCAAGCAGCAGATTGACAGAGACATTTGCCACGGCACAGGCCAGAGGGTTTGCCATAAAGGTCGGACCATGCATAAATACCCCGGGATCACCACCTGATATCACGTCCCCCACTTCCCTGGTGGTCAGTACTGCAGCCAAAGTCATATATCCGCCAGTGAGTGCCTTGCCAAGACAAAGAATGTCCGGAACGATATCTGCATGCTCACAGGCAAAGAGCTTCCCAGTGCGACCAAAACCAGTTGCGATCTCATCTGCAATAAGTAAAACATCATGGCGATCACAAAGCTCTCGAACCCTTTTCAGGTATTGCGGGTGATAAAAACGCATACCGCCTGCACCCTGAACAATGGGTTCAAGAATAACTGCGCAGAGCGATTCATGGTGTTCAGCAATAAGGTGTTCAAATGACCCGACATCCTCTGAATCCCAGTCGTCGTGGAAGCGACACTGGGGTTTATCTGCAAAAAGATACTCGGGCAAAACACCTTCAAAGATATGATGCATTCCATTCACCGGATCACAGACGGACATACAGTGAAAGACGTCGCCATGATACCCGGAACGAATAGTGAGAAATCGCTTTTTGGCGGCATTCCCCTGTGCGTGAAAATATTGAATGGCCATCTTCATGGCAACTTCCACGGCAACCGAACCGGAGTCTGCAAAAAAGACAAGATCGAGTGGATCAGGAGTAATTTCGACGAGGGTACGGGCAAGATTAACCGCAGGTTCATGGGTTAGTCCACCAAACATCACGTGGGACAGTTTCCCGGCCTGTTCCTGCAGAGCAGCAGTGAGGAGCGGATGGTTATAGCCATGAATCACAGACCACCAGGAGGCCATCCCGTCGATCAGTTCCCGGCCATCGCTCAAACGAATGCGGACACCTGAGGCCGATTCCACGGCATACATGGGAAGTGGATTGCTTATTGAAGAATAGGGATGCCAGAGATGTCGCCTGTCATAGGCAAGGAGTTCATCAACAGTCATTACTGTTTTCCAGACAGATCAAAGCCAAGTTTTATAAATTCCTCAATATCTTCAGTAACTCCAGCTCCAGCTGTAGTAAGATAATCACCGACAATCGCTCCGTTTGCTCCTGCTGCAAACAACCTGTACTGATCATGGCCGAACCGTCCACGACCACCTGCAATACGGATCACTGCATGAGGATTTACAAAACGGAAAAGGGCCACACAACGTAAAACATCCTCAAGGGAGATCGCTTCAATACGGGCAAGAGGAGTAGATTCTATAGGACTGAGAATATTGATGGGAATGGAAAGAACACCAAGGCCCCGTAACTCGAAGGCAAGCTGTAAACGATGCTCCAGTGTTTCCCATCCCGATTATACCACCGGAACAGAGATCCATCCCGGCATCTCTGGCAATTTTCAGCGTTTCCACCTTTTCTTCCCAGGTATGGGTAGTACAGATAGAAGGAAAGAAATCGCGACAGCTCTCAAGATTGCAGTGATAGCGGCCAACCCCGAAAGAGACCAGCTGCCGGGCACTCTCTTTGGTGAGGAACCCCATGGAGGCGCAAAAGCGGAGAGTTGTCTTCTCTGCCATGGCGTCATATAAACTTCCCATACCCTCTATTTGAGACGGATTCAAACTTCGACCAGCCGTAACGAGGGATAAACGCTTGACACCATAAGCATCATTTTCCCTGGCCTGTGCTATGGCAGTCCGGGAATCAATCTGATCATAGCTTTTTATATTCGTGTTATGATGGACGGACTGAGCGCAATAGCGACAGTCTTCGGAACATTTCCCTGAACGGGCATTGATAATGGAACAGAGATCAAAACTGCTTCCGTGAACATCACGACAGAGTTCTACTGCAGCATCACATAAATCTGCTAAACTGGCCTCCTGAGCAAGCTCCATGGCCTGGTTAAAATCAAGCTCGCCACCTTCTCGTATACTTTTTATGCAGCGCTCTATCATTTCATATCACAACAGGAGGTAATTCACGACGCGAACAAATACTCTAACGGCCTTTCGTGCGGCCAGCACCTAAGCAAGCTTACCCATACATTTTGCAAGTCCCTCAGGAGTATCAAACTGCAAGGCCTGGTATTTGTATCCTTGAGGAGCAATCTTCCGCATCATCCCCTTCAGCACGGTTTTAGGACCAACTTCAATAAAGGTATCCACGCCTTCATTAATCATGGCGGTAATTGTTTCAAACCAGCGAACACGTGATGCTATCTGGCTGGCCATCATCTTCTTTATCTTCACGGTATCCTGCTCACCATCTGCTGAGACATTAAAATAAACGGGAGTTGCAGGTACCTTAAATTCAACTCCATCCATAAAATCGGCAAAATCAGGAACAGCATTAGCAACCAGGGGACTATGATTGGCGACACTTACAGCAAGAGGGATAACCCTGGCGCCATTCTCCGTTGCCACTGCCGAAACGGCATCAAGACCTGGAATAGAACCGGAAATCACAACCTGCAGTTCCGTGTTATGATTTGCTGCAGTAACAATACCGGCATCACTGCAATCTGCGATAATTGCCTCGATTTCTTCAATATTTTTCCCAATGACTGCTCGCATACCACCGGGATTTGATTGTCCCTCACGCTCCATCAGAGCGCCACGTTTAATAACCAGTCGTATGGTATCTTCAACCGAAAGAACACCTGCTGCACAAAGGGCAGAGTATTCACCCAGGCTGTGTCCAGCAAAGCAGGCAGCTGAAAGCCTGTCTCCCCATACATTTTTCAGGGCCTGATAACAGATCAGATTGGTCACTGTGATGGCAGGCTGTAGATGGACCGCCCTGGTAAGCTCCTCAATGGGACCCTCCTGAATGAGGCTCTCCAATGGAAAATCACAGACGGATGCTGCCATTTCCATAATGGCTCGACAATCACTGTCTGAATCAACAAACTCACGTCCCATTCCTAAAAACTGTGATCCCTGACCGGGAAAGAGTACTGCTATTTTCATGTAATCTTTTATTCCTATACCTGTATTTGTTTTTTCTGCCGTTCTTCCAGAAAATTTGCCAGCAGAAAAAGAGCCACACCCACACAAATTGCGGAATCAGCCACATTAAACGCAGGCCAGTGATGGCCTGCCACATAAAAATCAAGAAAATCAACCACTGCCCCCAGTCGAATGCGGTCAATAACGTTTCCAATGGCCCCTCCGGCAATAAGAGCAAGAGCAGGACCATAAAAGCGATGATCGTTTCGCATTCGAAACCAGGCTATGACTATCAACACCAGAGCGACACTTGCGAGAATCAGAAAAAAATAATGTCGCCAGGCGGAAGTCACTCCTGCCAGAAAGCCGAAAGCTGCACCTTTATTGGTGAGATAGGTGAGACTGAAAAAACCAGGAATGACATCGAGCGATTCATACAACTGAAAACTCTTAACCACCCAGACTTTTGTCAACTGATCAAACCCGACCACCAGCAGTAGGAGAAATATGGAGAAAAACAATTCCTGCTACTCCTTGATGTCCATGGCAAGCACAACATCCAGACAACGTTTACAGAGTTGCGGGTGGTCTACGTTGCTGCCGACAAAACTGTCACGGGTCCAGCAGCGTTCACATTTTTCGCCACTTGCTGCACGAACAGCGACAGCAAGCTCCGGAATTTCCTCACTGACGAGAAAATCAAGATCAGTAACAGCACTCTTATCTTCGCAACGGGTAAGCACCGAAATAATGCAGACATCCTTCACCTGCTCCCATTCCTGCTCGATAAAAGTTGCCCAATCACCGGTCACCTCAATCAAGACTTCAGCTTCAAGCGGATGGCCGATACGTTTTTCGCGACGCGCTGCTTCCAGAGACTTGGTAATTGCAGAACGAACCTGAATCAGTTTGTTCCATCGTTTTTCCTGACTGACATCGAGGCGTTCAGGAGCTGCGGAAGGAAATTCGGTAAAAAAGATACTTTTCTCCAGAGGTGAATTGTCATCCAGATTCTTAAAATGCTCCCAGGCCTCGGTGGTGGTGAAAGTCAGTACCGGACTCATCAGCTGCAATAACCCTTCCAGAACCTCGTACAATACCGTCTGAGCCGAGCGACGCAGATGTGAATCAGTTCCAGAACAGTAGAGCCTGTCTTTTAGGATATCAAGATAGAAGGCACTCATGGTGGTTCCGCAGAAATAATTCAGAGCCTGATGGATAGGATGAAATTCATACTTCTCGTAGGCAGTGGTCACCTTAGCTCGCAGTGCTTCAAAACGGCCCAGTGCCCAGCGATCAATCTCTTCCATCTTTTCAAATGGCACGGCATGAAGGGATGGATCAAAATCAGTTACATTCCCAAGCATATAACGGATGGTATTACGAATTTTTCGATAACTGTCCGCGACCTGTTTAAGGATTTCATCGGAAACCTTCACATCATCACGATAATCTTCACTTGAAACCCAGAGACGCAGGATCTCTGCACCAAATGTTTTTATAACCTCACCAGGAGCAACCACATTACCTATGGATTTTGACATCTTCTTTCCCTGACCATCAACCACATAGCCATGGGTCAAAACACCTTTAAACGGTGCCTGGCCACGGGTTCCGACGGAGGTGAGCAGAGAGCTCTGAAACCAGCCACGATGCTGATCACTGCCTTCCAGATAGAGATCAGCCGGGTATCGTAATTCTGGACGCGCCTCCACAACGGCTGCATGGGAAGACCCTGAATCAAACCAGACATCAAGAATATCCTCCTCTTTCTCAAAATCACTGGCTCCGCATGAAGCGCAACTGAAGCCCTCTTCAAGAAAGTCTGAGAGCTCATGGCTGAACCAGGCATCAGCCCCTTCTTTTCGAAAGAGTTCATCGATGCGTGCAACCAGAGCCTCACTTTTAACCACTTCACCACAGCTCTTACAGCTGACAACCGTTATGGGAACCCCCCATGTACGCTGACGGGACAGGCACCAGTCAGGGCGATTTTCCACCATGGAGTGGATACGATTCATCCCCCAGGATGGCGTCCAGACAACGTTTTCTATTTCTTGCAAAGCCTTTTTCCGAAGATCATTGATCTCCATCGAAATAAACCACTGGGGGGTTGCCCGATACATAACCGGTTTTTTACAGCGCCAACAGTGTGGATAACTATGATGCAGGGAAGATTCATGAAGCAGAACACCGCTTGCTGTCATATCTGCATTAATAACTTTATTCACTGCAGGAATCTGCTGACCGGCATATTTTCCAGCCTCATCGGTATAGCGCCCTTCACTGTCAACGGGAGACAGCACTTCAAGGTCATAGCGCAGCCCTGTCAAATAATCGTCAGCACCATGTCCGGGAGCGGTATGTACACAACCTGTTCCAGCTTCAAGAGTGACATAATTGGCCAGTACCATCAAGGAATCACGATCCATAAAGGGGTGACGGCATTTTCGTTTTTCAAGCCCTTGGGCAGAAAATGTGGAGACAATTGAATACTCACCAACAGCCATCTCCTCCATCACACCTTCAACCAACTCTTTGGCCATGATCAATATTTCATCGCCGGTTTTTACTGCGGCATATTCAAAATCCGGATGAAATGCCACTGCAAGATTTGCTGGCAGAGTCCAGGGAGTGGTGGTCCAGATAACCACAGAGAGTTTGTCTCCAGACAGCGCTGGATCCACGTCGGACCAATCCTCCTGGACAGGAAATTTCACATAAACAGAAGGTGAAGTGTGATCATAATACTCGACTTCAGCCTCGGCCAGGGCAGTAGTACAAGTGGAGCACCAGTATACCGGCTTTTTATTACGAATTACTGAACCTGAGAGGAGGAACTCATTAAATTCACGGGCAATGGTTGCCTCGTAGTCGTAATTCATGGTAAGGTAAGGATTATCCCAGTCACCAAGTACTCCAAGACGCTTGAACTCATCCTTCTGGGTCTTGATCCACTTACCGGCATAGTTGCGGCATGCTCCTCTTTTGGCGATCTTGGGGATAGAGTTCTTCTTTTCACCAAGTTCCTGATCCACATTGTGCTCAATGGGCAGCCCATGACAATCCCAACCCGGAATATATGGGGCCTGAAATCCAGCCATACGTCTGGATTTTAGAATAATATCTTTTAAAATTTTATTGAAGGCGGTGCCAAGATGAATGTGACCGTTGGCATAGGGAGGGCCGTCATGAAGCACATACAAAGGCTTACCCTGAGCATGAACTTGCAACATTCCATATAAATCTTCTTTTTCCCAGCGTTTAAGGTACATTGGCTCTTTCTGATTCAGATTGGCCTTCATCTTAAACTTGGTCTGCGGCAGATTCAGGGTGTCCCTGTAATCCATAACTCTCTCCTTGATACGGGGTTTGCGGTATTCGGTTTGCAGTATAAAAGCTGCTGCATAAGTAATGTGACAAATAAAAACTGCTAAAAATACCAACTGAGGGTGAAGTTGCAAGGAAAATTGGTAAATTCCACTGAAACCAGCTTTAAATTTGACATCCGCGTATGCCTTAATTACTATAGTAAGGTTGTATATTTACTTAAAACATACATTATACAGTACTCTTTCACATAACTACAGAGACAATCCATGACTAAAATCATTGCCATGGCTGGTAAAGGTGGGACGGGAAAAACCACCACCTCGGCCCTGTTGACCAGATACTTGCTCAAAAAAAAACAGACTCCCTTTCTGCTCGTCGACGCAGATGCCAATGCCAATCTCAATGAACTTTTAGGGCTTGACGTCAATATCACCCTTGGCCAGATCCGTAAAGAACTCAAAGGGGAGCTCCCCCCTAACGTGACCCGTGATCAATTCATGGAAATGAAAATCCACCAGGCACTTATAGAAGAAACCGGATACGACCTGCTTGTTATGGGACAACCCGACGGCCCAGGCTGTTACTGCGCAGCAAACCAGTATCTTGCCATGACCATGGATAAACTGGCAGAAAACTACAAGTACATCATCGTCGACAACGAAGCCGGAATGGAGCATTTGAGTCGTATGAATATGCGTACCATCGATTATCTTCTCGTCACTTCTGATCCGTCTGCCAGAGGGATACTCACGGCAAAACGGATATCAGACATCACAGAACCCCTTGGACTTGAAATCAAAAATCAGTTTCTTCTGGTGAATCGTGCCCCACACCCCGTACCGCCGGCCCTTCAAAGCAAGATAGACGAAGCCGTTGCGGATTCCGGGATGCAGCTTGGTGGTATCATTCCCTCAAGTGAGTCGCTTATCAACCAGGAACTCAGTGGTGAATCCTATCTCAACCTTGACGACAATGATGCTATTGTGGTTACCGTTAATGAAATGTTTGATAGAATCTTTTCATAATTTACTCTTTTACACACTTGCCAGTGACCAATCAAGAATCCACAGACGATAAAGGGCTCAAGAGAAACACCATGATCGAAATGATCAAGGTGAGCCGTACGTATGCCCCCAACATTAAAGCCCTCTCCGATATTTCATTTTCCATCGAAACGGGTGAAATGTTCTTTCTTATAGGCAGAAGTGGTGCCGGCAAAACAACTCTGCTGAAACTCATCTGCAATATGGAAACACCCAGTAATGGGTTAATTGAAGTGGCTGGCTACAATATCAACACCCTCCGGGGTAAGAACCTGGCTCACCTGAGACAAAAAATCGGTGTCGCCTATCAGGACTTCAAACTGTTAAGCAATCGCACTGTTGCAGAAAACATCGCCATTGCCATGGAAGTCTCCTATAAAAACCCACGTGCCATCAGGCACCGGGTAAGAGACCTCCTTGAGCAGTTACAGTTGACTGACAAGTACGATACCATTACCAGCGAACTCTCTCGTGGAGAACAGCAACGTGTGGCACTAGCCAGATCCGTTGCAAACTCGCCCCGCCTGATTCTGGTTGATGAACCCACTGGAAATCTTGACGCATCCACCACGGAACGAGTGATGTCACTCCTCACCCGATCGAACAAGGCTGGTGCCACTATTGTTATTGCCACTCACGACGCCTCTATCTATCAGCAGGGTACCCATAGAATCATGGAACTGCGCGATGGCAATATCCACTCCCTTACAAGGGGAGGCCGCTAATGAATTTCTGGTTTGCAGTCTTCAGACAGGCAGGTCGTAATCTCCGACAAACCTGGACTTCCCAGTTTATGACTTTTCTGACCGTCAGTCTCTCTGTATTGATTTTTGCTTTTTTCTATCTCATATACACCAATATGCTGGGTGCCGGTGACAGATTGAGTGACGACCTTCGACTGATTGTCTATCTGGAGGACGAACCCGGTCCCCAAATGCAGCAACAGCTTCGTCGCAAAATTGAAAATTTTGACAGAGTTAAAGAAATCCGTTTTATCTCGCAGGAAGAGGCCTACGAGCGCTTTGCCGAGCAACTTGGTGAAGACTCCGATGTCCTGGCTGACATGCCAAAGAATTTTCTGCCTGCATCCATTGAAATTGTGCCTTTAAAAAGTCTCCGGGGTTACAACCAGATCAAACTTTTCTCAGAATATCTGGCAAACCTGCCCGGCACGGAAAAAGTCCAGTATGGTCAGGAATGGGTGGAACGATTCTACTATTTCACCAGATTACTGACCATCGTAGTACTTTTAAGCGGGACACTTCTTATACTCACCGCAACCTTCATGGTAGCCTACACCATCAGGCTTACCATCATGGGACGCCAGGATGAACTTGAGTTGTTGAAACTTGTTGGGGCCACCAACAGTTACATACGAACCCCCTTTCTCATCGAAGGGATTCTTCAGGGATTCATGGGTTCCATTATCGGGCTGTTGGCATTGTATGGCCTTTTCCAGTGGATCAGTGCACACTTTGCAGGCCCCGGCCTTTTAAATGTTTTTCATTTCAGTTTTTTTTCACCCGTTGTCATCTTCCTGATTATTCTTAGCTCCATCTGTCTCTGCAGCCTCGGTAGCTATACATCCATACGAAAATTTTTACGGCTTTGATGTTTTTCTCAAGCAACGCTCTTCAACAGTTCAGAATTCCTGGTCCGACACAGTCCATACTACTGGTTGCCTGTATTCTGATATTTTCTGCCTCCTTCTCCCATGACTGTAAGGCCCAAAGTGACCGTACACTGGAAAAACAGAGTATTAAAAAGGATATCCAAAAATACCGTATCAACATCAGCAAACTCCAGGAAGGCATAGCCAGCCAACAACTCCAGATACAGTCATCTAAAGAAAAGAAACGCAATCTCCTCGACGAGCTGGCCCAGATAGAATCCAGACTTTTTTCACAGCTGAAAAAACTGCATGACCTTGAGGCTGAAATGAACAAACAGGAATATCTGATAGGCGTCAAAGAGACTGAGCTCCAGAAATCACAAAGAGCTAAGAAGGCAGTACAGGACCACCTTCAGGAGAGAATCAGGGCCTACTACAAGATGGGAGAAATTGGAGTTGCAAATGTGGCGTTTTCCACAGAGAGTATGCCGCAAATGTTAAAATTTCGAGATTCCTTTACCAGCCTGATTGAATACGACAAAAGCCTTATCAAGAAATATCGTAAGTCCATTTACGAGTTGCAGCAGGCAAAAGAAACCCTGAATCTTGAAAAAACTGTCCTGCATGATTTCCTCTCCCAGGCAAAAATCGAACAGGAAGCCACAAAAACGATCAAACTTGAAAAAGAGACGTTGCTCAAACAGATTGAAACACAGAAGGAACTCCACGAGCAGGCGGTTATGGAAATGGAAAAGGTTGCCGATAACCTTTCCAACTCTCTCGACGCCCTGAAAAGAAAAGATACACTCCTCGACCAGGGATTTCTTGTAGATAAGGGGAAACACCCGGCGCCACTTTCAGGAAAGGTCACAGCTCTCTTTGGCCAGGAACGGAAAAACCGCCTTGGGGTCAAAGGAAAAACAAAGGGGATAACTATTGCTACGGAAGGCACGAACCGTGTCCATGCAATTTTTGATGGTGAGATACGCTACGCCTCCTATCTCTATGGTTATGGGAACACAATTATTATCGATCATGGCTACCAGTATTTTTCTATCATTTCACGTCTTGAAAAACTTCTCGTGAAAGAGGGCGCTACTGTGAACCAAGGAGACATCATTGCTCTCACCGGTGACACCGCAACTCTCATGGAAGAAGGTGTTTACATTGAAATCCGCCACGGCTCAACCCCACTCGACCCTCTACAGTGGCTTGACAACAGTGGTCTTGTTCTGCCATAATTGGAAAATATACTTTTAAATCACCCACCCTCCAATCAACTTCAACGGATATCACGTGAAAATAATAGTAATTTTGTTTTCGGTTTTTTCATGGTTCATTAGCTTAACAGGCCTTTCGTTTGCTGCCATCTCTCAGGATCAGCGAGAAGCCACTTATCGCGAGCTGGAAATATTTGCCAATGTCCTCAGTATTCTACAGGAAAACTACATTGATGAAATAGACGCCGATACAACCATAGAAGGGGCAATCAGTGGTATGCTCCGTTCCCTTGATCCCCATTCGTCATACCTCACAGCCGAAGATTTTGATGAATTACAGGATGAAACAAGAGGTAACTTTTCTGGGATCGGAATCGAGATCACTATTCGTGATGGAATCCTCACCATCATCTCTCCCATTGAGGGAACGCCAGCAGATCTTGCAGGGCTCAAGGCAAAGGATCTCATCGTAAAAATTAATGGTGATGCAACTAAAGACATGGCAGCAATGGACGCTATTAAATTGCTGAGAGGGCAGAAGGGAAGCGAGGTTACCTTATCAATTTACCGTGATGGCTGGCAGGAATTAAAAGAATTTACCATAATACGTGACATCATCTCACTCCATAGCGTCACCGGCCTTTTTCTCGAACCTGGATTTGCCTATATTCGAATCACCAACTTCCAGGGCCAAACGACAAAGGATACAAAAGCGCTTCTGAACGAATTAAACCTCAAAAACCCGATTAAAGGGTTAATTCTCGACCTCCGAAACAATCCGGGAGGACTCCTCGATCAAGCAATTTCAATCTCTGATATTTTCCTTGAAGAAGGTCTTGTTGTGTACACAAAGGGGAGAATCCAAGAGCAGAATATGACTTTCCAGGCTCATGCCAATAATGGCAAAAATCAATACCCATTGGTCGTTCTCGTGAACGAAGGATCTGCCAGTGCCTCTGAAATTGTCGCTGGCGCAATTCAGGATCACAAACGGGGTGTTATTGTCGGCACCAAGACCTTTGGCAAAGGCTCGGTTCAGACCATCCTCCCCATGCCAGGGGGATCCGGTCTTCGACTTACCACTGCGCGCTACTACACACCAAACGGCAGATCAATACAAGCAACCGGCATAATTCCCGACGTCGAAGTTCCACATATCACCTACGTAAAGAATACAAAAGAAGAGCGTATTCTCCCTGAATTCGTGAGGGAAGCGGATCTAAAAAATCATATCTTAAACGGTGATAGACAGCCCAAACAGGCAAGCGAGCCTGCACTTGATACAGAAGTAAAAGGTATCACTCAGGAAGAGCGAAAGACAGTTGCTGATCGTCTCAAAAAAGACAACCAGTTGCGTTCAGCGCTGAACATTCTCAAAAGTCTCAACCTGTACACCGAATATAAAACTAACTCAGCACCCGAAACAACTCCCCAACCGAAGCAGTCAAAGGAACTTTAAAAATTTCACGAAAAACAGTACACACTTTATCACAGGTTGCGTTTTGATTAATACCCTGAGCCCGTTCTGTGCTAAAAATTCCCTGGATCACGGTCACAAAGAGGTTTCCAGCAAAGAGAACAGGCATGATTTCCTTTTAACAGAAAGCTAATAAAAGCTACTCATCCTGAATGGTCAAAGCTAACAATTGGGGCAGGAAAAAATGAACTGCAGATCGAAACTTGGTGGGATAATAACGGCAACACTGATAGTGCTGTTTACAGAGATGTGATGACTCAGGAACATGGATTTCTGAAAGCCCTGGATAGTGAGTAAAAAAACTTTACAGTTCGCACTGTTCCATGGAAAAAACCCTGCAGCAGCCTAAAGCAATATACTTACAATAAATCGTCCCCTCACCTCAATCCGTTTTTATCATGTGTTAAAGTGGATAGGGCACAATAAACTTTTCAAAGAGTTATTCAACAATTCTTTTAAATTCTACTCTTTCATTGGCAATAATACCACCCGCCTGAGGAGCTCCGGTTTCCAAAGGTTGGGCGTCGCCATACCAGGCAATTTCCAGCCGTTTCGGGTCAATCAGGAAATTAGTCACAAGCTGATCCTTTATCATCAGCGCCCGAGCCTTTGACCTTTCAAAGGCTTCCTCAGATGACGAAAACCCTTGATCTACATGAACAGAGATCTCAAACCGGACATGCTGAATTGCATCGTTCTGCATCGCCTGTCCGACGGCTCCAAGCTGTCTGATCCCGGTGGGTTGCAGCGTTCCAGATCCTTCTACAAACGCCACACGGTACTGCAAAGCTGGTCCCGTCAGCAGGAGAGGCATATTGCTGGAGATTTTCCCACGATGATCCATCACCTTTATAAATTCACCTACAGATAACACCTCACCTCGCAGCGCCTTCCGCTTGATACTCAAACGTGAATAACGTCCTTCAAAGCGATCGTTTTGGGGCATATATTTAACGGCATTTTTATAGGCATCGATGGCTTCATCAAGTAAACCCAGATAAATATACACATCTCCCATACCAGCATACGCTTTAGCCATTGCAGGATCGGCGAGAACAGCCTTTTGATAGTACCCCAAGGCCTTTTCATACTTTCTGAAACGCTCCAGACTTAACGCGTATTTATAATTAATATCTGGATCATTTGGGCACTGAACAATAGCGTCGCCAAGGATCTTTCGCTTTTTCTTTACGTCATGCTCTTGTTTCAGTGCCTTTTTTATTGCATTACAGTCAGCAGCATAACCAGAACCGGCTACTGTCAAACAAAGAACAATCGCTAAAAAAACATACCAAACTTTTATTTTCATTTATTTACCAGAAATCCAAAAGAAGAGACGTCACCTGGATCAAAAAAAAACAACCCCCAATGCCCAAATTACTTACTACCACAGAAGTATATCATTTATCAACACCCAACACAAGTAAACGGTAAGTAAGCCAATATTCAGTCCAGCAGCTCTTTGAAAAACATAAGTGGCTTCACACCATTTCCAAATGGGAGTATTTAGAATCCTAGCTCCTTCAGGAAGCGTTCATCTTTAGACCAGTCTTTTCTAACCTTAACCCACAGCTTTAAAAGAACCTTTTGCCCGAGCATTTTTTCAATATCTTTACGAGCTGCAGTTCCGATACTTTTGAGTTTTTTTCCACCCTTACCTATAACTATACCTTTCTGGGAATTTCTTTCCAGAACAATGGTGGCATGAATTGTGGTCATCTTCTTTGTTTCGTCATCCTGAAAGGACTCAATGGTTACAGCAGTTGAATAGGGGATTTCCTGCCCAGTGAGAATAAAAACCTTTTCTCTTACAATTTCAGCAGCAAGGAAACGTTCACTGGCGTCCGTTGGAACATCCTCTGGAAAATACCTGGGACCAAGGGGCAGAAGTTTCAGCAATTCCTCCACAACGACCTCCGTTCCTTCGCCAGTTAAAGCAGAAAGAGGCATAACACCATGAAAAGGGAAAAGTTCAGAGTATCTTTTCATCATAGGAAGAAGTCGTTCTTTTTCCAACAAATCAACTTTATTTAATACGAGAATTACTGGGGCGGCAACACCTTCCATCTGCTCCATCATCTCTTTATTTTTTTCCTGTTCAACCTTTTCAGGAAGTGGCAAAGAGACATCAATCATATAAACAATAACATCAACCTCATTCAGACTTTCCATGGCAATTCGAACCATTTCCCGATTCAGAGGCTGTCGTGCCTTATGAAGGCCAGGAGTATCAAGTAAAACAATCTGATAGTCATCATCGTTTACCACGCCAAGGATACGATTCCTCGTCGTCTGAGGCTTATGACTGACGATAGATATCTTCTGGCCAAGCAGATAATTCATCAGGGTTGACTTGCCGGCATTGGGCGGGCCAACAATTGCAACCATTCCAGATCGAATGGGCTCACTCAAAAAATCATTAATATCTATCAATTTCCTATTCCTCGGCTATGGGGAAAATATTTATTTTTTAAAGTGCTCAAAACAGAAAATCGCACTATAGTAACGGGGTTATGCTTTAACTGAAGTTTAGAGTTTCACATAATAATCCATCGTCATGATGGAGGCGGATGATTTCCTGCTAAATTGTTCTCTGACATAAAACCATAAAGGCTTTCCACCT
>JGI11705J14877_10000485_pt1 | contig 24783 bp, 23 predicted proteins | sample Etolaghawater15m_FD_14877 | JGI IMG/M metagenome (IMG submission 14877)
TTTTCTTTGGTCAGAAGTTTCAACTATTATAGGGGCTTTTGTGCTTTATGTCATTGTTTTTACTCAGTGAACTTTAATTCTTTTCAACACCTTTTATAACTGTGTCAGAACTGACCTGCTAATTCTGGCAGAATATTTCAAAGTAACACTTGGTCAGCAGATATTGGATGCAGCTGTTGGAATGCACGGAGCGGGCGGGTACCGTGCTCAATGTGGTCTGGTGGAGGGAACTCTTCTGTTTCTTGGTCTGATTGGTGCTGAAAAGGCTGTTGCAGAGGAGGATATTGTCGAAGCCTGCCATGATTTTGGACGGGCCTTTGAAGTGGAATTCTCTTCATTGCAGTGTAAAACGCTCCGGCCCGGTGGCTTTATGGAGGACGATCCACCGCACCTCTGTGAAGATCTGGCCTGTAGAAGCATTATCTTTTCCGTCAACTTTGTTGAGAAAAAACTCCAGCTGTGGAGGGGAGTTTCCTGATCAGGATTTTTCCTGAAAGATGCGATGTACTTCTTTCAGCAACTTTGTCACTTCCAGGGCAGCATCAGAGCTCCTGGATTGTTCGATCACAGACTTGCCGTGCATAAGAGACTGGGCATAGGCAACCCGGTTGTGAAGGCGTGCCTGCAGCAGGGGAACAGAGTAGAGTTCACGTATATAGGAGCCTATCTCTTTGCTGAGTTTTGTGCGTGGATTTACCCTGTTTAAAAGAAAGTAGCAGGGGATGTCGTGGCCCACTTCCTTCTGAACTCTTTCACAGGCATCAATGGTACGCTTTGCAGATCTGATGTCGAGTGGAGATGCCTGGAGAGGGATAATAATAAAATCCGAAACGGCCATGGCCCGATACATGATATGGTGACTATGTGGCGGAGTATCAATAAAGATAAAATGGAATTTATCTTTGATTTCCGCCACAAGATCTTCAACGTCCTCTCGAGCCTCGTATAGCGTCAGGTTGGATTTGGGGTGATCACCCAGAGTCTCCAGGCAACTCTTCTGTTCGTCTGTATCTATAAGTGCAGTCTTGTAGTTTAGTGCTGCTGTCCCCAGAGCCAGATTCATGGTTGCAGTGCTCTTTCCGCATCCGCCTTTCTGATTCGTCAGTGTGATAATCATGGTTTTTCTCTGAGGTTTAAGTGAATGTTGGGTTCACTATATTGAAAAAGTCTTATGTTTTCAATGGGAAAGCGAAAGGTATACTATGATAACACCTCTGTTAGAGGAGTGACCTCCATGCCAAAGGCTTTGCCCACGCCATCGTAGGTAAGTTTTCCCTGATGACAGTTGAGTCCTCTTGCGAGGACATGATCCTGGGAGAGGGCAGCAAAGCCATGTTCGGCAAGTTTTAATGCATAGGGCACAGTCTGGTTCACAAGAGCAAATGTGGAGGTGTGGGGGACAGCTCCCGGCATGTTGGCGACTCCGTAGTGGACAACGCCATCAACCACATAGGTCGGATTGGCATGTGTTGTTGCTTTAATGGTCTCCACACAGCCACCCTGATCGACGGCCACATCCACAATAACAGCCCCATCCTTCATAAAGGCGAGCATATCACGGGTGACAAGGTTGGGTGCCTTTGCTCCAGGGATAAGTACTGCTCCGATCAGGAGATCTGCTTCTTTAAGATAGGTGCGGATATTTGCCTCATTGGAACTCATAGTGGTCATTCTGCCCTGGAACACATCGTCTAAATACTGAAGCCGACTATGGCTAAGATCCATGATTATGACCCGGGCGCCCATTCCCATAGCAATTTTTGCTGCATTGGTCCCCACCACTCCACCACCAAGTACCACAACCGTTGCTGGAGACACACCGGGCACCCCACCGAGGAGCATACCGCGCCCTCCCTGATGTCTTTCAAGGTAGTGAGCCCCAACCTGAGTGGCCATCCTTCCGGCCACCTCACTCATGGGAGTGAGCAGGGGGAGTTGACCATTGTCGGTCTGTACAGTTTCATAGGCAATGGCTGTGGTACCTGCTGCGAGAAGAGCTTCGGTTAATCTCCGTTCTGCGGCAAGGTGGAGGTAGGTAAAGAGAAGGAGGTCGTTCCGAAGATACTGGTACTCAGCAGGGACTGGTTCTTTGACCTTAATAACCATCTGGGCTCCCCAGGCCTCTACTGCATTCACCATTCTGGCACCGGCATCGATGTAACGCTGGTTGTCAAGACCCGATCCAATACCGGCATTTTCTTCCACCAGTACGGTGTGACCTCTTCCTACAAGGGCTTCAACGCCTGCAGGGGTCATCGCTACTCTGTTCTCAAGGTTTTTAACTTCTTTTGGGACACCAATGATCATTTTGAGCACTCCTGTTGTTAAGATAGTATCATGTGTAATGATGGAGAATTCCTGTAATCAGAAACTGAAAATATTACGAAATTGCTGTTCGTAGGATGTATAACCAAATTCGGCTTCAAGTCTGATAATAATTCCGGGTACGAAATTCCGGTCGTGCTCCTTGGGAAAAGAAATCTGAGGAGCTACCTCAGCTGCAAGCCAGTCCCGGTAAAAGCGTTGCCGGTAACGCAGGCCGAAAACAGTATCGGTGAGCTGATAGCTCGGGCTTGTCTGAAGATAGTTGCCTGCCTCATAGAGGATGGCACGATCTGAGTTCAGTACATGGTACAGTGAGAAAATAACAGCGTGGGGTACTCCGTTACGTTCCTCTTCCCAATTGGCTTCAAGGGTAGTTCTGAAGAGAAACTTTTCGGAAACTTTCCGTTCTATATCATACTGATTTCTCGATTCAAATCCGTCATCTGTATAGTAACGAAACCGTGAAGAAAATCTTCCCTGCCAGGAACCATAGTCATAGAGGCCACGATAACGAAGGCCTGCGTACAGATAGCTGGTAGAAAGACCTGCCGAGGCTGAGATGTTCAGTTTTTCTGTCTGCTTGAGGAAATACTGCAAGGATCCTGTTATTTCGCTGTCATTGTCACGGCTATTCAGTGCGTTCCCCCTGCGATCCACATCAAAATCTTCGTCGTCATTTGCAGTAAAAAGGAAGTTGAGTCGATCTTGTGCGTGCGGAAGATGCAATCTGATACTTACTCGAGGTTTAAAGTCCAGGCTTTCGTATCTTTGAATACCAGTCATCAGCTTGAGTTTTGCTCTTGTTTTGTTTTCTTCCTGGCTGTAACGGGTGTCGTCAAAAAACGAATCAAGCCAGGTTGCGGCGCTAATAACTTTTTCTGAGAGTGTTTCGTGTCCAGCATCAAAAGTATCTTGAGTTGCCTGGTCGAAGAGAGGGATATCATCTTTTTCTCCTCGAAACACCTCAATTGCTTTGTTTTGGTCTACAATTTCAGATTGTTCCTTTTTCTGGGAAAAGGCTTGGGTGGAGAAGATGAGGATCAGGATGAGCGTAAGGCATGATGTGGTAAGGGACGATTTCAGGATGGTGGTGAACATTGGCTGAGTCCTCTTTTTTTTGAACACTATGGCAGGGTGTCTTTAAGGAATATATATAATACTTACTGTATAATACGTATATGATTGGTTTAAAATTAATATACAAACTCCCCGGAGGGGTTGCAACCAGATACCTTCTGTCGGTTTTCGGTTGAGAATTTACTGGAGACGAACGGCCATGAGTAAGAGCACGCTTGAGTTATTGTTATTACCATTGCTCTGGTCAGGATATTGTACACTTCTTTGAGCATAAAAACAAAAGGTGTGCAATACTACCAGCAGGGCAGCCCATTAAACAGTGCACGCTTACTCTGCGGACACTGTTTAACGGAATGGTTCCTCAGGGGATGTCGGGTGCAATACTATTTTCTGCGGGTAAATTGGGCCAGCTTGGCCTGTGCACCAAGTGCCTCTTCAATTCGCAATAACTGATTATATTTAGCTACCCGGTCGGAACGGGACATGGAACCGGTTTTAATCTGGCCAACGGCTGTAGCTACAGCCAGGTCTGCAATGGTACTGTCTTCCGTTTCACCTGAACGGTGGGATATCACTGCAGTATAGCCTGCATCTTTGGCCATTTTAATGGCCGCCAGGGTTTCAGTGATGGTACCGATCTGATTGAGTTTGATAAGAATGGAGTTTGCGATTCCTCTGTCGATCCCCTGTTGCAGGATAGCGGTATTGGTAACAAAGAGATCATCTCCAACCAGTTGCACCTTGTCATTCAGCCGCTCACTCATGATTTTCCAGCCGTCCCAGTCTCCTTCGGCACAACCATCCTCAATGGAAATAATGGGATACTTCGTACACCATTCCTCGAACAGGTCAACTATTTCAGTTGCCGTGAGTTTCCTGTTTTCTGAGGCCAGATTGTAGTATCCTCCCTCGAAGAATTCGGAGGCGGCCACGTCCATGGCAATCATAATATCAGTTCCTGCAGTATATCCAGCTCTGTCAATGGCCTCAAGAATCACGAGAATGGCTTCTTCGTTGGAGGCAAGATTCGGGGCAAAGCCACCCTCATCGCCTACGGCGGTATTCAGGCCACGTCCTGCCAGAACTTTTTTCAGATGATGAAAAATTTCAGCGCCGTAACGGATAGCTTCGGCTATGGTGGGTGCTCCCACGGGCATGATCATAAATTCCTGAAAATCAACATTGTTGTCAGCATGGGCGCCACCATTGATGATGTTCATCATGGGAATTGGCAGGAGTGGAGAATCGGTGGCCAGATATTCAAAGAGGTGCTGTTTGCGGCTGACAGCAACTGCATGGGCAGCAGCCATGGAGACACTGAGGATGGCATTTGCACCAAAACGACCCTTGTTCGGAGTGCCATCGAGATCGATCATCAACTGGTCGATGGCGGCCTGATCTGCAGCATCCCTGCCAAGGAGTGCCTCTTTGATTTCTCCGTTAACATGGGCGACCGCCTGCAGCACGCCCTTACCCAGGAAATGAGTAGGATCATTGTCACGGAGTTCAATTGCTTCACGGGATCCAGTGGATGCACCGGACGGCACAGCAGCACGCCCCATTGAGCCGTCGCTAAGAAAACAGTCTGTCTCAACCGTTGGATTTCCGCGAGAATCGATAATTTGTCTGGAAATGATGTTTTTTATATGTGTCATGGCTATACCTCGCACTATCAATCTTTAAATGGATCTTTTCCTTTTCCCTTCATCGAACAGTTAAGGTCTGTGTTCCTAAACTATATTGCTTTTATTTCCTCTGTCAAAACCTCGGCAAGTATATCATTGACGATGCTTGTTTGCTTGGTAGATTCGTTAATAACGCCTTCCGGCATAAAGACAAAGTGGAAAAGGGTCACCACGGCAGTTTTTTTATTGCATGTCTTTTGCAATCAAACGATACTATCTTCCAATGTCTGTAGAGTGGATCTGAGATTGGAAAGTGGCATTAAGCTTTTATCAGGGAGTGGAAGAATTTTGAATGGTGACAGCAGTGAAAAAATAGTAGAGCCATCTTTTCTGGTTGAGGTTGATAATTATAGCGAAGGGTGCAAAAAGGTCCTTTATTTTCTTGATCAAACGGCTCTTGTTAAGTATGAGACCGTCGACTTTAACTCCGACATGTCCTGCTCTGCCTCGGATAAAAGATTCTGGGCTATGGTGGAAAGTGGTCTTGAGAACAACCGGCAGAGTGTGACTGCCCTGATAGAAGAACTACAGGAAAGCGGCTATAGACAGCTTTTAGATCTTACAAAAATGAAGCAGGGCTATGAGTCAAAAATCCTCCATATTCTTGTCCACTTTCTTGATGGTTTTATTGGGATTGACTCATCGTTTTATAATTTAATAGAAGACTCCCATCAGATCAGTGATTCTCTCCATCGGCGGATTATAGAAAACCCGCAAAATTACTGGCTGTTTCGGATTGATGCGAAAAACAAGTGGACTCTTCTGTAGACGTCTTTTAGGGGTGTATTATGAAAAACAGGGTTTTTGGAGTATCGGTTACGGGGGTTCTGGCTGCCCTTATGGGGGGGTGTTTTTTTCTGGTGTCGTGCAGCACGCCACCCAACGGGGACAGTTCGAATGGTAAGCGGTGGTTTTCCATGCAGCATTGCGATGGCTGTCATGGTGAAGGTGGAGTGGGGGGGGATGCTCCTCAAATCGGGCAGGTGACGATGAGTTACCGTGAACTGTTAAGTAAGGTACGAAATTCAAAATCGGCCATCATGCCCTCCTATTCGAAAGAGCGTCTCTCGGATCAGGATGTGGCTGATATCTTTTCGTATCTACAGGAAGAAAAATGATGATTTGAGGTCATTCTTTTCGAACACATTTGTTTTCCGGAGCTACTTGTCCTGTCAGAGGGTCTGCTTATCGGTTTCTTTTGTATCCGATGAGTTATCGCCAGTGCGAAACAGGTTTTGTTCCCGTTTTTCAAGAAAAAGTACCTTCCTGGCTCCTTCTGCAAACCTGTCGGGGAAAAAGAAGGCAAAAAGTATTCGCAGAAGAACCCCCAACAAAAATATCGTAGCGGCAATGGCGAGAACTATTTTATTCACCAGGACTTCCTTTCAGACCAATCTCTTCAGCAACCTCCCGCATACCTGTAATGGTGTCGAGGATGAGGTCAGAGACCTGAACCCCAAGCATCTCTGCTCCTCGTTCAATTATTGATCGATCAACTCCTGCAGCGAACCGTTTGTCTTTCCACTTTTTCTTCACAGATTTAGGTGTCAGGTCTAATACGCTTTTCGAGGGCCTGACAAGTGCTGTTGTTGCAACCAGTCCCGTGAGTTCGTCAATGGCGTACAGTACTTTTTCCATTTCACTGCGTGGTTCTTTGTCGGAGCAAATTCCCCAACCATGACTTATCACTGCCCGGATGTACTCTTCCGGCCAGTCATGCTCTCTCAGTATGGCTTCAGATTGTGTACAGTGCTGATCTGGAAACTGCTCGTAGTCAAGGTCGTGAACTAAACCGACGATACCCCACTTTTCCTCGTCAGCTCCTTGCTTCCGTGCACAATATCGCATTACTCCTTCTACAGCCAGAGCGTGTTTTATAAGGCTTTCCGTCTGGTTATATTTTTTTAGCAGCTTAAATGCATCTTCCCGGCTTGGTACTGGTGACATGATGTCTGGCTCCTCTCTGTAACTATCTGATCATCATTCTCCTCATTGCTTTCCTGTGGATACCATATGTGGAAAGGATGAGCCATCTGTATTGGGTGAAATACTCTTTTTTTGTTCCTTATGGTTTTAAGAGGGCAAACTTAAATCGCCTTACTGGTTTCTACTAATAAAAAGCCTGAGATTAAAAGCATTGACTTTGCGATCCTGCCTGTTTACCATATCGTCATATGGCGATATCGCAATACATGGTAACTATTACTTCAAGAGAACTAAAATGAAACAATTTATTCGTGTTATGAAAGCGCTGTCTGACCCTAATCGAGTCAGGCTTATCAAGCTTCTTGGCTGCAAGGAGCTCTGTGTCTGTGAGTTGCAGGATCTTATCGGGCTGGCACAATCAACAGTCTCCAAACACTTGAAAGTGCTTGAGGAGGCTGGTCTGGTTGACTACCGCAAGGAGGGTTCATGGTTTATATACAGGCTGAGTGATGGCGAAGAATCGGAGTATGCCGCAGTTATGCTTAAGAACCTCCAGGGATGGCTTGACGAGGAGCCACAGTTACAGAAAATGATGACCAGACTTTCCCAGGTGGATAGGGAACGCATTTGTGCAGCATGATGTATTCGAATCTATTTAAAGGAGGTTCTTCATGGAACCAATAAAGCCAGTAGGAAGCTGTGCAGACGGGGGAGGGTGTTGTTCGGCCAGTCCAGGTGCCGGTAATAGAAAAATATCAGCCGGACAGTTGGGGGTAGGCCTGCTTGGCCTCATTAGCTGGTATATTATTTACAAACAGCTGCTTCCCTTCTCCCATTTTTTTTCCTATAGCCTGCTTGGTCTGGAAAAAGGTAGTCATCTTGGTGAGGCAATCCAGTTTTTTGTCTATGACACTCCCAAGGTAATGATGCTGCTTACCCTTATTGTGTTTGTTATCGGCATGCTTCGGTCTTTTTTTACCCAGGAACGAACCCGGAAATACCTGGCAGGAAAACGGGAAACAGCAGGGAATGTCATGGCCGCTCTGCTCGGTATTGTTACTCCTTTCTGCTCCTGCTCTGCAGTGCCGCTCTTCCTTGGTTTTGTTCAGGCAGGTGTTCCTTTAGGCGTCACATTCTCTTTTCTCATTGCGGCCCCTATGGTCAATGAAGTTGCTGTGATTCTTCTCTATGGTCTGCTTGGCTGGAAAGTTGCGGCAATTTACCTTGGTACCGGCCTTCTGATTGCCATACTTTCCGGCTGGGTTATCGGCCGCTTTAAGCTGGAACACTGGATTGAGGACTGGGTACAGGAACTCCGCTCGGCTGAAACCGTAGTTATCGAAGAAAAACTGACCTGGTCGGACCGTATTGATCGTGGCCGTGAAGCCGTTCGTGATATTGTCGGTAAGGTCTGGATCTATGTCATTGCAGGAATTGGTGTTGGTGCCGCCATTCATGGCTATGTACCTGAGACCTTGATGGCCTCCATTATGGGCAAGGATGCCTGGTGGTCTGTACCTGTTGCCGTTGTGGTTGGTATCCCAATGTACTCCAACGCAGCAGGCATTGTACCGGTGGTGGAAGCACTCCTTGGTAAAGGCGCAGCCCTTGGCACAGTTCTGGCTTTTATGATGAGTGTTATTGCCCTGTCACTTCCAGAAATGGTTATTCTCCGTAAAGTGCTCAAGCCCAAATTAATTGCAGTCTTTATTGGGGTTGTCGGCAGCGGAATTCTCTTCACCGGTTTTTTGTTTAATTTAATTATTTGATCGATACGGCGCTTGTCAGGAGACAACGGTCTTCTGACAAGTGAGGATTCACAAATTTACAACATAGAGAGGATACAATGGAAATAAAAGTATGCGGGCCTGGATGTGCTTCCTGCGAAAAAACTCAAAAAATTGTTGAGGCGGCTATTGCTGCAACGGGTGTTGATGCTACGCTCATAAAGGTGACAGACTTTCAGGAAATCGCAAAAATGGGGATTTTCTCAACACCTGCAGTGATTATTGATGGTAACGTGAAATCGGTGGGGAATATCCCAAAACAGTCGCAAGTTGAAGACTGGCTCCGCTGAAGATGTCCCGTTTGTTGTACTGTGAGAGAATTGTTTCAGTGGCAACGATTTCAGTCAAAAAAAAACGGGTAATTACACTGATACAATTACCCGTTTTTGCTCTACCTCGTACTTTTTAGAGGATTTTGGCAAAGCTCTGTTGACCGTATTCGTTATGCTGAACGTATTTCAATAGTTCTGGGCATAGCGGTCTCGGCCTTTGGTAAATGAAGTTTAAGGGTTCCGTCTTTGAGTTCAGCATTTACTTTTGCAACATCTATTGTTTGAGGTACCGAAAACACTCGTTTGTATTCAACATCATCAAACTCTTGCCAGCTTTCAACTCCCTTCCTTTGCAGGTTTCTGACACCTGAAATTTCCAATTTTCCATTATCTACATTTACTGAAATTTTATCTTTTGTTACACCTGGCATATCAGCATGGAGCAATATCTCTTCATCATTTTCAAATATATCCACTACAGGGGCAACGGTCGCCAAATCTTGCTGTTTTTCGACCATATTCTCTGTTCTTTTTGTGATTTCCATATTTTTATTCATTATTTCACCTCCAATAACTCATGATATAGATAAAATGAACTCCTTAGTTGATAGTAATCTGTTTGGGTTTAGCAGATTCTGCTTTAGGAAGTACCAGTGTTAACAGACCATCTTTCAAGACAGCGTCAATCTTATCAGTGTCAACGTCAGCGGCAAGAGTAAAACTACGCGTAAATGTAGATAAATTACGCTCGACTCTATGAGTTTTATATCCTTCAGGGGCATCGGATTTTCGGGTACCACTTATTTCAAGGTAGTTGCCTTGGATCCTGATATTTAAATCTTCTTTATTGACACCAGGAACCTCTGCAATCATCTGAAATGAATCCCCATTATCATACATGTTCGTTTTGGGGAAGCCGCCTGCAACCCTCCAGCCTGAACTTTCACCATAGGACCGGTCAGAGTTAATTGAACGAAGCAGATCCATAGCGGAAAACATACGATCAATATCATTCATTCTTGTCCACATAATTGTACCTCCTTTTTCAGTTGCTCTTTTTTCCGGCTGCTTCTAAGCAGCACAGGTATTTTCATTTTATACCAAATGTTTTGAGTAATATAGCAGACTCATGTGGCATTGTTTTTACACTATCATTGCTCTTTGACCCAAAAATAAATACGGTGAGTTTGTGTGTCAATACTGTGGAAAATATTTTTTGCACTAACATTGAAAATTACTTTAAAGGCTACAATTGACAAAGTAATATCCGCTAGGTATTTTGGTAAGAAAGGAGGTTTGTAATGAATGACAAGAACAAATTAAGTCTTTTGGAACAGTCGAGGATTTCTTTTGAAGATCTAAGGATGAAACAATCTGTCCGGACTACATTCAAATTGCCAGAGGAAGTTATTGCCTTACTTGGCATAATTGCAGCTCAGTTGGGTATTAAGCAGAAATCTCTTCTCGACCAGTTAACTGAAGATTCCAGATTGCTCTTTAAGCTGGCTAAAGAGGTGAATACAACCACCAGTGGGGAAGAAAAGCGCCAGGCGAAGACGTTTGTAATCAGTAGAAGTTCTCTGAAGTCAATTAACGAGGTGGCTAAAAAGCAGAAGGTTCCTCGAGATATGCTTGTGGAAATATCTATAAAAAGATTGTTGCCAATTATTGAAGGAGAACTCGAAAAACACATTAAAAGAAAGCAGATCCTTGAGGAGATGAAGCAGTTTATTGAGCAAGGTGAAACACTTCGAAATCAAGCCAGACATGCACTAGGTGAAAATGACGATATTTATGAGATGATTGATGGCCAGATCCAATTGGCTAAGAAAAATCTCGCGACAGTCAAAGGTATTATCAAGAAAGGGATGCCCATGGAAGATTGGTAAGAGTTGTCGTGTTTGATCCCGATAGCCAGTGACAGGGTATAGTAATTCAAAAATTAAACTATACGATACTTGTTCATTATGTTATAAATCTATAATTTAATTGACTATATAATAACTGCTTTGGTTGCGATGATTTTCAAGGAATAGGGATGCCCAACGATAGCCAGGAATTTCTTGCCCGTTGTCTCTTGTTTGATATTGAAACAAATGAGAAAGGTGAGATCTATGCCTTGGGTGCGTCTTTTGGTGGCAAAAAGTTTAACACCCGACAAGGCCAGAAGGTAACGCAGCAACAACTGGCAGAGTTTGACGACTTTGGTCGCAATGCTGAGTTTGTTGTTGGCCACAATGTCCTGGCACATGATATCCCATTTCTTTGTGAACAGGATTCTTCACTGTCAATCCTGCAGAAGCCGGTAATCGATACTCTTTATCTTTCCCCTTTGGCCTTTCCAGAAAATCCCTATCATCGATTAGTAAAAAATTACCAGATAGTCAGAGACAGTATCAACGATCCTGCAGAAGATGCTGTGCTCGCTGGCAAGGTCTTTACTGAACAGTGGGACGCCTTTTCTCAGCTACTTAAGAGTGGATCTGATGCCCCGTTGATTTACAGAAGTTTCTTTCAAAAGGACGAAAAGTTCGTCGGAACATCTGATGCTCTTGGAGCAATGGGTGTATCTCTTATTGAAGAAGACGAACTTTATGAAGTTTTTTCCTGGTTGATCCAGAAGGATGTTTGCAGTGAAGCTCTGGAAAGACTTGTCGATCAACTCGTTGATCAACGAATTGAGCATCCTCCATTAGCCTATGTCACTGCCTGGTTGACAGTTTCCGGGAGTAATTCAGTTCTGCCGCCATGGGTTCGTCACCATTTTCCTGTAGTACCCACCCTCATCCATCAGTTACGAGAACAGCCTTGCAAGAATTCTCAATGTTACTATTGCAGCACAAATCATAACCCACAGTTTTTTCTAAAGAATTATTTCGGATTTGAGGATTTCCGGTCACAACCCGCAACCGAGGATGGTCAAAGCCTGCAAGGGGCTATTGTAACGACTGGTGCTCGCAATTCTACTCTTTTTGCTACGTTACCTACGGGTGGCGGGAAGACTCTTTGTTATCAATTGCCTGCATTGATGAGGTATCGTCGAAGCAATGCATTGACTGTCGTCATCTCACCTTTGCAGGCCCTGATGAAAGACCAGGTGGACAACTTCACAAAACAGACTGGTACCACATTGGCAACGGCGATAAATGGGATGCTGACCATGCCTGAAAGAGGCGAGATTATGGATGGGGTCAGGCTGGGTGATGTGGGGATTCTGTATGTCTCGCCGGAACAGCTGCGCAATAAATCGTTTGTCAAAACCATCAGTCAACGTGAGATCGGTGCCTGGGTTTTTGATGAGGCGCATTGTCTATCTAAGTGGGGCCATGACTTCCGTCCTGATTATCTCTACTCCATTCGTTTTATCAGGGAATTTGCCCAGCAGGAAAAAACGAAAATCCCACCTGTTCAGTGTTTCACTGCCACAGCCAAGAAAGATGTACAATCAGAGATTATTGATATTATTGGACGAGAACTAGGCCTGCGGGTAATTCAATTTGCTGGAGGCCATGAACGACAGAATCTGCACTATGAAGTATGGCCAGTGGATACCTATGAAAAGAATCAAACCATCCTGACGCTACTCAAAACCCGGTATGATAACAAAGGTAGTGTTGTCATCTACTGTGCTACCCGTAAGAACACTGAAAACCTGGCTGAGTTTTTGGCTAATGCAGGCTATAAGGTGGAGGCTTTTCATGCTGGCCTGGAACCCTTTGTCAAAAATCGTATCCAAAACGATTTTATTGCTGGTGAGACTCCCATTATCTGTGCCACCAACGCCTTTGGTATGGGCATTGACAAAGATGACGTCCGACTGGTCATCCACGCTGATATACCAGGCTCTTTAGAGAACTATCTTCAGGAAGCTGGGCGTGCAGGACGAGACCGCAAGGAGGCTGAGTGTATCCTGATTTTTACAGAGCAGGACATTGAGGGCCAGTTTCGCATGAGCAGCAATTCGTGTTTGACTCAAAGGGAGATCAGTCAGATCTTACACGGTCTTCGCTATTCTGCCAAGGAAGATGGAAAAGTGGTGTTGACCTCCGGGGAAATTCTCAGGTTGGGAGTTGTGGACATCGATGAAAACGAATATGGCCAAGATAGGGATACCAGAGTTAAGACAGCAGTTTCTTGGTTGGAGAGGACAGGCTTTCTGCATCGAGATGAGAATAACACCCGGGTGTTTCAGGGAAAGCCTCTTGTCCGCAATATTGAAGAAGCCACGGAGAAGATAGAAGAACTTGATCTCTCCAACAGACAACAGAAACGTTGGCTTGCTATTCTTGCTGCCCTGATGGAAAGTCCTCCCAGTCAGGGGTTTAGTGCTGACGATCTGGCCTACCTGACTTCCTTTGCTCACACATCCGATGATCCTGAAAGCGAAACCGAAACCCAATGTGTGTTGCGTACGCTCAACGATATGGCAGAACAGGGTCTACTCTCCAAAGAGACAATCCTCTCAGCCTATGTCCGTTATAAGGTTAAAGGGAGCTCTGAGAAACTCCTCAAACGTTTTTGTCAGGTGGAAAGAGATTTTCTGAAAATACTCGAGGAAACATCACCAGATGTGGATCTCGATAAAAACCTGGTGATAGATCTCCGGCAGGTCAATCAACATCTTATCGACTTGGGCCATGACTATAGCACACCAAGTAGTTTAAGTCTGGTACTCCGAGGTCTGAGCCGTGACGGTAAGGGCTTGGCAGGCCAGAGAGGGAGTGTCAGTATTAAATCCAGAGGGAATAATCTCTTTTCCATCATGCTCCACCGGGATTGGGAATCTTTGAAAAAGACAGTAGCCATTCGGCAGCAGGCAGCCCATGTGGCTCTGCAGATTATTCAGGCCCCTTTGACAGATAAGACCTCTTCCAATGCCTCTCTTCTTGTGGAATTTACCCTTGAGGCAATTGTTGAAGGATTAAAAAGAGATCTGGTTCTCTTTTCTGCACTCAAAGATCCGTTGGCCGCAGCGGAACGAGCTTTAACCTTCATGCATGAGCAGGGGGTGATTGAATTGCAACAAGGGCTGGCGGTGTTCAGGCAGGCCATGACTATCACCATTAATCCAGAGTCCAAGGGTAAGCAATACACAAAGGCTAACTTTGAACCGTTAAAGACTCATTACTCAGAAAAGAACTTTCAGGTCCACGTAATAAATGAGTATGCCCGGTGTGCCATAAATAAGATCAGCGTGGCTATGAATCTGGTGCACTCATACTTTAATGATGAAAAGGAAGAATTTGTAAGCCGTTTTTTCCCTGGTAAGGAGGAGCTACTGGAAAGAGCTACCAGTGAACAATCGTATCAGCGAATTGTGGAGGATTTAAACAACCGAGCGCAGGAGGAAATTGTTTCCGCACCAACTGATAATAACATTTTGATATTGGCTGGACCGGGAGCAGGTAAAACCAGAACAGTGGCACATCGAGTAGCCTATTTGCTGAGAGTCAAAAGGGTTCGACCTGAGGCTATTCTCGTTCTCTGTTTTAATCGGAGTGCAGCGATGGGGCTACGCCGAAGACTGCGGGAACTGGTCGGGAAAGAGATGGCCTGGGTCACAACGCTGACTTTCCATGGTCTGGCCTTGAGATTGACTGGCAGGTCTCTCGTCAGGCAGACAACCGAGGCACCTCAAGAAGGAATTGACTTTTCCCAAGTCATTCAAGATGCCATTGCCTTACTCAAGGGAGAGTGCGATGTCCTTGGTTTTGTAGATGGCCAACCAAGAGATGAGCTGATGTCCAGATTCAGCCATATTCTTGTAGATGAGTATCAGGACATCGACGAGGAACAGTATGAGTTGGTTTCATTGTTGGCAGGAAGGACTTTAGATGAAAAGGAACAGAAACTGACTATCCTGGCAGTTGGGGATGACGATCAAAATATCTATCGATTCCGGGGGGCAAATGTTGATTTTATTCGACGTTTCAAGGCAGATTACAAGGCCAATGTCCACTATTTGACCGAAAACTACAGATCCTCGGCTAATATCATTGCAGCGGCCAATGGCCTCATTGTTCACAACCAAGATAGGATGAAGACAGAGCATCCTATTCAAATTAACAGGGCAAGAGCTACATTACCTCCAGGAGGTAACTGGCAACTCAGTGATCAGGTTGGGCAGGGGAGGGTTCAGTGTCTTCATGTCAAAAATAAGGTTACACAGGCCCTTGTGCTTTTGGAAGAGTTGCAGCGTTTGCAAAGCCTCAGTAGTGATTTTGATTTGAATGGGTGTGCAATATTGGCCAGGGAATGGCAGGAGTTGGATGTCATCCGCTCGGTCTTTGAGGCAGAGGGAATTCCTGTAAGTCTTAATTGGGGCAGGAGTGCCTTCCCAGGTTTGGCACGTATTAGAGAAAATGCTGACTTATTAACCTTTCTTCACAATTGCAGTTTAGAACAGATTACAGCAAAATCACTGCTGGATCTTCTGCCCGAGAAAGGATTAAAAGAAAATATTTGGCAGGCGAACTTGAGGACCTTGATTGGTGAGTGGCTGGACGAAACAAGTAATACTCCGCAACCGATTGGTCGAGTAGAGAGCTACTTTTATGAGGCTTTGGCGGATCAGCATCGCTCAAGAAATCTGGATAATGGTATCTTTCTTTCCACGGTTCACTCAATAAAGGGATTGGAGTTTGACCATGTCTTTGTTTTGGATGGCAGTTGGCAGAATAAACGTGGTCCAGAGATGGAAGAAGAACGCAGGCTTTATTATGTGGCCATGTCCAGAGCCCGAGAGACCTTGCAACTCTTTGTAATTGAGAATTCGCAAAATCCACATATCAAGGCCCTCAATGGTGACTTTCTGATTTCCCGATGGGGCGTACCTTCTCACAAGGTTCCGCAAATGATTCCGCATTATGAATTACTGGGTATGAAAGATCTTTTTATTGATTTTGCAGGGTTTAAAAAAGAAAATGACCCTACCTGCAGGGTCATTAAGGAACTTAAAATGGGAGACAGTCTGACGGTAAGGATGGAAAATAAGTATCTGCACCTTTTTAATCATGCAGGAATCCCGGTGGCCCGTCTTTCGAGAACGGCCCAGGAAAGATGGCAAAACCGTTTGAATAGTGTCAGCGAAATAAAGGTTGTTGCTTTGGTCAGACGGCATAAGGCGGACATCAAGGATCAGGAATATCAAAAAAGATGTCAAAGTGACAGTTGGGAAGTACCTATTGTTGAGCTCAGTTATTTTGATTAAAAATGAGGCTGCATCAGGACCTTTTTTTGTAACCTGATTACCATCGAAACTCAGCTTTGCAACCCGGAGCTGTTCCGTGTCGATTATATGGGACGCCATAAACCCATCCCTGGGGGCTCTGCTGCGGCCATCCAGGCCGCAGATGCCCACATAATCAATACGAAACAACTCCTCCTCAGGTGGGTAGGCTGAGGATCAGTGGTAATTGGGTTTTATAATGCAGAAATGGTTCTCTTCGTATGAACAGTATCTTTTGTTTTTTAAGTGGAATCGCTACTGTTTTCTTACTTTAGCCCCATTCAGCTCCTTTTCTTGCCCCCGGAAGCGAGGGTCTGAAACTCAGGACTCGTGATGTCGGTGCGGCCGAGGCACTCCCGCATGTCGTGCACCAGCCGGCGGGCGATTCCCATGGTGGGGATGGCGTTGGCGGCCAGCGACGATTTTCCGCGTTTGGGAGAGACGACGATGTCGTAAACATCCGCATCCCAACCGCGCTTGGCGTGGATGCTTACGATGTCCGCAGCGAGGATGTCACTGTGCTTTGTTGGGCGCAGGAATGCTTTCTCCGTAATTGAGATCCGCTCCTTCGAAACGAGTGTTATAATTCGGCGCGTGAAAATTCCGGGGAGGATGGCAGCATTGAGAAGAAAGGCACTGCCTAAGACGATCCACACAAACACCGTCTTTACATCGGGATCGATAAACAACGTTGCAACGAATCCCACGCCAAGCGCAAAGGTGACAAAGGATTGCCCTAAAAGTTTTTTTGCGTTGCGCGCAGCTGGGAAGTGGTATTCGCGACTGCCATCCGTATGGTCGATGACGTCGATGCGATGGCCATGGAACTCCTCCTTACTTCCTTGCCTGGAAGGGTGAAAAAGCTCGCGTTCAAATGCAAATTCCTTAACGATGATGGGTTTTTCATCCGTTTCGAAGATGGGGATCCCAAATGAAGCGCTGTACGTGCGAGCCGTTTGAACTGAGGTAAGTGTCAGCGTCCAGCGAATTTCCGCACTTCCTGCATTGCCGCTGTTGTCCTGCGTTGCATCTTTTGGGATGTCAAAGAGAACCGGGATCGTGCTTTCGTGAGGATTGTCGGAAGCAATATCCGTGTAGATCGTTTTTGTCTCTTCCCAAAGAATACGGTAGGAGCCGAGCGATATGCGGTGAGCCTGGTATCCGGATGAGTGATTAAATTTTGAGCAGCGCAGGGTGAGTGTAAAGCCTATGTCGCCTGCGAGTTTTTGGGAGACGTTGATAAGGCCCATCAGTTCGTCCCCGGGGCGTATGGGGATCTGGTTGAGGACAAGATGGGGCGATCCTGTCTTTCGCGCACGGATCGTGTTCTTCAGAGCATCGAATGTAAGGTACAGCGCTCCGAATCCAAAGCCGATTGATATGAGGATGAGGACGACCATAGGATCGACCGGTGGATCGCTAAGGAGTATGCGCGATGATAGAGAAAATGAGTAGCTGTAAAGGATAACTGCAGTTGCGCAAATGTTGAAAACGCTTGCGTAAAACCAGTATCCCCGTAGGCTGATCACTTCGTTTTGACGCGATCGGTTCTCGTTCCAGTCGACGCGCCAGCGCCACGGTGAGGCGGGGTGAAGGCGCTTAAGCTCAGCGTTTTTCCACCTCTCACGGCGCATGGCGATGAATCCCTTGCGGGAAAAAATTACGGCCAGTGCGCACATGATGCTTAAGTATCCAAACGTCGCCATGCTTACGAATTGCCCCGACAGCATTGTCATGAGACATGCAATAGCGGAGGTGATGGAGATCCCTGCGAGGATGATAAGGTAAAGAATGTAGAAAAAGGTGGAGAGAATGATCATCATATGATCCATATACATTCAGATTTGGGGAAATGCAATTGGGTAAAAAAAAGGAAGTGAGCTATAGTTCCACCCTTAAAGACAGTTTGCTCCCCAATGATCTTTCTCGATAAATATCTCTGGAATACTCAACATTTCAGACGTTGCAGTTACTGCCTGTCGGAAAAGACGTTTGTCTTCATGCAGTCTCATTTAATACTCCACTCAGACGCTGAAGAAAACACACCATCACATAGGCTTTGATGGTGTACTCTTTGATGACAGTGGTCGCCCATTTGCGGAACTGAACAGCACGTTCCGAGTTGACCTTGTAACCAACGGCGATGATGGCAGATAGATTGTAGTGTTTGGTGTTGTAGTTTTTGCCGTCAGCGGCAGTTATTCGAAAATTTCGAATAACTGAATTTTCTTCCAACTCACTGTCGGAAAACACCTTTTTAAGATGATAATTGACGGTGTGGGTTTCAACATCGTAGAGAACGCCCATCATTTTCTGGGTCAGCCAGATGTTTTCATCGGCATATACTGCCTCAACGCCGCCCTTGCCGGTGGCTGCCACAAAGGTCAGATATTCGGCCGCCGAGGAACGAACAATCGATGCCCCTTTTTTTCCTGCTTTTTGAAGTTGTTTGTTTTTATCCTTCTTCATTCAACGCCTCCCCAGTTTTGATACCTGTCCCGGGACCAGCAGAGGTATTTCATCAATTCCCAGTTGACCGATTCGGAATCAAACCGCTCACTGTCGAAGTTGCCACCGGACCATTCCATGTAACTTTCGTGCTCTTCATGGCTCGGGTCATTCAGGGCGTTGCAAAATTCAAAATAGCCGGGTACGCCGCCCACATCTTCAGGTGGGCAGGCTCGTTCACCTTCAAGGCAGGCCAGCTCCGTTCTCAGTTCCGGATTGAAATAGCGGTTTTCTTCGAGAACAAGTTCATGCTCCCAGCTGTCCCCGAAATCATACAGATAACGAAAGGTACGGCCTTTCTGCTTGATGAGATCTCCAAGACGGTATCGGCCGCAGACCAGCCCGTCTTCTTTCGATTCAGGGTATTCCGTGTATCGTTTATTCCCGATGGTAAATTCGTGCAAATGGCTGTCGGTCCAGCCCATGATAATCTGGATGACATCGTGCAGCCGATCCAGCGTGATGCTGGCGGGCACCACAAAACGACGCCAGATCACCGGTTCGATATCAAGCAGCTGTATTTTCAGCAGATAAAATCGTTCATTCATTTCTTCACCTCATATTTTGACCAGAAGCTGTGCTTACGACCATGGTTCTGATAAATCTGTTCTTTAAAGACTCCGTGGTTTTCACGTTCTTTCCAGTCGGTTATGAACTCAGAGAGCTTGTCCAACTTTTTCAGATACCGGATGCCATGGGGATATGCTTTGGTGTACCCACGTTCCAGAATGGAGATAAGCAAACTGCGGTAGATCAGACTGGTGACAAGGTGGCGGTTTTCTTCCTCCATCGCTTCCGCTAGAGAAAGCAGGCTGCCGTAATGATCTCCATTGAACTGTTCGGCACGCCCCAGGAGATATAGTTCGGCTTCATCTATTTTCCCGACGGCAATCAGGAATTCCGCATCCGACTCACGGAGTCTGTCGGCTTTCAGAATTTGCAGGACTTCATCGCTGATAACATCATCCCGATTGTCATGACCGATTACATCCAGAAGCGCCTGCAGGGTGTCAGTGGAATGATAGGATCTGAAATTTTGGTACAGAAGTTCCGTCAGCTTTTCGGAGTCTCCCTGCTTTTGATAGATTTCCTCCAGCAGTTTGTCCCGTTCGTATGCCTGATAGGTTTCACCTTCCGGGATTTTCTTCAGCCAGGAATGGGCAGTTTCAACATCTCCGCTTTCCAGATAGACCCGGGCAATATCAATCAGCGCCGCAGTGGACAGCTTTCCCCATGAAGCAATGCGCGTTTTTTCAAACAGCTTTGCATCCTTGATCTGGCGGGCCAGTGATTCAATGGATCGTAGATGATGACGTTTTTCGTATTCGTCCTTTCCTTTGTCCGCCCATTTCTGCAGAGTTGCAATCATCGTTCGGATAACATCCTCAGGCAGGCACTCTCCGGCACAGTCAATCAAGGTGTCCCGGATGCCGTAATTGTCTTTTTGATTTGCCTTGACAATGATGTCTGCAATTTTCTCTTTGTCTTTACAGCGTGAGGCATAGTCCACAAACAGTTCTTTGGCATCATAGCGGAACACATCGCCAATATTGCCGCTGGAATCATCACACATCTCAAAAATGGTATTGTCAGCTTCATAAAATGCGACAACCATTTCAACGCCGGCAAGAGGTTCATCCACACCGGATTTTAAATCCTGCAGCAGCATTTTTAGTTTCCGGGAAAAGCTGGCAGAGCCCCGCCAGTCAATAAATCGTCTTGAGTGTTTCAGCCCGGAAAGCTTCTTCTTAAACCGCTGAACATTCTTCTTTGGAGTGGCAACCAGCTGTTCAATCATGTCGTCCACCTCATCGGAATAGACTGCAAGATTCAGTAAAAAATCTGCTAAAGCATCTGCACCAAGATCGATCAGTTTTTGTTTGCGGTTATTGTCCATTTCAGATAGAAGCCTATGTAATAGTAGTCGAAAAAAGGGTGTGGATGTTTTGTTTTTCAGGATTGACTTCCATGTGCCTCCGCTCCTTTTAATGTATCTGTATTATGTTCCTGGATTTCAGCCGACATGCGCGATTGTCATATTCTACTCAAAAGATAGCCTTGTAGGTATTTGCCACGAGTTGCACATTTCGGCTCACATCGCCCGGCAATAAAAACAACTTAGGGGATCGCTTAAAATTAAACACACGATACAAGCTGTACTGATCTGAATTGTCTCTCGAAAATGAAACTTCGTTTTCAGAAATATAGAAGGGTTGGTATTTTCCGGCGTTGGATGTTTTCACTTCAATAAACAATTCCTTCTCGCTCTCATGGTCGAATGACCGGATATCAAAACCAGCCCCATCTCCTCGTTCTTTACTTGTCCATTCAACTTCTCTGGCCAAATCTTCTCGATCTAATAGTAGGAGTCGATTCTTTTCAAATTTAAGCGCAAACTCTTCTCCTCTCTCTCCCATTTTCCGATTAACAACTTCTTTTTTGGCAAAATCATAAAAACGCGGCGTATATTCTCTGGTCTTTGGGGTATAGGTAGATTCTTGCCCCTCTGGGGCATCTTCCAGAACATCACTCCAAACAAAATCAGTAATTTCAGGTGGCTCTTGCTCAATAAATGAATCAACTTCCTGCTCCAACACCTGCCTGGTCCCTGCTAGCCGAGCAACAACAACCTCTTTAAGCTGGTGCTGATAATTATAAGCCGGTTTGTAGCCCGAAATATAAGGGTAGCCAAGTTCGATAAGCACAGCGCTTAAATTCTGATGTTTAAACTCTATCGAGCCATCGGAACGATTATTCAATTTGTTTTGCAATTCTCTGCGATGCTGAGACTTGTTGTACCGCTCACCTTTAAGCTCCAATTCCAGCATGGCGAAATAATCCGCAACAATTGCCTCACACTCCAACCAGTCCCATGCCTCTCCCTGGTTTAAGATCAATCGCTGTTCATCGGGATTAATATTCGCCAATAACGAGGCCTTCAAATACTCACGTGTTATCTGATTTCGCAACAGCTGGAACAATTCATCGTCAAGATAGGCGTAGGCAATATTGTTGTTGATATCACCAGGGCCACCCACCCGGCGCAAATTTGTATAAGAACCAGCACGACCAGGTTTTGGTTGGTGATGCCAAAAGCCGTCACCCTTTAGATGAAAAAATGGCAAGTGAGGATTGTCACGATCTTTTTCGGTTCGATATTGATTGAAGTAACTGGTGAAAAGCTGGCGGAGATTGTTATCGAAGAATATTCGGTTATTACTCATCGCTTGGTTGGCAATCAAATCCATAACCGACAGCAGCATACAGACTTTATGAGGACTCACGCCCCCATGCTGCCGATTCATGTTTAAGCTCTGAAACTTTTCAGCGTAAAACTGTAAGCTCAACTCTCACTCCTTAGTAAGGACCACTGTTTGCCAGGTAACTTCTTTTCGGCCAAGTTCATCCGTCAAACTCCCATGAACTTCTGGATGCATACCCTGTTTTTCTGCAAAATCAATGACCTCTTCGGCTTCTACTTGATAGAAACCTCGTTCTTCAGTGTCCGGGCCATGTCGGAGCGTAACAATTAACACACCATTTTCAGTCATAAAACCAACAAGCCTGCGCAATGATTCAAGCCGTTCAGCACAGGGAAGATGCATTAACACCCCACTAACAAGTATCAGAGAAAAGCTGTTTTTATATCCATCCAAATTGCTTAAATGTGGCAAACGATCATCTATCCAGGTGACGCGGGAACCTTGAGTGGATCGCTGTCCTAATTGCAACAACGCTGCTGCCGGCTCAACCACTACGACCTCCCACCCTTTTTCAGCCAGCCATTTGGCATCACGACCAGAGCCGCCTCCGACATCAAGGGCGAATTTCGGACTAGAGGGCAAATGCCCCAACCAACGTGCATGAACCTTTTCCGGATCAACACTCTGGTATTTATCAAACAATTGTTTGGCGTTGTGATTGTAATAATTCGACATTGCACTTACCAACTTAAGGCAGGCCAAGGGATTTATTGACCTCGATTAAGTAAGGTGGCCTCGGAATTTCCACCCAAGCCTTCAGGGACGCTGCTCAAAGTTTCAGCATCTTTGAAATACGCCAACAAATCCTGCCAATCTTTGGTTGTTACCCGACCATTGTACTGCCCCTCGGGGTAGGCATAATCGCCGGGGCGCCATCCCCATTTGATTTTCATCTTGTGGTGCGGGATCGCTTCACCTTCCGAAAGTTTCTCCACATACTTGCGCGACACGCTATATCCTTTCAAAAGAAACCCCCGAGTATTATCGATGACTCGGGCAAAGGCGCAGACATGAAAACGGGCTGGGGCGTGATCCCATGGAAAAGGACCGAAGATCGGCAGATGGCGGTAGATGGTTTTGTCGTCCAACTGGGCAATCGGCTCGGAAAAATAGAGGGCGATTTCCGGCCGATCAGCGTAAAGGTCCGTTGTTTTCCCGGATGACTTCAGCATGGTCAGCAAACAATATTCGTCAGGGTGGTGCTCTTTCAGACTACCAACCAGCTCGACAAAGGCGGAGAAATCCTTGTAATGATCAAGCGTCTCATAAATTTCTACATCTTCTCCCTCCAACCAGGCCCGCTGCACGCCAAAGAACTCACAAATCTTGCGGATCAACGCTTCATTCAACATTGTCTGGAGCTTCTCGGCGTCAAGGCTTGGGGTGATTTCCGGGAAAGTTTCGCCCAGGATACGATAGATTTGGGTACGTTTGACCTCGTGGGCTTCAAACAAAGCAATGACACGATAGGCCACATCAAGCCCGGTGGTCAGCCGCCCTTCAAGGTAATGGGATGGATTTTTTTTGTGACGATCATAGAGGGCTTGCCAAATTTTGCGGAAAGGCTCAATAAGACCGATCATGGCGGAGGCGGCCATATCACGCCACCGCCTGTTCTACGATGACATCGGCTAATTGGACTTGGGTCGTTTGGGCGTCGTGCAAGCGTTCTTTGAGGGTGTCGCAGAGGGCCAGCAGTTCATCGACTTTAGTAACAATACGTCCTTGTTCATTTAAAGAGGGCACGGGTACAAGAAATTCTAACAATACACTGGCCGGCATCTGCCTAATCGCTGTTCCAGTAGTTTTATCTCCAACTTGCTTGTTAAAGAAGTTGGACTCACGATACAAGTTGAAAAAATCACAAAAATCTGTTTTCAACATCCGAACAATGAGCATTTGAGCATTGATGAATCCTGTTGAGAACTCCGGGGTTGCGCGAAAAATTGCCATTTTTCCAACAGTACCACGCAGCAACATAACAAAATCCATATCGATCAATTTGCCGTTACTCAATTCATTAAACTTCCCCTGTGATATAAATCTCAGCCCATTATCAAAACGCAAGATCCCGTCCACCATATCTTTGGCACCGAAAAAAGGGACTCCTGATAATTCATGGTCACTATTATTAGGGTATCGCTTGCTTCTATCACCATTCTCAAATGTCGCGATATCACCTAGCCGCGTCCACTCCCAACCGGTCGGGAGACCAAAAGGCGTATCATCTACACCAATTCCTGGCAGATGTTTCTGCTTTTTGATTTTGCCTTCTTTGATGAGGCGGGCTTTTTCTGTGGCGATTTTTTCCAGCAGGGTGCTGGCGGGTTCGTCGTTGGGGTCTTGGGGGGCGAGTTTGCCCATGACGGCGAGTTGGAGGATGGTTTGTTTGAGTTGGTCGATGGACTCTTCGGTGGTGAACAGGGTGTCAAAGTGGGCCGCGATGCGTTGCCAGCTTAAAGTAAACTCGGCTGGATCGGCGACGGTGGTGAGGGTGGCAAGCAGGGTTTGTACCAGGGTTTGGTGGGTCTCGTTGCTGTCGGTTTGTTGCTGTTCCAGCTTGTCGCAGAGGGCCATCAGTTCATCGACTTTGGCGACGATGCGGTGTTGTTCGGCGAGAGGAGGTAAAGCGAAAACGATATTTTTGATTTGCACTGTACTCAAATTGGGAATCGCGCTCCCCATAGATTTAGCCAAATTCTCAGCTATTTT
>JGI11705J14877_10000489_pt1 | contig 24723 bp, 37 predicted proteins | sample Etolaghawater15m_FD_14877 | JGI IMG/M metagenome (IMG submission 14877)
GGGCGAGGCCGAGTCCGTCAAGCTGCGTCCGCTCCCGCCCCGGGCCGAGCGGCCGACCGTCGACCCCGGGCGTTGGGACTCTGGCCCGGCGGGGCGCGACTGATGCGCATCGCTGCCCTGTTGCTGACCGCGCTGGCCGTCGTTGCTGCGCGCGACGCCCGAGCCCAGGGGACGGGCGAGTGGGTCCGCGCGGACGGATCCGCGGTCTACATGCCGTGCCCGAACGCGCGGGAGTACGGCGCGCGCACGCGCATCCCGGCCAGTTGTCGCGTCGCCCACCCGGGCATCCTCTACACTGTGCAGCGCGACGCCCGCGCCGAGGCGGACGCGGCGGAGCTCGCCGCCGCCATCGACGAGACCCGCGAGCTGCGGCTGACGGTCGAGAACGACCGGGCGGTCGTCGAGATGCTGCAGCGGAGCGTCGAGGGCCTGGCCGCAGAGCACGAGACAATCGCCGCTCAACTCGAGGCGTGCGAGCGCCGGGCTGCGCAGCTCGACGCCGACCGTCGAGCGGCCGAGGCGCGGGAGCGGTCCTTTAAGTGGGGCGACGCCGCGATCGGCGCAGGCGTCGGCGGCCTGCTCGGGGCCGCTCTGGTGTTCGTGCTGGTGACTCGATGACCGTCCACGATCTCGTCCAGCGCCTCTGGTGGTACGAAGCAACCGTGCCGGTGCTGCCGGTGTGTGCCGTGAGGTTTTCCCGTGTCTGATGCCGAGCAGCTGGGAGCGCTGATCGTCCAGAAGGTCGACGAGCTCGCGACCGAGGTGGCGAAGCTGCGCGACGAGCTGAGCCATATCAAGGTCGAGTTGGCGCGCAAAGACGGTCTCGCCGAGCGGGTCGACAAGCTCGCCGCGCGGGCCGACCGTCACGAGATTGAGGTGGCCGCCCTCAAGTTGACCGTGGCCCGCTGGTCTGGCATCGCGGTTACCCTCGCGACTGCGGCCTCGGCTATCAGCAAGTATCTCCTGCCGTGAGTGAGGGTGCGAGCCGCGCGGGCCAGTGGGCCGCCATCGCTGCGGCGATCGGCACGGGCGTCGCTGCCCTGGTACAGTCGATGGGCGCAATGCCCGAGCGGCGAACGCGCCCGGCCATCGTCGAGACACGCCGCGCCGTCGCAGACCACGCCGCGCGGATTGCGGTGCTCGAGGTGCGCATCGAGTATCTGGAGAGGGCGCGATTCGGCGGCCCCGCGGAGCCGCCGAGGTCGGCGCTGGTCGACGTCAAGCGGCGAGCTCGGGCGGGGGCGCTGGCGGACATCCCAAGCGTGGACCAGGTCGAGCCGCAGAACTAGTGCTCGTCCCTGTTTTCGTCGGTCGCCGTCAGCCGCACGTCCGGCAGGCTGTCCGCTCCCTGCTCCAGCCGGCCGGTGAGTCTCGCGTGGTGCAACCGCAGGTCCACGGTTTTGCATGCGACGCCGAGAAGCCGTGCCTCCGCGTGCGCTTGATCTACGTCGACGTCGCCTCCGACAAGCCGCGCGTGCGCGGCGTGGATCTCCGCCATCATGTCACTGATCGTTTTCCACATTGCTCGTCGTCCTCCTGTTGTTGATGCTGCTGCGCAGCCGGGCGAGCGCACACGCGACACCCTCGAGTTCGGGCGACCGACCTCGATGCCGATGGTCGGCGACCGCCTGCTGACACGTCGCCGAGCAGTACATCGCGGGCACATGCGTCGAGGGCTGAAACGTCTCGCCGCACGGGCACGTGACCGGGCGGGGCGGCGGCACGGGCATGTGCAGCTTCTTGCGAGCTCGAGTTGCTGCGCTCGCGACCACCCCGGCCATTCGGGCGACCTCCGCGTCGGGCAGCGCGCCCAGCGGGTAATCGTCCCACCGCACCCAGGACCAGAGGCCTTGCGTGCGCGGCTTGGCGACGCGCGGCTTCGCGGGGATGCCGCGCACCCTGCGCGCCCTCGCGACGGCGGGCTCGCTCATGCCGGTTCGTCGCGCGATTTCCGCGTCGGACTCGATCCCAAGCGGCTCCTCGTCCCAATCGTGCGGCGGGTGGGCGCGCGGAATTCCTCGGCGTTGCCTTGCCTGCATGACGGCGTGTCGCGTCACGCCGAGCCGTCGAGCGATCTTCGTGTCCGTCTCGACTCCGAGAGGCTGCACGTCCCAATTGATGCCCGCGGGTCTCACGACGACGGCGCCGCTTCCAGCGCAGCGACAAGCGCCCCAGCCGGGTGTAGCTCAGTCGATTCCACGGGGCCTCTCCGGCTCGGTGGCCCGCCGACGGTCGCGCGCGGACTCGCCGCGCAGCATATGCCGGACGACGGCAATGGGCGCCTCGACGGGCAGCCGCTGTCCGGTGCTGAAATGCACCACCACCGAGGACGCGCCGACCGCCTCGACGGCGACCACGCGGTCAGCGCGGACTAGCGCGCCGGGGAGGTCGACCCACTCGGGCTGTTGCTTACTCATGCTGGGCTCCCCTCGCCGCCGTAGCCGTCGCCGTCCGTCACCGCCCCAGCCTCCGCATGATGTTGGCGTTGCCGCCGGACCGCTCGGGTGCGCGACGGGTGCCGGTCGACTCGGTCGGCGTCAACTCGTCCACCGTGTAGATCCCGGCGAGGACGTCGGGGTACACCGCGCGCGCCAACGACGCCGAGCACCGCGCGCGCAGCATCGCGGCCGGGTGCGACTTCCAGTTACCCTTTCCGACCAGGCCCGCGGTCCGCGCCTGCTCGATCGTGTAGCTCATGCGCGTCGGCTCCGGGTCCTCGGTCCGCTGCGTCTCGTAGACCGCGACCGTGTCGGTGCTCTCGACGAGCCGGAAGTAGCGGCAGGCCGGCGAGGACTTCGCCGCCGCGGTCATCATCTCCGCCGACAGCGTCGGGCGCCCCTCGATGACGTGGATGGACCGCAGCGACTGCATCGGGGCGATCCCCATCTCCGCGCCGGTCAGGATCGCCATCAGGATGTTGGGCGGGTTGCCGGCGAAGGCCCGCGGCACCAACTGGCTGTTGCTGAGGATGTCCGCGAAGCGCATCGCCTCGTCGAGCGACATCGTGGTCCCCCGCATCACCGGCTCGACGCGGGCCGGCATCACCTCGCGGTCCTCCGCCGGCAAAGCATCGACGACCTCGCCGAGTTCCGCCTGCACCATCTCGCCGCTCTGCGGCGCGTCCTCGTGGTTCTCGTTGCTCATCACTTCTCCCGCTTGACCGTGACGCGCAGCGTGCGCGCCGCCTGGCCGATGTACCGGCACGCCTCGTAGGCTTCCGGGTATTCCTGCTCCAGTTGCTCCAGGTCGACCCGCTCGGGCGGCGACCCGTCCTTCCAGGTGACCTTGACGCCGCCCCCGGTGGACTCCTCGGCGTCGCCCATCAGCGCGCGCAGCTCGTTGGCCGCCTGCTTCACCCGCGCGTCGATGCGCTTCGACTCGTCGCGGAGCTCGTCGTATCGCCGCGCCGCCGCGGCGAGTTCGTCGTCCATCGGACGAACGCCCACCGGGGCACCTGCGGCGACGGTGAGCGCCTGCGTGCACGCCTGCGACGACTCGACGGGCGGCGGCTCTCCACCCACGACGTGCTTCTGCCACCACTCGCCCGCGAACTCGAGCAGGCGGTCGGAGAGCTCCGGGTCTCGGTCCATCGTGTACTCGCGGATTGACGTCCCGCGGTAAAGCACCACCAGCACGCCGCGCGGCAGGCCGGTGACCGCGAGCCCCCAGGCCAGCTGGACCTGGTACGCCTCGGGCACGTTGCCCTCGCCGCACGTCGAGCCGGTCGGCCCCCAGTCCTCGCCGTAGCCGGCGGTCACCTTGCCCTCGTAGAGCATGCGCGGGTCGATGGCGCCGAGCTGCCCGCTGCCGTCGTGCTCAAAGCCGTCCGGCGAGACGAACGCCCAGGGGTGATCGTCGTGCCGCGCAATGACGTTGTCCATCCGGCGCAGGTACGTCTCGTTTCGGCGCTCCCACTCCATGGCGACCCACGCTTCGAGTCCGCTCCCGAGGTCCATCGCCTCGTTGCGCTTCTCGGGCAGCGCCAGACCGCGCTTGGACGCCCACACGGACCAAGGCGTCGCCCACTTGGACGCGCCGAGAATCCCCGCGACATCGGTCCCGCCGAGTCCGCGCTTGCGGGCCTCGAGCCATTCGCCGCGGGTGTTGTATCGTTCGAGAATCACACGGTCCCCCGATCGTCCTCGATGCGCTCCGCCTGCGCGTCCATCAGCCCGGCCCAGAAGCCCGCCTCGTGGTCGCGGCTGCCCATGTCCGCGTCGTCCGGGTCGCGGCCGTAGTGGGCGAAGCCCGACTCCCAGCCGGCGTCGAACGCCTGTCGGTCGGTGTAGTGGCACACCTCGCCGCTCTGCATCGTGTAGTGCACTGGTCCTCTCCCGTCTGTGTCTCGTCTACTGGTCCGGCACCAGGTCAGCCGGTCGTGGTGCTCGCCAGTTGTCTCCCGCACTGATTACACGTCGTCGACTGCTGGTGTGGCACCAGCTCCCGCAGGTCGACGCCGTAGACCTCGGCCATCCGGCCGAGCGTGCGAATATCGTGCACACCGTCGCGCTCCCAGCGCGCTATGGTCTGCTGCCACGTCTCCAGGGCCTTCGCTGCCTGCGCTTGCGTCAAGTCAGCGTCGCGGCGAGCCCGCCTCAAGATTGCTCCGTTCATGTGCTCACCGTAGCACATCCCCGATGGGATGCAACGTAAAAAACAACGTTGCGGTTGTCCGGCAGTGGCGTTACGGTGAGCGGGCACATCGGGAGACGAACCCACGATGACCACGAGACGACGACGCGCCGACCTGCTGCGGCAGCTGGCCGGCAAGAGCGGCGAAGACGTCCGCCGGATGCTACTCGAGCAGGCGAAGCGAGACGCGGAGCGACGGACCGAGCAAGACCGAGACGCCGAGGCGCCCGAGTGACCGACACGTCAAGCGGTCCGGCGTGGTCCTGGTGGGTGCGCGACGAGTGCATCGGCCTCTCGCCGTCCGCGAGGCTGTTGCTTTACGCGCTGGCGTCGCGAGTTGGCGCAGACGGGCGCGCGTTCCCCAGCCTCTTGACGATGGCGGCGGACACCGGACTGCACCGGTCCACGATCGTGCGAGCGGTCGCCGAACTGGAGGGCGCCGGGGCGGTCCGCGTCGAGCGCGTCACCGGAAGTCGATCCAGGTACACGCTAACCCGCGAACCCGTCGCACCACGCGACCGGTCGCACAGTGGAACCGGTCGCACCACGCGACGGGGGGGGTCGCACAGTGCGACGGGGGGGGTCGCACAGTGCGACCCAAAGAGAACAATGAAGAGAACAAGGAAGAACCCAGTCCCGCGCGCGCACGCGCGAGAGGGCGCCGAGGTCGTCCCGCTCCAACCGTTGATCGCCCAGGATCCGCCGGACGGTCTGCGACTGCTCGGCGAGCTCTCGAAGGTGCTCACGAAGCGGCGACCGTGGACGTACAACGAGGAAACCAACGCCGCGCAGCTGCTGTCGCAGTACGGGCTCGACGCCTGCCTCGAGGTGGTCAAGACGATGGACGCGGCCGACTCGCCTGTCGCGATGTTGCGGCGTAGGCTGGAGAAGCGAGGCAACGGGCGTCCGGGCGGGAAGTCGCCGAGCGACATGACGGACGCCGAGTTTCAGCAGTGGATGCGGGAGACACGACAGTGAGCGCAGAACGATTCCTCGTGGCGTCCATCCTGGCCGCCCCGGCGACGATCCACAGCGTCCGCGGGCGCGTGCCGGTCGAGGCCATCTCCACGCCGAGCCTGCGGCACGTCTACGCCGCGGCGGTCGAGCTCGCCGAGGACGGCCAGGTCCCGAGCGTCGCCGCGCTGGTCAGCGTGAAGGGGTTCGACAACGGGCGCCTCGTCGAGATCGCGATGGCGGCGGACGACGGGCGCGACGCGACTCAACTTGCGGAGCTCGTAGCGGGCGCGCACCTCGGCCGACGACTCCAGGCCATCGCGGCGAACGCAGCGATCGACCTGTCGACGGTCGAGCCGCAGCGCGCAAAGGGCGTAGCCAGCGACCTCATCGCGGCGATCGTCGGCGAGCTCACCGCAGGCGGGGACGCTGGGCACATGGTCACGATGCGCGAGGCGGTCGCGACGGCCATCGGGGAGATTCGGGACGCCTTCCGCCGCCGAGACGCGGGCGAGCCGCCACGCGGGTACACCACCGGGCTCCGCAACCTCGACGACATGCTCGGAGAGGGCGGACCGCTGCCCGGCCAGTTGCTGTTCATCGGCGCCGGACCGGGAACCGGCAAGACTGCGATGGCGCTCGGCATGGTACGTGCCGCGGCTGCGCAGCGGCCGACGCAGGCGCATGTCTACCTGACCGGGGAGACATGGGCCGCGCAGCTCGCGCGGCGGCACATCGCCGCGGGGTCCGGCGTGAGGATGCAGCAGTTGCGGGCGGACAGGACCGCGACCGCCGACGAGGTCAGCGCGCGCATGCACTCGTGGATGCAGCGTGACCGCGCGGTCCCCGACAACATCCTGGTGGTGGACAAGCCGAAGCCGGGCGTCGGCGACGTGCTGGCGGCAATCTACGCTGCTCGCGCGCGGTTCGACCTCGTCGGCATGGTCGTGGTGGATCACCTGCACCTGATGCGGCACAGGAACGACGAGCACGACGAGCCCGCCATCCGGCACACCATCGAGAGCCTGCACGCCATCGCGCACCAGGAGCGGCCGGCGCTCGTCATCCCGGCGCAGCTGAACCGCTCGAGGAAGGACCACGCGGGCGTGCCGCCGATGACCACGATTCGAGGCGCGGGCGCCGTTGAGGAGTTCGCGCACCAGGTGCTGATGATGGCGACGGACGATTCGCACAGCGACGAACGCACCATCATCGCGAACATCGACAAGAACCGGGACGGAAGGATGGGACCGCTGCGGTTCCGGTTCACGGGCTCCACACAGCGGTTCCGCGAAGCGGGAGATGACTACGATGGATGAACACAAGCGGCGAGAGCTGGGCGAGCGGTTGGCGAAGGCGACGGGCGCGCTGCGGAGTGACGTAGCCGCGCTGGGGCGCCGGTGCGAGTGGGGCATGTTCACCGACCACGCGAGCGCGGAATACGTGCCCGACGTGCTCGACGGCGGCACGATGCGCGCAGCGCTGGAGTGGGCGCGGGAGGTGACGGGACGGCCCGCCCTGTTCGTTGGTGTGGTGCTCGGCCAGTGGCGCGCACTCGACGGTGATCAGGATGCGCCCGGCGTGTCGGACGTGCTCAGCGACGGACACCCCACCGAGGCGGAAGCCCACGTCGCGCTCGCCGAGTGGGCCGCGGAGAACCGCGAGTGAGCGCCACGGACACGGCGGCTAACGCATCGGCGCGGGCCGAGGCGCGAGAGGGCGATGCCGACACCGGCCTGGTGCTGACCACGCGGGCGGTCGCGGACCTGTGGTGCCTGCGGGCGGCGGCGCTCTCGCCGGGCGACGCGGGAGCAGTGGCGCGAGCGAAGCTGCTGAACCTGTGCGAGATGGTCGGGAGCGTCTGCGCGCCCCACCGGGTCATGGGCAGCGGCGAGGCGTACGGCTGGGACTCCGCAGTGCGAGAGGCGCGGCGAGCGGAAGAGGCGGAGCGGCGAGCGGAAGAGGCGGAGCGGCGGGCCGAGAGCGCCCGCGGGTTCGTCGATCTGATGCTGACGGTGGACCCGGAGCTCATCGACCGCGAGTTCATCGTGGCGTCGTTGGAGCACATGCGCGCGACGTTCAAGCCGGGGGCGAAGTGATGGGGCGCTCTACGTTCGCCGCAGACGTGCTCCGCGCGACCCCGCGGTCCGGCGGGATGACCGCGTCGGAGGTCGCAGCGGAGCTCAACGCATGCAGCGTCCGCGTCGCAGCGACTCTGCGGCGACTCGTCAGGTCGGGATCCGTGCGCGCGGTACCCGCGATGGGCGGAGCTCGCTACATGCGCGTCGGCGACGATCTGCCCGACAACCCGGGAAACGTCCCAGTGCGCATCCCGGTGGCCGTGCTGGGCGTCTTGCCCGACCAGGAGGTCGCGCGGCAGTACCAGTGCAACCGGGCAACGGTCGCTCGGCGACGCCGGCAACTTGGGCGACCCATCGTTCGCGCGCCGTATGGGTCGGCGAAGTGAGCGGCTACGGCTTCACGGTCCCTGGCGACGCTGTGCCGAAGGGGCGCCCGCGCACCGCGCGCATCGGCGGCCGGACCATCACGCGGACCCCGACCCGCACGGAGAACTACGAGGCGGTCATCAAGGCGTGCGCGGCGGGGCAGGCGCCACCGTCGCCGCTCGAGGGACCGCTGCGGGTGACCATCCTCGAGGTGAGACGACGACCGCAGCGGCTCAACCGCAAGCGCGACCCGGACGACCGCATGCCCTGCGACAAGCGGCCGGACATCGACAACATCGCGAAGATCGTGCTGGACGCTCTCGACGGGTGGTGGTGGCACGACGACGGCCAGGTGTGCGAGCTGCACGCGACGAAGATGTACGCCGAGCGGGGCGGGCGGCCGAGTCTGGTGGTCCACGTTGAGCGCGTGGACGACGGCGGGTAATGTAACCAAGCGGGAGGCGAACCATGAAAGCAACAATCGAGTGCGACGGCTGCGGGCGCGAGTTCGACGCGCGCATAGGCGTGAACGCCACGGCTGCGGGTGCCCTGTGCGGCCCGTGCTGCCGGGAGTACGGGGCGCGCGGGACGCGGGCTCTGCCGATGCGTCAGGTGGCGAGTGCGGGGGCCTTCCAGTTCTCGGCCGAGGCGCGGGACGCGCGCATTGAGTTGGACGACGACGACTTCGGGCGAACGGCGTGAGGCGCGCGGCGCTTCGAGCGGTCAAGTGCGCGCTCACCGTCGCAGCGGTGCCGGCGTGGCTGGTGCTGTCCGCCGCGGCGGCGGTGCTGGTGGTGGAGTCGATGGTGCGCGCGGACGTGGAGGGATAGGCGTGGCGAAGGGCAAGCAAGCGGGGAGGTCAGCGCGCGCGCGCGGGAGAGTCCCCGAAGAGAGGGTGGACGCCGCCTGCTCGCTACTCCGCGAGGGCGTGCCGATTCGGCTGGTGTGCCAGAGGGTCGGCATCGCGAGCGACACCCTGCACCGTTGGCTGAGGCCCGAGACGGACACCGAGACCGGGCGCAAGATTCGTGAAGCGCGGGCAGACGGAATCATCGCGCTGCACCGCGAGGCGCGCGAGAGTGACGGCGGCGGCGCCCGGTGGCTGCTGACCCGGTCGGGCGTCGGCGGCCCGGACGGATACGGGGACCGCGCCGAGGTGGTGACGGTCGATGCAGGCCAAGACCACTCGGCGTTCTGGCGGGACTGGGCGAAGGCGGCCGACGAGGACGCGGCCGACGAGTGAGGCCCAACCCGCTCCAGCGCGACATCGTGCGCGCCATCAAGCGCGGGGCGCAGCTCATCGCCATCCAGGCTGGGTGGGGGTCGGGCAAGACCTCGGGCATCGCCACGGCGCTCGGCCTGGTCAACGAGATGCGCGGCGGCTGCCGGCTTGCGTGGATCATGGACCGCTACCAGCGCGCCATCGACGTCAGCATCCCGGAGTGCGAGAAGTGGCTCGAGGCGCGCGGGTGGGCGCGCGCCGAGTCCGGGTTGCGGTGGAACGCGCCAAACGGCGGATCGGTCGTGCTGCGCAACTTCTACGCCGCGGCTGGCGAGGATGGCCGCCGGCTCGAGGGGCTGAACCTCGGCGCGGCGGCCATCGACGAGTGCCAGGATCTGCCGCCCTCAGCGCTTAAGCGCATGGTGGGCCGCGTCGGTCGCGACGGCTCCGGTCCGCCGCTGCTTATCCTCGCCGGGCTGCCGGTCCCAAAGGCGTGGTGGGTGCGAGCTGCGGAGAATCACCCGCACGGCGTGGTCATCAAGGCGACGTCGCACGCCAACGCCGAGAACCTGCCACCGGAGTTCTTCGCGAACGCCCGCGCCGCCCTGACGGCTCGCGAGTACGAAGCGATGGTCGAGAACCGGCCCATGCCGCCGAAGGGGCAGGTGTACGCGATGTTCCGCGAGGAGGAGTGGCCGGCGGGCAACCTGCTGTCGGAGTTCGTGCCGACCGGCCGCGACTGCGTCGTCGCCGCCGACTTCGGGGTGGACCGGCCGGCAGCGGCACTCATCGCTTGGGACCCCGTGCGCGAGGTGGACGTCATCGTGGACGACGTGCAGCCGGACGGGGTGAGCGTCTACGAGTTCGCGGACCTGGTGGCGGCGCGGATTCGCCACCACCGGATGCGGCTGTCGCGAGTCGTCGGGGACCCCGCCGGCAACGCGAGGTCGGCCGCGCACCCGGAGAAGGCCACGCAAGCGGGCATCTTCGTGGCGCGGCTCCGCGAGCAGTTCGAGCAGGCGGTCCCGCCGATGCTCTTCACGACCGAGCGGGACCGGCGGTCCATCCCGGCCGGCGTGCTGTGCCTCGGCGCCCGGTTCGCATCGGCGGACGGCGCGCGGCGGCTGGTGGTCTGGACGCCGAGCTACGAGCGCGAGGCCGCGTCGGCGGAGGCGCGCACCCTGGCCGGGTGCATCGGCGGCTACGCCTATCCGGCCAGCGGCGGCGACATGCCGAAGAAGGACGGCCGGCACGATCACCTGATGGATGCGTTACGATACTGGGCGTGTGTACTACGCTGGGTGAGTCCCAAGCGGGCGCCATCGGCGCGGGACTTGATGCCAGCCATTGACGACCTCGACGACGACGCAGAGTGGCTCGACGCGAGGTGAGCGGGAGAGACGATGAACCGATCCACGCTTGTGTGGTTGGCCGCCGCGGCGGCGTTCGTGGCGGGCGTCGCCCTCGGCGTCGGGTGGAGCTACCACAACGTCGAGGCGATGCGGGTGGAACTGCTGGTGGCAGAGGCCGAGGCCCGGCACCACGAGACACGGGTGGAGCAGGCGCTCGCAGCGTGCGCGGAGGTGGACGGTGTCCACGCCCGGCTCGATGCGCTGGAGCGCGAGGCGGGCGCGGCGACCAGGGCGCTGGTGGCGATGCGCGAGGACTGCGTCGTCCCCGGCATGTGGCACGAGCTCGGCGTGGTCCAGTTGCCGAGGCTGCGATGAGACTGGCGTGCCTCGACGGGCGCGACGTGTGCGGCGTCCGCGAGTGCATCGACGACACGGACTGCTCGAGCGGCGTCTGCATCACCGAGGGGTCCAGGCGCGGGAGTTGCGGGCTGTGAAGTGGCGCACCACCGAAGGCGGCGAGTTCGCGACCGCCGGCCAGTTCATGCTGTTCGTCCGCGACGCGCTGTGGTCCATCGAGGTTGACGGGCCGACCGCGGACGGCGAGGTGCATCGCGTCTGCCTCGCGTCGGGGCGCGACGACGACCCGAAGCGCGCGGCGGCCGATGCGCTGCGGTCGATGCTCGACGAGGCACAATCCCTGTTGACGTAGCGCACTACGTGCGATGTAGTCCCCGCGTGCCGGTGAAATTGGCACAGCGGGAGACAACATGACCTACGAATCCTTCTTGCGGGCAAAGGCGCCCGCCCATCCAGATACAGGCATCAGCGTCGGCGCCGTGCACCACTCGCTTTTCGAGTGGCAGGCTGCGGTCGTCAAATGGGCGCTCCGCAAGGGTCGAGCGTGTCTGTTTGAGGACTGCGGCCTGGGCAAGACGCTCCAGCAGCTTGTGTGGGCGCAGAACGTGCCCGGCGACGTGCTGATTCTGACGCCGCTGGCCGTCGCGGAGCAGACCGCGGCCGAGGCGCGACGGTTTGGCATCGCGGCGGGCGTGACCAGGGACGGCTCGAAGTTCGAGCGTGGTCACATCACAATCACGAACTACGAGCGGCTGCACCGGTACGACGTGGCCGACTTCCGCGGCCTGGTGCTCGACGAGTCGTCGATCCTGAAGGCGCACGACGGCAAGACGCGCACCGCCATCATCGAAGCGGCGCAGTCGGTGCCGTTCCGGCTCGCGTGCACCGCGACCCCGGCGCCGAACGACCACATGGAGCTCGCGAACCATGCCGAGTTCGTTGGCGCGATGACTCGCAACGAGATGCTGGCCCGGTTTTTCGTGCACGACGGCGGGTCCACTCAGTCGTGGAGGCTCAAGGGCCACGCACGCGACGACTTCTGGTCATGGGTCGCGACCTGGGCTGTGATGGTGCGCACGCCTGCCGACCTCGGATACGACGCGACCGGATACGACCTGCCCGCCCTCGTGACTGAGGAGTGCCACATCGACACCGGAATTGTGCCCGAGGGTGAATTGTTTGCGGTCGCCGCGTCGTCGATGAACGACCAGCGCCGGGCGCGCAAGCGCACCATGATGGACCGGGTGCGGGCTGTCGCAGACCGCGTCAACGGCAACGCCGACCAGTGGGTGGTGTGGTGCGAGTTGAACGCCGAGGGCGACGCACTCGCAGGCGCCATCGCGGGCGCCGTTCAGGTGTCCGGCTCGGACTCTGACGAAGACAAGGCGCGCAAGCTGGCCGCGTTCCAGTCCGGCGACGCGCGGGTCATCGTCACCAAGCCGAAAATCGCGGGGTTCGGACTCAACTGGCAGCACTGCCACAGGATGGCGTTCGTGGGCCTGTCGCACTCGTGGGAGCAGTTCTACCAGGCGGTGCGGCGGTGTTGGAGGTTCGGCCAGGATCGCGAGGTCGAGGTGTTCATCGTGTCCACCGACGTGGAGGCGGCGGTTCTCCAGAACATCAAGCGCAAGCAGGACTCGGCCGACGAGATGGCGGCCGAGATGGTTTCACGGATGGGGCCGACGATGCGCGGCCAGATTGAGGGGGCGCTCGTGGTTGAGCAGAACATCGAGACGGGCGACGTCGCCGAGGGCGACGGGTGGCGCGTGACGCACGATGACTGCGTGCGGGTCGTCGGCGCGATGGAGTCGGAATCGGTGCACTATTCGGTGTTCTCGCCGCCGTTCGCATCGCTCTACACGTACACCGACGACCCTCGAGACATGGGCAACTGCTCGGACCACGACACGTTCTACGAGCACTTCGGACATCTGGTGCCCGAACTGTTCCGCGTCACCAAGCCGGGGCGGTTGCTGTCGTTCCATTGCATGGACCTGCCCACGTCGAAGGCGCGCGACGGCGTGATCGGGCTGCGCGACTTTCGCGGCGAGCTGGTGCGGCTGTTCGAGTCGCACGGGTGGATCCTCCACTCGCAGGTCACGATCTGGAAGGACCCTGTGACGGCGATGCAGCGCACCAAGGCTCTCGGGCTGCTGCACAAGCAGCTCAAGAAGGACTCGTGCATGAGCCGCCAGGGAATCCCCGACTACCTCGTGACGATGCGCAAGCCGGGCGACAACCCCGAGAGGGTTTCGCACACGAACGAGACGTTTCCCGTGCAGATGTGGCAGCGGTACGCGTCGCCGGTGTGGATGGATATCGACCCGTCGGACACGCTCCAGTTCCGCAGCGCCCGCGAGCACGACGACGAGCGCCACATCTGCCCGCTGCAGCTGGGCGTGATTCGGCGGGCGCTCAAGCTGTGGACGAACGAGGGCGACACCGTGCTGTCTCCGTTCACCGGCATCGGCAGCGAGGGCCACGTCGCGCTCGAGATGGGACGCAGGTTCGTCGGCGCCGAACTGAAGCGATCGTACTTCGACCAGGCTCGGCGCAACCTCGCCGCGGCGACCGAGCAGATGTCGTTCGCGCTGTGAAGCTCGTGGTCGTCGAGTCGCCCTGCGCGGGCGAGTGGGAGCGCAACCGCAACTACGCGAACCGCGCGCTGCGCGACTGCATCAACCGCGGCGAGGCGCCCATCGCGTCGCATGTGCTGCTGGCGTTCTCGGGCGCGCTGGACGACGCCAACCCGGATCAGCGAGCCGCGGGCATGGCCGCCGGGCTCGCGTGGATCGAGAGCGCCGACCTGCTCGCGGTCTACATGGACTGGGGCGTGTCGTCTGGGATGCAGGCGGGCATCAACGAGGCGCTCAAGGCGGGGTTGCCGGTGGAGTACCGCCGACTCGGGCGGGTGGTGTGAGGCGCCGTCGTTGATTGACCCGCCGCCCCGCGCGCCGTAGCCTAGCGAGCGTGACCACCCGCCCCGCGAGCACCCGATGACCCTCGGCGTTGTCAGCGACCCGACCGCCGAGGAGATGCGCGCGCAGCCGCAGAGCGCGCCGGAGGACCTGCTCGGGCTGCCTGGCAACGGCCCGCAGCACGGCAAGATCGACACGCAGGAGCACGTCGCGAAGCTGCGCGGCGCGCAGTGGCACCGAGTGGTCATCGAGATGCTGCGGAGCTCGCCGAGCATCGCGACGGTGTCTCGAGAACTGATGTCCTACCTGATGTCGGCGACCTGGTCTGTCGAGGGCGGCCAGGACGGCATCGCGGAGTTTTGGCGAGAGGCGCTGGGGCTCGAAGGTCGCGCGGGTCGCATGACCACGACCTTCGAGCGGGCGCTGCGCGGACTCGCCTACGCGCTCAACGGCGGCTTCGCCTACTCCGAGGAGATGTACTACCACGCGGACGGCCGGGTGTGGCTCGACCGCCTGGAGTGGCGCGACCCGCGCTCGCACTACCGGTGGATCACCGACCAGCGCGGGCAGGTTGCCGGCGTCGAGCAGTGGGTGACCGACGCGAGCGGACGCCAGTGGCAGACGGTCATCCCGGTGGACCGACTCGCGCTCGCCGTGTGGGACGGCGACGGGTACGATTACGAGGGGTTGGGTCTGCTGCGTCCGCTGTGGTCGCACTGGCGTGACCAGTCGCACGCGCTGCAGTCGATGGCGGTCGCGGTCGAGCGGCTGGCGGTCCCGGCGATCCACGCGCAGCTCGACTATGAGGCGCTGCGGTCTGCGGTCGACGCGCAGGGCGATCGGGTGTTCTCCGAGGACAACATCAAGGCGCTGGCGTCGGGCATTCAGCAGCAGATGCGCGCGCTGCGGTCCGTGAACAAGTCGGTGCTGGTCACGCCGTCGGCCAAGTTCATCGAGATCGCGCCGCTCCTCGGCGCGCAGATCGACGCCGACATGTTCGAGCGGGTCATCGCGATCCACGAGCACCGGATGACGCGGGCCTACCTTGCGCAGATTCTCGACCTTGGCGTCACGAACAGCGGGTCGCGGTCGGTCGGCGAGGTGCAGGAGCGGTCGGCGGAGCGGTTCGCGACGAACGCGCTCGAGTGGCTGCGCGACAGCCTGCGGCCGACGCTGGGCAGGCTCACCTGGTACAACTTCGGCGACGTCGCGCCCGCGGACATGCCCACGCTGGTCTTCTCGGGGATCCAGACACCGGAGTTCGTGCGGCATCTCCAGGCCCTGCCGTCGCTCGCCGCGCAGGACCTCATCGCCCGGACGCCCGAAGTGGTCCAGGCGATGCACCGCAAGCTGGGGCTCCCGGTGCCCGAGGTAGCGGACGCGCGCCCCGCGTCGCTGCTGCGCCGGCCCATCACCGCCGCGTCCGTGCTGGGCGAGTAGCCGATGCCGACCTACGAGCTGACCGAGAGCATCCGCGAGAGCCTGCGCCGCGGGCTGCGTCTTCACGAGGAAGGCAAGTCCGGCGACGGGCTAACGTCGCAGACGGTGCGCGAGGCGCGCGAGGGCATCCGCGACGGGTGGGATCTGGACAAGCTGAACCGCGCGGTTGCATGGTTCGCCCGCCACGAAGCCAGCAAGACGCCCGGCTGGGACAAGCGCGGCGACGAGTCCCCGGCGTTCGTGGCGTGGCTGCTGTGGGGCGGCGACGCGGACGGCGTCGAGCGCATCCGCGACCGCGCGCGACGCGCAGAAGGCGTTGACGAGGTGCGGTCCGGTCCGTCAACCTCTGAGGCGATGGGACCCGAAGCGCCAGTCGAGCTTGCCGCGGACGCCGCGACCCTTCGCCTCTACGGGGCGATCGGTGACTACGACAGCAGCATGGCGGCGGTCGTCGGGATGCTCGACGAGGTCGATGGGCAGGATCTGCTTGTCCGCATAGCGTCGATGGGCGGCGACGCCTTCGAGGGCATCGCCATCGCCAACGCCATCATGCAGCGCAAGGGCCGGACGGTCGCGCGCATTGAGTCGGTGGCCGCGTCTGCGGCGTCGGTGATCGCGATGGCGGCGGACCGCATCGAGATGGTCGAGGGGTCGCTGATGATGATCCACTCGGCGAACGGCATGGTGCACGGCGAGGCCGGCGATATGCGGACCGCGGCCGACGCGATCGAGCGGCTGAACGCGAGCGCCGCCGCAATCTACGCGCGACGGTCGGGCATGACCCCGGACGCGGCGCTGTACGCGATGGAGCGAACCACCTGGTACACCGCCGATGAGGCGGTCGCCGCTGGACTTGCGGACGCAGTGGTGCGGATCCCGATGGAGTCGGACGCCGCGGGCGCCGTGCTCTCGGGGTCGGTGCCGCCCAGCATCCCGTCGGCCGGATTGATCAAGATCGCAGCCTGCGCCGCAGGCATGACCGGCCCCGCGGGGCAGAATCGGAAGGAGACGACGGTGGACAAGACCACGATCACCGCCGAGGCCCACGCCAAGCTCCAGGCGCGTTTCGACGCGCAGGCGGCGCAGCTCAAGGACTCGGAGAAGCAGGTCACCACGCTGCGGGCGAAGCTCGAGGCGCTGGAGACGGAGCGGCCCCAGCTGGCCGGCAAGGTCGAGGCGCTGCAGGCGCAGCTCGACGCGATGCAGGAGAAGGATCGTCTCCGCACCCGCGACGAGCTGATCGGCGCGGCGATGAAGTCGGGCCGCATCAACGAGGGTCAGCGCGCCAAGTTCGAGGCGCTGTACGACGCTGCGCCCGAGCAGTGCGCCGACCTGCTCGCCAGCATGAAGGCGGGCGACGGGTGGCCGTCGCAGCCGCTGCCGCGCGACGCGGAGATCCAGCCGGCGCAGTTCTCGACCCAGCGCGAGTACCTGGCCGAGTTGGCGCGCCTGCAGCTGTCCGGCGAGGCGCGGGACGAGAAGCACGCGGCCGACATCATCGAGAAGAAGTACCCGGGCACCCGCGACGCGGTGCTGTCCACGACCCGGAAGGTGGGCTGACATGGGCGATCCGCAGATCATGAGCTACATCGCGGGCGAGGCGATGACCGCGCCCCGGGGCCTCCCGGTGAAGGTCAGCGCGGCTCGCACCGTCGTGCTGTGCGACAGCGGCGCGAGCGGCGAGGATTCCATCGGCGTCATCAACCAGGACACCGACGTCGCCAACGGCGGCGAGGTGAACGTCGCGGTGCTCGGCACGCCCCGGCAGTACAAGGCCGGCGCCACCATTACCGCGGGGACGCACCGCTTTTTGATGACCGAGACCGCGACCGGCCGGGTCATCCCGGCGACCAGCGGCAACGAGGCGTGCGCCTACTTCTGCGGCCTGCAGGACGCGGCGGACGGAGATCTCGTCTACGCCATCCCGATCCGCTACCAGGTCCCCTGACGGACTGACCTGACCACCGAAAGGAGCGCCCGATGGGCACCTACAACCCGATTTCCCAGCTGCTCCGGGCGCAGATCGGCCAGGTCAACAGCCTGGACCGCGTGCAGGAGCGTGTCATCGGCGCGCGGCTCTTGGCGCCCGTGCAGGTGAACGTGCCGCGCGGTCGCCGGGGCGGCTCGCTTATCATCGAGCAGGACGCCGACTACCACGGGCAGGTCGAGAACCTGGCCCGAGCGAAGGGCGCCCCGCACCGCGAGCTCCCCGAGTCGACGCCGATCACCACGACCTACACGGTCAACAACGTGCTCGGCGCCAAGCGCTCGGTGGCGGTCGAAGACCAGTTCGACGATCAGCTGTCGGCGGACGCGGGCCTGATGACCCTCGAGCAGCGCGCGCAGCTCAAGCTCGCCATCGCGTGGGAGCTGTGGCAGGAGAAGACGGTGGCGGACGCGATGTTCACCGCCGCCAACTTCACCACGACCTACGCCGCAACCGCGATCCCCAACGGCAAGGGCGTGCAGTACAACTCCGCCGGCTCCGACTTTATCTTCGACCTGGTGAAGCTCATCGAGAATCGGGAGGACGCCACCAACGGCATCTTCGCCCCGGAGGACTCCTGCGTGGTGCTCGGCCAGGGTCTCGCGCGGGCGCTGCAGACCAACGACGCCATGCGCAACCTGGTGGGCGACCTCGCGGACGGCCCCATCCGGCAGGACAGCAGCGTGATTCCGTTCTCGGCCATCGCCGAGAAGATCCGGCGCGAGACCGGCGTGCGCGAGGTCTACGTGGGCGCCGCCCGACTGCGGAGTTCCAACCTCGGCCAGTCGCTGACAACCTCCCGGCTGTGGAACACCGAGTCCTTCGGGCTCTACTCGCTCCCGTCGCCGATGGCGGGTCTGGGCAACGACGGCATGCGGGTCGAGCCGACCTGCGCGCTGCACCTCGCGGTGCCGGACCTCGACGATCCGCTGTCCTCGCGCTACAACGAGGACAACAAGTGCACCGAGTACTTCACGGACCTCTACCGGTCGGTGAAGATCATCCCCGACTCGGAGTCCGTCGCGACCTCGAGCCTGGGGATCGTCGTGACGAACTGCCTGGCGTAAGCCGGGCGAGGGGGCGGGCATGAAGCGGTACAAGTGGGAGCCCGAGGCGCGCAACGCCGGAATCGGGCACGGGCCGAACCGGTCGCTGGACGGCAAGCCCGGCGACGTGGTGGAGCTCGACCCGGCGCACGCCGAGAAGGTGAACGCCATCGTGCCGGGCGCAAACGGAAAGCCCGCGCTGATCGAGGTGAAGCCGCGCCGCAGGTCGAAGGCCAAGCCGGCCGACGACGCCCCTGAGTCGTAACGAGCAAGGTCGCTCTCCCGCGACCGCCGGCCGGGGCGTCTGCCCGCGATGACCCGGCCGGCACCTTTCTCACCAACGGAGGACCGATGCACGTCGGCGAGTGCAGACACGAGTTCCGGCTCGACGCGCTCGACGATGTCGGCGTGTCCCCGGAACTGGTGCGCATCGTCCGCGAGCGGATCCGCATTGCGGACGATGCGGCAGACCTCTTGAAGACCAACTTGACGACGGTGGTGCAGAACCTCGCGGTGCGGCTGCGCGCTGCGATGGGCGGCACCTCGGAAACGGATCGCATGCGGGCGGCCATCCTGTCGACGCGGCTCGAGAACGTCATCGACCTGCTCGACCAGGCTGGGATGAGTGAGGCGGAGGCGGAGTTCTTCCGGCCGTACAGGCGATTGGCTGACCTCGCGGACGACGGGCTCGAGGCGGCAGGCGTCCCGAACGCATCGCGGATCCTTGACGAGCCCGCGGCGCGGCTCGCGATCGACGCGACGATCGAGGACCACCTGCAGGGCTGGGAGAACGTCATCGAGCGGCCGATGGCGTCTCGCATTCTGTCGGGCATGCGGTCGGCGGCTGTCGGCGAGACGCTGGACGAGGTGGTGTCGCGCATCGTGGAGGAGGAGGACCGCCGGGTGAGTGGGGCGGTCACCGAGGCCAAGACCCGCATGGCGGAGTTCGACCGGGCGGCGCAAGAGGAGGCGGTGCTACAGGCTGAGCGCGCCGGGGCTGACCTGGTGCGCGTCTATCTCGGCCCGCTCGACGGCGTGACCCGCCCGTTCTGCCGTCCGTTGGTCGGCAAGGCGGTGACGCGGCGCCAGATCCAGGGGTTGAGCAACGGCCAGACCGCTGTGTCTCCGCTGTTCGCGGGCGGCGGGTACAACTGCCGTCACTCGTGGGTCGCGATGACCCCGGACGAGGTGCGACGCGCGGGGATCCCGCTGGCGACGCCCTCCGACATCTCGGCGGCGAACCAGGGCGGAAGGGCGAACCGATGAGCGCGGCGAACACCCAGCGGAAGGCGATCATCGGCGAGGACCACACCTTCATCTGGACGGCGCCCGGCCCGCTGACGACGACCCCGACGCTGACGCTGACCAAGCCGGACGGTACGGACATCGTGGACCTCGGTCTGCCCGTTGCGGGGCCGGCGTCGCTCTCGGCCATCGCTGCGGACCGCCGCACGCTGACCATCGGTTCGCTGTCGCCTACCAACGCCTGCACCGGGCCGACCTTCGGTGCGGTCGCGGTCATCGGCCAGGATGGCGGCTACTCCATCGCGCAGGTCGAGGCGTTCAACAGCGATACGGAGATCGTGCTGTCGCAGCCGCTGCCGCACCCGATCGACGTGGAGCTCGGCGCGACGGTCCAGTGGCTGACCTACGTGGCGACCATCGCGACGGCCGACTTGGGCTCGACTCCGCTGCGCAACATCGCATGGCGGATGGCGTTCGATCGCCGCTTCAACGGGCTCGGCGTGGAGCTAGAGACCGCGTCGCGCGGCGTGCTGCAGCTCGTTCGCGTGCCGTTCGACACCGGGCTGACGGACGCCGACGTCGCGGCGCTGGTGCCCAACGTTCTGGTGCCGGGGCGGCAGGACTCGATGGCGCCGCAGCGGGCGATGGCGCTCGCGATGGTGGAGCAGGCGGTGTCGGTCCGGCTGGACGCGGGGACCTACCCGGACCAGCTGTCGGGCCGGCAGTTCTTGACGGCGCACGCCTACATGACCGCGCACCTGCTCGAGCAGGCGAGACGGCAGGCGCCCGGCGTCGAGCCGCGGACCGACCTGCTCGAGATGGCGATGCGGCTGATCACGGACGCGCTGCAGCGCCCGGAGTGGGTGGACGTCAACGACAACGGCATCGTCGACGAGGGCGAGGTCGACGCCTCGCAGCCGACGACGACGATGGTGGCCGGCACGTTCACCTCTGCGTTCGAGGCGGACGCGGACGCGCGCGGGCTGTATCTCGACATCGACGAGAGCCGATGAGGCTCAAGGTCAAAACGCGAACGGTCGGTCCCGGTCTCCCGCTGCGCCTGTGGGGCGTGGGTGAGATGAAGGAGCTGGCGGTGGTCACGCAAGGGGCGATGGTCCGTCGCGCGTTCCGGCAGGGGCGCGACGTCAAAGACCAGCCGTTCCGCCGGTACAGCACCCGGCCGATCTACATCGGCGGCTCGACGGCGCGGCGCCTGGCCCCGAAGGGCGGTCGGCGGACTGACGGCGGCTCGACGTACTACTCGGGCGGCTACGCCGAGTACAAGCGGCTGTCACGCCAGTTCAGCGGCGAGGACGCGCCCGTGGATCTGACGCTGTCCGGCCAGCTGCGCCGCTCGGTGCGCGTCGTCCGGGTCCTGCGCTACCTCGCGGAGATCGGGCCGACCGGGTCCGCTGCCATCTACGGCGCCGGGGTCGGCAAGGCGCGGCCCTTTGTCGGCGTGTCGCCGAACGACAGCAAGGCGCTGCGGCGAGCCCTCACGCGGCTGGTGCGCAAGGCGATGAACCGGAGCCGCGCCCGATGAGCAAGGTCAGCGCCATCCGCGACCACATCATCGGCCAGATCCGCGAGGTGGTGCCGTCGTTCGATCCGGCTGCGCGCCACACATGCCTCGACGACGGGACCGGCCACACACCGACGCTCGACGACCTCGTGAGCCAGGGGCGCGACCGGTTCTTCATGCTGGAGTCCACCGGGGCGGTCGAGGACGGGATGACCGGCGTGGGCGTGATGCGGGTGCGTGAGAACCTGGTGGTGCGTTCCATCTACGCGCAGCCCGGCGAGCGCACGCGGCGCATGGCGGCCACCGACACGCTCGACCTGATGCTGCGCCTGCGCAACCCCGCGAATTGGGGCGCGGTCGGCATCGACGCCATCGTGATCACCGACGCGGACGTGGACGAATCGGAAACGGAGGGCGGGGGACTCGTCGTGTCACGCCCTCTCGCGGTACTCTACATCGAGGATTGAAAGGGGGCCGACGTGCCGGCACTTGAGACAGTTGCAGTCGCGGTCGAGTCGTCCTACGGGTCGCCCGCCGCCACCTCGCCCGTGCCGGACGTGTCCGGGCTGACGTTCGTGTCCGGCGAGTTCATCCGCGCGGAGGCGGTCTACGACGGGCAGGAGACGCCCAACGTGGACCTGGAGTTGACGCGGTCGAGCGTCGGGCGCCTGCCGCCTGAGCCGGTGACCGTCAACGTGGCCGGCACGCCGCAGCCCGGCCGGCAGATCGACGCCATCACGCTCGAGGCCCCCATCCGGGGGATCGGCGCAGCGTCCGCCTTCGCGACCTACGACCTGATCCCGATCATGCGGTGTCTCAACACCGCGCTCGGGTTCAGCGATGCGGGCGCGGACACCGACACCGTCGTCGGCGGCACCGACGCGAACAACTTCGAGCCGACGACCGCCGCCAACATGGCCGCGGGTCGACTGTTCCAGTGGACCGAGAACGGGCGCGTCGAGTATTCGGCGGTGACCGAGATCAGCAGCGGCGGCGGCAACGACCTGACGTGCTCGCCCGCGCTGTCCGGCACGCCCGGCGCCGCGGACGTGATGCGGCTCTGCGCGATGCTCGGGCCGACGCTCGGGACGAACCTGTCGCTGGGCGCGTCGGTCGCGATCCGGTTCGACATGCTATCGCACCGGTTCATCGCGGTCGGCTGCCGCTGTCGGCGCGCCGCGTTCGAACTGCGCGACGGGCTCGTGTACGTGACCGTCGAGATGGTCCCCGGGCTCATCATCGACGACGACGGGTCCGCCTCGATGGTGGATCCGACCGTGGCGGACGGCACCGTCGCGACCTTCCTCGGCTCGTACTTCGTGTACAGCGACGCGATCGGGACCGCTACGGCGCCGTACGCGCTCGGCCGCAACACGCTGAACGTCGGGTCGTGGTCGCTGGAGATCGCCTTCACCTGGCAGCAGCAGGGCGGCTCCGCGAACCAGATCGGGCTGTCGGCGCTGGAGCTGGCCGACGTCGAGGCCACGCTGTCCATCGAGCGCGCCGAGCTCGACAGCACGCTGCGCACCGACTTCATCAACTCGCGCAAGCGCAACATCATGGTCGGCTGCGGCCGGCAGGGCGTCGGCAACGGATTCTGCATCTCGCTCGGCGCGGCGCACCTGGTCAACGACTCGCTCCCGCAGGAGGGCGAGAACGGCATTAACCAGCAGCGCGCGACGTGGCGGGCGGGTCAGTACAGCGGCGACACTGCCGGGACGTCGCAGACCGCCAACCTGGACCTGGCGATCGGGTTCGTCCGGTAGGGGCGAGCGGGCAGACACACACAGCGGGAGAGCGACATGGGGCTGACGAGGCACATCGCGAGACTGTCCACCGACGAGCGCATCACGATCGTGCTGTCGGTAGACCCGGACATCGCGGAGAACAACACCGAGGAGCAGATCGCCGGCTACTTCGACACGCTGCGGCTGTCGGACCTGACGGTGCCCGACACGGCGACGCGGGTGGTCATCCGGCCGCTGTCCATCGCCGAGCGTGACGCTGCGGAGGACCGGGCCGAGGAGCACAGCCGGGCGCGTCGGTCGCGTCGCGGCGAGCAGTTGGCGGCGGACATGTTCGAGGCGGCGCGCACGGCGCAGGCCGAGGCGGAGGACGACGAGAAGGCGGCGGCCGGGGTCGAGGCCATCGCCAAGTGGGAGCGGGCGCTGGACGACGACGACGCGCGGGCGCTCGAGGGGCACCTGCGCTGGTCGAACGCCCGAGTCGAGGAGCTGGCGCTGGCCGGCCTGGTGGACCCCACCGACGAGGTCGTGGACATCGTGAAGGGCGCGCCGGACGTCGCCCGAGAGATTGCGAGCGCCGTGGAGCGGGTGTCGACCCTCCCAAAAGCGCGCTTCTCGCTCTCCGGCTAGCGGTCCGGTACGCGGACGACGAGGGCGGCACACGGTGGCGCTGTAGTCAGTGCGCAGATCGCCGAGAGACCTGGGACCGTCGCGGACGCTGCGGCGGCTCGATGAGGGAGACGCGAGGAATGGAAATCTGGGCGCACCCGATGATGGACCACGCGACGTTCACCTCGTGTCCGGTCGCGGTCTTCGGCGGGAGTTCCATCACCACCCCGATGCGCGAAAGGTTGCGCGGCGGACCGTCCCCGGATCCGTGGCTGTCGCGGGCGTTCAGGGCGCTGCGTGTGGCGGCCAACGGGGGCGCCCTCGCGGATGTTCTCGGCCCGCTGTCCGCCGCCGGCACCGAGGCGGTTTGCGCCATCACCGCCGAGCGTGACGCGATGCAGGCGGAGCAGCTGGAGCGCGCACAGAAGAAGGGCGGCGGCTGATGGCGGTCACACGCGAGATCGTCCGGCTGATCGTCCAGGGCGGCAAGAAGGCCGAGAAGGATTTCAAGGGAGCGGCCGGCGCACTCGGGCTGATCGGCAAGACGGCCGGTGTCGTGACCGGCGTGCTCGGCGGCGCCACCGCTGCGATGGCGGCGTTCAACGCGGCGCTGGAGGTCGGCACCGCGGGCGCCAAGATCCGCGACCTCGAGCAGGCGGTGACGCGCCTCGGGACGACCGCTCAGGACGTTGACCGCCTCCGGTCTGCGGTCGCAGGCACGGTCACGGACGCGGACCTGCTCCGGTTCAACAACATGGCCCGAACGCTCGGGCTGACGCAGGAGCAGTTCCAGAAGGCGACCGAGGTCGCGAAGGCGGCGGCCGGGACGCTCGGGATCGACGTGCGCTTCGCGGTCGAGTCGGTCTCGACCGGCCTGGCGCGTCAGTCGAAGTTGTGGCTCGACAACCTCGGGATCGTCATCGACACCGAGAAGGCCTACAAGGATTACGCCGCCAGCATCGGGACGACCGCGTCCGCGCTGGACGACGCGCAGAAGAAGCAGGCGTTCTTCAACGCCTTCGTCGAGGCCGGCAACCGGCTCATCTCTCAGGCGCCGGCCGATCGTTACGCGGACCAGTTCGAGCGCGTGGCGGCCGAACTCGGCAACGTTTCGGATGCGGCGGCGAAGCTGGCGTCGGTGGCGCTCGGGCGCGCGATTGACGCGCTGGACGAGATGAGCGGCGCGGCACAGCGCGCGCGGGACGCGGCCGATCCGCTCGCCGCGCGGCTGCGTAAGGCAGGCGAGG
>JGI11705J14877_10000490_pt1 | contig 24723 bp, 17 predicted proteins | sample Etolaghawater15m_FD_14877 | JGI IMG/M metagenome (IMG submission 14877)
GCCAGCGCCAGGCTGCCCTTGCCTGATCCACTGGGCCCATCAATGGTTATGATATAGGGTTCCAACTAACTGACCTCGATATGAAATCCGGCGTGATTGGCAATATTGGCAAACCCCGGAAAAGAGGTGTTGACGTTATCACAATCCTCAATACGAATCGCTCCTGATGCGCGCAACGACGCCACAGCGAAGGCCATGGCAATTCGGTGATCACCATGCGAATCAACCGTCCCGGCGCCGATTTGACCACCCTGAATGATAATGCCATCGGCGCTAGGCCGAGCGTCGACACCCAGCGTCACCAGGCCGTCCGCCATCACCTGGATACGGTCACTCTCCTTGACGCGCAGCTCCTCGGCGCCGGTCAGCACCGTTTGTCCGCTGGCGCAGGCCGCGGCGACGAAGATCACGGGGAATTCGTCAATCGCCAGCGGCACCAGACGTTGGGGAATCTCGATGCCCTTCAGCGAAGCGGACCTGACCACGATATCAGCCACCGGCTCGCCGCCGACCTCGCGTTCGTTGATCAGCGCGATATCTGCGCCCATCAGGTTCAGAATATCGAGTATGCCGGTGCGGGTTGGATTGACCCCGACATGGGTCAAGGTTATTTCGCTGTTGGGCGTGATGCTGGCGGCAACGATAAAAAATGCCGCCGATGAAATATCCGCCGGCACCTCGATATTGGTCGCCGTCAATCGCTGCCCCCCGGGCATGCGGATATGATTGCCATCCGTGATCACCTCGCAGCCAAATCCACGTAACATACGTTCGCTATGATCACGGGTCGGCGCCGGCTCGATGACCTCGGTGACGCCATCGGCATACAGCGCGGCCAGTAAAATGCAGGACTTGATCTGGGCGGAGGCTACCGGCAGTTCGTAACGCATGGCGCTGAGCTTGCGCCCGCCATGGATGTACAACGGCGCGGTGCCGCCCTGCTCGGTATCGATCAATCCACCCATCATGGCCAGAGGCTCGGTAACACGTTTCATGGGGCGGCCGGACAGCGACTCATCACCGGTCAGCCGGGTATCGAAGGCCTGACCGCTCAACAAACCGGTCAACAGGCGCATGGCCGTGCCCGAATTACCCATATAGAGATCGCTGGAAGGCGCCTTCAGGCCGTCGCGACCAACACCGTACACGATAATTTCATCATCGCTGTGACTGATGTTGACGCCCATGGCCTGAAACGCCTTCAAGGTATGCAGACTGTCTTCGCCCTGCAAGAAGCCACTGATCTGGCTGACGCCATCGGCAATCGATGACAGCATAATGGAACGATGCGAAATGGACTTGTCGCCTGGCGCGCGGATGTAACCGTATACCTCGGCGGCGGGATGGCAAATGAATGTGGTCATGCGCTGTTACTGGATATATGCAATCTGTTTCGGCGGCGTATTGTACAACAGGCNGCGCACAATTCGTCGCAGTTATTCCAGGTTGCGCAACTGGTCGCGCGTATGTTTGGCATCGCGGAACAGCTCAAACAGGTGGTCGGCATCCTGCTCACGAATGGCGCGGCTGATTTCATCGAGCTGGCGCTGATAGCCTTCGATCAGATCGAGCAACGCTTCTCCATTGGCCAGGCAGATATCCCGCCACATGACCGGGTCGCTCGAGGCTATGCGGGTAAAATCACGAAAACCGCCCGCTGCGTAGTTGAATATTTCATGTTGGTCACCCATGCGCGACAGGTGCGAGACCAGCGAAAACGCCAGCATATGAGGCAGGTGTGAGGTTGCGGCCAGGATACGGTCATGGTGCTCGACACTCATGCGCTCGACATGCGCGCCAGTGGCCTGCCACATACGGCTGATCAGCTCGAGCGCATCCGCATCGGTATCGGAACCGGGTGTGAGAATGATCTTGCGCTGCTGGTAAAGCGTGGCAAAACCAGCCTCGACACCGCTCCGCTCGGTACCAGCGATCGGATGACCGGCCACAAAACGCCGTGCGCCCACCCCCAGCACCGCCTGGGCATCGGCAACCACGCTGCCCTTGGCGCTGCCGACATCGGTGATGACCGTTTTCGCTGACAGGCCGGGTTGAATAGCCTCCAACACCGAACGCATCGCACCCAGCGGTACCGCCAGCACCACGACATCGGCGTCACGAACGACATCGACCGCAGATAACGAGTAATCATCCAGCACACCCAGCTCGACACCCCTGCGCAGATTCGCTTCGCTGCGGCCACACCCGGTGACATGCTCGACCATGCCCGCCTGTCTTAACGCCAGCGCCAGCGAACTCCCGATCAGCCCAACGCCGACAATGGCCAGACGGCCGATCATCTAAAGCTTGCTCCGCGGATAGGAACCCAGAATTTTGAACAACGCCGCCTGTTTTTTCAGCGCGGACAGCGCGGTTGCGACAGCAGGATCCTCATGATGCCCATCGATATCAATGAAGAACACATACTCCCACATCTTGCTGGGCGACGGCCTCGATTCGATCTTGTTCATGCTGATCCCGGCATCGGCCAGCGGTTTCAACAACGCCAGCAGGGAACCGGGTTCATTGCGCGCCGACAGCAGCAACGAGGTCTTGTCATGCCCGCTCGGCGCCACCTGCATATCGCCAATCACCATAAAACGGGTGGTATTGTTGATATTGTCCTCGATATTCTTGTGCAGGGTGCGTAGCCCGAATATCTCCACGGCCTGTATGCCGCAGATAGCCGCCGCAGTGGGATCCTGACTGGCGAGACGGGCGGCCTCGGCATTGCTGTTAACCGGGATGCGCTGTATACCCGGATAATGCTGATCGAGCCAGTTTCTGCATTGCGCCAGCGATTGCTGATGGGAATAGATCTTGTCGATGTCAGCCGGATTCTGCGACAGGCTGGCCAGCTGATGATGGATACGCGTCTCAACCTCGCCACACACCTTGAGATCGCTGTTGATAAACATATCCAGGGTGTGGCTGACAACCCCCTCGGTGGAGTTTTCGACCGGCACCAGGCCGAAATTGGCATGCCCGGCCTGCACCGCTGAAAATACCTCCGGAATACAGCTCATGGCCAGGGTCTCGACCGAATGACCGAAATGTTTCAACGCCGCAGACTGTGTAAAGGTACCTTCAGGACCGAGGTAGGCGATGGTCAGTGGCTGTTCCAGCGCCAGGCAGGCCGACATCACTTCACGAATGAGGCGACCGACCTCCTTGTCACTTAACGGCCCCTTGTTGGCATCCTTGATGCGCTGGATGACCTGTGCCTCGCGATCCGGGCGAAAGAAATCAAGCCTTTCACCGTCTTTCAGTTCACGCTTCTTGGCCTCGGCCACGGCAATGGCGCATTCGGCGCGCTGATTGAACAGGCGCAACAACTGATCATCAATGGCGTCGATCTGATCGCGCAGTGATTTGAGATCAACCTCGCTCATCGCTGTCGGCACTAGAGCGCTCGCGCGGCCAGCACGCCCTTGATTCCCTTGATACCGGAAATCACCTGCTCATCCGCCTGCTTGTCGAGGTCGATCAGGGTATAGGCAATGCCATTGCGCGATTCATTGACCATGTGGTGTATGTTGAGGTCATTGGCGCCCAGAACATGTGAGATCTGACCGACCATGTCTGGCACGTTGGCATTGACCACGGCCAACCGGTAATCGGTCGCGCGCGCCATATGCACCTCGGGAAAATTGACTGAATTCGTAATGTTGCCGTTTTCCAGATAGTCCTTGAGCTGTTCGGCCACCATCACCGCGCAGTTTTCCTCGGCTTCATGCGTCGATGCGCCCAGGTGCGGCAATGCAATCACGCCGTGCTTGCCTTTCAACAGGCTGGATGGAAAGTCCGTCACATAGGCATGCAGGCGACCGGCGTCCAGCGCCTCCAGTACCGCCTCATCCTCAACAATGCCATCACGCGCAAAATTAAGAATGACCGCGGTTTTTTTCATCTTGGCGATTCGCTCGCGATTGATGATGTTCTTGGTCGCCGGAATCAGCGGTACGTGCATGGAAATGAAATCAACCTCGCCAATCATGTCGTCAACACTGTTGGCGGCCTTGACCTCGGCCGACAGGTTCCACGCGCTCTTGACACTAATTCCCGGATCGTAACCGATCACGTTCATGCCCAGCGAACGCGCGGCGTTGGCGACCTTGACGCCAATCGCGCCGAGACCGATGACGCCCAGCGTGCGGCCTGGCAACTCGAAGCCAACGTATTTTTTCTTGCCTTCTTCCACGGCCTTCGAGATCTCGGCGTCGCTGCCGCTCAGCTTGTTGGTGTAATCCCAGGCCAGGCACAGGTTACGGCAGGCCAGCAACATGCCGCCGATGACGAGTTCCTTCACGGCGTTGGCGTTGGCCCCCGGCGCATTGAATACGCAGATACCGCGCTCGCTCATCTTGTCGACCGGAATATTGTTGACGCCGGCGCCGGCGCGTCCCACCGCGATCAGCGAAGCGGGGATTTCCATGTCGTGCATCTTGAACGAGCGCAACATGATGGCATCGGGTTGGGAGAACTCCGATGACACCTCGTAGCTATCGCGCGGCAGACGTTCGAGTCCCTGGGCCGAAATATTGTTAAGGGTCAGTACCTTCTTTTTCATGCCTAGCCCTCAACCACGGCGCGCGGCGAAATCGGCCATGAACTGCACCAGCGTATCGACGCCCTGCTCGGGCATGGCGTTATAGATGCTGGCGCGCATACCGCCCACAGAACGATGCCCTTTCAGCGTGGTCAGCCCCTGTTGTTTGGCTTCAGCCAGAAAATCCGCATCCAGCGCGGCATCTTTCAAGACAAACGGAATATTCATGATCGAGCGATTCCTGATCGCCACCGGGTTGCTGTAAAAATCATTGCCATCGATGGCCTGGTACAGCTTGTCGGCCTTGCGCTGGTTGATCTCTGCCATCGCCGTCAGACCGCCCATCTGCTTCAACCACTGGAAGACCAGGCCCGCCAGATACCAGCTATAGGTCGGCGGCGTGTTGTACATGGATTCATTATCCACATGGGTGGAGTAGTTCAGCATGGCCGGGCAGCTGTCCGCTGCATGGCCAATCAGGTCATCGCGAATGATGACAATGGTCAGGCCCGCCGGGCCCACGTTCTTTTGCGCGCCCGCATAGATAATGCCGTAATCGGCCACGTTGATAGGCTGCGACAGGATGGTCGATGACATATCGGCAACAATGGGTTTGTCGGCGCAATCCGGCAGTCCGTCAAAGGCCACGCCGCCGATGGTTTCATTGGGCGTGACATGCACGTAAGCCGCATTGTCGGACAGCTTCCAGTCGGCATAATCCGGCACCGAGTTGAAGCCATCGGATTCGGATGTCGCGCACACGTTCACCTGGCCATAACGTTTGCCTTCCGAGATGGCCTTTTTCGACCAGGCGCCGGTGTTGGAATAATCCGCGCTGCCGGTTCGGCCCATCAGGTTAAGCGGCACCATGGCAAACTGGGTGCTCGCGCCGCCCTGCAGAAACAACACCTTGTAGTTAGCGGGAATCGCCAGCAGCTCGCGCAAGTCGGCCTCGGCCGTGCTGGCAATTTCCATGAACTCCTTACCACGATGACTCATCTCCATGACCGACATGCCGCTACCCCGCCAGTCGAGCATCTCGTTGCGGGCCTGTTCGATCACCTCGGTCGGCAACATGGCCGGTCCCGCACTAAAGTTATATACGCGCGTCATTGGTTTTCCTGTTGAACATTGAAAAATTTTATTCAGGCCGGGCGCTGCGCCAGACCCGCCTACTCGTCCTCGTCGTCACCCACGGCAATCGGCTCGATCTGCACCAGCGACTCATCGTCCGACAGCCGGATCAGGGTGACGCCCTGGGTGTTGCGTGACATGATTGAAATGCCGGCGACCGGTGTACGCACCAGGGTACCGGCATTGCTGATCAACATCACCTCGTCATCATCGCCTGCCAGGATAGCGCCAACCACCTTGCCATTGCGCGCCGAGGTCTGGATCGATATCACACCCTGGCCGCCCCGGCCCTGGCGCGAGAATTCCGCGACCCGCGTCCGTTTGCCGTAACCGTTTTCGGTCGCGAACAGGATGATTTCGTCGTCGGAATCCACCGCGATCAACGAGATCACACGATCATCATCCCGAATCTTGATGCCACGTACACCGGCGGCGGTACGTCCCATCGCCCTGACATCGCCCTCGGCAAAACGGATGCCCTTGCCCGAGGCCGCGTATAGCATCAGGTCATTGGCGCCATGGGTACGTTGCACGCCGATCAGGCAATCATCGTCACGCAGATCGATGGCGATGATGCCATTGCTGCGCGGCCGCGAAAATTCGGACAGCGCGGTACGCTTGACCGTGCCATGCGCGGTCGCAAAGAAAATGAATTCGTTTTCCGGATAATCGCGTACCGGCAGAATGGCGGTAATACGCTCACCCTCTTCCAGCGGCAACAGGTTGACCATCGGTCGTCCGCGTGCAGCGCGGGAACCGATCGGCAACTGGTAGACCTTGAGCCAGTACATCTTGCCGCGCGTTGAAAAACACAACAGCGTGTCGTGGGTGCTGGCGATGAACATCTTTTCGACGAAATCCTCATCCTTGATACGCGTCGCCGCCTTGCCGCGACCGCCACGCTTTTGCGCGGTATAGGTTTCAAGCGGCTGCGCCTTGGCGTAACCCAGATGACTCAGCGTCACCACCACGTCCTCGTCGCCGATCAGGTCCTCAACCGTCAGATCCTGCTGATTGACAACGATTTCAGTACGGCGCGGATCCGCAAACTGCTCTTTCATCTCCAGCAGTTCCTGGCGAATTTCCTGCATCAGGCGTTCTTCGCGGTTGAGAATATCCAGCAGGTCCTCGATCTTTTCCAGAATGCCGCGATACTCGTCGATGATCTTTTCCTGCTCCAGCCCGGTCAGCTTGTGCAGGCGCAAATCAAGAATCGACTGGGCCTGTTTCTCGGTCAGGCGATAACCGTTATCGACCAGGCCGAATTCGTCAGTCAGGCCATCGGGACGTGAGGCCTCGGCGCCGGCGCGGCGCAGCATGTCATTGACGATGCCGGGTTGCCAGGTGCGTTCGAGCAACGCCGCCTTGGCAGCGGCTGGACTCGGTGACTGCTTGATCAGGGCGATGATCTCGTCGATGTTGGACAGCGCAATGGCCAGACCTTCGAGCAGATGAGCGCGGTCGCGCGCCTTGCGTAAATCGAATATCGTGCGTCGGGTTACCACCTCGCGGCGGTGCCGAATAAAGGCCTGAATGATGTCACGCAGGTTGAGCAGGCGGGGTTGACCATCGACCAGCGCCACCATATTGATGCCGAACACATTCTGCATCTGGGTGTGCTGGTACAGGTTGTTCAGCACCACGTCGGCGATTTCCCCACGCCGCAGCTCGATCACCATGCGCATGCCATCCTTGTCGGATTCGTCACGCAGCCCGGTAATGCCCTCGACCTTCTTGTCCTTGACCAGTTCGGCGATTTTTTCCAGCAGGCGCGCCTTGTTGACCTGGTAGGGCAACTCATGAACGATAATGGCCTGCTTGCCCGACTTGTCTTCTTCGATTTCAGTACGTGCGCGAATGTAGATTCGCCCGCGACCGGTACGATAGGCCTCGCGAATGCCGCGTGCGCCATTGATAATGGCTGCGGTGGGAAAATCCGGGCCGGGAATGCATTCCATCAGCTGCTCGATGGGCGCATCGGGTTCATCCACCATCAACACGCAGGCGTCGATCACTTCACCCAGGTTATGTGGCGGGATATTGGTTGCCATGCCCACCGCGATACCGGCCGATCCATTGACCAGCAGGTTCGGCACGCGGGTCGGCAACACCACCGGTTCAGATTCGGATTCATCATAGTTGGGCGCGAAATCGACGGTTTCCTTGTCCAGATCGGCCAGTAACTCGTGCGCGATCTTGGACATGCGCACCTCGGTGTAACGCATCGCCGCCGGGCTGTCACCATCCACGGAGCCGAAGTTACCCTGGCCATCGACCAGCATGTGACGCATGGAAAACGGCTGCGCCATACGTACGATCGTGTCATAGACAGCGGTATCGCCGTGCGGATGGTATTTACCAATCACGTCACCGACCACGCGTGCCGATTTTTTGTAAGCCTTGTTCCAGTCGTTGCCCAACACGCTCATGGCGTACAACACACGCCGGTGCACGGGCTTAAGGCCATCGCGCACATCCGGTAACGCCCGCCCCACGATAACGCTCATGGCATACTCGAGGTAGGACTGGCGCATCTCGTCTTCGAGATTAACCGGGAATATTTCCTTGGCAATATCAGTCATGAAGGGTGTTTCTCTGGGCTAGCGGACGGGCAGGTGAAATTCAACGGGACGCGCTGTGCTGCGCGAGCGGCGCAGCGCAACGGCATAGATCTCGAACGGGATGGACTAGATGAGTTTTAATAATTGATTTTCACCGGATTCCGTGGAATCACAGGCCCTGATTTTCGATTTGAGCGATTTTAACACACACCCTAAGTATGCCACCAGAAAAAATCCTTCGCCGCTTAGAGCTTATTTTTGAGCATTCTGGGACGATCAACCCGTCACCAAAGCCCGCATTTTCTCTCTGTCGGGCTGCAAAACCACGCCCTTTTCCGTGACAATAGCATCCACCAGCGCGGCCGGCGTCACGTCAAACACCGGATTCCATGCCGAAACTCGCTCATGGTTTCGATAATAATCACCCAGCACCTCGGACTCGGCGCGGGTTTCGATCTCCACCCGATCGCCTGAAGCGGTATCCATATCGATGGTCGACAGCGGCGCAGCCACCATGACCCGGGCGCCGAAATGCCTGGCCATGATCGCCAGGTTGCAGGTGCCCACCTTGTTGACCACGTCGCCATTGGCGCAAATTCGGTCGGAGCCGACGATGATCCAGTCGATGCCGCGCCGCGACAACAGCGACGAGGCCGCACCCTCGACAATCAGGGTCACCGGGATGCCGTCCTCGGCCAGTTCCCAGGCGGTGAGTCGCAAACCCTGTTGCCAGGGCCGGGTCTCGGAGGCAAAAACCTGTGCGATCCGGCCATCACGCCAGGCTGAGCGGATCACACCGAGGGCCGTGCCATAGCCCCCGGTCGCCAGTGCGCCTGCGTTACAGTGGGTCAATACTCGACTGCCTTCTTCAATGAGTTGCGCGCCAAGATCGCCCATGGTCCGGTTGTCTTCGATATCCCGCGCGTGGATGGACTGCGCCTGCTGCAGCAGGTTCGCAGCAATGTCCCCGCCGGCTTCAATAATCGCGCGTTGGCGTTCGACCGCCCAGGCCAGGTTGACGGCTGTGGGCCGCGCCTGCGCGAGGTGTTCCAGCGCGGCATTCAGATCGTACCTGGCATCAACCTGCGCCTGGCGATAGCCCAGATACACCGCGTAGGCAGCCGTAATGCCTATCGCTGGCGCACCTCTGACCACCAGATCGCGAATCGCGGTGGCGGCACGCTCCAGCGTGTCGCAGATGAAGGTATCATGGCGTGCTGGCAGATAGCGCTGGTCGACCAGCTCAAGTTGGTCGTTACGCCATTCGATAGGCGAAATCGGGCTATTACTGGACAAGGGTCACTCCACTGCGGTCAAAGCGCACATTCTACCCCGCGCCAGGCGCATGAAGGAAACAAAGCAGGCGCATCAGCGTGTCAGAATCGGCGCCTTGAGGGTCGCACAGGATTGACCTGTGTCAATTACCGCCAAAAATCTCCGCCAAAGCGTGACATAGTCACTGAAGCCTGCACCCGGCATGATTTATCGTCGGCCACAGGTTACGCATCCACCACCCATACGGAGAGAAGATGTTATCGATCGCTCAACTCCGGCGGTCGAAACATGGCAGGAGGCAGAACCGGTTCTGAACTGAGATCAGGTACGGGTACATTCAGAACCCTGCCGCAGCAAAGCTGATGGATGACGGCGATGCACGGCAAAATCCAAAAAAGCACCGGTCGCGGGTCGGGTTTCCAGCCGGGTTCAAACCTGGCCCCGTCCGGTCAATAAATCCGCTCCTTGCGCCCTGTTGCGCCCGCAACCCAACCCGCCAGCCTTGATCCGCATCAAGCCATTCTGCAAAACCGCGTGCCAGTCAGAGGCCCGTGAGATATGATCCGCGCTTTCAAAAAAACAGCCATAATCTAACGGACATCAATCAATGTCAGCGGAACATCCCATTATCGCCATAACCGGATCCTCCGGTTCAGGCATCAACGAGGTCACCAGTGCGTTTGATCACATCCTGTGGAAGCTGGGTGCGCGAGGCGTATTCATCGAAGGCAACGCCTTTCACCGTTACGACCGCAAGACCATGCAGGCGGAACTCGACAAGGCCGCCGGGGAAGGCCGCCAACTGAGTCACTACGGCCCTGAAGGCAACATGCTGGACAAGCTCGATTCGTTATTCTTCGAATACGCGGCAACCGGCCGGGGCATGAGCCGTCATTATCTGCACACCCAGGCCCAGGCCGACAGGTACGGCCAGCCGGTCGGTACATTTACCGAGTGGAAACAAACAGAAAAGAACACCGACCTGCTGTTATACAAGGGCCTGCATGGCGCGGCCATCGTTGACGACATCAACATCGGCGGCTACCCCGATCTGCTGATCGGCATGGTGCCCAATGTCAACCTGGAATGGATTCGCAAGATTCGCCGCGACACCAATGAGCGCGGTTATTCGCTGCCGCAGGTGCGCGAATCCATCCTGCGCCGTTTACCCGATTACGTGCACCACATCACCCCGCAATTCTCGCGCACGCACATCAATTTTCAGACGATCTCCAGCATCGACACATCGGACCCATTCAATCAGGATCGATTCCCGACCCAGGAAGAATGTTTTATCGTCATTCACAACCAGAAGAAAATCATCCCCGATTTCCAGAACCTGGTGCAGGAGATTCCCGATGCCTTCATGTCACGCCCTGATTCCGTGGTCATTCCCGGCGGCAAACTGATGCTGGCGCTGGAAACCCTGTTCATGCCACTGATCAGCAGCCTGGTCCAGCGCGGACGCGAATTGAGAGGCGATCAGCCCTGTGCGGATGGAGTGAATTGCGGCCTGGTGGGTTTGACCTAGGATCAGACTGCCGGCTGAACCGGATCCGTCCCGTTCAAACAAAACTCGACAGGGTTGGCGCGAACTTCCCGTTCGCGTCAACCCTGCCTGTCCTTTTATCAGGCTTTACGAGGCCTGCCTGATCGCATCGATATCAGGACCTGCTGAGACCAGCGCAGCGCCCGCCTCGGTATCGGTGAACTGCTCGAAGTTCTCCTGAAACAGGCCTGCCAGGCTGACTGCTTTCTCGGTCCACTCCTGGTCATTCGCGTAGGTCTTGCGCGGGTCGAGAATCGCGGGATCGACATTGCCCAACTGAGCGGGTACATCGAGATCGAAAATCGGCAGCTTGAACGATGGCGCATCATCGATGGAGCCATCCAGGATGGCATCGATAATGGCGCGGGTGTCCTTGATCGAGATGCGCTTACCGGTGCCGTTCCAACCGGTATTCACCAGGTACGCCCTGGCGCCCGACTCACGCATGCGCTTGACCAGCACTTCCGAGTACTGGGTGGGATGCAACGACAGGAAGGCCTTGCCGAAGCAGGACGAAAAGGTTGGGGTCGGCTTGGTGATGCCGCGCTCGGTGCCGGCCAGTTTGGCGGTGAATCCGGATAGGAAATGATATTCGGCCTGGTCATCGGTCAGCCTTGAGACCGGCGGAAAGACGCCGAAGGCATCCGCGGTCAGGAAGATGACCTTCGATGCATGACCACCCTTGGATACCGGCTTGACGATATTGTCGATGTGGTAAATCGGGTAGGAGACACGGGTGTTCTCGGTACATGACCGGTCGGAGAAATCGATTTTGCCGTTTTCATCGTGGGTCACGTTTTCCAACAGCGCATCGCGACGGATGGCATTGAAGATATCCGGCTCCTGCTCAGGATCGAGATCGATGACCTTGGCGTAACAGCCCCCCTCGAAATTGAACACACCATCATCGTCCCAGCCGTGTTCGTCATCACCGATGAGGCGGCGCTTGGGATCGGCGGACAGCGTGGTCTTGCCAGTGCCCGACAGGCCAAAGAAGACTGCCACATCACCCTGCNCNCCCATGTTGGCCGAACAGTGCATCGATGCGATACCGCGCAACGGCAACAGGTAGTTCATCATCGAGAACATACCTTTCTTCATCTCGCCGCCGTACCAGGTTCCGCCAATGAGCTGCATCTTTTCGGTCAGGTTGAAGGCAATGAAGGTTTCCGAGTTTTTGCCGTGACGCTGCCACTCCTTGTTGGTGGTCTTGGACGCGTTGATGACCACGAAATCCGGTTCGAAATCCGTCAGTTCTTCCTCGCTCGGACGGATAAACATGTTCTTGACGAAATGCGCCTGCCAGGCCACCTCCATGACAAAACGCACTTTCAGGCGGGTGTTTTCATTGGCTCCGCAAAAACCGTCGACCACGAACAGGCGGCGGTTCGACAGATGGTCGGTAACCACCTCCTTGAGATCATTCCATACATCCTGCGAGATCGGCTTGTTATCGTTCTTGTGGTTATCGCCAGCCCACCACAGGGAATCACGGGTGGTATCGTCCTTTACGATATACTTGTCTTTCGGCGAGCGCCCGGTATAGATGCCGGTATACACGTTGACAGCCCCTGTTTCGGTGACAAAGCCGCGTTCATAACCATCCAGATCATCGCTTGTTTCTTCAACGAACAGCTGCTCGTACGACGGGTTGTAGACAACCTCGGAAGGGCTGACGATTCCAATGGACGCCAGGTAATCGACAATTTTTGACTCGCTCATGGTGCTCTCTTTATTTAGTTATGGAGAATGCGCATCGCTTGCGCAGAATAACAAGTGACCATATCGATACAGCCAAAGCGTGAAAAATATCTTTTTGCAATATGCGTAAAACCGCTGCGTGTTATGTGCTTAAAACAAATTGATATATTCGAAAAAAAACAGCCCGGCAAGCCGGGCTGTTTCAGCATCACGTGATTGGGAAACGCGCTATTGGCGAATGCCTTCCACCGAAATCCAGATTTCCACATCCTTGACGCCCAGCATGGCGCTTTCCTTCATATTGTAATCAGGCAGATTGAGCGTGGTCGTCGCTTCAAAACCACGACGGAAACCGCCCCAGGGATCCTTGCCACCCGCGATATGCGTGACATCCAGCTCAACGTCTTTGGTCACCCCGCGCAAGGTAAAGCGACCTGTCATCCTGGCCTTGTCGTTACCCAGATCGGTCCAGCCGGTACTGACGAATTTAGCCCTGGGGAATTTGTCGGTATCGAAAAAGCGGGGGTCTTTCAGGTGTTTATCGCGCTCGGCGTGGTTGCTGTCGAGGCTGGACACATCGATATCGACATTCACCTTGTTGTTCGACGGGTTATTCGCGTCATACTCGAAATCACCGGAAAAATTATTGAATCGCCCCTGCAACCAGCTGTAACCCAGGTGTTTGACGCGGAAGGTGATAAAGGCGTGCATGCCCTTGGTATCGATTACGTATTTTTCAGCGGCCTGTGCGTTAAAGCCCACGAAGGCGGACAAAAAAGCCATTGCCAGTAACAGTTTCTTGGTCATGTCGACAATCTCCTATTGATTGAGTGTGTTGTGGTTAAAATTTTCCTGCCACAGCGCAGTGGGAAAATAATTTTGTAGCGTCATTTTTTGCTGGCCAGTCCCAACATGCGCCGTAGCGTTGCATCGCGGTCGATAAAATGGTGCTTGAGCGCCGCCAGCGTGTGCAGCACGACCAGACCGATTAACCCGTACGCCAGGTACTCGTGAAACTTGCCCGCAATATCCTCCTGGTTGGCATAGCCGTGCAGGGTGGCGGGTACCTCGAACCAGTCAAACACGGCGACCTCCCGGCCATCGGCCGTGCTGATCAGGTAGCCGCTCAGCACCACCGCGAACATCAGCAGATAGAAAATGCGATGCACCCCGCGCGCAACAACCTGTTCCCAGGGTTTGCCCTCGATCAGCGGATGGGTATTGGCCAAACGCCACATCCAGCGCAGCATCAGGACCAGCGCAACCAGGATACCGACACTGCGATGGATATTCGGCGCGGTCTGATACCAGGGGTCGTAGTAACCCAGATCCATCATGTAAATGCCCAGGCCGAACAATCCGATGATAGCGACCGCCATGACCCAGTGCAGGAGCATCGAAAGCCAGCCGAAGCGGTGGGTGCTGTTGGTCAGTCTCATAACGGGTAAGTCAGTTCAATTCATAAATTTGAATCACCTAGACCATGTTATTTCTTATTTTTTATGATAGAAAGTGAAATATATAGACAAATTCATTCAAATTTTTCGAATATGAAAACCAGCCTCAATCTGGACGCCCTGCTCGTACTCGACGCCATCGCCCGCAAGCAGAGTTTTGCCGCCGCCGCCGATGACCTGCACCGGGTGCCGTCATCGGTCACCTACGTGGTACAAAAGCTGGAGAACAGTCTGCAGGTCAGGCTGTTCGATCGCAGTGGGCACCGCGCACAACTGACCGCCGCTGGTCAAACGCTGCTGGAAGAAGGCCGCCACCTGATGGATATGGCCGACGCCATCACGCGCCGGGTGCGGCGCATCGACACCGGCTGGGAGAGCGAGTTTCGCATCGCTTACAGCGAGCTGCTACCGCGCTCGCGGCTGCTTGATCTATGCGAGGAATTCTATGCCATCGCACCGGACACCCGACTCAGCCTAAGCAGCGAGGTGCTGGCCGGCGCCTGGGATGCCCTGCTGTCGGGGCGCGCTGATTTCGTCATCGGCGCCGACGGCGAGGGCCCGGCCAGTGGCGGCTTTACCTCGCGTGCGCTGGGCGAGGTGGAATTCGTGTTCGCCCTGTCCCCGGGGCATCCTCTGGCAAACCTGCCAGAGCCCTTGCGCAACGTGGATATACGCACGCATCGCGCCATCGCCGTGGCCGACAGCAGCCGCTCCCTGCCATCGCGCTCCTACGGCATACTGCCCGGACAACAGGTGCTCACCGTGCCCAGTCTCGAACTCAAACGCCAGGCGCACATCAGGGGGCTGGGCATAGGTTACCTGCCGCGCCACCTGATCAGCGACGACCTGGTGCACGGCCGACTCAAGGTCATGACCACCGAGGACAGCCACATCAAACGCCTGACCCTGCATTACGCCTGGCGCGGTCAACATCAGGGCAAGGTGCTGGGCTGGTTACGCCAACGCCTGCTCAACGCGGACGAGGCCTTTGACTGGTTTGGTGAGATCACCCCTCAACGCTCGATGGTATAGATCAGGTCGGCGCCGTGAGCCTCGCCGCTCTCGGCCTTGAGCTGCCATTTGTCCGAGATGTCGTAACGCACCACCAGCGTGTTGAAGGCCTCGACCAGCCCGATGCCATAGCTGACATACAGCCTCGGTGACAGGTATCGACCGATCACCAGCGAGGCCTGATCACCACTGTCGTTGCTTTCGACGCGCATTTCATCGAGGCCGAAACGATCGCGCAGGTTGCGCGCCAGGCGGTCGCCGCCGGTCAGGCCCAGTGCAATCGCCGCCTGCGCCATCATCGCGCCGTCCGATTCCGATGCCTTGTCGATCGGACGGCCGAGCAGCAGGTAGGACAGGATCTCGGTCTGACCCATGGCCGGTGTCGAAAACAGCTCGATGACCGGCTGCTGAATCTGACCACGCGCACGCACGCCGGCCGTGACCGCGCCGACCTTGCGCAGCCGCGCGGGCATCGACACCCGGGCTGACCACCGGCCCACCGGTAAACAGCAGACTGCCCTGTTCGATCAGCAGGCGTTGACCATAGGCGCGATAGCGCCCCTCGACGATACTGATCTCGCCGCTGGCGCGGGTCGGCAGACCCGGCGATTCCTCGATCAACACCTGGCCATTGAGTCGGCCTTCAAGACCGAAACCGTTGAAATGCACGCGCTCACCCATCACCACCTGCAAGCGCGAGTGAATCTGCCAGGGCTGCTCGCGCGGCTGTTCTTCGCCGACGATCACCACATCCCTCGACACACGGGCGGTACTGGTGAAGTCGCGCGGTTCGATGTGGGCATAGGGAATCTCGATGCGTCCATCCAGGTCGATGCGGTACGGCCGTATCATCACCGCGATCGACGGTGAAGCAAGGATCTGCGCCTCGGGAATATGCGATACCTCGACATCCTTGCCATCGATATTCAACTGCGTCGACCAGCGGCCTTCGGCATCGCTTTGCGCCTGGCCGCTGACCTCGAGCCGACCCTCTCCGGACATGCCCTGCAATCGATACTGGATACGATCCGTATCATTCGCGCTGGCCTGCAAGCTGATATCCGACACCGTCAGGCCCAGACGCGGGATCTCCAGGCGGCCACCAGTCACGTCGAGCTGACCGGCGATCTTTGGCTGCCTGACCACCCCCGACAGGCGGACCTCGGCACTCAGCCGACCGGTCAGGCGCTGCACCTCGGGAATCAGCTCGCCGAGCAGCGTCAGGCGTTCGACACTGGCCTTGATTTCACCACTCAGCCTTTGCCGCGATGCATCGAAGGCCAGCACATTCGCGCCCGGCATTTGCAGGTTCGCCGTGACCCGGTCGTTTTCATCCAGCACCAGGTGGGCGGTAGCGCGGATGCCGTCATCGTCCAGGACCAACGCTAACTCGCCGCCCTCATGCTGCAGGCTGTCCGCTTCCTCGCCTTCGACTGGATAGGCGATGCGCCCCGGCGACAGCTGCAACAGGGCGGAACCGCTAACCCGCTCGCCGGCATAGTCAAGATCCGCCTCAGCCGCCGCCGTCCCATCGATGATCAGACCCGCAGGCAACCAGTGCTGCAGCCGCTGCATGGCCAAACCGCTCAACTCCAGCCGCGCCTGCAAGCCTGCGGCGACCGGATGCAGGCGGGCGCACAGTCGGCTGTCTTCGCTGCGCCAGCAGGCCTGATCGAGCCCAGGCCGCCAGTCGCTGCTGACCCTTAATGCGCTCGCGGCCTCCAGCGTCCAGTTGCCGAACTTGTCGCTGCCCAGCCCGGCCCGGCGCAGCTGCCCGCGCCATTGTCCATCCTGCAACCGACCGGCCACGGCCACATCCAGTTTCGCATCGTCCATCTCGGCGCGCAGACTGACCTGCGAGCTGTCACCCTGCACCTGCAGCCTGGTCAGGTGCTGACCCAAAAAATCCACACCAGTTGCGCTTAGATTGCCCTGCACAGCGGCCAGATCCTGCAGCGCCAGCGTGATCTCAGCGTCGAGGCTTTGCGCGCTGTATTCGGTATAAACAAGATCACCCGCTTTAACGCTGGCCTGCACGCGCGGATTGTCGAGACTGCCCGACACACGCCCGCTGGCCTTGGCACGGCCGCGCAGTTGTGGGTACAGCTCACCCAGACGCGGCGAATCGATGCGCCAGTTCAGGTCCATCTGTTCATTGACCGTGCCCGATACCTGAACGCGCGAGTCAGCGGAATGAAACACGGCATCGTTAATATGCACCGTACCATCCTTCCACGCCGCATCGCCGCTCAACGATACCGCATAACCACGCAGCTCACCGGCCGCGCGTTCGATATGCGCTCGAACCTGCAATGCGCCGTCGATCAACTCACCTTCATGATCGGCACGCAGCGATAACCTGCCCGGCCACTCCGCCAGCAACAGCGCCGGATCGATGTCGCTGGCCTCGCTCGAGGCGCGCCAACTCAGGTGCTGCTTCCAGTCAACGCGCCCGGTACTGGTGATCCGGGCTCCGTCAGCGGTGATCTCCAGCAGATCGAACTCCAGGCCGTCGAGATTGCCCTGCCCCTGCGCACGCAGACGCGCCTGCGGCAGCTCGGTCAACGGGCTGGCGCTGTCGATGTCAAAGCGATAGGCGCCCGGACGACCGCGCAGATGGCCTGCGCCAGAAGGGCTCCATACCGGTTGCTGAGCATCAAGCGGCCAGCGCAATGCCTGCCAGCCCAGCTTGACGTCCAGCTCGCCGCCGTCGCTGGCCGGCCGCCACCAGCCCTGTGCCGTGGCCTCGCTGTCGGATTGTGCCGACTGCAATTTCAGTGCATGGATCTCCAGCCGCTGCGCAGGTCCCCAGCCCAGATTGAACTCGGACCTGATTGGCCCGCTTGCAGGATGTTCGCCAGCCAGCGTCCCGCGTGCGTTGACGCTTTGCATATCGCCCTCGGCGTCAAAGCTTGAGCTGAAGCTGAACGCGGGACCCTGAATGCGCCATTGTCGCGACATGAAATCCCTGACCTGCACCCGCGCCTGCCAGCGCAGGTCGGTCAGCGGGGAATCGATATCGGCGGTAAGCACCAGCGGCGTCGGCGCGATAAGGGTCTGCTCCAGACGCCACCGGTCAAGGTCGCCATGCACGCGGCCCGACCCGCTCATGGTCGGCAGTTCGGGCGGCGTCACCTGCCACTCGGCCTGCACATCGAACGGCAGACCGGCCAACAGCGCCGCCTGACCGTGCGCACTCAGCTTCAATTCGGCTGTCGATAACGTCAGTTGTGTGAGGTTGAGTTGCTCGCGATCGATATCGAAGCGGCTTTCGAGCTGAATCAGCGTCTGGCGCGTGTCCTCGTACACGATATCGATCGCCGATAGCTGCAAGCGTTCGACCGCAATGCGGCGCAAAGGAATATCGATACGCAGATTGTCCGGCTGCAGCGGATCACCACCCTCGGCCGCAGCCAGTTCGAGTTCACCGCGCGCCAGCACCAGGCGACGTACCTCCAACTCACCCAGCAACAACGGCATCAGGCCGAATTCCAGCTCGGCAGTTTCCAGCTCAAGCGCGACGGCATCATTGACAAACACCAGGCCGGACAGCTGGATCGAGCTCGCGAAACTGCCGTCAAGCCGTTCGATATCGAGGCGAAACGACGGCTGATCGCGCAGTTGCAGGTAAACCCAGTTCAGTCCGCCCGGGGTCAGCAACAGCCAGGCCATAGCCACCACCGACACGCTCAGGGGCAGCGCAAACAAGGCAAACCACAGGCCCTTCACAGGTCGGGCCCGATGTTGATATGCAGGCGCCAGCCGCCACGGTCACTCGACAAGGCGTTGGCCAGATCGACGCGTACCGGGCCAACCGGCGATTTCCAGCGCAGGCCAAAACCGGCGCCGTGTTCCAGCGCGTCGTCGACCTCGTTGATGGCATTCCCGGCATCGTAGAACAGGGCCACACCCCAGTGACCGCCGAGGCTGCGTTCGAGTTCGATACTGCCGACCCACAGATGGCGGCCACCCTCGACCTCACCCGCCGCATTTTGCGGGCCGAGCGACTCGTAGGCATACCCCCGCACACTCTGCGAGCCACCGGCAAAGAAGCGCACAGACGACGGCAGCTGGTCGAAATCATCGGTAGCGGTGGCGCCCAGGCGGGCGCGCGTCAGCAAGCGGTAGTCCTCCCCCAGCGACTGAATGAACTTGAAGCCCAGCTGCAGCTGCACGAAATCGGAATCAGACAGCAACCTGCTGCTGGCGCCCTGCACGCCGAGATCCAGTCGCACGCCATCGAATACCAGCACCCGCTTGTGCCCCCAGTTGCGCGTCCAGCTCGCGCCCGGTATCACCAGTCTACTGGTATCACGCACATCAGCGACGCTGAATGTTTCCTGCTGGTATTGCACCGACAACGACTCGCGCCACGCCCCACGGCCCTGATTCAGCGACAGCCCAAGGGTCTCGACCCGGCTGCGATTGGAGTCGGTATTTTCCTCGCTGATACCCGCGCTGTAGACCAGGCGATCGGTGCGCGGGTTGAGCACAGGCAGGCTGTAATTGGCCGCCAGGCTGTTACCGATTTCACTCAGCTTCAACTCGCTGCCAAAACGGTGGCCACGCGAATTGATCAGGGGTTTTTCCCAGCCCAGTCCCAGCCTGGCCCCGGTGTCGGTTCCATAACCCAGACCCAGGGAATAACGGTTGGGCAGACGCGGCTTGAGCACGATATTGACCGGCACCGTCTGGGTGTCGGCCTGCGCTTGGCCAGGCGATACCTCGACCGACTGGAAGTAGTCGCTGTCACCCAGCGCCTGGCGGGTGACCACCAGTTCATCGACCCGATAGGGCGTGCCGACGACCAGGCTGACATAACCGCCAATCAGGTCGTCATCCAGCACGCCCCGGGTGATATGGATATCGCCGTAACGGTACCGTGGACCGGCGTTGAACGTCAGGTAAACACGCGCCTGATAATCCTCGAGATCGATCTCGACCTTGTTACGCTCGAAGCGGGCCTCGAAATATCCGCGCTCTGCAGCCAGGCTTAGCAGCGATGACTTGATCGCCTCGTAACGGTCATGCACCAGTACATCGCCTGCTTTCAGCGGCAGATTTTGCAGCCGGGTAGTGAACGCCTCGTCCTGTTCGACGGAGGATGACACCTCCAGCTCAAACAGCTCGACGCGAATCGCCGGTCCCGGATCGACACGGTAGCGCGCCACCCATTCATTCGCATCGTCTTTAACCAGCGAGGCTTCGATCTTTGTCCGGTAAAACCCAAACGGTTGCAAGGCCAGGGCAATCTCCGAACTGGCCTTGTGATGCAGGCGGCGCAACCTGCCCTCGGTCATCAACTCATGATCTTTCTGGCGATCGATCGACAATAGCTGACGAATGTTTTGCTCCATTTCGGCACTGCCTTTTTCGAGCAGGATGTCAACCCGGGTTTGCGCCTGCACGCCCGTGCTCGCCAGCAGCACCAGGCTGATCACCAATGGAAAAAAGCATTTCAAAACCGGCTGTCACCTACTGTGCTGATAAACGGGAAAACCTGATGCGCTTGCGGGATTGGCGCATGCCATTGCCGAAGTCGAGACATTATCAGTTAATCATTGCATCAGAACCACTAATGCAGTTGAAAATACACCAACGCTAGGTCATATTGCCGCCTTTACTTCAGGGTCTTCGATGGACTTCATCACCGCCTCCTCTCTCGACTGGCTGAGCCAGTACCGTTGGAACTTAATCCTCAGCGCCTCCGTCGTTGCGTTGTATTTTATTCTGCATGGCAAGGTCATTCCAAAGCTGGAGGTGTATGTCGAAAAAGGCGCGCTGAAGAACCAGGCCTTGAAGAAAGCCGCCAATCTGTTCCGCATGCTGTACGGCATCGTGTCACTGGCGCTGGTGCTGTTCATCTGGGGTTTTGACTTCAACTGGTTGATCGGGCTGTCTTCGGGCATCATCGCCCTGACCGGCGTTGCGCTGTTTGCCAGCTGGTCATTCCTCAGCAATATCACCGCGTTTTTCATTCTGCTGATCCACGATTCGTTCAAACGCGGCAATTTCATTCGCATCATCGAGGCCGACAACTACGTTGAAGGCTTCATCTCCGAGATCAACGTTTTCAACACGCGCCTGATCACCGAGAATCGCGAATACGTGATCTATCCCAACAACCTGCTGATCACCCGACCCATCGTCATCAACCCGAAAACCCGTTATTCGAGCATCGGCAAGATCCAGGAATTCAGCGGTATCGAGCGCGCGCCCAACAAAACGCCCACACCCGGCGCCTGATCCCGGGCCTGCCAACACTTAGAAAACATGCATCTAGACCCCCTGTTACCACCCCTGGTGGGCGTCATTCTCGCCGTCCTGCTGATCGGCCTGGCCTTTCAGTTGTTCCGCCAGCCACAACTGGTTGCCTACATCATCGCCGGCGTGGTCATAGGCCCGGCCGGGCTGGGAATCGTGCATGACCTGGCGATTATCGAACATCTGGGCGCACTGGGCGTGACGCTGCTGCTGTTCTTCATCGGCATGGAGATTTCACCGCACCAGCTCGCCCGGGGCTGGCGCATCGCCATATTCGGCACGCTGGCGCAGATTCTGATCAGCGTGGCCACGACCTGGTCGATTGGCACGCTACTCGACTGGAGCATGTCGCGTATCGTATTGCTGGGTTTCGTCATCAGCCTGTCGAGTACGGCCGTGGTGCTCAAGCTGCTCAAGGATCGCAACGAACTGGACAGCCCCGCCGGACAGAATGTCATGTTGATCCTGCTGGCGCAGGATCTGGCCGTGGTGCCAATGCTGATCGCGGTATCCATGATGTCGGGGCAAGCGCCGGACAAGGCGCTGATTGCCAAACAGGTCATTGGCGGCATCGCCATCACCGCGTTTGCGGTGTGGGCGGTATCGCGCAAGGATTTCCGCCTGCCGTTCTCAAGACTGGTCAAGCGCGACCACGAGATCCAGCTGTTCGCTGCGCTGCTGGCCTGTTTCGGCATGGCCTTCATCAGCAGCATGCTGGGGCTGTCGGCGGCGCTCGGCGCCTTTGTCGGGGGGCTGCTGGTGTCGGCGGCGCGTGAAACCCACTGGGTCCAGCGCGCGCTGGACCCACTCAAGGTGGTTTTCGTCGCCCTGCTGTTCGTGTCCATGGGCATGTTGATGGACCTGCAGTTCATTCAACAGAATATCTGGCTGCTGCTGGCCCTGCTGCTCGGCGTTTTGCTCACCAACACATTCATCAATGCGGTCATCCTGCGCCTGTTCGGCAACAGCTGGCCGGTCAGCCTGTACTCGGGCGCGCTGTTATCGCAGATCGGGGAATTCAGTTTCGTACTGGCCACGGTGGGCCTGCAGGCGGGCGTCATCACCCGGTTCGGCTATCAGGCCACCATCGCCCTGATCGCACTGACATTACTGGCCAGCCCAGTGTGGATACAGCTGTCCAAACACGCCATCATGCGCACATTCAAAACCCCGGTTTAAGCCGCCATCGTCAGTACCAGCGCTTGCGCCTGAACCACCACAACAGCGCCAATACCAGCGCCAGCATCAGGCCAATGACGATGGCCGCGCCAAAGGGCTCACTGAGCAGCGGAATGTAATCGAAGTTCATGCCAAAGAACCCGGCGATAAGATTCAACGGCAGAAAGATCGCCGAGATCACCGCCAGTATCTGCACGTTGGTGTTGGTGCGTTGCCCGGTCGAGGCAAAGTAGATCTGGGTCAGTGATTCGAGGTCGGCGCGTATGCCCTGCAGCAGGCGTTCCATGCGTCCGATATGTTCGCGTAAATCGTTGAACTTGACCTGCTGGCGCGCGTTCAGCTCGAAACGCGTGTTCTCGCGCCAGCCGTCGAGGGCCTCCTGTTGCAATTCCAGGTTGGCGTTAAGACGGCGCAGGCCCGAACGCGCCAGCATGATGATCTGCCAGTCGTTGAACGGATCATCGGGATCGAGCAAGCGGCGTTGCCATTCACTGACGCGTTCATCCAGCGGGTCGCGCAGGTCGAGCAGGCGATTGACGATCTCGTCCAGCAGCGAATGCACAAGGCTGGCGACATCGGATGGAAACTTGCGCTCGCGACTCGACCAGCGCCCGAAGATCTCGTCCAGCGCCAGGTCATTGCTCTCGCGAAAGCTGTACACGCTGGCGCCGTAAATCACGAAGGCCAGGGTGTGCAAACGCGGCTCGAAACACTCGTAACGTTCATCCAGACTGGCAAAAATCAGCAGCTCGTAGTCATCGGTGTTCTCGAAATACGGCGCATGCGAGGCATTCAGCAGGTCGCGCCGATGACGCGGATGCAACACCCTTTCCAGGGCGGGCGGAAAGCTGTCCTCGCCGCGCACACAATCGACCCAGCGCATGGCCGTTGAATCGTCGATGCCCGATGCATCCTGATCGCGCCTGCTGACCGCTTTACCCGCGGACGAAAAATCGATGGATCTCATGCCGTAAGCTGTTGCCGAAGTGAAACCAGTTGAAAAGCCAGTGTAAGTCAATTGATTCAACTGCTCCAGTGGCGCTATGGCAGTATCCAACGCCGAAATTGGATACACTGGGCTGCATTCAAGCAACCCAACGACCCGTGGCATGCCCCCCGATTTCCATACCTATTTCGTTCTCGCCCTGATCGGGGTCGCGCTGCTGCTGTTCGCCAATGAACGCATTCCTATCGCCACCACCAGCCTGTTGATACTGGTCGTGCTGACCCTGGTATTCGAGTGGCTGCCCTATACCGAGGGCGGGGCGCAGGTTCACAGCTACGAATTTCTGACCGGTTTCGGTCACCGCGCGCTGATTGCCGTGTGCGCGCTGATGATTGCCGGCCAAGGCCTGATCAATACCGGCGCGCTGGAACCACTGGGGCGCATGCTGGCGCGCTACTGGGCCAGCAGCCCGGGCCTGCTGTTCCTCATCACCATGCTGGTAGCCGGCGGGCTCAGCGCCTTCGTCAACAACACGCCCATCGTCATCCTGCTGCTGCCCATCCTGATCAGTGTGTCGATCAAAACCGCGACACCCGCCTCGGGCCTGCTCATGCCCATCGGTTTCGCCACCCTGGTCGGCGGCATGTCAACCACCATCGGCACCTCGACCAACCTGCTGGTGGTGTCGTTCGCCGAGGAGCTGGGCGTGCGCGCCATCGGCATGTTCGATTTCCTCGTGCCCGCGCTGATGGCCGGCAGTATCGGCATCCTGTACCTGTGGCTGATCGCGCCGCGCATCGTGCCGATGCGTGAGCCCCTGCTGCCCGGCACCTCGCCGCGCGTGTTCGACGCCCAGCTGCGCATAACCAGCGAGGGCTTCGCCGACGGCAAGACACTGGCCGAGGCGCTGACACGCACCGAAGGGCGTCTCGAAATCAAGGCCGTGGTGCGCGGCGAGGAAGGCGCCCGCCTGGCGCCGCTGCCCGATGTTCGGCTGCGCCCCGATGACCGGCTGATCGTGCGCGACACGCCGGACCACCTGATCGAGTTCGAACAATTACTGGATGCGCGCCTGTACAGCCACGATCAACTGGTCG
>JGI11705J14877_10000496_pt1 | contig 24618 bp, 20 predicted proteins | sample Etolaghawater15m_FD_14877 | JGI IMG/M metagenome (IMG submission 14877)
GCCAAGGCCGCTATGTTGACCGGTGATGCTCGCAGAGTGGTGCGAGGCAAGGCCGACATCCTTTTCGGAGAGTGCTTGGAGTCGCTTGATGTGCCGACATGGAAGCAGAAAAGGATGGTCAAAGCAGTGCAACGACACGCCAGGGCTGTTCAGAATAAGCCGGCTTCACACTGGAAGCGCAATTTTGTGTCGGAAGCGGCCTCTCATTTAGGGGCAGATAATCCGTGGAAGGTTTCTTATGGGTAAGGTGTACGATGGATCTCAGAGTTTCCTGGGGGGGATGAACCAGAGCCTTGATGAGGCCCTGCTTCAGAGCCACCAGTATGCCCTAGGAGTCAATATCTCCTCCAGGAAGGGGTTGGTACACACCCGGCCGGCATGGTCCATCCTTGACGTAAATTTCGATGTTGGTAGTTTCCAGGGCGCAGCGGCATACCAGCTCAACTCCGTCGACCGGATTGCTCTTGGGGTTGCTGGCCGCGTCTATCTTCTTGACCTGTCTACACTCACGCTTTCATCAGCCTTGGGAGATAGCCTCTCTTCGAGTGTGGACAGGTTTTCTTTTTGCCAGGCCGATAGGTACATGGTCGTACAGGATGGGGATCCGTCTACGTCCTGGGCAGATGCAAATTGGCCAGTAATCCTGAATGGTGAGACTGTCATTGATCAGAGTGCAGAGTCAGACAATGAGAGACTTCCAAAGGGTGGGGCAATGGCTTATGGACATGGCCGGCTTTTTGTCTCTACTGATTATGTGTGGACTGGATCCGCGTGGACCAATGATCTTGGCCGGGTTGGATTCGTTGCCGGCGACGTTATCAAATCCTATGCCCCCGAAGATCTCCTGAAGTTCACCGAGACTACCTACCTCAATGGTGGTGGCCGATTCCAGCTTCCGGAAGAGATGGGATTCATCAAAGCTATGGCTTTCCAGAAGAACGTGGCTTCCGGTACCGGGCTTGGTCCGTTGATCGTTGGGGCTGAGTCTGGTCTTGCTGCCTACCTGGTCAACGCTCCTCGATCCGAATGGCAGGATATCGATATTGGTACGGTTCTGTACTCGGGGCCCGGGGTTGGTGCTACCAGTGAGTATGCCTTTGTTCCTCATTCGGCCGATATCTACTACCGTTCTGAGGATGGGATCCGGACATTGAGGGATACCTACTCGAGGAAGGAAAGCTCGTTTGCGAACGATCCTATTTCCGGACAGGTGGAAGACTTGATGGCTCTGGACTCCTCAGCCACGCGAGGAATAGCCTCAATAGCCGCAGGAGGCCGTAGAATCCTTTGTACGACATCACCTATGGGTTCGATCTTCCAAGGCCTTGTAAGCCTTGATTTGGCTCCTTACAGCGAAATGAGCGGAGATAGGGCGCCAGTCTACGATGGTCTCTGGACTGGATTGAATATCCTTCAGGTTCTTTCAGTCAGAGATGATGTCTATGCTTTCTGCCAGGATGCCTCAGGAAACCTGAAGCTGGCCAAGCTTGATGAGTCGGCCACGGCCGGTACCGAGAACAGTCAGTCAACGCTTTGCCGGGTCTACACCGGCTATAAGTTCTTCGAGAGCCCGTATAATCTGAAGCAGCTTGAGAACATCGAGCTCTTTGTCAGTGGGATCGAAGGCGATGTAGATGTCAAAGCCTACTATCGGAGTGATAAGTACCCGCTCTGGTCTGCCATGAATTCAGGAACGATCAAAGGTGGATCCGGATTGGGGCAACGCCGGCGCCGTATGAGATTTGTTCCTCTGAACACTCCCGGAACGGATCCAGTGAAGCAGGATCAACTTAACCGCGGTTTTGCTTTTCAGTTCTGTGTTCAGTGGGAAGGCAAAATGCAGATCGATAGGATTCTGATGACAGGAGTGAACGAGACTTCTTCTTTTCAGAAGCTTTCCGATGAAGCTGATACGGCCGTTGACCTGGCTGCGGGAGTAGACCAGGTAGAGTTGGATGACTATTCATATGAGGTTCTACCATGATCTTTTGTCTTTCCGATGCCAGAACCTATTGCCAAGACGTGATTCGTCAGGGTGTAGATCCAGATTCCAGTGAAGCTCTTGACGTGATCAATGAGGCTACGAACCTTCTTCTCCGTAAGGGACATTGGGCTCACTCCTTGAAGCGTATCTTCATCCGGACCTACAACAACGTTTTCCCCTGTCCCGCATCTATTGAGGCGATCAGGAAGGTGAACTTTTGCAACCGGCCGGGATTCGTCTTCAACCAGTGGTACGAGTTCATGGATTCGGGGCCCGGAACCATTTTCAACCATGAGTACAACACTGTTGGTCTCGATCTCATGGATCAAGGAATCTTCCCAACGTTCTTCCCGATCGGGACAACAGCTCTGAATATCATCGCTATGTCGACCGAAGCTGGTGACATCGATAAAGAGATCCGGATTCGAGGGTTCAACTCAAGCAGAGAGGAGATCAATCCGACGACTCCTGGGGAAGTCATCAAGATCAACCGTTGGGCTGGCGGTGTCGAAGGAACGATGGAGAACCCACTGAGCTACGACAGAACATCGAATGAGTTCCTAGAGATATCTTCGATCGTGAAGCCGACAACGGCCGGCTACGTGACGCTCTACGGTGTGAACTTCGATTCCGTACAGGCTACGCCGACGATTCACTTCCTTGGGAAGTATGGACCGAATGAGACACAGCCCGGATACCGGCGCTACAAGATCACGTCGACTACGGAGAGTGATGAGAACTGCATCCTGGCTCTGGCCAAGATCCGGTACGTGCCTCTGGTGCATGATTCGGATCCTTTGCTGATCCAGGATCTACCGTCATTGAAATTGATGTGCAAGGCCATCCATGAGATGAATCATGGAGAGATGGCTGACTATCGTGTTTTGAGAGATGAGGCTGTAGAGCTTCTGGATGAACAGCTCAAGGATGGGCAGGCTCCTCAGATCATGCTGGATATGGATGAGGAGATGAGCTTCGGTAGTTTGCCCGATGTAGGATAGGAGTCGTTATGAGTGAGATACTTGGTGGAGATGTAACAGGGAAGACTGTTGAATCAGCAATACCGATTCAGTCAGAGACAGACAATATGGATGTGTTGATTGATGTTGTTCGAGATCTGATCGCATCCGGAATCCAAGATCCAAAGACACTGACGGCTACACAGCAGGCTGGTATCGATATGCAGCGTGAAGCCTTGGCTTCATTGGGTGGCCAGAAGGCTGCAGATCGTAGGCTTGAATGGTTCAAGGCAATAGATACTTCTAGCGAAAAGCTCATCGACACTCCTGCTTCCCAACGTCTTCATGAAGCACAGATTCTCACTTCTCTTGGTCTTGGTGGTGATATCAGCATGGGGCCGGCTTCAACAGCCAAGTCTGATTATCAGGAGGCCATAGGCGAAACTTACCGTAATGTCATGGGTGGTGATAATCCATTGATGGATAGATCTCATGCTGTTAGTGATTCTGCTCTTACAGATGTTCGGGGTCGTCGTGCCAGCAAACTCAAGCATGAACAGGCTACCGAGTTGATGCAGATGCAGATCGATGCGCTTCAAGACAGTGTTTCTCCCGGTGGCGATCGTCGTGGTCATCGTATGATTGTGGATCCCTTCCGGTCCGTCTATGCATAGGAGGCAGGTCATGACTATTACACGTACAAGTTTTCTTCGTCCCGTTTCTCGTCCTCAGTCATCGTTATCGACGAATACCTCTGGCGGTATATCTGCCGGTATAGGCGGTGGTGGTCAGCGCAACACATTGCCTATGCCATGGGAGAATGGAACCAACTTCTCCGAAATAAGTGATGACATGATTGACGTGATTCCTCCTGATCTGGTTGACGTGGGCGACTCTGTTCTCGAAGCCGGTCGTGGGAGCATTGAATCGATGCTCCGCGGGGAGATCCCCGAAGACGTTCAAGCCGCACTCGAGCAGATCAGTGCCGAGCGTGGCATCCAGTCTGGTCTCGGACTTGGAGAGGCATCTCGGAATCTTACGGCCAGGGATCTTGGTCGGACCAGTCTCGATCTTATTTCTGAGGGGGCTCGCCTTGGTGGTCAGCTTTCAGCCGATGAGATGGCTCGGGCTCAGTACGAGAACAGTTTCAACCAATGGAGATCTACATTCGAACTCAATCAAGAACAGTGGCAAAAGCAATTCGAGTTTGGACTTGCCCAGGCTGATGAAGCTTCGCGCCGATGGGAGAGTGAATTCTCTCGTACTGGTGAGATGGATGCAGAGCGCCTCGCTCTTGCCGGCCAACAGATGATCATGCAAAACGAGCAGTTCGCTCAGAGCTTGGCTTCGAACCTTATCCAGGCCAACTCGCACAACCGGATTTCTGGTCTTCAGCAGATCCTTGATTCCATTCTTGGTCAGGGTGGAATTGATGGTTTCGGGTTTGATTTGAACGAAGCAATCAGGGACATCATTGAATCCTGAAAACCGAATCGAGGTACGACATGGCCGACGCATATGAAGCATTGATAGGACAGATGATGGCTACTGGCTCTCGCCTTCTTCAGGAAGGTGATACGAGTCAGGACACTGATAAGATTTCCAAGGCCCAACGACTCCTTGGTTTCACAGAGAAGCTGAAGCAGAAGCGTCGAGAAAACATCTCGAACGGTCTGATGATCACTGATCTGTCAGCTCGCAACTCTCGTGTTCTTCAGCACGCTCAGAATGGCCGACATGGATCTGCTCTGGTTGAGTTGGCAAATCTTCAGAGTTCGTACATGCCATCGAACGTCCGGGGATCCGGACATCTTAACCGGTTCTTCCAGGAGATGCCCCAGGCACGTCAGCTCATCAACACGGCCGAGCGGTACATCCAGGGGATGACCCCGTTTGAGACTGAGGATGGTACAGTGGTCACTGGCAACAACCTGATGGCCAAGGCAAGGGATGATTTCCGTATTGCTGAGAAGCTGATCAACAATCATACGGCCGATGATGAGAAGGCTGTATTGTCTAAGATGCTTGGCTATGAGTTTCAGAATGGGAAGCTTCTGAATCGTCGTCAGACCATGGTATTCCATGCCCAGGAAGAAGCATTTGCTGAAGCTATGGGTGCTATGGAAAGGAAGCGAGCCTACATCAATGAACGCTATAGCAACGAGCCTCCAGAGGTTCGTGACCGTATGACTATGGCTGCTTTTGAAGAAAATCTTGGTGACTTCCCTGAGATGTATCGCATTGGAGAGGAGTACACTGTTGATGGTGGCAAGGTTCCTACTCTGTCTCGTCGTCGTGAGATTGCTCGTATCGAGAGAATGACCAGGAAGGATTTGAATCCTGCAAAGGGTCTTGCTGCAGAATTGTATCGTGCTGCACTACTTGAAGATGCAGGCATTGATGAGTACAAGGGATCAAATCTTCGGCTTAGAGAAAAGGAAGTTGAGAACCAGATCGATCAAGCTGTTATGAGCGGTAAGGTTGGGCCATTTGATCTCTATATGATTCAGGAAACCAAGAGGTTCCAGAATCGTGAACGGCCGGCATTTACTCCTGAAGGACTCGAGAAGGAGTTCGCCAATACGCTTCCTCCTGAACAAAGAGAGAAGGCTCTAAAGGCCATAGCAACTCGTGAGCGGTTAAAGAAACTGGAGACAGATGTTCGCCTTGGAAACAGAGCTCCTGACTTGGAAGCCAAGCAAGTTGTTGAAGCTACGAGCATGGTTGCCAGTGGTGATCGTTTGGCGGTGATAGACTCTGGTACAAAATTAAGCCCGAAGGTTGCCAGATCTCGGGAAGCTGGCATGAAGTACTGGCTCGATAAGAAAGAGGCTGATGAGTACTACTCTGGGGCATTGGAGTCTCATGGTGGTCTACGGCCTTATGCTCGGTGGTTTGGAAGCATGGTGAATATGTTCCATCCTGATACACCCTCTCCTCGTAACATGACTGAAGCGATGCTTCTTACTGGTGGCAATCCACTTTCCTTCTTGGTTTCTGGATCAAGAGGAGCCGTCCATGAGCTGATGAACGAAGGTCGCAAGATTCATACTGATCCAGAATTCAAGAGAGGATATCAGTACCTTGAGTACAAGGATCTGATTTCTCGCGGAGAACTTGAAGGTGAAGCTTTGGACAAAGCTCGTGCTTTTGTCAATAGCTACAACTCCGAGATCAGTGGTATTCCAGGAGAGACAAATCTGGAAAAGGAATTGAAAGATACACAGATTGAGTATCAGGCCATGCAGCAAGAGATGGCTCCTGTCTTCGGCTCTTCCATGCGGGAGAAGACTCCAGGCGAAGAATTGTCGGAGCGTTATGGTTTCAGTTTTGCTGATGCTTCAGGCAGCAAGCTCAATGCTGCTGCTCGCTTTGAGGATCAGCGTCTTCGCAGTCAGGCTTCGAAGGTCGGTTTAGATGCAGAAACGGCAACCGCTCTTGGTCAAGGAATCAAAGCAGGGTCGATCAGTGAAGAACAATTCATGGCAACTGTAAGCCCCCAAATAGGGAATGAAGCGGCTGCGAATCTGTATCTTGAGTTGAGCGGCCAGTAGGAGGTAGCTCATGGTTCTCGACGTATCGGCTCTTCTTGATAAGAGCTCTACTCCATCCCTTGATGTGTCGGCACTTCTTCCGCAGAAAGAAGAGCAGATACTTCCTTCTCTCTATGCTCCTCTTGAGCGGAAGACTTGGACCGATGCCTTCTCCGAAGTAGTAGAGAAGCCCTACTCGTACCTTCCCTACGTCAACATGTTGGACCTTCGGGATTCCTTCCGTGTCTTCGGTGATGCGCGAGCGGTTGAACGTGGAGAGGCCACTCCCGAACAGAGATCAAGGCTCAATGAGTTCCTTGCCAATCAGCAGCGTGGATCCTCTTGGGGGTACAAGGTCTGGAACACTGCGCTTCGGATGCCGGCGTATGCTCTCGAGTTCCTCACCGCCGGTGGGATCGTTAAGGGTGGTGCCAAGGGTGTCTTGATGGCTGGTGGAAGCGTTGCCGCCAAGAAGAGCCTGAAGGAGGGCATCGAGGTAGCTGCTGCCAAGGCTACGAACAAGCTCGCTCTGAGGGTGGCTGGTAAGAGCATCAATCCGAATTCCGTGGGGATGAAGGTGGCTCAATACTTGGCGAAGGATTCGGCTGAAGAGTTTGCGAAAGTTGCTGCTCCGTGGATTGCTAATCGTCTTGCTACTCGTGGAGTTCAGGCTACAGCAAGCATGAAAGGCTTTGCTCCCCGTATCGCAGCTACCACTGCAGCGCAAGGGGTTGCTGCTCGGGGAGCTGCAGGGAAGTACCTTGGTCACATTGCGGCCGAAGCTGTACCCCGTACCTTCCTCCAGCCTCATCGTGTAGCGAATCAGATTGTTCAGAACATGACTCCTCAGTTCGCTCTGACCGGTGATGAACAGGGAGAGCTGCAACGGATCCTCGTTGATGAAGGCGATGACTTCCTCCCGGCACTGGCCAAGGGCTTCGGTGATGTCTACATCGAGAACCTCTCAGAACAGACGGCCGAGTACATGCTCATGCTGAAGGGTCTCTTTGGTCCCTCAGCCCAACAGTTCATGAAGGCTGGTATGCTCGCCGGCGCCGCTCGTCACATGAACGAGCTGACTGGTAAGCCACAAGCTCAGGCCGTGAAAGGCTTCCTGAAAGATCACTTCCTGGGGAGAGCTGGCAGAGGGTTCGTGGAAAGAGCTGGTTGGGGTGGTGTAATCGGGGAGCTCGGTGAAGAAGCTGTTGGAGGAGTACTTCGCCAGGCTACCGGGATTGAGCCTCCTCATCTTCCCTCGATCGGTGACGTGACGGCTATGGCTGTTGGGTTCGCTATCAATCCTCTGGCCATCGGTGGATGGGCCTATGAAACAGGCGTGAATGAGTACGTCCAGAAGACCGCTGATTTCCATACGGCCGTTGAGACGATTCGGAATCAGTACAAGGATAACCCGGTCGACTTCATCAAGGATCCGGAGCAGCTCGCTGGTCTCCGTGGCCATATCCAGGACTACATGCGTTACCACAAGGGTCGTGAAGGGGCGAACGTTCTCGAGAAGCTCATGCGTACCCTGGTCAGAGATCGTGTCCACAAACTGACCGGTGAGCAGCTCGTGAAGCAGATCGCTGGAGATCAGAAAGTCAGTGATGGTCAGATGATCTTCGATCGCTGGTTGCTCGACCAGGTTGCTGAGAAGGTCGACATCGACGACACAGAGGCTTTGGACGCCGTAGCCGAACAGCTCATGGGGATCCGGATCCTTGAGGAAAGTGAGGCCTTTGAAGCTCGTAGTCAGGTTGTAGACGAGATCCCCTTCCAGTTTGGGGAAGAGGGAGAGCTGACTGGTGAGCGTGGACCGGGCAAGTCTCTGGCTCCCATCCTCTACATCAAACGCAATGAGGCCGTTACCCAGGAAGAGTTCGATGGGTTGATGAAGCGGGTACCGTGGCTGGTCGACGTGGGCGACTATGATGCTGGTCGAGTTCGTCCTTTCGATGGCGGGGAAGTCTCTGCAGAGAACCTCCTCGAGGATGTGACAGAAGAGAATCTCCGTGTCATGGCCACGATGGTTGGCGTACAGCGTCTCGAGGCCGAGGGTCAGGGTCGTCGTACTGGTGGCCTTGTGATCAGGAATCAGGAGCAGTTCAGGACTGCTGTTCAAGCTCGTGTTGATCGAGTGAACGAGATAGCCAAGTCGTTGCCTGAAGGTTGGTCTGTAGGTCTCTCTCCCATGATTGCGTTCATGGATTCCCGAGACAGCTTCTCTGGACAGCCGATCGCTGATATCGCCAAGCCGGTGAACGAGGAGGATCCGGACACGATCATGCTGACCATGGGAGCCCACTGGAGGCATCAGGATAAGACCCTCTACTTCTCTGCCGGCCATCGTCATACGGACCAGGCCGAGGATGTTATCGAGATGATCACGGCTCCTGATGGACAGGTCGATGGGTTTGTTCAGGACGTAGCTGCTCAGATCCGCTCAGCTTTGCCGAATGCTCCGGAAGTCTCTGAGGCTTCTGACCGTGAGTTGTTCAGTAAGGTCGTGAAGGTTCTTCGATTCGGTCACAGTACGATCGACGAGAGAGACCTGGCTTACTTCGTCACCAAGTATGCGTTGAATCTCAACACCATCGATGAGGGTCTTGCCGATCGTATTGATGGATATCTCGAGTGGAAGGCGAATCAGCTCGGGATTGATCCGGCCATCTTCGATGCCATCAAGACCGAAGGCGGGATGTTCAAGCTTGGGAAGACGTATGAAGAGCCGGTCTTCTCTCCGGAAGAGGGATCCTATGATGAGGTATCTCAGTTCATTGACGAGAGTTCTGCTGAAGCGTCTGAGGAGTTGCCGGCAACCACTGTCTTTGAAGAGGGTGCCTTCTCGAATATCATCACTGACTACCAGGATAAGATTCATGGGGCGAAGTACCGGGATACGATTCGTCAGTATTTGATCAACGAGTTTGAGAACAGGGATCCGGCCATCACGAACAAGAAGTTCATCATGGGACAGCTTGATCTGCATGGTAAGAGGATGGCGCCGTACCTGAAGAAGTTCTTCTCTGAGCTGTACCCTATCCGTTTGGGTGGGGAAGGAACTATGATTCTCCGTGGGCGAAAGCCGGCCGAAGCGATTGAAACACCGCGGTCGGGAACCCGCAAGGCTGAAGCTGGCCAAGCCCAGGGAGATGAAGGTGTAACAAAACGTGACACCGAAGAAGAGGCAACACCCTCTAAGAAGGCCGTAGAAGCGCCTGAAGGGGAGACCCTACCACAAGTACCTGTTGAGGGAGAAAAGGGCTCTCAGACTGATACAGGGGCTCCTATCAGCCCCGTAGTGACCGGTGAGGGACAGAATGTGCTGGAGAATCTGTCCGATATCCCTGTTTCTGAGCTTTTGAGGGAAGAAGGTGAGGTCTTCGAGATTCCTGCAGATGCTCCGGAAGCCGCCCGGTACCGGATCAATGAGGCTATGGCTGATGGTCTTCGGAAGGATGCTGACAAGATTGGTCAGAAGGCTCGGGATAGAGTCGATCGATTCCTTGAGCGTCATCCCGGGTTTGGCCTCGAGGCCTACGATGATATCACCGGCCAGGAGCCGGCCTTCTCGATGGACGTGGTGAACAACCATGAAGCCTACGAGGAGAATCCCCTCTACTCGATGATGCAAGCTGATGCGGATATCGGTTTTGCCTCTGAGAATCATCTCGAGAACGCGATGCTTCAACAGGTTCGAGGGATCCGGACCATGCTTGATGAGTACTTCAGCCAGAAGGATATCGGGTACACGATTCTTTTCGATTGGGCCAACGACCGGAAACTATCTGCTGAAGAAGAGATGATCTTCGCTCGGATCATCAGTCAGACACCAATGGCTCACCGCATGTCTCTGAAGCATATGTATCAGAGCTTCGTCCCGTTCCACTCCTGGTACTTCTCGGTAAAGCCAGATGGTGAACGATATATGTTTGCCGAGAGTTTCCATGCCGCGCGTGAGAAGAGCAAGAACGAGCGGGTCTCTCAGTTCTACAACTACTCTGATGTCGAGGGAAGAAAGCGTCCCGGGATCCGCGGTCGTAGTCATATCATCAATACCCTCGAGGATCTCAAGCGTGAGTTCATCGTGATCGGTGGAGTGAAGCGTGAACCGTTCTCCAAATCAGGAAACAAGGCTGGCGGCAACATGAACGCCGATCTTCTCCAATGGGTTCAGGAGTATCTCTTCCGTCATCGTGGGGCTCCAGCAAAGAGCGGTCATTACTACCAGCTCCTCGGTAAACTCGGTGACAAGGATCAACAGCTTGCCATTGAGATGCCTCGTTACACGATCGCCCAGGCCAAGAGTAAGTACTCTGCCCTCTACAAGAAGGCGACTCCTGCAGAGAAGAAGTTCATGGCTGACCCCGCTTCTCTGAAAACAGAGTTGGAATGGAACGTCGCTCTCAACAAGCATCAGCTCAACATGGATTTGTTTGGAGACTACAAGGCTTTCACTGAGCATTACAAAGGGGGATCGAAGGATCAGGCTGACTTCGTTGCCCGTACTTCCAAGGCGCATACGCCCGGGATCCATTACAACGGTAAGATCAAGTTCTTCGTCTTCGAGGATAACGACGTACTGGACGGAGAAGGATTCTATCTTCCATCGTTTGGCCGGCAACATGCCAAGGATCTCGGGCCTCTCATCGTCAACCAGTCCCGCAACTATTTCATCAAGGCTTTCGGTGTCTACAAGAACGAAGGTGGCATGGTCCAATTCAAGCCGCTTCTTCAAGATGTCACGATGGCCGACCGTGGCAAGAAGGGTTCCTACTACACGGAGATACGTCGGTACCTGGAGAAGATCAATGAACAAGAGCGAGCTGCTGCTCGTAGTGAGAATCGTGATCCTGTTCCTGTTATCGCCATTCCTACTTCGAGCCTTAAAGCGGGATCGTCCGGAGCGACCGCAATCAAGATCACGAAGTTCCAGAAGGCTGAAGATGAAGGGTTGAGCTTTGACCAGGCTCTTGAGTTGGATCCGTCAGAGATCAATGAGATGGACGGTCGGGACTTCTACTGGACCAGTGACTTCAACTTCCAGACTCGAGGGAAGGAGTCTGCATCACTGAAACAGCTTCAGTCGATCGCCCTCCTCCATGACCAAGGGAGCGTAGATTTGGCTCAGAAATTCTACAATCGGGCCTTTGAAGGGATGATGCGTCAGCATCAGGAGACTCATGCTGATGAGGTTATGACCCACAAGGATCCGGATGATCCTCGTTTCGACATCACCGACATGCTTTCCTATGCAGCCGAAGCTGGTCTGTCTCTCGATGATCTTCTCTCCGGTCCCTACCAGAACCGGTTCCGTGCCTACTATTCAGCCTGGTTGTCCGACAAGATCAAGACCAAGGCACACCGTCATATCCTGAATGCTGTGCATCCTGGGGTTCCTCAGAGTGAACAGGTGTCTCTCGAGGTCGATGAGGATGGGAACATTCATCCTGCCAAGGTCGATGCCAACATGGATGACGGTCTCTTCCGTCACTACGTTGTGTGGGAGAATGAGAAGGCCCTCGATGAGTACCTGAAGACAGCTACGAATGTCGTCTATCTGAAGCGGGTATTCCCGACTCTGTTCGAGATGGATTCCAACGGCCGTGTTACGGACAAGCTTCGCCGTCATCTCCTCGAGACCGATGCCAAGGGTCGTCTGGTCACTCCCGGGGATCTTCATATCATGGCTCGAGTGCCGAGTTCCGGACTGGCCTTCATGATCCTGGCCAAGCTCGATCAGCGTCTACCGGCTGTGAGCGCCGCGGCTGCTGCACCTGATGTTCAGACCATGAAGGGTCAAGGCGGCGACTATGACGGTGACTTCATGTTCTTCGAGGGGCTCTTCCGGTATACGACCGGAGAGCGTGAAGGAGAAGTCATCCTCGACAACAAGTTCCGTGGTGGATACCTGGCCGACTACAACCGGGCACAGCTCTACATGATGCAGGCCCTCCTGAAGATGGATCAGGAGACCTATGAGTTCACCAAACGCGATATTGAGCATGACATCTTTGACGAGAAGATCATCGATGCGGCCAAGAAAGCCGATCCTCTCAAGCCAGTCAATTCTCTCGAGGGGATGAAGTACTACCACAACCTCAATAGTGGATCGAAGAAGGCTCTTGGTGTTGCGGCCGCTACAGCTCCGACCATGCGCTACATGGATCGTCTTCGTATCGGTGGGAAAGATGGATTCCGGATCAATGAGAAGCTTCGGTGGCGTCGATCTGATGTCGTTGTCTCGAGGTATTCGAAACGTGACCTGATGATGCGTGACTACATCTTCGGGAACATCTTCATCAACCTCTATGTCGATGATGCAAAGAACAACCGGATCTTCTTCCTCAACCACAATGAGTACACCGTGCCTTTGTTCTATGCTCTGGCTGTCGGGAATCCTCAGATCGTGGATGAAACTGATCTGCTTCAGTTTGTCAAGGATACCTCGGAGTGGTTCGCTTCTCCAATGATGAAGGACTTCGTGAAGGGTATGCAGGTTGCTGACGACCCTTCTCATCCCTTCCATCAGAAGGAAGCCTTCTACAATCAAGATCATGTGGTAGCCCGATTGGAAGAGAAGTACGGGGAAGATGCGGTTCATCCCCTGAAGGAGTTGTTGAAGGTCTCTGAGGATCTGTTGAACCTCCGTCGCTTTACGAACATGGCCTTCGAGTCTCCCGGGAACTACAAGGCTATGCGTTCCGCTATGAAGGCCCGGGATCTGATCAAGGCTGACGAGTTGAACTACCTCCACATGAGCAACTTCTATCCCCAGGGACAGGCTCATGCCATCGTTCACCGGATGGACCGGGCTGTTGATGAGTACTGGAACCGTATCTTCAAGAATGATCCGAAACTCTCATCGGTAGCTCTTGATCTACGAGAGCATTCAGAGCTTCCCCAGGAGCGACTGGATCAGGCCATCATGAATGCGGTGATGGTCAATGCTCTCGACCGTGGAAGAGGTCGTTCCTTTGCTGCGGTGCAGAGTGCTACGGTTGGGGCTATAGCCAGCAACGCTGACAATGACTTCGTGAAGCTGTTGGATCCGAAAACCGGTCTCCTGAAGACAGAGCATCAGTCTCAGTTCCTTCCGGATGAGGCTACGATTCGGCATCGTCGAGCTGCGTTCGATCTGTTGCCGGCCGAGGTGCAGGAAACTCTTCTCCTCAATCATGCTATGCAGATGATCTACAACAGGAAAGACCCGGCTTCAACGAGCCACTGGAACGGTGGGATCCTGCTGTACGTTGGGTATGAGGGACAGATCCTCATGCATCAGATGTTCAAGGAAGAGGCACAGAGATGGACTGATGGGACTGTTGATCAAGAACCAATCGTCAAGTACCTGAATGCCCTGCAGAAGACGAAGCTCAAGGCCAAGACCGGGCCGGTGTATGAAGCTCCAGTTCGTGAACCAACCCCGATTGAAGATGAGATGTTTTCTTTGATTCCTGCAGCTCGAGAATTCTTCGCAGAGCTACCCTCAGATGTTCAGGATAATTTACGTCGCAAATGGGAAAGACATACGGGGCCAGATCTTGAAGTCACCTATGATGCTTTGGATGATCTTCTCGCGCGTCTGGAAATAGCGATCGACAATGCAGATGATCTTGGTGATGAGGATGAACTCCAGAGACTTGAGGCTCTCGGAGGAAGAATAACTGAAGCACAGTCAGAAATTGATTTATCTTCAGTAAGAGATCAGGTGCAGGAAGTACTTGGCGAAGAAGCCTTCTCCCTCGATACAGCCGAAGCTCCTGAGATCCAGCGTATCGCTCAAGCTGAGAACCGTGAGGATGCTCTACGCCGGCGCCGTGCTACCGTGATACCTCCCGACATCCAGGACGCTCTTGATGCCGAGATCGATCGACTCTTCAGGGATCCCATTGAAGAGATTCAAGAGGAGATGCCCTTCTCTCTGGTACCGGTGAACGATATGTCGGCCGATATCCCGGCCTACTGGTCGACCGGCGCCCATGCTCTCCACGGTAACTGGATGAAGATCCGGATGAAGATGCGCTCTGAAATCATGAAAGGCAAGCTGATGGCTGATCAGATGCGTCGTCTTGCTGGTGGTATCAAGCAGATCGGGTACCACTATCGCCCCATGGCCAATGGGTATTGGGAGGTCGTTGACTTGGATAACCCGGTCGACGGTGGATGGCAACGGGTTCAGACATTCCAGACCGAAGACAAGGCTCGTGACTTCGCTTCCGAGTACAACAAGAGTCTACCCAAGCCTACGAAAGAACAGCGCGACCAGGCTGATAGAGTTCTTCGTGCGGTTACGGCTGCAATGGAAGGAACTGATGTTGTCCTGGGGATCCAGAAGAATCCGGATGGATCTCCGAAGAGGGTCAATGGTCAGAATGTTGTGATGACAGAGACCGTTGCCAACGTCATTGCCTCGACTCCAGGGATGGACCAGGCTAGGTTCAATCAGATTGTTGAACTGGCTGAACAAGCCATGGCTCATCGCCATCAGATCAATGCAGAGATGAGGTCTATCGCTGGTCCAGAGTGGCTACAGGATCTTGCTGAGCGTATTGATGTGCTTGCTCAGAAGTTTGGCCGGGCCCCGGGCTCTATCAAGTACATGCCTCACTACTACAGAAGTCAGGATGAAACGAAGAACGAGTATCATCCCAAGGAAGATACCAAACGTGGAGAGTCTCGTGAGTTACCAACATATCTTGATGCTGCTCTGTTCCGAGGTCTGTTGCCTGAGAATCTAAATGCAGCCTATCTGGTAGAGCGTTGGTTTGGTGATGTATGGGGAGCGGCCGTCAATCGCAGCATGATCACGATCGGTGCTACGTCCCGCGACATCGATGGCGCTCCCCTCTGGTTGCCGAAGTTCCGGACAGAAATGTTCCGTGAGGGATCCAAGGATGAGATCCAGCATTCCCGGAACGCTATGAGTGACGAACAGGTTCGGATTATGATCCAGAACCTTCGGGAATACCTGTCTGCTATGGCGCCCTCAGTGAACCGAGAATTCGTCGATGTGTCCGACAAGGGTAAAGACCCACACTTGGCCTCAAACGACCTCTTGAACGCAAATGAGGATCTTCTCAGGGCTCTTGGATATGTGACTCCCTTTGGCAAAGGAGCTCAGTTCCAAGCCAGTGTAGGAGACTGGTGGGTAAAATCTGATATGGTTGACGGGAAAGCTCGGACAGCACACCATCCGAATATCAACCTGCTGAAAATGCTTGAGAGAGATTACCTTGAGTTTAAGCCACTTGGTCACCGTAACTGGCTTGCCGGCGTTGAGCGATTCAACAACTGGTCAAAGAATATCGGTCTCGGTCTATCTCTGTTTCATCCTGTCTCTCTGGCTGAGTCCCTGATTGCCATGGGTGGATTGACGATGACGAACCTTCATCGCCTTGGCCATCCCAAGAAAACGATTAAGGACATGAACAATCTCCGTCGTATAGCGATCGCGGATCCCGAGCTGGTTGGTCGTTGGGTTGAAGCCGGGATGATGGTTGATCCTACCAATCCGAATATTGAAATGAACCAGATCTACCAGGATCTTGAGTATGTGAAAGAGAAGATGCCCAAGCTGGCGCCTTTGGCAAATATGTGGCAAGGCTACAACAAGATCGTGAATCAGTATCTCTGGTCGACCTACTTCCCGGCTATCAAGCTTTATGCCGCGGAGACTGTACTGACTGAACTGAGAGAGAATCATCGTGCTCGAGGGATCGAGTTCAACGAATCGGTCGTCATGCAGGAAATCGGCAAGATGATGAACGATGGATTTGGTGGCCAGAATTGGGACCAGTACATTTGGGCTACGCCTCAGATGAGACAGCTTCTTCACCTTCTCTTCTTTGCTCCGGATTGGTGCGTACCTAAGAAGGTTCGAGCTATCACAAAAACTGGATACAAGTCTTGTGATGAGTTGGAGATAGGGGATGAGATTCTCGGCTTTGATCCGGAGACCGAAGAGATGCGCTGGATGCCTCTTCAGGATATGTATCGTCGGGATACGTTCGATGGTGAGTTGGTCTCGATCAAGAACTACAACAAGTCTGTTCCAATGACTGAGGATCACAAGTGTTATACCGTCCATGACAGAACGCGATTCCCGAAGGTGAAGAAAGCTTTTGAATTGAATACTCACGACATGATCCCAAGGGTCGGGTGGTTCCAGACTCCAGAGCATGAGCATATTTCAGACTACACTGTTCGTCTTGCTGGTTGGATGGTAACTGACGGCTCTTATGCTTACAGTGGTTGGAGAGTCAATGCTGCTGGACAGCGTGTTCGTTCTAAGTTCGGGAGAATATGCCAGAACAAATTGAGTGGTATTGCCGACCTTGAAGATCTTGGATTGAAGAGCTACGAGGAGTCAGCCGATAAGGGCAGTCATGATGAGTTCGTTAACAATCGTCCAGCTCGGCGGTATTACGTCGATACTAAGTCGATCAGGATTCTCGAAGACTTTGGGATTAAGGACAATAATCTGACATGGGAGTTCCTTTCTTTGCTCACTCACCGCCAACTGTTGCTTCTCCGGAAGACAATGATGCTTGGCGATGGCACTGGTCAGAATCGGTTCTGTGGCAAAGAACAAGAAGTCTTCAACATGACTCTGCTTCAGACCATGCTTGGTGAACCATCCACGTTCTATCAACAGGAAGAGAATTGCTGGCGTACTCGAATAATCAGTTCTCGTTACATCACTTGTGCTGGTGATCGCAAGCGTCGTGTCCCGTACAAGGGAACGATCTGGTGTCCGTCTGTCGAAACGGGCTTCTGGATGGCTGAACATGAAGGTTTGATCTTCGCTACGGGTAACACCTTGAGCGCCTTCAACGTATCCGGCGCCGGCAATCTCCCGGGGATCAATGCCATGATCCGAGAGAAACAGGGTCCGGTTCAGAAGAGCTGGCAGCTCAAGCGGTATTGGCCAGGTATGGTTGCCCTGGTTATGACAGCTATGCCTCAAGCTATTCAACTTGCGTTGGCGGCCATGGCCAAGGCGCTACCTGGTCCGGATGATGATGAGTTCGAGCCCTTTATGTTCAACAATGAGCCAGGGAAAAGGGGTCTCCTCGATGCTGGTATCGGTGGACATATCGATGTCACTCCGTTGCTCAAGAAGTTCGGTTGGGTACCGGTCATTGGATACAAGGGAGAACCTACTGGCAAGCGCCGGGTTTACATTCGGTTTGCAAAGCAGGCCAACGAAGTCTTCGAGGGATGGGCTACACGTCCCTTTACCACGATGATGAACAAGACTTCTGCAGGTGTCCGTACAGCGTTCGAGCAGATCACTGGTACCAACACTGCAGGATGGGAGCTTGGCTTCAAGGAAGAGGGGATCCTTGGTCTCTTCTCCGGAGAGGATGGATTCACCGATAGCCGGTTGGCTTACCTCGGAAGGAAGTTCATGCCGATGTCAGTGGCATCGATTCTTGACGGTCGACCGAGTACCTTCTTCGCGCCTACCTCCCGGGGGATGAGTCTCTACGTAGCTCAGACGAAGATGGCAGAGATCCTTACGGCCTATGCCTACGATGATCTACACAAGAAGCTGACGAAGAAGCCTGAGTGGGAGGCGAACCTACCGGCTCTTGGGCTGGACATCTTGGATGCTGCGAAGAGGAACGGGTATGATCCGGATAAGGTCATGGCTGGAGCCAAGCGGTACGTGATGAGTAAGCTCTACAGTGACTTCTTCACTGCGTTGAACGAGGGGAAAAAGGGGCAACTCGAGAAGACCTCCAGAGGACTCATGAGGGTGAACGCCACTCTCAAGGGATTACAGCGCTCTATGGAATCTCGCTTTAGTACAGCAGGAAAAGATCTGACCCCTGACCTCCAAGATCAGATCTCTTCTGCTTTTGACGTGTAGCTACAAGCGCCTGCCTGGTTGAAGTGGTATTTCAACGGCATCCTCTACGCTCATTCCATTTCTTAATCTTGTGGACAAGGTAGAAAGATTCATTCCTGCATGTTCTGCCAGTTCTGTTAGACAAAAGGACCGGCCATTGTAGATCAGTATCCTGTTATTGTTTCTGTTTCTTCCCTGTTCACGAGGCAGTACCCATCGACAATTGCATGGTTCGTATGGTCCGTTGTTGTTGATCCTGTCAATCTGATGCTTGTCTGATGGAGGCATCCCCATATCATCAAGAAACGACTCGAAAGACTTCCATCTGTCACAGACCTGTATACCTCTGCCTTTGTATCGATGAAAACCTATGTTTCTGTTTCGTGTACACCTATCGATCATCGATCGCCAACATCCATGCACATGAGTACGAGAAAGACCGTGCGTTTTTCTGCTGCATCCACAACTTGAACTGGTACCAGCTTTCAAGTTACAAGAACGAACAGTGACTTCGTTTCCGCAAGTACAGCGACATTTCCATTGGGTCTTTCCTCTCTGGTTTTTTCCTGCGTATTCGATGACAGTTAATTGGCCAAAGATTTGGCCAGTGAGATCTTCTATTTGTGGTCCAAGGTTCATGGATCAGGCTCCCATTTAAGCTTTCTGACATCGACTTCGCAGAAGAGAAAGCTCTCTCCTGTCTCGATGTTCTTCATCATGTAGTCTTGTGGGTAGGTATCTCCCTTTCGCTTGTATCGACCGGGAGGTATCGGCCGTGATGGGCAGACAGAAGTAAGCTTCTGATCTGAACTCACCACATAGACACCTAAATGAGTACCTCTCATCAGAAGGGCTTGTCCTTCTTGGCTTCTTCAGGCTCCCTGATTACGAGGAAGACCCCGACATCAGCTACTCGCTTATCCTTGAGTGTCACCACTCCAGCCCAACGAGCGGCCTCTCTCTGGTCTTCTTTGCCAGTGATGTTTGAGATGATGTGCATGAGAGCTTCTTTTGTTCCCTGAAGTTCGATCGGGTTCCCGGCTATGCGGTCAGGTACTTGTGGTTCGTCTTTCATACTCCTTTTCTCCATCCTCGGGACATCTCCATTTCGATGAGATGTTCCCAATATTCAACCTTCTTACCATGTCCGAAGGATTGAGCTTGTTTTCCTTTGCGATAGACTTCGAGGCTTGCAGGGTAGTAAGAGGTTTCTCCTACTCCGCTCCATCCGGTGTGTGCTGGCCATACGACGATAACAAACATTGCTGTTTCTTTGACGATAGTTCCTTCACCACCATGGTCGATGCCGCTGAGTTTTACCTTGTTGCTGTTCGGTGTACGTCTTGGATATCCAGATATCATCAGTCAACCCTCCAGCCATCTTCGAAGAGTTCCAGATACGAGTGGTACCCGACCTTGTGGCAGGTACCAGGATCGCAGATGAACACGTCAAGATATACGGTAGGTCCGTTGTTCGGGATCATAAACCCAAGCTCTTGGCCATCACCTAGATTACGTTCAAGAGGAAGCCGAACCTTATGCGGCCATAGATGCGGCCGTTGGAACATCTCGATATCGTTATGTGTCATGAGTACTTCTTGATCAGTCATCGGTGTTGTCCTTTCTGTCATGGTGTTGGTCATGGGTTCACCTTTTCGATTGTGTCATCTTCACAGAGATGTAGTTCTCTGAATGCACCATTAGCAGCTTTGAATTCCTTGTTGAGCTGTTGAACTCGGTAAATGAAACCATTGCGATGTCTCCAGTTTCCGGGGTCATATCCCACACTGCAGATACGTCCATGGCCTCGATTACCGTTGACTCTGGTTACGATCACTCGATCGCCATGTTTGAATTCAGCGAATCGGATGCAGATCTCTCTATGGATATCCGCAGCCTTCTTTGCGTATTCAGCTTTCTTTGCCTCGAAGAGAACGAGTTGCTTGAGTAGAGCCTCTTTGTGTTATTGATCAGTCATCTTCTGGTATTCCTCCTATCTCCAGATAATGCCCGGTATATTCGGTTTCGCCTTCTTCCGTGATTGTCATGCCGACAAGAGAGAGACCTCCCTCGTCAACAGCAACGTATGTCATCTGGTCAGGGTATGTTTTCTGTATGTCTTTTATCCAAGACACAACGACTCCTGTTTGAATGCTCATATTGTTCCTCTTACCTTGATTGGATCGATTGCCAATGTGCCTGGCCAATGGACATTGCCCATTTCATCACAGTAAATCTCTTTGTATTCTGTTTCGCCCACGTCAGCGAAGACGTAGATCAACATGAAGCATCTTTTCTTGGTGCCGGCAGACTTCTTTACGTTGATATGGGCTTCTTTGAATGTACGGCCTTTGCCCCATGCTCTGTCTTGAACCATGAGAGTCGTGCCATGTCCTGTATCTTCGTCGAACATTATGTTCCTTTCGGTTAGGTGTTAAAGGGTTCGGGGGAACTGACTATTATGCCACGCCCCCGATCGTGGGTAAGTGAAAGGAGATTTACCAGCGACCCGCATAGTCAGCATGACGGTGAGCATTGCGCTCATGTCTCCGGCTTATCCATATGACGAGCACGCAGCCCGGCAATTTACTCTATCCTATTCTTTCTTCGATCACATTCCTGTTCATGGAGCATCTCTCTGTCTTCGTCAATCATAGACTGCTGAAGCTTCTTCACTTCCTGCAGGAAGCTCCACAAGGCGTTGACGACTCTAGGGGTACACTGAGGTACCCCTGAGCCATCAAAAGGCTCTGTAGACGAAGCAGCGCATTTGTCAACAGCCTTACGTCTGAGTCGGAACAGCTCAAACTCTACATGTCGATAGGTTGGTTGTTTAGAAGTCAACTAATCCTTCCTCTCTCATACTGACCCAGGCTGTATGCTTGGGTCTCTGTTGATAGTGATGACCTATGATGACATGATCCTTCAGATCGATGTCGATTATCTTTCCAGCTTTTACAAGTTGTCGTGTCACTCGTACATCTTCTGCACTCGGAGTAGGATCTCCGGATGGATGATGATGAGCAATCACGATTCCTGAAGCACCGGCTGTGATAGCAGATCGATATATCTCTCTCGGGTGAACAAGACATGAATCAAGTATTCCTATTGCAACCATCTCAAATCCTCTCAGGATATTCTGTGCAGATAGGAAAAATACGACGATACATTCCTTGTCCGGATTGAACCAATCAGCTTGGATGACCGAGTTATTCCATGCATCGTAGATGTCTTCCGGGGTTCTCAATCGCTTCTGTTCTGAATCTGTTTCTCTGACTACCATGCACCGTACTTCGAATGCATAGGGATACTTCTTGTCCATCTTGAAGGTGAGTTGTTTATTCATTCGACCCTCCAGGAGACGAAAGGATTGTTTCCCTTCTGTACTCCCGCAACAGCGAGATCATCCCTACAGTTGATAGGGCACTCGCCGTCCTCTGGACAGGTGTTGTCCACGATCGCATTACTGCGGATGTTTTGGATGGCTTCTATCGGATCTTCCGCAGATGTCCACCCAACGTAGAACTCGGGATAGTTGCTGCTCATGTAGTCCGGATAAATCAGGATTACGGTATGACCTTCCGGAGTTTCTCTCTCCACCTGGTCAGTGTTGCCCGGGGTGTCAATGGCCGGAAGTCGTTTTGACATATTTTTGAGGATGTCTTTGATCTCTATGATTGCAAGAGCCGCTTCGTTTCGTAGTTCTTGATTTATCATCTTGTCCTTTCTGGTTCATTGCAAACGATAGAGCCACGCCCATCCCTGAGCTGCTCCACGAATGCTCGTTTCATCGCTACCGGTATCCCGGCAACACTCTGTTCTTTCCCGTTCTTGATGAGTCTGCCCTTCATGCAGCAGCCCTTACCAAAGCCGAAGTCGAGTTGAGGAAAAGTTTCTGCCAATCCGCAGAACGCTTCTTCCTTCTCGAAGTACAGATAAGGGCACGGCTGAGTATGTTCGGGTACCCCTGTAGCCATCGCGTGAATGCACGGCTTCGCCATACAGCACATACCACAACGGGAACAGGGGTACAGGAATGTCTTCTCACCCATGGCGAATCACTCGTCTCGATGAGCCAAACGAATCCTTGATCTCTACCTTGGCTACTGCCTTGTCGACGTAGTTCTGGTAGCGACTCTTCTGTTCTTCCTTCAGCTCTGTGTATACCGGGAACATCTCTGCCGGATCCGGAATAGCATCGAGTAATGCTCGTTCTTTCCTCGGGCGATCGATGTCGAGTATTCCTCTTTGGGCGAGGCCGGCATCGAAGATGGCTTGACGGTGAATCTCTGTCACCTTCCGTTCGATCAGGCCAATTGCATTTGTCAGATGCGTATCGTCCATGTCTTTGATTCTGATGTAGCCATCGGCAGATCGCCAATAGCCTTTGCGTCGTTGTTTCCTGGGCATTGGGTTCCTTTCGGTTAGAAGAGGAGAAGCTGCTTCCCCTCGTGATTGATTACTGGTGGTGGTTCAACTATCGGCTTTGGTGGCTCGACCATCTTAGATCCTATGGCCATGCTCAATCGCATAAGTCTTCCCATCTGATCCATGCCATTCATCCTCAATTGAATCCTACACATGGTAACGCACGTCTGATCGACGTCACCTCCGTAGAACCTGCACTTTGTCAGAAGCATAGGGTCAATGGAATGAACGTGTGTTGCTGCAGCAAGGAGCATTGCTCCGGATCCTACACAGGGATCCATCACTGAAACGTACCCTTTGTCTGCAACATGAGATCGGATCGAGTCTTCGTCACCCATCATCATGCTTGCCATCATCCGGCAAATAGGTTCAGGCGTGAAGAACTGACCGGCGTGTTTAACAGCATCGCCTATCTCCATGTAGAGATGGCCAAGGATATCCGAGAATGGATACTCCTCGACCAACTCAAGATAGGTGGACAGGTATTGTCCAAGGAGCTTTCCCCCCTCCATGTCGAATCTGTCGGCAAGCTCCTTGAAAGTCTCTGGCGAGTGATGGACATTGAGGAATGCCCATACAATCTCTAGCCAGTCCCGGAACAAGTTGCAGGATGATGTGCGTAGCAGTACCGAGCGAGGAGCAGAGAAAGCCTTTACGAGTTGTTTGTACTTTGGATTTGAATTGACACTCATGGTTCATACTTCAGAAGGGCCTTTCTTTCATTGGGTGTTGTTGTTTGGCGTACCACCAGATCCCGAGAGCGTCAGCGTTCACCAACGTCACCTTCACTGAAGGGAATCTCTCTTGAGCTCTGGCCTTGATCTTGTTCTTCCGCTCGCGCTTACGTGCTGCGAGCTTCTTCTTTCTCTCCGGATCGTCCTTGGCAATCTTCGGGTAGCTTGGCTTTCCGATGAAGGCCGCTTCCCACTTGGCCGGACGTACGAACTCATGCGGAACCTGGAGAGCTACGAGAGCCATCTTCAGGGCGCCTACGTGTTCGGCAAACTTGGCTGCTGAAGGGCCGCTGTTCCCCGGCCTGTACCCACCAACGTCTTCGATGTAAACGATGGAGTTTCCTGGGTAACAGATCTTTTCCAAATGGGAATAGATGTCAGCCAGAGTAGAGGGCATCTTGGTTACGTCAACAGGAGTTGAACCAGGGAAGTGATCTCCCCATACGATTGCACCAGTGGCGCCGGGATCTATCGCTACAATTCTCATATCACAGTGAACCTTTCTTCTTTGGGTAGATGTTCATTCAACATCCTGCCGATTGCATCAGAGATGCTCTTTGGTTGTCCTGCTATGCCCTGAGGCTCGTACTTTCTGTTGAGCAAGAACTTCACGATAGGACGAAGAGGAGTACCATGTTGTAGAGCGATGTTGACCAGGCCGGCAATGCCGTCGATCTCTCCCTGGTGACCAGTACGTTCATAGTTGAAGAGCTCGACCACTTCACCATGATCGTTGGTGTTGATGATGATAAAGAGTGAGAGCCCACCAAGTTTAACCTTGTGAACATGGCCGGTGATGTTTCCATGGTCGTCTCGGGGAGGCTTGATTCTCCATGGAATCATCTTGAGCAGCTCATCTACTCGACTATGCATCTCCTGGAGAGATTTGCTATGTCGCTTTGTCAGCCATCTGTGAATGGCTTGGAGTGTTTCTTCTTGGAACATCGCTTCTCCCCTTTCTGGCTTGGCCAATTGATATCAGCATAGTTTTTGTCTCTTACTTGAAGAGGGACACTACTCCGTCGTGGAGTAGAGCCCTTCCCTGCTTCTTTGCTGACGTTCATATTCTGTTTTCCAGCGTCAACCAGTCGCATCAACGGACAGAGCCGTTGTGCTTAGTGTT
>JGI11705J14877_10000497_pt1 | contig 24596 bp, 19 predicted proteins | sample Etolaghawater15m_FD_14877 | JGI IMG/M metagenome (IMG submission 14877)
TGCTCCGGGGGGTCGATTCAATTCAACCGCTGCCGCTCCGTTTCTCACGCGGAAGGGCGGCGGGACGTGTCGGGGTGAGAAAACCGTGAATCGGTACCGGCCACCGTGTAGGTGCCCGACACGCCCAACCATTGGGGGCGCAACTACACCAAAGTGTAGCGGGTGTCTGTTGTAACCGCTTCGCCGGGTTTCTCACGCCCGGTTGCTGCTCAATGGCAGCGGCGCAACAAGTTACCGTTGCAGCGCTTGGGGTGTCAACAGTTACCACACTACGGCGCAGAAGGTTACCACACTGGGGCGCAGAAAGTTACCACACTACAGCGCAACCGCTTTCTACCCTGCGGCGCAGTGGATAGCGCTGCTACGGTGCAGCGGGTTACCACACTACGGCGCAACGGGTTACCACACTACGGGCGGGCGGGTTACCACACTACGGCGGGTGGGTTTCGGGTTGCGTTGCTTCTAGCGGCTCTCAGCCGCTGCGGGGTGGTAGCAACTGTAGATAGACCATAGTTTCAACCCATCTACAGTTTAACCGCATTGGAAAGCGGTTATATCTTTGTGAAGTGTCCACAACGGTTTAACAATGGTTACTTTCGTGCGGTGAACCATCGCGCTGATGCACCACGAACCGGCTTCCCCTCTCAACGGCGCATATCGCCATAATCCGATGCTGCAACCGCTCCTGCGGGTTGTCGGTAGTGGCCGATAAGGTCGGCCACGCTAACAAATATATTGATTATTTTTGTGGTGGTGACTCAGATATTTTTAACTGTGCGTGAAGTGGCAACCGCGCCGAAATGTCGGCGCAATTTTCTACTGTTTGACGGAAAACCGGCGGCACTTTCGTGCCGATCTAGTTCGGGGCGGGTTACCTTGACCACTACAAATCAGACCGGCCTCCAGAGCCGGGAGCAGATATGCCTTGCGAAAATGTTCATCGTCTTTTAGCCCGAGCGCCTCTTTGAGCTGTTGCCGGGTCATCTCTCCAGCAAGCACTGAGAGCAGTCGAACTTCCGGGGTGACTTCCTGTGTAACTTCCGGGGTCGAGCTGGTCACCGTATCCAGGATCATCCGCAACATAAAGGCGATGAAGGGCGCGGAATCGGTCTTTTGGGTGCTTTCCTGAATAGCTTGGTAGTACTCGGCCTGGTGCTCGAAGATCAGGCTTTCCACCGGGATGTCGGCGAACAGGGGATTCCAGCGGGCCAGAATCAGGCTCTGCCACAGCCGCCCCATGCGGCCGTTACCGTCGGCAAAGGGGTGGTTTCCAGCTGTCGAACCGGTCATAGGCGGCTAGGGCGTTTTTCACCTCCTGCACCTCGCGGGGCGGGGCGATGACCCGCTTGCCCTCCAGAATCGCGGTGATCTGCGCCTCGCTCAGGGTGTTGCCCTCGATGGCCAGGGAGCCGTGAATGGTACGGATACGATTGATTCGACGCAGCCGCAAGACTTTTGCCTGGTCGGTGAGCACAGTCAACCGCCCGATGGCTTCGCTGATCGCGGCGACCCGGTTCAGGATCTCGGCGGTGATAATGTAGGGCGGCTGGTAGGCGCTCAAATTCTCACCGTTCAACGGGCGTTGTCGTTCGTGTCCGGCGCATCCTCGCCCTGAACGACGGGTCTTCCGTCTTGCCAGGTGACGGCGTACTGTCCAAGTCGCCGCTTTTTCTCCAGCGTCTTGCCGACGGCCTGGCGAAGCGTTTCCAGCTGCCGCTGCCCTTCCGGGGATGGGTTGTCTTTTTTCCTGGTCGTCATCGTTTGGCCTCCTCAAGCAGAAGCTGATAGTAGTCGTCATGCACGATATCGCGCTCACCGCCGCGCTGCTCGAAGACTAGCACCGGGCTTTCCCCGTCATTCATGAAGCAGGTGCAGCTATCGACGCGGTGGCTGAAATCGTCCAAAAGATGGCTCAGGCTGCGCGGAAAGCGCCGCTCGATATCCGTCACCGGGATATTGTGCCCGCCGTGGGCGACCCGTTCGGCCACCCGCAGTTTCGACATCTCCACGCTCGGCAGGCCCAGATAGATCAGCTCCACCCGCCAACCATCGGAGCGCAACCGTTCGACCAGCCGCAGGTAGGTGCGTCCCGCCAGAGTGGTTTCAAAGGCGAAATCCTCGCGGGCGGCGATGCGCTCCTCGATCTCCCGCAAAAAGAGACGGCTGGCGGCCAGCAGCTCCCGCTCCGGGGCCAGCGGCGAGAGCCCGGCAGCGATCAGGTCGGCGTTGATGAAATGGGTGCAGCCCGCCACCTGGGGCAGGTACTCCAGGGCGAAGGTGGTTTTGCCCGCGCCGTTGGGACCGGCGATGATCCAGCAGGTGGGGATGGTGTTGTCGCTGCGTTGCTCGCTCATGCCGCACCTCACAGATACTTTTTCATCACCGCCTCTTTGCGGGCGGGGGCGGCGTCGATGACGGCCTGGGCGTCGGCGATCTGTTTTTCCAGGGCCTGGACCTTGGCGACGAATTTCTTCTGTTCGGCCAGGGAAGGCACTCGCAATTCGGCCTGTTCCAGGAAGATGACCACCAGCCGGTTGAGAGTGTCCACTTCATCGGCGTTGAGGTAGTTCTTGGCCACGATTACGTCGTGCTTGCGCACCCGCGAACCGCTCCAGTTAGTCAGTGCCATATTGGGGGCGTTCGGGTCGGCGCGGGAGACGACGATTTCGGCGGCGGTCTGGTGGAATTGAGTGCCGCGCGGCGACCGCACCCGGTAGCCCACCGCCAGGATCATGTGCAGGTTGTAATGCTTGGTTTGGTAACGCTTGCCGTCCTCGGCAGTTGTCAAGTATTCCTTGACAACTGAATCCTCCGGCAACTCCCCTTCCTTGAGGATGTTCTTGATGTGCAGGCTGACGTTCTGCTTGGTGGTATCGAACAGCTCGGCCATCTCGCCCTGATTTTAAATGGTGGAGGCGGGGGGAATCGAACCCCCGTCCGCGAATTCTCCGCCTTCGGATCTACATGCTTAGCCTAGCCAATTATATTTAACGACCATCCGCCCGACTGGCAGGGCGTGATGTGCGCGAGTCCGTAGGGTTTAGCGACGCGGAGCCGGACTCACCGCGCGGCGATTCTGTGTGGGATGACCCTCCGAACCCGGGCGCACAGACACACGCCGGTGGAAGGCTAGCCGGGATTAAGCGGCCAGTGCGTAGTTGTCGTCGTTGGCAACTATGTTGTTTGCAGCCGGTTTTACGAGGTTGGACTGCACCTCGGCATGCACCGTAAGGTTTCGCAACCCACGTCGAATCCAGGTCGCCCCCATTACGATAAACAGTGAGAGAGTATAGTCGTAGTCGAGTTCCATTGCTACAACAGGTTGCGATCGGCGGCCACATGCTAAAACAGCACTCCGAGCCAAGATCCGCGACTACCTGATGCCCCCCGCTATAAAGAGCGGTAGCTCACTATTCCCCATCAGCACCGGTGTCTGCCGGTTTAAGCCTCCCAGATCAAAACTCTTCTCTCGCACATCACGCCCCACTTGCCGCGCCAAATCCGCCATCTGTGCCGGCCGTTGCAATAGACCCTTCATCAGGTAGTAGCTAAAGAGACGGTGCCCCATCTCGGGGAGTGCATTGGCATACTGTTTATCGGTGCCGGCGGTAAAAACCGCCAGTTTGCCATCAGCGGCGATTGCGGGCAGACGCGGTACCAGTCGGGTGGCCGCCTTCTGATCGCCAAACAGACTACGTCCATCACTCGCACCGGTGAAACAGGAGTCCATAAAAGCGATCACCGCACTGGCGGCCGATCCTTCTAACCGCTGATAGAGTTGATCGGCACGGTAGAAACGGTTATCGGCGATGAAGTCGGGGATCTTATCAGCCGGTAACAGATAGGGGCGATTCCCCTCCTCTACCACCGGTAGTCCGTGGCCGGCATAGTAGAAGAGAATGCGATCACCGGTCTGCACCTTGCTCAGTAGCAGCTTCAGTTGATCCTCTATCTGACCACTACTTGCCCGCTCATCTAGCAAGATCACCTGTCGGGAGGGGTGGATCCCAAACCGCTTCGTGGCCACCTTCGCAAACCACTCCGCTGAGCGGCGGGCGTAGCGAACATTATCGGTCTGGTCGTAGCGTTCGATGCCGATGACAAAGAGCCAGTTTCGTTTATCGATTGGTGTGGCGGGGAGGCGCGCTAACTGCTGTGGAATATCATCCTGAAACGACTGCTCCTGCTGTAGCAAGTAGGCTTCAAACAACACATCTTTTAGATAGGGATTCTGTAGTTGTGGTGAGCGCTGCGTGAGGGTGGCGGGGTTGAGCGGGAGAAGCGCTTCAGTCACTTGGCTCATTTGGGGCAGTTGTTGCTCACTCTGGAGCAGCGCAACCAGCGGCTGGTTGACACGGAAATCCTGATCAGTCAGTTGCGCTTGGTACGCAGTGCTATCCATACCCACCGTAATCGCGGCGAGGGTGGCGCGGCCGCTCTCCGGTGCTAGTTGGAAGCGTGCCGTCGGCGCGATCCCCTGCTGCAGCCGCTGATAGAGGTGGCGTGCTGGATCACCGGCTGGCACCGCTATCATAACCTCTTGGGTCGTGGTTAGTTGGCTGAAACCGAAACGTGCATAGAGGCGGCCCCGTTCTGCATCATACTTCGGTTGACCCGCTTCAGTGAGTGATTGTAGATAGGGCGCGCCGTAGATCATCGCCATCGCGCTGGCGATCCAATTGCCCCGCTGCTGCTCCGCTTGGTCGGCAATCTGCTGCTGGCGCTTAGCGATCCGCTGCTGATGTTCGGCCCGCTGCGTTTCTATCTGTTGCAGCAGGTTTGTTAGCGCCGCGTTACGCGCCATCACCTTCTGATTTCGCGCTTCGACACGGCGGCGATAGTCGGCGATCTGAGCAGCCACCTGCTGTTCACGCGCTGCCTTTGCCTTCGCCATCCGCTGCTCGAACATCTGTAGGGTCTCGAACGGATCCTTCTCAAAGCGGCTCACCGGTGGCAAAGTCGGTTCTGGAATCGTCGCGATAGGTTGGTTCAGCGCCTCTAGCTGCTCAGATACCTCGCGTTGCCAGTTGACAAAGTTTCGCCACACCTCCCCCTGCTGGAGTTGCTGCTGCTGCCAATGGTAGCTCTGGAGAATGACACGATTCGTCACCAGTCGCTGCGCTTCATTCAAGGTTAGTGACACCGCTCTATCGGCTCTCTTTGGCGATGTTTGGCCGGTAAGCTCAATCACCGTATCAGCGTAGCGATGGGGGATGGGCGATGGTAGCGCATAGATCGCGCTCATTAGGGCTAGTGCATCAAGCGCCCACTCTGCTGAAAGAGGTTTATCCCCACCCCGAGAAAGGGGGGTATCGGTGTCATGATCGGGCGCTATCGATGGGGTGGCGTGCGCCTGTGCGATCGACCACTGTAGTAGCTCGGGTGAGCGGCTAAGCGCGATCTGCATCAGGGGCGTCACCCCCTTCTCATCCGCCTGTTGCAGGTGAGCGCCTGCATTGATGTGGTGCCGAATCTTCTCGTCCGGTGCTGCTTGTCGTAGTGCGATGCGTAGTGCCTGCGTCGCCGTACTTCCCATCTCGGCGGCAGCCGGTCGCGTGGGTACGATCAAATGGCGTTTGAGTAGAGCGCTATCACAACCGATTAGCAGCGGGTTGAGGGCGATCAGCGAAAGCCAAAAGATGGTTAACCGCTGTGACAGATGGGAGTGTGGTGGTTGAGTCGAAGTTGAACACATAACAAACATCCTCTGCGGCTTTTTTTTTACTTTCGGAGCGGTTTAGAGGCTAGATCGCTCCAAGTGCCATTGGGTTTGAGTTTGGTGATGAAGATATCGGTATCACCCGCCGAAGTTAGTGTGGTGCGGCCGAAGGTGGCTGTTCCTTCGAAATTCCCAGCAACGAGCGACGAACCGTCGGGCAGCACCGATAGGGAGGTAGACCTGCGCCAGATTATCCCCCCCGCCGGCGTCACCCAAGCGAAGCGGCCATCGGCGTTCAGTTTCGCTATGTAGATGTAGGCATCATAAACACCCGCCGAAGTTAGTGTGGTGCGGCCGAAGGTGGCTCTTCCTTTGAATCTCCCAGCGACGAGCGACGAGCCGTCGGGCAGCACCGATAGGGCGGTAGCAGAGTCATAGTTTGTCCCCCCCGCCTGCGTCGCCCAAGCGAAGCGGCCATCGGCGTTCAGTTTCGCTATGTAGGCATCAGAATTACCCGCCGAAGTCAGCGTGGTGCTGTCGAAGGTGGCTGTTTTATAGAAACGCCCAGCGACGAGCACCGAGCCGTCGGGCAGTACCGATAGGGCGGTAGCAGAGTCATAGCTTGTCCCCCCCGCCTGCGTCGCCCAAGCGAAGCGGCCATCGGCGTTCAGTTTCGCTATGTAGGCATCAGACTTACCCGCCGAAGTCAGCGTGGTGCGGCCGAAGGTGGCTCTTCCTTCGAAACGCCCAGCGACGAGCGCCGAGCCGTCGGGCAGCACCGATAGGGCGGTAGCAGAGTCATAGCTTGTCCCCCCCGCCTGCGTCGCCCAAGCGAAGCGGCCATCGGTGTTCAGTTTCGCTATGTAGGCATCAGAATCACCCGCCGAAGTCAGCGTGGTGCTGCCGAAGGTGGCTGTTTTATAGAAACGCCCAGCGACGAGCACCGAGCCGTCGGGCAGCACCGATAGGGCGTTAGCATAGTCATTGATCTCCCCCCCCGCCTGCGTCGCCCAAGCGAAGCTACCATCGGCGTTCAGTTTCGCTATGTAGGCATCATAAACACCCGCCGCAGTCAGCGTGGTGCTGCCGAAGGTGGCTGTTCCATAGAATAACCCAGCGACAAGCACCGAACCGTCGGGCAGCACCGATAGGACGGTAGCAGAGACATAGTCTGCCCCCCCCGCCTGCGTCGCCCAAGCCAAGCTGCCATTGGTGTTCAGTTTCGCTATGTAGGCATCCCACGAACCCGCCGAAGTCAGCGTGGTGCTGCCGAAGGTGGCGGTTTCATTGAAACCCCCAGCGACGAGCGCTGAACCGTCGGGAAGCAACGCTAGGGCGTTCGCATAATCAGAATCCTCACCTCCTGCCTGCGTCGTCCAAGATCGAATACGTTCCAACCGTTCCTGCTCTAACAACGCCTGCTGCGCCAACCGCTCTCGCTCCCGGTGCAACCGTGACAACCAATCAGCATCCATCGCATCCAGAAACCGATTCACCCGCTCCGTCGTCTCACGCAGTGAGTCTGCATGCTGAGGCTCTACCGCCCCCACGCCGTTGATCAGCACCGATAGCAGATAGAGACTCACACCCAGCAACAACACCAACCCGCCATGCCGATAGCGAGTTAGTGACCCGTTGGGCCAACGCAGTAACGTTAATATCCGGTTAGGTTTGAGTAGCATAACAAACATCCTCTGTAGCCTGCCGCTGCAGATGAAACGTGGTAAATGAGATGGCGTTATGGTACACACCATTAAATACCAGCGCACCCCGCAACGGTTAATAAGGTAGGGCGCTCGATGCGACCGAACGCCCAGATGAATGCAGCATGTGAATAGACGTTATCGAACCCTCTATAGGCAACTTGCGAACGCGGCGAGCTACGCCGTGCTTGCGATACTGATAACCGGTTGTCTATCGCAGGTAGCACCACTGGCGAGCGTGCCAGAGTGGTATTCGACGCAACAGCTCCAGCGCTCGGGATGGGTGATTGGATATGGCGATGCCGCCGAGCTCGACACGGCAAAAGCGATCGCCAGGTCGGATCTGAGTCGCACCCTGCAGACCCATATTCGTAGTGAGTTAAGACTCCATAAACTCTCCAATAATCACACCACCGATCGGCGGCGGGAGCAGCAGATCGACGAGGTGAGTCAAGCCACATTAACGGCACTGGTTGTGCTGCGTAGTGAACAGCAAGATGGGCGCTACTATGTTGCCATCGGCTACGATAGCCGCCCCTTGGCTGAACGGCTATTTGCCGAGATCGCTACCGACGCTTGGCGACCCACCTCAGCGCCGACACTGCTGCATCAAAGTCAACTACTACAGCCGCTATTTGAGCGACTCGGTTTCCTGCCATCGATGCAGCTCACCGTTGATCAACAGCACTATCGCCTCGGCCATGCGCTGCAGTCGGTGAGGTTACGCGGTGAGGAGATTGCAGAGCTGTTACCACCACAGCAGTCACCCTATCTAACACTTAAGTTGATACCCTCGCAGAGCCGCTACCGGCCAGAGCAGCTCTTTCATCTCGACATCACAACACGCCAAGCGGGGTGGTTAAGCTATCTACAGCTCCACCAGAGCGGTGCGGTCGTACAGATGATCGGTAATCAGCGCGTGGCAAAGGGGCAGGCGTTACGCTACCCCGAACCGACCCGCTATCAGGGGTTGATCACCGAGCTATCACCAACTGAACGCAGTAGCCGCGTCACTCATCTGCTACTGCTCTGCGAGACGACCCGCGATCTCTCACCCTTCGAGCCGATCAACAGTCGTCCGCAGCACCCCTATCAGAGCTACCGTTTAGATCACCTATTGACACTGCTACCCGGGTGTGAGGTGACCCTTTTAAGACAGGTGATTAGTGAGTAACTCGCTATCTCACCCCACCGGTAACTGAATTGTAAAGGCGCACCCAGCCCCCGGATCCGACACAACGGTTAAGGTGCCGTGGTGCGCTTCAATGATGTTGCGGCTGATCGATAACCCCAAGCCCATCCCCTGCGGTTTGGTGGTGACAAACGGCTGAAATAGCCGATCGGCCACCGCTGCCGACAACCCCGCTCCATTATCGCTAACACGGATCAGGAGCCGGTCTGCTGCACTGCCGCTGTAGAGCGTTAGTCGTCGCTCGGCGGCGGGTTGCTCTTGGAGCGCATCCATCGCGTTACGCATCAAGTTAAGGAGTACCTGCTCGATCTGGATGGTGTGGAGTGTCAGCAATGGCAGGGGTTCACTCAGCGTGAGTTGGAGCTGCACCTGATTGCGGCGCAGTTCTGGCGCGATAAAGCTCACCAGATTTCGGATCAGGGGATTGATCGCTACTGGCTGCGGTGGCGGCAGCTCTTTACGCAGAAAGCTGCGGAGCTGCCGAATGATCCCACCGGCCCGTTCCGCCTGCGCTGCGACCCGCTCCATCGCCTCTAGTAGCTGCGTTGAATCGCTATCGCCCCGCTGTAGCATCCGAATCGAACCGCGCGTGTAGTTGGCAATCGCTGAGAGGGGTTGATTCACCTCATGCGCAATGCCGGTCGCCATCTCCCCCATCATCGCCAATCGCGCCACATGCGCTAGTTCCAGTTGGTGCTGCCGGCGCTCCTCTTCGGCGACTCGTTCACCGGTGGTATCACGAAACACCACCACTGCCCCATTCAACGCCCCGCGCTCATCCTCAATCGGGTTGCAGGAGTAGGCGACCGGAAAACTGCTCCCATCTTTGCGCCAGAAGAGATCACTCTCCACATAGCGCGGCTGGCGGTCGTGACAGGTTGCCATCACCGGACACTCATCCCAGTGGTGGGGCGTACCATCGGCGTGCGTGTGGTGGAGTAGCTGATGCTGGTTGTGACCTATCATCTCGGCTGCCGACCAGCCGGTGATACGCTCTAGCGCTCGATTGACAAAAGTGGCGTTGCCGTGGGGATCGACACCGTAGATCCCATCGGCCACCGAATTGAGGATCAGATCGTGCTGCTGCTGCAGACAGAGACGGGCGCGGGCCATCCGACGATTGAGTCGCATCACCCAGAGACTCATCGCCAGCAGGAGCAGCAGCAGCAGTCCAACGGCTAGCAACCAGCGCCAGTAGAGGTGCGCGACGTCAAATAGTGTCATTTGCCGATCGTAGGGGGGGACTTTGAGCTGCCGAAATAGCTCATGTACCGGCTGATAGTCGAGCGGAATTGTCCAACCGGCGTATTGACCAGCCAGCGCTGCCGGGTGATCTGGTGGCATATTGAGCAGCGCCACCGCCACCTGTTGGGCCAGCTCATTGGGGGTGTGGCGCACCTTGCTAAAGGGCCACTCAGGATAGAGTTCGGTGCTGTGGGCAAACGGGAAACCAGCATGGTAGCGGGCGTTGATGATGCGGATCTGACGGCGATCGAGGCGCCCATCGGCCTGCATCCGCTCTAGAATATCGGTGCGCACGGTACCCACATCGGCCGCCCCTTGGAGTACCCCAAGCACCACCGCATCGTGCGTACCGGCAAAGGTGATCGCGGCCAGATCTTCGCGCTGTAGATCACTACGCAGCAGTTCACCCCACGCCATCCGAAACCCGCCAAGAGAGGTCTCATCGACCGCTAACAGCCGCTGACCCCGGAGATCGCTGATACGCTTTAACTCACTCCGTTCGGCACGACTAAAGAGGACACCACCAAACAGGTTGTAGCTCTGCCCGGCGCGCCGATTGTTGAGGGTAGCGATGCGCGACACCCGATGACTCACCTCTAGATCGACATAGATACCGGGATTGGCCAGCACAAAATCGACCATCGCACCGGCGACTGCCGTCGTCACCTCATCAAATCGCAGCGGCCGGATGGTGAAGCGGTAGTCCGGTAGTTGGCTGCTGATATAGTCCGCCGTCGCTGACCATGTCGCCAGCGTCGCGGCGGCTCCGCGGTGGCTCAATACGCCAATCGATACCTCCCGTGGGGCGGCTGATAGCGGCGTGATGTTAAGGAGGAGTAGTAACAGTAGCAGCAGCGGCATCTATCGGATCAGCTATCGGCCACCGCTAGCGCAATCCCCTCACTCATCACCTCGGCAAGAAACGTAATCTCGTCGGCGGTGATGGTATAGGGGGGCATCAGGTAGCTAACATTGCCGAGCGGGCGGAGCAGCGCGCCCCGCGACAGGGCGTGGCGGTAGATCCGCAGGCCGCGCCGCTGCTGCCACGGATAGGGGGTGCCGGTCGCTTTATCTTCGACAAGCTCAACGGCGAGCACCATGCCACATTGACGCACTTCGGCTACGTGGGGGTGATCGTTGAGGTGAGCGGTAGCGTTAGCCATCGTTGCCGCGAGTGCACGATTGCGGTTGATCACATCATCCTGTTCAAAAATATCGAGCGTCGCAAGCGCGGCGCGACAGGCGATCGGGTTGCCGGTGTAGGAGTGGGAGTGGAGAAATGCGGTCAGGTTCTGATAGTCGTCGTAGAAGGCTTGGTAGATGGTGTCGTGGGTGAGTACTGCGGCCAGCGGTAGGTAGCCACCAGTTAGCCCCTTCGAGAGGAGTAGAAAATCGGGCGTGATATGCGCTTGCTCGCAGGCAAATAGGGTACCGGTGCGGCCAAATCCGACCGCGATCTCATCGGCGATCAGATGCACCCGATAGCGATCACACGCTTCGCGCAGTCGAGTCAAATAGTGTGGGTGGTACATCCGCATCCCAGCCGCACACTGGATCAGCGGTTCGACAATCACCGCACAGACGCTGCCGGCGTGCTGTTCGAGGCACTGTTCTAACTCTTTGAATCGGCGCTCGGCGACCGCCTCTGCACTCTCCCCCGGTTCACGCAAAAATGCGTCGGGTGAGGGAGCGGTGATGCTCTCCATCAGCAGGGGACGATAGGTCTCGCGGTAGAGTGCGACATCGCCTACCGCTAATGTTCCCAGCGTCTCACCGTGGTAGCTGTTGCTGAGGGTGATAAAGCGGGTGCGCTCTGGCTCACCGCAGTTGCGCCAGTAGTGGAAGCTCATCTTCAGCGCCACCTCCACCGCCGCCGAGCCGTTGTCGGCGTAGAAGCAGCGGCTCAGCCCTGCGGGGGCGATCTGGCAGAGCCGTTCTGCTAACTCGACCGCCGGCTGGTGGCTAAAGCCAGCGAGTAGGACATGCTCTAGCTCATCGATCTGCTGGTGTAGGGCGGCATTGATGCGGGGGTTGGCGTGACCAAATAGGTTGACCCACCATGAGCTGATGGCATCGAGGTAGCGATTCCCCTCAAAATCCTCTAACCAGACCCCCTTACCGCGGCGGATCGGGATTAGGGGTAGGGTCTCATGATCTTTCATCTGGGTACAGGGGTGCCAGACGACGCCGAGATCGCGATCAGTTAACTGTTGGTTGGCAGATATAGTCATCGTATTAATTCACACTATCGAGCATCAGACCGATCAGAACCACCACCCCAAAGTAGTGGCTATCGAGGAAGGCTTGAAAGGCAGCGGCTGGCTGCCGACTGCGGGTGCGCCACAGTAGCCAGAGAAAGAGTAGCGTCGCTATCACTAAACCGGTCCAGAACCAGGTGCCTCGCTGCAGTTGCCATCCGACCGCTGCTAGGAGTAGCACCACCAGTAGTTGGCAGAGGGCGACCCCGAGTAGATCGAATCGTCCAAGCAGGATCGCGGTCGATTTCACGCCAATCTTCAGATCATCCTCTCGATCGGCCATCGCATAGAGGGTGTCGTAGGCGAGCGCCCAACAGAGGGTCGCCATAAACAGCAGCCACGCCACCGGCGGCACGCTGCCACTCACTGCCGCAAAGGCCATCGGCACCGCCCACCCAAACGCCGCCCCGAGAAAGGCTTGCGGCAGATGGGTGTGACGCTTCATAAACGGGTAGAGCGCCGCTAACAGTAACGCACCGAATGAGAGCAGGATGGTGAGCGTGTTGAGCAGCAGTACCAACCCGAAGCTGATCAGGCTGAGTAGCGCAAATAGCAGTAGCGCTTCGCGCGGCTGGATTGCACCGGTGGCGAGCGGCCGCTGTGCGGTACGGCGCACATGGCCGTCGATATGGCGGTCGGCGTAGTCGTTAATCGCACAACCGGCTGATCGCATCAGCACTGTACCGCCAATAAACACCAGTAGGATGGGTAGGGGGGGCACCCCTTCGGCAGCGAACCAGAGCGCCCAGAGCGTCGGCCAGAGAACCAGCCAGATACCGATGGGACGATCAAGACGGGTGAGGCGCACATAGTCGCGCCAGTGGGCTACAGCGAGCATCGATCTTCAGCGGGTTGCAGAGTGAGTAACAAAGATAACGGTGATAGGGGCGCGCTGGCAATGTTACCGGCACCACCGACCGGCGGCGCAGTAGCAGGTTCAGATATCGATCAAGCGGGTTCAGTCGGCGTCGTCGGTTGCCAGAAGAGCGGTTCTAACGCCGATAGATCACGCTCCAGCGATATCATGTGTGCATAGATGAGTGCTAGCCACCCCTGTCGGCGGAGCAGAATGGTACGACTGGTGGAGATCTCTGCTAAGCGTTCGGGTGGTACGTGGAGGTACTGAAACGGTGGCGCAAAGGCGCTATCTGTTCCCTCGCTATCGCATATCGGTCGTAGTAGATCCATCTGTTGCAGTGCCGCGGTAAATCGATCGGTTTGATCGAGCGAGCGGGTCACCACCTGTAACAGTGCGAGGATCTTCTCCAGATCGGTGCTAGGTCTGCCCGAGGGTGCAAATAGTGGATGCGGGCCGCTGCGACAGAATAGCGCCGCATCTGCATCAATAACGACCTTCGTCTCCTCGCCCTGACGATGTAGCGAAAAGGGGTAGATACGTAACAGGATCGGTAGTAGGGGGTGGCGCCAGCGCCCATCGTTACCGACTAGCCGGTTACGCTGCCCCGGCCGTGCAACAACCATCACCGGCTTCGGCGGTAGCGCATCGCTTGCAGTTGATTGAACGAAAATGACCGGAAAGTGGTTCGCCGCTTGCCATATCTCATTCGCCATCAGATCGATCCGAGTCAACCGCTCTGCAAACCGAAAATCGCGCTCGGGTAGCAGATGGAGATGCTGATGATGTCGAGGATTTAGGGGCTCAAACCGAAACGCCACGTTAGCTTACCTGATTGAATGGGAGTGATTTGTCGAGCCACTCCTCCGCTTCAAGCAGCGATTTACGATTCAGGTATGCGCGCTTGTCAAACCGCTTCTGCGCCCGTGCCACAATCGGCGGGAGTAGTACCGTTTGTAGCGATTGGGGCCCCCTTATCAGCGCATGCAGGAGCGCCCGTTCAACGCCATGAAGATGCTGCATCAAGACCTTGTCATCGAGCGCGTAGAAGTGGTGTACCACCCCCGGACTCCCTTGACGACCACACCGTCCGGCCAACTGCCGATCGACCCGAGAGGAGTCATTCGGTTCGCAGATAAGCACATGCAAACCGCCGGCAGCTAGTACCTCAGGCGCGAGATGGATATCAACCCCCCGCCCCGCCATATTAGTTGCAATCGTTATGGTGCCCGGATCGCCGGCCAGTGCGATGATCTCGCTCTCACGTTGATGGTGAACTGCATTGAGGATATGGCAGGTGCTGCCGGCGGCACTCATCTGCTCGCCAAGCTGCTCGCTATCGACTAGTGACCGCACCCCAATCAGTACCGGATGTCCCTGCTCTGCGAGGGTGATCGCGGTGGTGACAATCGCGGAGAATTTCAGATGCCGATCGACAAACATCACCGGCGGGCGCCGCTCGACGCGTCGCGGTCGATTGGTCGGGATACGCAGCACCGCCTTATGGTAGATGTGCCAAAATTCGGGTGCCGCTTCATGGGCGGTACCTGTGGTACAGGCGAGCCGCTTAAAGCGCTGAAAAAAGCGCTGAAATGTCATCTGTACCAGTGGCATATTTGGGTCGGTCATCTCCACCCCTTCCCGTGCCTCAATCGCCTGATGCAATCCGCCCGACAGGCTACGTTCAGGCGTTAATCTGCCGGTGAATTCGTCGATCAGCACGATCTTATCTGCATCAACCACATAGTGAACGCCTTGGATAAAGTTTTCACGCACCTGTAGTGCTTGTGATATCAGATCGATACGGCGCTCGGCGCTGCGCCAGAGCGTGGGTAGCGACGCATCGGGGGCGAGTCGTGGATCGTCGGCACCAATCGCCAGTTCGATGCGGCGGGTGGTTGGCGCGATCCGATAGTCATGATCGAGCACGAGACGCTGAGCACGCTGATAGGCCCACATCACCCCCTGATGGAGCCCCGGAACATCTTTTGGGGCGGAGATGATGAGTGGGGTGATTGACTCATCGATCAACATGCTATCAGCTTCGTCGACAATCGCCGTATATATGCCACGCGGTAGCATCAATCCGCCACCGGCACCCCGCGCCGCCCGACGCGTTAACTCATCACGCAGATAGTCAGCTAGGAGCGTTTTCGGCGTAACGTAGACCAGATCGGCGACATAGAGTGCCTGTCGCTCCTCGGGCGCCATCTCTTGAATACAGGATGCGACTTGGAGTTTACAGAGCGCAAACAGCGGTTCCAGTTCGCTCGCATCGCGCTGAGCGAGATAATCATTGGCGGTCAAAACGTGACAAGGGCGACCACTCCACCCGGCTAAGATCGCCGCAAGACCTACCGTAAGCGTTTTACCCTCACCGGTTGCCATCTCAGCAACGTAGCCGTGATGCAGTGCTAAGGCACCCATCAACTGCACAACATAGGGGCGCTTACCTAACGTCCGTGCCGCCGCTTCGGCAAGGACAGCCAACGCTTCGGCAAGCTGGCCTCGTGCCGTGACGGGATCACGATTGAGCGCCTCAGCCATGGTGGTGACGGCGGCGGCAAAGGGCTCATCGGCGAGCGCCTGCAGCGCTAAACTGCGGCTATGTATCGTAACCGCACGGGTACGCAGATCCCCTAACAGGGTGGCGCGGCGGCGGTAGCGCCCCCACACCCCATGTACCGCGGCATCAATACCGGTCAGTAGTTTTTCGTTCGCCATATCACAACCGGAAACGGCGCTGTAGGAACTGCTCCGTCTTACGACGGAGCTGATCGGCAAGCGGCTCTTGTGGTAGCGATAACATCACGGTCGCTAACGCGCCATGCATCAGTGCGACCTGTTCACGCTCAGAGCGTTCGATGAGTACGAGCTCTGCTTCAATGCGAAAGAAGGGTTCTGTTGTGGTAACCCCGTTCGGATCGGTCGGATCGACAGCAATCGATCCCCCTCCCGCCATCCCCAGTACCGGTGAAGGGAGTGTGCCGGAGTCGTGCGGGATAATGCGGGTATTACGCACCGCGAGCGTGATCGCCTCTTGGCCATCGATCTTCAGCGAAGCGTGCTCAACCCCCTGCTCAAACACATAGGCATCAACTTGGGGTAATACCCCAATAAAATGCCACTCACCCGGCTGCGTTAAAATACCAAGATAGCTACCTCGTGCTACCCACGCGCCACGATGTAGCAGGTTATCAGTAGCAGTCCATACGCCTGTCATCGGGGCGCTAATCGTCAGTGCCGCTTGCTGTCGCAGCAAATTGGCGATATGTCCGCGCACCGCATCGATCTGGCGCGATAGTGGTTCAGTGTTCGCCTGCGTATTGGCAATCGCTTGACGCATTTGATCCTCCAGCTGTAGCAGCTTCGCCTCTGCCGATCGGATCATGTAGTCCAGTTCGGGATTCTCCATCTGTAACAGCGTCTCGCCGCTATTGACCCAGATCCCATTCTCTGGCGCACGCTGCACAACAAGACCGCTCACCTCAGAAAATAGCTTACGCGACGTTTGTACCTCAATCACGCCATCGACCCGAACATGGCTTGGTGCCGGTACAAAACTCAACAGCGCAATCGCTAATGCCACAATCGATATAACAATGATCATGGTGCGCACTCTAATATGGCGCAATGCTTTATCGGCGACTAAGTATCGGATAAATTTAAATAGCGGTATAACAAATATCATCACGCCCAGTATGAGCGCCATCAAGATACCAAGGTCAAGATATTGGTTTGCCACAAAGCTGATAATTCCAACCATCAGAAGCAACCAATAACCGAGACTGATCACGCCATATATCGGAAGAATCCAAGCCTCACGTGCTGTTTGGGCAGCCGGTTTTGCGTTCGGAACCCTCAGCACATAACGCGAAACTAGGTATCTTAACTGGCTGCGTGAGTTGTTAAACAGGTTGGGCATGTTCAACGCATCAACTAGCATGTGGTAACCATCAAACCGTAATAACGGATTGGAGTTAAATAGCAAGGTTGATATGGATGCGGTAAACACGATGTTATAAGCTAATGCATTGAGTGTGCCAGGCGCCGTATGCGCCCAAACAACAATAGCTATCGATGCAAATGCTAGCTCAAATAGCATCCCAGCCATCGCCACCCATAAGCGCTCTGCGCGGTTGCGAAACCCCCAACTCGCACTCGCATCGACATATGGAATCGGTGTAAATAGCAGAAACATTAAGCCTAATACATGCACCTCTCCACCAAAATATTTGCAGAGGGCAGCGTGACCCAATTCATGTATAATCTTTGCGACCGAAAACCCAATATAGAGTAGAAAAAGGTTCTCCGGTGCTAATATCCCCGCCGCATTGTCGAATAGTGCGCTAAAGTTCTGCGTCAGTGTCAATAGACCGACAATAATCAATACAAAATAGATGGCTATCCCGATCGGGCCAAACATAAATCGAATCAGCGGAAGTGATGAATTCAGCCCCCGATCGGGATCTAACAGTGGTAGCTTTAGGGCAAGAAAGCTGGTCAACAGTGTTAAGCGTTTACGTCGACTCTTATCAGAAAAGCGTTCAAAAAAGCTATCGCTACCAGATGCTTGATCATAGGTCAGCATATTTGCTAGGTGTAACTGACTTAAAATCTGTACCACCTCCTCCTGCGACAGGGTCATTTCAGGGTGGCGCTCTAGTGTGATATACCACGTCTCCTCAACCGTGCGATCCGGCGTCAAGGTAGCGAGAAACTGGTAGGCCTCCCATGAGATACGAAACCACTCATTGCTGAGTTTATCGTTTAGCACCATCCAGATCTCATCTTCAAACTGCTGACGATGTGCGACCACACTCGGGCGTAATGCGCAGCATAGATCAGCAACCCGGTACCAGGCATTGGAGAAGGTTTGATGTGCGAGATCGATATGTGTCATAACCAGAAAAACTCGCGCAGGAAGTTCAGTGTGCGGTGCGTCATGATCCAGAGTATTGAGCGCTCTCCGGCATCGATCTTGGCGTTTCCTCCCATGCCAGGTCGCCACCAGTTCTGGTACTCCCCTTGGAGTTGGGCTTTGGCTAGAAAGCTATTCCCGCTCTGCCGACTACGCGCCACCGGATCGATACGCTCAATCACGAACCCAATCTTTTGATCAGGCCGGCCCACCAGCGCTGCCTCGCCAATAAAGTCTCTATCTAGAAGGTGAATATCGGCCTGACCGACATCCAGTTCTAAATAGAGCGCTTCGGTACCGGCAACCCGCAGCAGGATATCGCCCTGACGCACCGGCGAACCGAGCTCCTTTTTCAGATCGCCCTCGACTACAATGCCGTCGCGCAGCGCACGGATTTGTGCATTTCCGAGCTTGAACCGAACTAGCTGTAGGCTCGCTTCCGCTTGCGCCTGCTGTGCCAGCGCGATCCGCATCGCCGCTAACTCTCGCTGAGCGCGCGCCTTCTCCACCTCACGCCGATATCGGGTGACATCAGCGGTGGCTATCGTCTCCTCCTGTAACAGCTCACGCGTGTCGAGTTCAGCGAGGATCTGATCGCGCCTCACCGCTTCGCCTAGATCGGTGTGGACTGAGGCTAAAAATCCATCAAACGGAGCGGAGATGATGGAGATATCCTCACTACGCAGCATCGCCCCGGCGTCTACCCGATACTCAATCTTGATCACTGAAATGGCAATCAGCCCCGCAATCGCGCTGATCGCGGCTAGCTTCTGTACAACCTGTCTTGGCCCCAAGATGAGTGCAGCACCCCGTAGCAGCGCCCGCCCCCACCGGATTGGAAAGGGGCGATCGGCCGCATCTGCTCGCTGTAGATAGGGACCAATACCGCGTGCCATCTGATCGAGAAGTTCAATATCATGTGTCGATAGCGGGTCACCACTCCGCTCGATAAAGAGCGCTCCGAAGATTCGCGTTCTTCCCGGTAGCGGAACAGTTAAAACAGCACGATTACCATGTGACTCTGAGAACTGCTGATGAGCCCGATCAACGACCCGTCCATCTCTATCGGATGGATAAACAATCGGTCGCTCCTGATCACACGCCTCCTCCATCGTCTCAGCAATCGCACGCGCTACGGCTGCGCGGCGTTCAAAATCAGCGGCTTGACTGACGCCGGTCAATACGATTTTAGCGCCCTTCATCACACCGAGTGATACTCGCTCAGCTTTTAGATCGGCCGCGAGCGTATTACAGAGGTAGTAGACCAGTTTCATAAAACGCGGTTCAGAAAACAGACCACGCATCAATGTGACGATAGCCCCATCATCAAGCTGATCAGCGGCTGAACGATGTGCAAGCGCATGAGCAGCGCTCCGCTGTGGCAGCATCAACAGTAACTGCTCTAAGGCGGCAGCGACCACGGCCGGATCGCGTCCTTCAGGTTGATACCATAGTGCTAGTAACGCCACACTCTGCTTATCATCAATGATCGATGTAGTTGTCGAGGCCGGCGCCAGTGGTAGCGGTATGACGCGCAGCAGCAATCCATTCTCAAGTCTAACCTCGACCGCGCTCTGCTGCTTCTGCGCTTGATTGGCAGTCTGTAGTAGGCGCGTCATCTGAGCAGTTACATTACTACTGCGTTGTGGATATTTTAGTGCAGCAGTCCAGATCTTCTCATCGTGTGCGCGGCGCAATATCAGCGCATCACGCGCATGGTAGAGAGCAGCGACGGTGGCTAAAAAGTGTAGCCAATAACTCGGGTCGGATTGGGATGCATTAGCTAACCTCCCAATGTTATGCTGGATCTGTTCGGCGGAGGTATCGTGCAGACTCATGATTGATCTTCTATCACTACGGTGTCAGCAGATCAGCGGTAGTGCCAGGGATCAGTTTAAGATCGCTATTCTCAATTTCCGCCACAATATCGATCAAACCACTAGAGGGATCGGCAACCGGCGCTACATAGGTCACCTTCGCTTCGCGCAGAATCACCTCACCATACTGCACGACACGCAACATAGCGACATCCCCTTCATGGAAGCGCGCCCGATCTTCGACCGAGAAGTTGCCGCGAAAACGTACCCGCTGCGCATTGACTATCTCAATCACCGGTTGCTGAGCGGGCAGCGTCTCACCCACCTCAATATCAACCCGTGTCACGATACCATTAGTGGGTGCCTGCAACTGGCGGCGCTGAAAGGTCTCCTCCGCTAACGCGAGGTCGAGTCGCTCGCGCGCTTTCGCTGTTTTGAGCGCGACTAACTGCGCCTTCGTCGTTAGCCAAGCGATCTCCTCATCCTGTAACTGCTTGACCGAGATACTACCCGATGCGACCAGATCTTGGGCGGCGCGCACCTGTTTCTGTAGCACGACAAGTCGTTGACTGAGCTCATCAATTGCCGACCGATCCTCATAGATAAGCCGTTTGCTGCGTCGATCAATATCCTCAATCTCACGATCTAAGATCAATAGCACATCACCAGCGGTAACCTGCGTACCTTGACGTACCAGCAGTTTCTCTACTTGACCACCAACCGGCATGCTCAGGGAGACCGCTGCAATCGGCTCAGTGATGCCTACAGCGAGCGTATCTGCGTCAACACGACCTACTAGCACCATCAACCATAATGCGACGAGTGCATGAGGCCATTTGATCAATCGTATACGTTGAATATTTCAGACTCCGCGTTAATCATTTTTAATGCGCCCTGTGAGACACGCAGCATGATCCACGCCTTCGCATGTGCAATGCGCGCATCAAATGCGGTCGCTTCGGTATCTAGCGCCCGCTCCTGAGCGCGTAGCACCTGCGTCACATCGCTACGTCCCCGTTCAAAATGCTCGGTTTCAATAGCGAGTTGCTGCCGATTGCGATCAGCAATCTCACGCCACGTCTGCAGTTGCACGCCGGTTGATTCAACGGTATCACGACGCGATAAGATCTCATTCTCAATTTGCAGACGAAGCTCCGCGCTACGCAGCTTCTCATTCTCCATCTGCAACTGCGCTTCGCGTTTTAACGCTGTACCATACTGATTACCCCGCAGCGGGATCTCAACCTGCAACATGACCCGCGAAGTGGGGTTATCGCGCATTGCACCGAGTGAAAAAGCGTCACCTAACGTCTCTCCCCGCTCGGTCATACCGAGCTCAAACGCAAAATCGACTTTAGGTCTAGCGACACTGTCGGCACGGGTTATCTCAACCCCCGCCTTCTGTTCACGCATCAGTTGCGCCTGATAATCCATCCGAGACTGCAGCGCTGTTGCAAGACAGGTTTCTGGTTCACAAGAGGTGAGCGACTCAGCAGGGAGCGAACTCTCTACGAAGTGGAAGCGCCCAATCCGCTGAACCTGCTCGCCGACGAGCGTCAGCAGATCGGCTTGATAGCGATAGAACTCCTGCTCCCGTTCGGCCTGTAGTATGCGTATTTGATCGATCGAGTTTTCTATCTCAAAGCGCGCCATGCGGGGCAGTCGCCCCTCTTTGATCAAACGCTCACTACTGGCTAACAGATCCTGTAGCACCACCACCCGTTTGCCTAGATTTGAGATCGTATGTTGCACTCTCAAACCATCGAGAAACGCAATCCCCGCTTGGGCAGCTAGTGCGTTGGTGCGATCGGTCAATGACAGTTCAGCGATCTGCTGATCAATCTCTGCGGTGCGGATACCCGCCTTCACAAAATCGGCACCAAAACCACGCGCTAAGGGTGTATTGATTGTTAAACCGGCAAAACCATCAATCGCGTAGTCGGTATCGAGCCCCTGCTTTAATCGGGTGGCGCGGGAGGTTAAACTAACCGTCGCGCCATCCTCAAACAGGGTAGAGACGCCAAACTCAACCTGCTGCTGATTAGTCGGATAGGGATCGGGCTGACGACCAATCAGCAGGTCATCTAGCGCGAGAGGTTCACGACTTTTGAGCGCATCGACATTGCTAAACTGCTTCGGCTCAAAGATCGAAGACTCTTGCGTCACTTTTGCTGCCGCAATCTCTAGATCATTCCTAGCAGTTAGAATGCTGGTGTTACGCGATTGTACCATCCCAATAAACTCAATCAACGACAACCCATCATCGAAACGGACGGGTACAGATGATGAGTCGACCTCTGCCACCAGCGGCATTGGGGTCATTTCAGACTCCGCAGAGACGACGGCACTGATAGCACAGGCAATAATAATGCCGCCAATTCGAAACACTGCGGAGCGATTCCGCAAAGGGGTGTCATGCAGGGTCATCGGCATTATCCATCAAGTCGATCAATTAAGCTATTGGGATTGGCTAATATAACAATCTATTACTGCAACGTCGGATGCGCGTCACTATCTGCTGGCGTGTCCGTCACATGGGTCGAAACACTCCGTCGCGCCAAGACTTCAAACTGAGCCAACGACATCAAGTGTGCATAGATTGCGGGCAAATAGCGTTTTTCACGCATTTCAAGGAACTTAGCATCGCCCAAATTATTTAGACGCTCCTCGTTCACGACATAGCAGCCGTTAATATTTCGCGGTTGCTGATTTACATTGACCCGCATGCTCAAGGGGGTGAGCAGGTTGTTCTGTTGCAGGAAGGTGGAGAACTCAACAGTAAAGTTATCCATCTGATGTAGCTCAGCTAGATAACGCTTAACATTCTCGACCACTTGGGTCGGCTCACCCGACTCATCAAATAGCGATGTTCCCTCATTCTCATTAACCAAGTCGCTCCCTTCATCAATACAGACTAGGTAGCGATCATCGCCAGGTACTGGAGCTAACGCAAATGGATAGCGGCGAATGATGGCTGGGATATAGGGCGCATCCCACTTACCCTCATCATCGACAAATGCGTTAGTGCCTGCTGTCATGCCAAGCAGGGCCACAGTGCGAAAACCGCTGCTCTGCTTATCTTCAAGAAATACAATCGGATAGTGCATTGATGCACGAACAAACTCATGCACAGTCACATAGGCGAGATGAAAATCTTTTGCAAATGAGAAGTCATTCGTCGGCTTAACTTTAATATTGGCATGACGCTCTTTGTTGATGTGCACAATATTTTTAAACATTTCATATCCTCAAGTTGTTCTTTGCCAAAGAGATAAGCTAGCTGTCAGTATGGATATAAATCACCGCAGCATGATATTGACCAAAGTTAGTCAGGTTTCGGACTCTGGTAGAGTAGCAAAGGCAATGCACGCGTGTGCTGACAGTTTCTGACTCATGCCTGACGTAGATCTGACATGAGATAGGGGGTGGTGAACCCGCAGATGAGGGTTCTAGAGTTGAACCGACTCATCTGCGGGAGGTCGTGCTTTAAGGTTGTTGGCTGGCGCCTTCAGGTGCTGGCTCTACGCGCTCATCTGCTGCCGTAGTTGCCGCTATTTCGGAGCCACCAGTATCGTCACGCTGATTGCTCACCGCCTCGGCCTCTGCGTTAGGTACACGCTCAGCCTCATCCGCCGGTGTGCTCTCCGCCTCTGCGTTAGGTGCACGCTCAGCCTCATCCGCCGGTGTGCTCTCCGCCTCTGCGTTAGGTGCACGCTCAGCCTCATCCGCCGGTGTGCTCTCCCTCTCCTCCGCAGAGGTTCTCGACTCAACCGGCTGTTCTGCTGCCACCACCGCTGCCTCGGCCGCTCGCTCCTGAACTGTAGTCGGTTGGCTTGGTGCTAGGAACTCCGCCAATCGGTTCACAATCCGACCGAATAGACCCTCTGTGCGGGTGCGCTGCTCAGTACGTTCACTAGCACGATCACTCTCTGCGGCGGCGATCCGCGCCAGATCTTGTGTACCGGTGACCGGCGTCGAACTCCGCATTTCCGCTGCGTAGCTGAGCGCGGCAGTGCTGTTCTCAACATCGGTAACTGTATCAGCATCCTTCAGTTCGGTTGTCGCTACCCGCTCAACTTCGCTCACTGTGGTCCGTGATGTGACGATTTCACTGTTGGTGACAGCCTGCTCATCACGCTCTGACAGCAGATTCTGCAGCTTATCGAGGTAGAGTCGTGACGATGCAACGACATCACTCATCTCGCTCTCTGCACGCTCACTATGTCCTAAACTGTCTGTGAAGCTGAGCATGACAGATAGACGACTATCGGTATCATCGCTTGTCACCAAGTATGTCTCCCCAGTTGCTTCTGCAATTGGGTTGCCATCACGTAGCCATTGCAGCTGCACCGGTTCGATAATGCCATCGGCATCCGAGAGATCCAGAATCTGTACCGCGAGTGTCTCACCGACACGCGCCTCACCGATGATCGCTAGGATCACCTGCGCTGGATTATTTATGACTTCGGCCGATGCGGCTAGCAGTGCTTCAGCTTCACTCTCGCTCGGTGAGTTATCGACATACTCGAGCCCGGTCAACAGCAGTAACCGCTCGCTAGCTGCCTCTACATGCTCCTCACCATCAAACCCTTCGGCACTCGATAGCAGAACCCAGCCCTCACGTGCCGCGTTCATCACACCTGTGGTTGATACGTTGATGCGTCCATCTGAGTGCAGCACGATATCGCTCTCTGCATCATCAACTGCTCGGTTAGTTGCCGAGATCGTTGCCGCTTCTAACTCAAGTCGGGCACTGCCAAAGCCACCAATACCGTTATCCGCGACCAGTCTCACCGCGCCCGGGGTCGCCAGATGGTGACCATTTAGCGCGGTGCCGGCGGTGATGGCACCACCGGCGGTGATGGCGATATCGCCGGCGGTGGTGGTGATGCTATTGATCTGCAGATCATCCACGTCGGTAAGGGTCACCGCACCGCTTGCGGTT
>JGI11705J14877_10000498_pt1 | contig 24498 bp, 21 predicted proteins | sample Etolaghawater15m_FD_14877 | JGI IMG/M metagenome (IMG submission 14877)
TTTTGATGCGTTGACATCACGAAGGGATTACCCCAAGTATGCTGAAAGTGAGACCATGGGATTTGAACCGATGCCTTTTCAGAAAGTAATCGGCATTTTGAATGCGGACCGGGACAGCCATTTCGATTCGAAAGTGGTAGATGCCTTTTTCAGATGTATGCCCGAAGTGTTGCGACATTATTGCGGAAAGCATCTGTCTCCCGAGTATGTTGATGGGGCCATTTCGCTGCTCGAACCGGAAAATTGAGGACACTCCCTATACGCTTTGATAACGCCCCGTCGCTTCTATGGCGCGTTAGAGCTGAGGCCCTGAATCCGTATAGCAGGCCAGGATTTTTGAAGCCAAAAGGGAAGTGAGAAGGGCATGCATCAGTCCATAAAGACCGCCAAAAAATTGGAAGCCCTGATCTTTGAAGTGGCGGCGCTACAGAAAGATTGCGTCGAAATAGTGTGTGCCCGCTGCAAATCCCTCTGCTGCGAACGGGTGCAGTATCTTTTTGGTGAAAAGGATATCCTTTTTCTGAAATTGTCGGGCAGAAAGCAGATTTGGCGAAAAAATGGTATTCAAAAAAAGGGTTGCTGGTTGCTGGGACCGTCCGGGTGTACTTTGGAACTGGGGTCAAGACCCTTTATATGCCATCACTACATTTGCCATGATCTGGAAGCGGAGATGCAAAGTTCAAATTCAGGACTCCTTCCGCTGTTGACCGAAAAATTCGAGACCATTGACATGTTGCGGAGCCGAATGTGGGCCGAATATCTTGATGAGAGGTTAAGGAGGTAGAACCGATGGTGATGAATGCGTCATTAGAACAGAAATTTGAACAGGCTGCGGGTGTTGTTTGTAAACAGGGATTGTTCCCTTTTCCGGTCAATGACACCAGTATTTCAATTATCAAACATGTGGTCGGGGAAAATGAAGATGAGCTTGACTTGATTTGCGCTTTTAAATCCAAGGCCTCCCAGACAACGGAGGAATTGGCGTCGTCAAGCGGGTTTTCCGGTGAAAACATCAGTGTTATCACGGATAGTTTGGCCCGAAAGGGGCTGATTTTTAATCAACCCAGTGGCTCAGGCATTATGGTCTACCGTCTACTTCCCCTGATGAATGTGGGTTTGATGGAATATAAATTCATGGGTGAACTGACAGGGTCTGAAGCGGAAAAAGAGCTCGCTCTGCTGTTTGAAAAACTCATGGGGGAAGTTCGGGACAATATTCAGCGCAACTATGACCAGCTGCTCCCCACATTCAAAATGGCGCCGTCCGTTGACCGGACCGTGGCATCAACAGTCGGAGAGGACGGCAGAGCCATCCGGGTGGTTCGGGTGGAAAAAGTTGTGGAAACCCCTGAGGAGTTTATTCTGCCAAGCCAAAGCGTAGAAGAGATCATTGACAAATTTGATGATATTGCGGTCGGTCACTGCTTCTGCCGCCAGCGGCGCGAGGTCGTGGAGAATGGCTGCCTCACAAAAGCACCCACATTGAATTGTTTCACCTTTGGAAAATCGGCGCGTCATACCACGGCTCAGGGGTTTGCCAGAAAGGTGACAAAGGAAGAAGCCTTGAAAATCATGAAAGAAGCCGAAGCGGCAGGGCTGATGCACAAGGCCTACCATCCGGCTTCCAATGAATCCAGGCCTGAAACGAGCATCTGTAACTGCTGCAAAGATTGTTGCGATGTCCTTCGCATGTGGCGTGATGGTGCCATGCCGCTGATCAATTCGACCTATTACTTGTCTGAAATTGATGCCGATCTTTGTACCGGTTGCGGAACTTGTGTGGATATCTGTCCCACGGATGCTATTTTGCTGAATGCTGAAAACCTGGCTGAAAGAAATTCTGAGGCCTGTCTGGGTTGTGGCATTTGTGCACGATTCTGCCCTGAGGAAGCGATTTCCTTGAAAGAGGGATTGCGAAAAGTATTTATTCCACCTCAAAAGCTTGGTGACGTTTAAAGATTAATGATCTGATCTTTTGTTTTCGTCTTCATATTCCAGCAGGTACTGTTTTACATCCAGCCCGCTGCCAAACCCGCCGAGCCCCCCGGCGGCAACAACGCGGTGTCACGGAAAGATCAGGGGCAGGGGATTTCGGCCCATGGCCTGTCCGATGGCACGCGCTCCTTTGGGCCTTCCCGTCATGGCCGCCACTTCCTTATAGGTCCTGGTTTCCCCGAAAGGGATCCTGGCGATGGCGTTCATGGCGGACCATTGAAAGGGGGTGCAGGCAACATCCAGGTTTAACGCTTCCTGAGGTTCCTCATTAGAAAACGCCGCTTCAATGGCCTGCTGAAGGGGGCGGTTGACATCATGGTTCTCCCGCAATTCCCGGTTCGGGTAAAGCTTTTTAAAAAAATCCTTCGTATCGGGGGTTGAATTAAAGCCGAGACCGGTTCGAAGGGCCCCCTTTTCCGTGGAAGCCATATGGATATAGAGTCTATCCAGCTTCATGCCCCAGCAGTAGATTTTCCGTAAAGACGTCCTTGCCATGTCTCTCTCCTTTCAAGGGTATTCTGAATGCATTTGAGGTTTTCCATTTTGTGAACGGCCCAGTCCGGCGCCAAAAGGTCGGATTTTCCGGGATCTCCGGTGAGCCGTTGAACCACTACGTCAGGGGGCAGAAGCTCCAAAAAATCCACCACCAGGTTTGCATATTCATCCCTTTCCAGACAACGGAATGCCCCTTCTTCATAAAGCCGAGCCAAAGGGGTACCCCGAATCACGTAGAGTAAATGGATCTTGATGCCTTGAACGGGCAGGGATGCGATAAGCCTGGCCGTTTCCAGCATCATCCGGCGGTTTTCACCGGGGAGTCCCAGAATCACATGGGCGCAGATGTTCAGGCCAACATCGTGGGTGAGATGAACCGCCCGTTCAAAACATGCTACGGAATGGCCCCGGTTGATGGTTTGAAGGGTCTTGTCGTGGGCCGACTGCAGGCCGTACTCCATCCAGACCAGATAATCTTTTCCGTATAAACCGATCATTTCAAGAATTTCTTCATCGATGCAATCGGGTCGGGTCCCCACCGAAAGCCCTACCATTTGGGGATGGCTTAGTGCTTCATCGTAGAGTCTTTTCAGATGGGAAACAGGGGCGTAGGTGTTGGTGAAAGATTGAAAATAGGCGATGAATTTTTGCGCTTTGTAGCGTTTGCGGATAAACTTTTCGGCCTTTGAGATTTGTTCGGTGATAGACGTTCGTTCTTCCGTAAAAGCCCCGGTGCCGGACCCCCGACCGTCGCAGAAGATGCATCCTCCCGTTGAAACGGTCCCGTCGCGATTGGGGCATCCCAGGCCTGAATCCAGTGAAATGCGCTGCACCCGTTCTCCGAATTGTTCTCTCAAATAGGTGTTAAAGTCCCGGTATCGTTTCAAGAGGGTTCTCTCTGCATGGGGGGTCGAAATAATGTTGCAATGATATGGGATGGATGTGGCATTGAGCAAGCGCTTTTCTATTCCGGCCTGTTTTTTATTGACTTACAGTAAAACTTACAGTATTTATGGCGTTATGTCATGAACTGTACTGTCCAAAGTCTCGTAACCTTTTGAAATAGTAAGAACCCCAGATTTGCTGCCGTCATTCCGGCGAAAGCCGGAATCCAGAGCCTTATCGGTGATATATGGTTTCTGGATGCCGGATCAAGTCCGGCATGACGGGAAAACTTTAGACTCTCAAGCCATGAAGATACCGGTGTTTAAAGAAGGAGCCTTAACCCATGAAACTAACGAATCGGCAAAAAGAGGTTTTGAGCTATATTTCCGGGTATATAGATGCTTGGGGGAAATCGCCTTCCTTTGAGGAGGTTTGTTCCCATTTCGGGTTTTCGTCTTACAATACCGTCTCCGGCTACCTCAATGCGCTTGAACAAAAAGGGTATATTCGCCGGCCCAGGGAAAAGAATCAAAAACGTGCCATTCAAGTGATCAGCCCCGTGGAGACCCGGCGTTTCGAATTTCCGCTTCTGGGCCGGGTGGCAGCCGGGGAACCCATTGAGGCCATTGAGGATGTGGATGTGGTGGAGTTGCCGCCTTCCATGGGGGACGAGGGCGATTGTTTCGTGCTTCAGGTCAAGGGGGTCTCCATGGAGGAAGACGGTATCCTGGATGGGGATTTTGTGGTGGTGCGGAAACAGGTTACGGCTAAAAACGGGGAGATCGTGGTGGCGCTGGTGAACAACGGGGCCACGGTGAAGCGGTATTACCGGAGAAAAGACCATGTGGAACTTCGGCCCGCCCATGGGGATATGCGATCCATTCGCGTCCAAGAAGAGGATTTCCGGATTGAGGGCAAAGTCGTGGGGGTTATGAGGTATTACCGATGAGAGAGGGTTTTCATCATCGCAGCATCATCCATCTCCATATTGCGGCGCTTCCCATTGCTGTGGCCCGGGTTTCCCAAATATCGCTCCGGAACCGGCCCGTGGCCGTGGCACCCCTTCAATCCGACCGGCCGGTGGTGTTGTGCGCTTCCAGTGAGGCCCGGCGCGAGGGGGTTTTTAAGGGGATGCTTTTGTCAAAGGCCATTAAGCGATGCCCCGGGCTCAAGGTTCTGCCGCCGGATCCGAAGTCCCTGGAGAAAGCCTGCCAGAATTTGGCCCGAGCCGCGGCCCGTTACACGCCGGTCTGGGAACCATCAAGGCCGGGGCATCTCTATCTGGACCTCACCGGTGCCGAGCGGTTATGGGGACCCGCCGACACTACTGCCCGACGGTTTCAAAAAGAGATTGAGGATCACCTGAGTCTCACCGGAACGCTTGGGGTCGCCGGCAACAAGCTGGTTTCAAATGTGGCTTCCCGGGCCCTGCCCCCGGAAAGGGTGGGGGTGTTCAATGTAAAATATGGTCAGGAAGCCGATTTTATGGCCCCGCTGAAAGTAGATTTGCTTCCCGGTATTGGACATGTGCGTCGTAAGATCCTTTTGGAGGAGCTCAATATCGCCCGCGTTGGACAACTGTCAGCGCTGGGTGTGGGTCGTTTGAAATTGATTTTCGGCCGCCAGGCCGCCCTGATCCAGCAATGGTCTCTGGGGATTGATGCGACCCCGGTATATGCGCAGGCCAAAAAGCCAATGGTGAGTGAATCAGCCATGTTGCCCCAAGGGGAAAATGACGATGAAACGCTTTTAAAAATATTCTGGCGTTTGGTGGAGACCTGTTTTTATCACATGCGAAAACGCCACGGGTTCCCCTTAAAAGCCGGTTTTATGGTTCGGTATTCGGATCAGGTGGTGGCCACACGGTCTCTTAAGCTTTCAGCACCAGCATACGGTTATGGGCAGACCGAGGGGTTGCATCTCTTTAACCCTTCACTTTTTGCACCCCTTCAACAGCTGTTTTTTGATGTATGCCAGCGACGGGTTCGCGTCCGCTTTTTAAAGGTCTGGTTTCGGGAATTTCACGCGTTGCAGTTCCAGTTGTCTCTTTTTCACGCCCCATCTCCTCAGGGGGAAAAAACCCGTCAAATGGTCCATGCCATGGATCATATTCGAGATCGATATGGGGCAGAAGCGATCCGGTGTGGACGCGCGGCATAAATGTCTTCTTTTGTCCATCTGAATGTTCATTCCGATTATTCCAAAGGGTGGGGGATTGCTTCCATTGAAGATCTTTGCCGAAGGGCGAAGGCCCTTGGTATGGATCAGTTGGCCCTGACCGATACCAACGGCGTTTACGGTCTTGTCTTCTTTGTTCAAAGGGCAAGGGAGATGGGGATTACCCCCATTGTGGGAAGTGAGGTTTTGTGTGACGAGCGGCGTGCCGTTTTGCTGGTCAAAAATTTTAAGGGCTATGCCAATCTCTGCCACATCATCTCCGCACGTCAATGCCACGGTCACTTTGATCTGGTCCGCGCCATCGGCAAAAGACGTGACGGGCTCATCATATTTTCCGACGACTTTACCCTGCTGAAAGCTCTGAAACGGGATTCAATAAAAGACCTGTTTGTGGAGATGTCCCCCGGATATCAAATGTCCCGGTGTCATGCGTTTTCCCGGAAAACCGGTATTCCGCTCCTTGCCACCAACCGGGTGTATATGGCGGAGCAAAACCAGTTTTGGCTTCACCGGATTTTGCGTGCCATGTCGTTGAACAGCAAGTTGTCCAGGCTGATGGAAGTGAACCTGTGCCGGGAATACAATTTTTTAAATGCACCGCACACAATGATGGATCAGTATCCCCATGCGCCGGAAGCCCTTTATAATACCNTGAAGGTTGCTGAGCAGTCCCGTTTGGACTGGGATTTTAACCGGGTGGTCTTTCCCCGTTTTGAACAAATGGATACCGAAGAAGCCTTTCAGCAGTTGTACCGAAAGACACTGGATGGATGCCGCCGGCGGTACGGAAAAATCATCCCTTCCGTGAAATCCCGCGTGGAGCACGAAATGCGTATCATTCGACAAAAGAATTTTGCCCATTATTTTTTGGTGGTGGCGGATATCGCCAGGCGGGCGGAAAGATCCTGCGGGCGGGGGAGTGCTGCCGCCTCCATTGTTTCCTATGCCCTGGGAATTACGCACGTGGACCCCATCGNNCANGGNCTTTTTTTTGAGCGGTTTTTAAANCCCGGCCGAATGGACCCCCCGGATATCGATATGGATTTTGCNTGGGATGAACGGGATGCCGTCATCGACGATATTTTTGCCCGATACGGCCATGGGCATGTGGCCATGGTGGCCAATCACAACGGATTCGGNACACGGTCCGCCATTCGGGAAGTGGCAAAGGTTTTCGGGTTGACGGAGCGGGAGATCGGNCGGGTNACGGAGAAAATCGGTTACAGGTGGCGTGATATGGGTGAAGCATTACGCCGGCACCCCAAAATGCGCGACATTTCATTTGAAAAACCATGGGATGAAATTATTGATGCGGCAGGTCGCCTTCAGGGGCATTTTAACCACCTTTCCATTCACTGTGGGGGTGTGGTCATCACGCCGGATAAAATCCGGCGATACTGCCCCGTGGAAATTTCCAAAGATGGCCGCCAGGTTCTTCAGTGGGAAAAGGATTCGGTAGAGGATGCGGGCTTGGTCAAGATCGATATCCTGGGGAATCGAAGTTTGGCCGTGATTCGGGATGCCCTCTACATGGTGAAGCAAAATGGGGGTCACCATCTGGACTATGCGGAACTGAATCCGCTGAAGGATCCTGAAACCGCAAAAATTTTTTATCAAGGGGACACCTTTGGGGTTTTCTATTTTGAATCTCCGGCCACGCGCCAGGTGCTCACCAAAGTGGCTGCCGGCCTGGCCTTTGAAAAGTACCTGACCATGGATCATTTTTCTCTCAATGTGGTGGTGACCTCCATTATTCGTCCGGCCTCAAACCGCAGCATTCATGAGTGGTTGAGCCGCCTGAAAGGATCGCCCTGGAAGCCACCGCATCCCCTTCTGGCACCGGTGTTGAATGAAACCCTGGGGGTCATGGTGTTTCAGGAGCAACTGAGCCGGGCGGCCATTCACCTGGCCGGTTTTGACCCGGCGGAAGCCGATATGCTGCGAAAAACGGTGAGTAAAAAACATGGGGGGAAAAAACTGCGGGATTTCCACGAGCGATTCGTTCAGGGCGCCAGGGTTCGGGGCGTTCACGAAAAGGTCATTGACCAGGTGTGGCAAATGATGATGGGGTTTGACGGATACAGTTTCTGTAAACCCCACTCCGCCAGCTATACCCTGGTGGCCTATAAATCCGCCTGGCTCAGGGCTCACTATCCGGCCGAGTTCATGGCGGCCGTGATTTCAAACGGCGGAGGATACTATGGCACCTTCAGCTATATTTCCGAGGCCAGACGCATGGGGATCAAGGTCCTGCCACCCCATATCAATTTGAGCGGGATCAAATATACGGGAAAAGGCCGGCAGATCCGCATGGGGTTGATGCAGCTGAAGGACATCTCTCAGGAGACCCTGGAATCCATTATCCATGAACGGTTAAAAAATGGCCCTTTGAATCTCTGGAAAATTTTCTGATCCGTGCAGGATCCCGTGTCCACCTTCAGGATGTTCGCATCCTGATTAAGGGAGGATGTTTTGACCCCATTGCCAATGGGGTTTTCCGATCTCACCTGGTGTGGCAGGCCTTGGCGTTTTATCACCGAAAGGAAGAGAAAAAGGTCCCGGGCCTGTTTGACACTGTGGCGCCTGTGAAACCGTCGCACCCCGCCCCTGAAAACCATAAACCCCTTTCGAAGCATATCCTGTTGAAGCATGAAACAGAAAGTTTTGGATTTATGCTGTCGGTGCATCCCATCTCGCTTTATGCACATCATTTGAAGCATCTGCGGTATGTGCGGGCCCGTGATCTTTCAGCCAGGGTGGGAAAACAGGTGACGGTCGTCGGTTGGCCTGTAACCGGGAAAACAGTTCACAGCAGAGAGGGAAAACCCATGAAGTTCATGACTTTTGAGGATCTTAGCGGAACCTATGAGGCCGTGTTTTTCCCGGATATCTATGAGCGCTTTTGTCCCATGTTGGACGTCAAACGCCCTTATATCCTGACCGGGAAAATTGAGGAGAGTTTCAACGCTGTCACTTTGACGGTGGATCGGGTGAAAGTTTTAAATGTCGATTACGATCATTAAATGGTTTTCAATGCTTTCGACTCAAGGATTCGCCGAATCAGTAATTCCATACAGTGTTTTGTGTTTTCCGGGCTGAAAATTGTTGCTTCATCAATAAAATACCTTTGAAAAAGGACCTCTGCCGCTTTTGCGAGTTCTTCCGGGGATTGGGCTCGAGGGGTCACATAATCGGCAATCCAGTTCAACTCACGCCTTGATCCATCCATGAACCGCACCGCTTCTTCACCACCATAGGCGCCGCAGTGGCCCGGGCAGATCCATTTCGGTTTCAGGGCAGAGAGCTCTTCAAAAGTACTGCGGTAGGCATCATAATCCACGTAGAAATTGGAAACGAACTGTCCTCTAGGCAAATGGAATCCCAGATAATCGGAGCAAAACAAGGTCCTTTCCTGGGGCTCCCAAAGTGCGATGCCGCCCCGACAATGTCCCGGTGCGTCCAGAATGTGAAGGGAAAAACCGCCAGGATCCAGAATTTCTCCCGGTGAAACGGTTTTTTCAACGGCAAAAAGAGGAAGGGGTTGCAACGATCCTCTGACCTTGACCGCTTCAAAATCCAAAAGACGGTTCGACGTGTAGGCGTCTTCTTGAGTAAAAAAGTCAAGGATTTTTTGCTTGGAAAGCAGGTCCCTGGCTTCGGCGACACCGGCGATCCTGATTTCAGGAAAGGCCTGCTTGATCAGTGGAGCCCCCATGACATGGTCTGCATGGGTGTGGGTGATGATCAGATATTTGAGGCTTGAGGGATCAACTTCAAGGGTTTTCAGCTGGTTTACAATCTGTGGCGCTGTTATGGAAAGTCCTGTTTCCACCAGGACTGAAAATCGATCCCCTTTGATCAGGTAGACGGAAATATATGGATTGCCGAGTAGAAAAACCCTGTCTGTGAGTTGCCTGGGGTAGGTCATTTATAAGACAATGGTGGTTTCTTAGAAGTCTCTAATCACGGCTTAAACAAAACGCTTCTTCGCCCGAGAGGCAAAGAAGCGTTTGAAGATTAAAGGCCTGTTTCCGGAATCAGCCGACGGCTGCCTGTTGTTCTGGCGCCTCCTGAGATTCCGGATCCATGTTATAGCAGGTAATGCAACAGGAAAGACACCGTTCGCTTTCCTTCAATGCCTGCTCTTCGGTCAGGACCTGATCCACTTCCACAAAGGATTTGATTCTTTCGTCTGCTGGCAGCTCCTCCATGGGAGACCTGGGTTTTTTGACGATGCCGGGAACGTGGTCCATTTTAGATTCAGGGATGAGGTCTTTTCCCATATGTTCCGAGGGTCCTGCTTTGACTTCTTTCCCCATTACATATTGATGGATTGATCTGGCAGCCCGTCGGCCGCCGCCGATGGCGGTGACCACCAAGGCCGGACCCGTGGCTGAGTCGCCACCCGCAAAGAGGTAGGGAATATTGGATTGAAGCGTTTTGGGATCGGCGTCAACCGTGCTCCAACGGGTGGTTTTCAATTCGGCCAGACGTTTCTGATCCCGTTCCACAAATGATAAATCCGGCGCCTGTCCGATGGCAGTAATGATCATGTCGGTCTGCAGCCGGGTTTCCGAACCTTCAATGGGGACGGGACGACGTCTGCCGCTGGCATCCGGTTCGCCCAATTCCATTTTCAGGTATTCCAGATGGGTGCAGTGTCCTTTATCATCGCTGATTACTTCTTTGGGTGCGGTCAGGAAGATGAACTCCACGCCTTCATGTTCAGCAGCCTCAATCTCGACCGGGTTGGCCGGCATCTCTTTTCGGGTTCTGCGATACGCCAGGTAGACCTTTTTGGCGCCATAGCGAAGGAGATTCCGGGTACAGTCGATGGCGGTGTTTCCGCCGCCAATGACCACCGCCGTATCGCCCATGGGCAGTTTCTCGCCGCCAGCTAGGCGGGAGAGAAAATCGATGCCCGTATAGCATCCTTCAAGGTTTTCCCCTTCCACACGCAGCAAAGAATCTTTCCACGCCCCGATGCCCATAAAAATAGCATCGAATCCTGCAGCCACAAGAGATGTCAGATCGAAATCTTCACCGAATTTCACACGGGTATGGCATTCGATCCCCAGATTGAGTATGCCTTCAATCTCCCAATCCAGGGTTTTCTTGGGAAGCCGGTATTCGGGAATGCCGTATCGGATCATACCACCCAGTTTGGGCATGGCTTCGAATATGGTCACATCATGTCCCATCCGTCGGAGGAAAAAAGCACAGCTCAAACCTGCCGGGCCGCCGCCGATAACGGCGATCTTTTTTCCTGTGGAAGGCGCCACGGAAATGGGAAACCGTTTTCCCGAGTTCATTTCATAGTCAGCTGCAAAGCGTTTTAACTGATTGATGGAAACCGGTTCATCTTCCACACCGCGCCGACAGCTGTCTTCGCAGGGATGGGGGCAAACCCTGCCGCAGGAAAGGAGCAAGGGGTTGCGTTCGCGTATGGTATGAACGGCGCCTTCGTAATCGCCTTCTCGGATCTGGGCAATATACAGGGGGATGTTGATCTGCGCTGGACAAATCTGACGGCAGGGTGCCAGACAGTCCTCTTCCGCGTTGAAGTGAAGCAGACGTTCGGACGGGGTTTTAACGGTGAGGATGTCTTTGGGGCAGGTTCGTTCGCAGGCGCCGCACCCCACGCATTTTTCCTTGTCCACAACGGGAAACCCTTCCGGCCCTATTTTGAGAGCGTCAAAAAGACAGGCTTTCACACAGTCACCGTAACCGAGGCAGCCTTTGTCACATTCACGTTTGCCCTCATCCAGCATCATCTGGGCCCGGCATGAGGGGATGCCCTCGTAAAGATACCGAACATTTGCGCGATCTCCACCGGTGCAGGGGTTTGAACAGGTGGATGCTTCGGCCAGGCTTCCGGCCATTCCCATGACGGCGGCGACAGCCTGGGTGGCTTCATCCCCTGCCACAATACATACGTTGGCAGGCGCTTGTCCTTCCACAACGGCAACCGCCGCGGCGGAACAACCGGCATAGCCGCAGCCGCCACAATTGGCGCCGGCAAGACAATCCTCCACCAGAGCAATTCTCGGGTCTTCATAAACATAAAAAACTTTGGATGCGACGCTCAAGACGATACCCAACACCGCTCCCAGACCACACATGACAAGCAAGGCTGGAACCATTATGAAATCCTCCATTTTAAACTTGGGCGGAAAGCGTTTGTCATTTATTCGCCATTCCTCAAAGGCCGCCCAAAAATACCCCCAAGGCGATTTTGAAAATCGAGATATGGAATAACAAATTGGAAATAGCACCCACAAGGCACCTATCCCCGTAAACAACACATATAGGCAAAACAGGGCTCAAATGTCAACCACAAGAGGGCTTTTTAAGCCCGGAGAATGGAAAAAAGATTTCTTTTCGGGATTTTGTTCTTTGCGGCGGTCCCGGAGGAAACATGAGGACAGGCCCCAAGGCCGAAAATCTATGATCCCCTAATTATTCGTATTCCCGATCGGTTTTGACAATGGACGGCACATCAAAACCATTCCCAATGGCGTCTATGGTCTGTGACAGTTGGGATGAAGGAACAACCCCGGTAATGGAGGCGATGGTGCAACTCAGTCCCAAAAGATCAATGCCGGTTTTTTCGAGGGTGTTGAAAAGGCTCTTGACGATACCGTATCGATCCCCGAAATGGGGACCGTTCATGGAGAACGTCCCCACGGAATCATGTGCTCCAATCCGAGATGGTTTTAGAATATGGGAAATAACGTCTTTGTTGGAACCTCTTTTTGTTAACGGCAGACAGAGGTCCATGGAGGGTGCCTCATCCTGCGAACGGCTGGCGACCAGAAAAGTGAGGTCGAGCCCATTTCGGGAAATACCTTCAAAAGCGGTGCTCAGAACTTCCATATACGAAGGTTCCAACGTGATATGCAACAGTTCTTGATGGTCCTGGTATTCCAGGCCGTATACTTTCGGGTGTTTTTCCTGGTAACTGGCAACCACCTCCTTGTAAATTTTTTCCTTTCCCTTCTGGGCTAGTTTCCAGTCTGCAGGTGTTCGGTAAGCGCCAAAAGCAAATGGGCCGAATAGGGCGCTGCTGGCTTGTAGCAGGCAATCCTCTTCCACCACCGCCGAAATGGCTGAGGGCGAATGGGCCATGGCGCCTGGATAGATTCCTTCACGGCCAAAGGCCGCGAAAAGAGCGCCGGTGATAGCGGGTTTCTTGCGATGGGGAAATATAGAAAGAATGGCTGCGTTGGGTTGTCGATTGGGTCTTTTGCCGAGGGTTTCAGCCAAAAGTCTGCAGGCCGTCCTTGTATCTTTGAAGTCAACAACCATGTTGACCCGCCATTTACCAGCGCTTTCCAGAATACAGGTGACGTAGGGAATGTTGATTTTGTGCTCCGCTAGAAGGCGGAACAGGGTTGAAGGCAGACGCCCGTCCGGCTTAAAAGGGCCGGGTGAGATGAGCGCCGCCTCCTTTAAAACTTTAAATCCACCCAGCTTCTCCGGATCAGCCATGAAAGTTCCGTGAAAGGTTCAGGGGTTCACAAGTTCAAGGTCCAAGAGTGTAAGGTCAGTTGGCCTGGAACTTTGAACCCGGAACCCAGAACGGTATTTTTTAAAGCAGATTGCTGACGACGCTCCACAACCCTTCGGTGTCAATGGGCTTGGCGATATAGTCGTCCGCTTCCGTGGACATGCCGTCGGCATGGGTGTAGGTCGTTGTCGGAACAGCTTCTCCCACGGCGGTCAGGAGAACCACCGGGATATTCGCCATTTCCGGGTTTGCCTTCATCTCGGCACAAAGTACATACCCGTCTTTTCTGGGCATCATTACGTCAAGAACAACCAGGTCCGGACGTCTTTCTTTTATGGACTCTTCCCCTTCCACGCCGTCATAGGCTCTTCCTACCTCGCATCCTTTGCTTTCCAGCATCATGGCAACGGTTTCCACCAGATCAGGATCATCATCAACTACCAGCACATATTTTTTATCCATAACAAAACCTCCCTTCACCGGGCATTAGTAAATGCGTGCACATGGAAATGACGCAAACTTAAAGCCATTGCTCACTCTTCCGGCAAAGTGAGCATTAGCCGTTAATCTTTATTCAATCGCCTCTGGCCGTGGATAAAGACCGCTTCTTTCAACAATTTCAGGTACTTTTTCTTCCCATTCAATGGCCATGATGTGAAACCCACTCACCCCTTCACATTCTTTCAACCGCTGGATGGTTTCAACGCACATGTCGATACCCTCCTGGGCCTGCTTTTCTTTGGGTACGCCGGCCATCCGTTTGACCACCTCATCGGGAACATCCATCCCCGGGACGCGGTTCTTCATATATTTGGCCATTCCCGCGGATTTCATGGGTGTAACGCCTGCCATGATGAAGGCTTTTTCATGAAGGCCGCGATCACGGGCCTGTTGCATCCATAGCTCGAACTTGTCCAAGTTGTAGATGCATTGGGTCTGAATGAACTCGACCCCGGCCGAAATCTTTTTGGCCAGTCTGGGGGTTCGGATTTCAAAAGGATCCGCAAAGGGGTTGGCTGCTGCTCCAACAAACATGTTGGGAGGCCTTTTGATGTCGTCACCGCCGAGGAATTTGCCTTCGTCCCGCATATGCCTAACCGTTTGTATCAGCTGCATGGAGTCGATGTCAAAGACATTTTGACCCTGCGCGGAGTCTCCAAATTGCTGGTGATCCCCTGAGAGGCACAAAATGTTATGAATATCAAAAGATGCCGCACCCAGAATATCACTTTGAAGCGCGATTCGGTTTCGGTCCCTCACCACCATCTGCAGGATCGGTTCCAGGCCCATGAGTTTGAGGTGAATGCACGAGGCCAGACTGGATAGCCTGACCACGCTGGTCTGATTGTCCGTAATATTGATGGCATCCACATGATCCTTGATCATTTCGGCCTTCTTGGTGATCGCTTCCGGATCGCTTCCTCTCGGCGGGCCACATTCCGATGTCACCGCCAGATTTCCGGCGGCTAGAATCTTTTCCAGTTTGCTGGGGGTTTTTGTTTTCATTGCATTACATCCTCCCTCACCACTTTTCTGGGGCCACCGGCCCGCTCCGTAGACCAGTCCTTGATGGGCAGAAGAATCTCATAGTCTGACAGGCGGTCCAGTTTTGTCAAACGGTCCACAATGAGCTGCCATCCACAGATCACATTCTTGTCGATTTCGCAATGGCCTTCGGTGGAACCGCCACAGGGTCCGTTGAAAAGCCTCTTGGCGCATCGGGAAACCGGACAGATACCTCCGGTTTTGGCCAGCATGCAGCTGCCGCAACCCTGACAGCGCTCAGACCAAACACCCCTTTCTTCGGTAACACCCATGAAACAGGTGTCAACCCCCGGCAGAACGGGCATGCTCATGTATTTCTCCGCCATGAACTGAACCCCGACACCGCACGCCAGCGATATCACCACGTCATACTGATCGATCTGGTTACGCAATTCCTCCAGGTATTCGTGGTCGCATTGACGTTCCAGGGTGATCTCGTCGATTTTGACGTCTTTCCCCTGGTTCATGAAGTGCATGCGCAGGGCGGAAGCCAAAACCGCCACTTCCTTTTTACCCCCCGCTTCACATACCGTAACGCATTCGTTGCATCCAACCAGGAGTATTTTTTCGTACGCCTGGGCTTCCTCAATGATCTCCTCTATGGGCTTTCTTTTCGCCACAATCATAATGAAATTCCCTCCTGTGGGTATATTCCGGGTTTCATGCAGCCCGTTTCATGGCTGTTTTTATGGGATTGGGACCCATTTCCTTTAGTTTTTCAGTCAGTTCAGAGATCACCTTGACGAACTGAGGTGCTTCACTGGAGGAGAGATTGAACATCTGTACCCGCTCCCCCCCGATCTTGATGCTGTCAAGAATTCTCTGGGCTTCTTCCACCCGTTTGCGGGCCCGAATGTTGCCACTGGTATACTGGCAGGCCCCTTCCATGCAGCCCACCACACAAACTCCGTCAGCACCTTTCTCAAAGGAGCGAAGCAGGTGAATCAGGTCCACTTTTCCAGTGCAGGGCAGTTTGATGATCTTGACGTTGCTGGGATATTGAAGTCTCATGGAACCTGCCAGGTCCGCGGCAGTATAGCCTCAAAACTGGCAGCAAAAGGCAATGATAATCGGCTCGAAATTGTCCATCACAGTACTCCCTCCAGTAAAGCTTCCACTTTGCTCATGACTTGATTGTCTTCATACCAATCCAACTGAATGGCTTTGGCCGGGCATTCAGAAGCGCATACGCCGCAGCCGCGGCACAGTGCCGCATCAATTTCGCTGACGCCGTCCGCGTTGATTATGGGCACGTTATAGGGGCAAGATCGAACGCAGACGAGGCAGGCTGCGCAATTGTCTTGATCTACCGTGGCCGTGACCACGGAAAGAGCGATTTCATCCTGGGCCAGGAATGTCACGGCTCTTGCCGCGGCAGCCATGGCCTGGCTGATGGATTCGGTGATGAGTTTCGGGCTGTGGGCCGTGCCGCATACGAAAAAGGCATCGCTGGCCATATCCACCGGGCGCAGCTTCACGTGCGCTTCCATGAAATATCCGTATTGGTTTCGGGCCACCTTGAGAATGGATGACAACTCATCGTTATCCTCCGCGCGCATCCCCGTACTAAGGGTGACGAGATCGGCTGACGCTTGAATCTCCCGTTGCAGCACATGGTCTTTAAAGCGCACCATGAGACCGGCATCCGTGCTTTCCACCTCGGGTGGATGATCCTTGTCAAATCTGAAAAAGAGAACGCCCAGTCGCCTGGCTTCACGGTAGTACTTTTCCATGAGTCCGTAGGTGCGAATATCCCGGTAGAGAATATACACGTCCGTTTCCGGGTTCAGTTTTTTAATCTGAATGGCGTTTTTAATGGCGCTCTGGCAGCAGATGCGGGAACAATTCGGGTTCTCGTCGTTTCTGGAGCCCACGCACTGAACCATGATCACCCGTTCCAGGTTTTCGGCGCCTCTATCGTACAGCCGCCTGTCCAATTCAATATGGGTAATGACCCGATCATCCTGGCCATAGAGAAATTCAGTGGGCTCGTATTCCCGTGCGCCCGTGGCCAGAATCACAATGCCATGGTCGATTTCCCGTTGATACATGTTTGGGCCCACCATGACTTCAGTGGTGAAATTTCCCTTGAACCCCTTGAAATCAACGATGAGAGACTCCGTCAGAACCTGTATTTTTTCATGTTTTTCCACCATGGCGATAACGTCGGAGAGGTGGGCCTGGATGTCATCCCCTTCGATGGTATCCGTGAGCTCCCGGGCAAGGCCGCCCAATTGAGGGTTCTTCTCAATGAGCACCACTTCAAAACCCTGGTCCGCCACCCCCAGGGCTGCGGTCATACCGGCGATGCCCCCGCCAATTACCACTGCTCTTTTGTTAACGGTGATGGTTCTGGCGTTCAGCGGTTCCAGAAGAGAAGCCCTGGCCACGGCCATACGAATCAGGTCCTTGGCCTTATTGGTTGCGGCCTCGGGGTCGTCCCGGTGAACCCAGGAATTGTGGTTTCGAATATTGGCCATTTCAAATAGGTATTTGTTGAGGCCGCTTTCCTGAAGGCTGTCTTGAAAGAGTGCTTCATGGGTGGTTGGCGAGCAGGCGGCTACCACCACACGATTGAGGCTGTTTTCCCGGACCGCCTCCTTGATTTTTTCCTGAGTATCCTGTGAACAGGTGAACAGGTTCTGATCCGTCAGGACCACGTTGGGAAGTGAGGCAGCGTATTCGGCCACGCCAGGAACGTCCACAACACCCCCAATGTTGATGCCGCAGTTGCATACGAAAACGCCTACGCGGGGCTCGAGACCCGTCACGTCTATTTCATCGGGCAGGGTTTTAATGCGGACTTCGGTGCCCCTGGATTCACTCAATATCATGCCCGAGGCGCAAGCGGCGGCACTGGATTCCACAACCGATTGAGGGATATCTTTGGGTCCCTGAAAAGCGCCGCACACATAGACCCCTGCTGTAGAAGTATTGACCGGATGAAAGGTTTCAGTATTGCAGAAGTTGTCTTCGTTGACATCCACACCGATGCTCTCGGCGAGTTTGACCACCCGGGGCGATATTTCCATACCCACGGAAAGGACCACCATGTCAAATTCTTCCTCAATGAACTCGCCCTCTTCGGTGGCGTATTTCAGAATCAGATTGTCATCTTCAAGTTTGGGATCGATGGTATGAACCCGGGACCTGATGAAGCGAACGCCGTGTTTATCTTTGGCGTTGTTATAATAAATTTCAAAATCTTTTCCATGGGTTCGCATGTCCATGTAAAAGACGGCGCAATCCAGACCGCTTCCCGCATGCTCCTTGGCGATGACGGCCTCTTTGATGGCGTACATACAGCATACGGAAGAACAGTACCCGTGATCGCAGCGATTAATATCCCGGGAGCCCACGCACTGGATCCAGGCGATCTTTTTGGGTTCCGCATGATCTGAAACCCGGGTCAGGTGCCCCATGGTGGGGCCGGAAGCCGAAAGAATCCGCTCGAACTCCATGGACGTCATTACGTTGGGATGATCCGTGTAATGATAGGTGTCAAAGGTTGATGGGTCAAAAGGCTGAAATCCGGGCGCCAGAATAATGGATCCCGTCTTGAGTTCAAGGGTTTCTGCTTGTTCCGCATGGGTGATCAGGGTTACCGCTTCGGCTTTACACGCGGTGACGCACTGGTAACATTCGGAACAGATGCCGCATTTGACGCAGCGTTCCACTTCGGAAAGGGTTTCTTCTTCGCTGAAGCCCAATGCGATTTCTTTGAAATTACCCGCACGTTCCTCAAGGGACAAAGTCGGCATCGCCTCCCTGTCGATGTGGGGTTCATTGGAGACATCGGGCTTTTCAAACGAATCGTCCTTTTCCCTTCCCGATTTCAGATCCAGGTCGTTCAAGAAACGGTGAATGCTTTCACAGGCTTCTTTTCCGCTGGCCACCGCTTCCACCACGGATTTGGGCCCGTAGAATACATCTCCGCCGGCAAACACACCGGGGAGGGGTGTCTCAAGAGTGATGGGATCCGCTTCAAGCCCCCCCCGCGGTGTAACGGCAATGCCGTCCTTGTCCGCAAAAGAGAGATCGGCCGCCTGGCCGATGGCTACGATGACGGTATCGCCCTCCAAAATTGTCAGGTTTTCGTCATCGTAACTGGGGTTGAAACGGCATTCATTGTCAAATACTGCGGTACACTCTCTGAATTCCAAACCCGAGACGTGACCGCCTTCTTGGAGGAATTTCTTGGGACCCAGACTGTTAATGATGGTCACCCCTTCCTCCAGGGCTTCTTCAATCTCGTAGTCCCATGCCGGCATTTCTTCGCGTTTTTCCAGACAGACCAGGGATACTTCCTTTGCACCGAGACGTTTGGCGCTCAGCGCCACGTCGATGGCCACATTTCCCCCGCCGATGACAATTACCCGGTTACCCAGGTTCACCTCTTTTTCAAGGGCGGCATCGCGAAGAAACTCAACACCCTCGATGACACCGGGGGCGTCTTCACCTTCCACGTTTAGCTTACGACTGAGATGCAGGCCCGTGGCCATGAAGACCGCTTCAAACCCGTCTGCCTTGAGGCTCTCAAGGGTAATGTCCTCGCCGAAGCAGACGCCGGTTTTGATGGTCACACCCAGGGCTTCGATGGTTTTCACTTCGGCTTCGATGATGTCACGGGGGAGCCGGTAGGCGGGAATGCCCACGGCCATCATGCCGCCCACCACGGGAAGTTTTTCAAACACCGTGACCTGATATCCCCGTAACGCTAAAAAATAAGCCGCTGAAAGGCCGGCCGGTCCTGATCCGATAACCGCCACGTTGTTTTTGCGGGATTCCATGGCTTCCGGTACGTAGGGCGTTTCATTGGAAAGGTCTACGTCGGCAAGGAATCTATGGAGGTATTGAATGGCCAAAGGCTTATCGACGTCGGACCGGGTGCAGATTCCTTCACAGGGATGATGGCAGACCCTGCCGCAGATGCCGGGAAAAGGATGGGCATCTTTAAATAGAGCCAAGGCTTCACTGTATTTCTTCTGTTTGATCAGGGCAATGTACCCCTGCACACTCACATGCGCGGGGCACGTGGCCTTGCATGGGGCGGTGCCTCTTTTTGCAATGGCAAAGGCGCTGGGAATGGCCTGAGCGTATTTCTTGAAAGTGGCATGCTTTTGGCTCAATCCCTGATCATACTCATTGGGCAGATCAACGGGACACACTTCCGCGCAATCACCGCAGGCGGTACACTTGGATGCATCGATAAAGCGAGGCGCTTTCTGAACCGTGACGTTGAAGTTCCCGGGGGTTCCTTCTACCTTTTTCACCTCGGCGGAGGTGATTAGATCAATGTTGAGATGCCGGCCGACCTCGACCAGTTTGGGCGAAATAATTCACATGGCGCAGTCATTGGTGGGAAATGTCTTGTCCAGTTCGGACATGATCCCGCCAATGGCTGAAGACCCTTCAATCAGCTGAACATGGTAACCTGAATTGGCCAGGTCCAGGGCCGATTGCATGCCGGCGATGCCGCCACCGACGACCATTACCGATCCTGACTTCTGTTGAGACTGGGTATTGCTCATGTTTAGGATTCCTTTCTGAATAGTTAAATCCGTGCCGCATTCAGGATTTGGGGGAGCTTGCTTTCCCAACCCACGGTTGAAATCAAAACACCGGCCATTCCCATTGCTTTAACCTGTTTCAGGGTATCGGCGGCGATTTGAATACATTCCTGAACTTTGTCAGGCGCTTTCTGTATTCTCCGGATAATATCTTGCGGGATGGAAACCCCTCTTATATTACGATCAATATAGCGGGCCATACCGGCGGATTTTAGTAGGAGGATGGTCGGCAGCACGGCAATCTTTTTGGTGTCCACCCGCTTTAGGAACTGTTCAAAACGTCTCAGATCAAAAACCGGATTGGTGACGACATAATCAACACCGTTGGCCAGCATCTTTTCCAGATGCTCCATTTCAATATCCAGCAGGTTTCCTGCTGCGCCGGCGTCAATGGTGGACCCAATGGAAAAGGATGGTGTGCCTTTAAGTTCTACACCCGCCAGGTCTTTTCCGTGTTTCAGGGTCTGCAGGGTTTCAATCAGTTCTATCAAATTCAGGTCGTTGACGGTCCTTGACTGAGGGTGGTCCCCGAAACGGGTTTCGACGCCGTTGACCGCCATGATGTTTTTGACGCCCAGGGCTGCAGCGGACAGGATGTCTGCCTGCAGGGCAAGGCGGTTACGGTCCCGGCAGCAGACCTGAAGTACGGACTCAATCCCCTCCCTTTCGAGACAAGCACAACCCCCTAGTGAACTGGCCTTCAGCACCGCATTGGCCATTTCCGGTACCACCAAAGCATCCACTCGACCTTTGACAAGGTTGGCATCCTTGACAAAGGGATCGAAAACAGCACCCTTGGGTGGCTCGAATTCTCCCAGAACGATGAATTTTCCAGCAACAATTTTTTCCTTTAACGGCATGGTCCGAACCTCCAAGTTAATGAGATAACCCGTTAACAGCGTTGGCAATGGCCATTACGAGATCTTCGATTCCAAAGGATTTGATATGGTAATAAAAAATCTGGTATTTACGGATTTCGCTCTCCAGTTCAGGGGTGTTTTTTTCCGCACAAACGATGATGGGCAGGTTTTTCTCCATCCCCTTTATAACGGAGATAAATCCGCAGTCCTCTGCCAGCAGGGCCGCATCCAAGACCAGTGAATCAATCCTGTTTTCCTGCAGGGTCAGCAAAACGTCCTTCAAATTATCGGCCTTTAGCAATTCAAACCCATGCTCAGCGGCAAAAACCTCCAGCGCTTTGGGGGTGTTTCCGGCCTGTTCTGCAATGAGGATCGTTTTGTTTACGTCCATATCCCTAAATGGTTGTGTTACCGTTGGATGCGGTTGACGGAACCCCATATCAGGATTTATGAAAGCGGTTCCGCCTTTGAGTTTCCCTTACAAAGCAAATACCGTGCCTGTTTTTGTTTCGTCGAAAGTTTGCAATGGAAATCAATGGGTTGGTATAGATGGAAGGTCATCCCTCAAATTCGGAGTTTTTGGGGCATTTTGTCGCATTCACTATGAGGCTGGTGATGTAACTATTTAATATAGTGAAAAAAGTATTTGAAAGGGTAAGAATGTCCCAAAAGGGGCAAAATTACCCATTTGCGAAATCCGGGGTAGGCCGATGGATACCTTTTACAACCGTCTCAAGTTAAAGTGCCGGGAAATGCGCACGGCAAACAGCCTTAAAATCCCATTCCCACAATCCTCATGTCACAAATCCAGGTCATCCAGGGGGCTTTCCACGCCGTGGGCACCACGCTCGACGACATGGGTGTAGATCATGGTGGTGGAAACATCCGAATGGCCCAGCAGGGTCTGAATAGTACGGATGTCCGTTCCCCGCTCTAAAAGGTGGGTGGCGAAACTGTGAAGGTGTGGGACGATACGCGTTTGTGAATACCCACCCTTCCGGCCGCCGCCTTGATGGCTTTGTTGATGACCGACGGATCGATGTGATGGCGTCGGATGACGCCGCTTTCTGGCGCGGAAGGCATCGATCCGGCCGTCGAGAGGCTGTTTAAGAACCTTTTTGTACAGAAAAACCAGGGCGTCATGGCCTGGTTCTGCGTTGAAGGAGCCACATTCCTTTCTACCGCAAGGTGTGTGAGATAGGCTTCGATTTTGGCTTCGCCGCCTTCAAGGTCCTCGCGGGAGGTCATGCCGTGAAATCGCACAAACTGTTTTATCCAATCGGCGTAAAACCTTTCGGTGTGAATGGAGTAGTGCTCCCGGCGCATGACCGCATGAACTTCACTCATGAGTTTCTGATTTTTTGTTGACATTCCACGTCCGCTTCCATATTCTTTTTTTCAGAATAGCGAATCATTGGTATGAGATTTTAACTGAGCATTGGCCCTCCAAGCCCTGATAACAGAAAAAAGAAGTATTATTAAGGCAAACTTGCCTGATAGCAAGTTATCAGGGCGTATCCTATTCAAATTCCCGGGTAGTTTCAGCAAGAAAAGATGAAGAAAAGGAAAAAAATTGAAAAGGCGGCATTTTTTGCGGGACAAATGGAAAGTATGATGCTATGTTCACAATATGAGCCGTCAAGAGATAAAAGAAATTCTTCACAACCTGGAAGTTCGCCCGGATTTTCTCGACAAGGAGGCCTTGTCTCGAGCACTGACAGTTTTGATAAATCTTGTGGAGAAATTGAGTGAAGAGAACGAAAAGCTTAAGCTTGAAAACCAGAAACTGCGTGACGAAAACAACCGACTGAAAGGTGAACAGGGCAAACCGAATATTCCTGGTAATAAAGGGGGCGCTAAAGGCAGAAACTTCTCTTCGGAAAATGAGAGAAAACGACGAAAAACAAAGAAGAAAAAAAAGTCGAAAAGCAAGAAGCAGAAGATCCGAATTGATCGAACTGAAATATGCAAAGTCGACCCCTCCAAACTGCCTGCTGATGCCGAATTCAAAGGCTATGATCCTGTCCTTGTGCAGGAAATCCTGATCACCACAGACAACGTCGAATATAGAAAAGAGATCTTTTATTCACCTTCCGAAAACCGCACCTATGTAGGAGAATTACCTGCCCACGTTGTTGGGGAATTTGGTCCCGGGGTAAGATCATTGGTTTGCACGTTAAAATACGTTGCAAACATGAGCCAGCCAAAAATTCAGGAACTGTTTGAAAATTGCGGCACACACATTTCACAACCGACCATTTCCCGGATCCTCACCAATGATGAAACCGGGTTCAACCAAGAGAAAGAAGATATTTTTCGAACCGCTCTGGAGCATACGCCTTACCAGCAAATCGACGATACAACAATAAGAGTAAACGGCAAGAATCAGTATTCACAGATTTTCTGCAATCCGTATTATACCGCCTTTTTCACTGTTCCGGGCAAAGATCGCCTCACGATACTGGACTTGTTGCTGTGCGGCAAGGAAAGAAGATACCGTTTTGATCGAAAAGCGTTTCGTTTGATGAAGGATTTCAATATAGCGAAGAAAGTGCGCAACCAGCTTTCGGAATTGACCGAAGACAAGGAAATCTCTGAATCGGAAATGCAAGCCCTTCTACAGAAGGTCTTCAAGAACGGAAAAAGAAAAAACACGAAGACCAGAATCATGGAGGCCGCTGCCATAGCGGCCTATCACCGGCAAACAGATGTTCCGGTTGTTGACATCTTATTGGCCGATGATGCGCCTCAATTCAAAAAAATTACCGAGGAGTTGGCCCTTTGCTGGGTTCACGAGGGCCGTCATTACAATCGTCTGGACCCCGTCGTTCCGTGCAATGTCGATGCTCTCAAGGATTTCAAGACACGGTTCTGGGATTTTTATAGAGATCTTTTGAAATACAAAGAGGATCCCAGCCCAGAAGCAGCGGCGAAATTATCCGGCGAGTTCGACAAACTGTTTTCCACCAAAACGGTCTATGATGCATTAAACGATCGGATAGAAAAGACCCGCAACAAAAAGAAAGAACTCTTGCTGGTCCTGAAGTATCCCTGGCTGCCATTGCATAACAATGATTCAGAGTTGGGGGCAAGAGTTGAGAAACGCAGGCAGGATGTGAGTCTGCACACGATATCCGAGGCAGGAACAACGGCAAAAGATGCATTCCTTACCATTGTCCAGACCGCCAGGAAACTGGGAGTTAACGCCTTTGAATACATCAACGACAGGATTTCGAAGCAATTCAGCATGCCGGCACTTTCGGATCTGATTGTGGAAAAGGCGAAACTGCAACCCGGCTAACTATCTTTCCGCCAGACCATTTCTATCCCATTAAACAAATCCAGTGCAGCAATCATATTGATGTCAATTGTGTGATGTTGTACGATTAGACCGCTTTTTATTTTTCGGTCTATGCATCTTGTTTTTTCAATCCCCCCATGGGATTTGAATAGGATACAT
>JGI11705J14877_10000499_pt1 | contig 24481 bp, 28 predicted proteins | sample Etolaghawater15m_FD_14877 | JGI IMG/M metagenome (IMG submission 14877)
GCTGGCCGATGAGGACAAAGTGCTCGGAATAGCGAGGAACCAAGAAAGGGACCTCGCAGAACCTGACACTGAGGACAGTAGTAGTGTCGTGGAAGCACAAGAGCCCGCCGCCGAGAAAGAATCCTCCGATGAGTGAAATACCAATCGTTCAGCCTGAAAGCCGTAAGGCCTCGAGCTCATCGCCAGCGGTGAAGCAGGTTCGACTCCACCTTGTCTATGTGGACGTCTGGTCGGCAGTAAAGCTGTCCTCGCTGGTCTCTCTAGCGGTCTCGATTACTGTGTTCCTGGTCGTTATTTTGTCCTGGATGCTCTTGAACACTGTTGGGGTCATTGGAGCTCTCGAGGGGATTGTGGGAGACATCTTGGGCGATGGAGGAGGAGCAATCCTTGCTCTCCTGAGCTTTGGGCAGGTTACTTTGCTCGCTTTCGTTGGAGCCCTCATCAATCTGGTTTCTCTCACCGTTCTGGGCTCACTCGGCGCTGTCCTATACAACGCGATTGCTAGACTGACGGGTGGATTGACTGTGGGGTTCACCAACACCTAGTCGATTGGGCTTGGTGCCCACCTTTGCGCTAATGTCGTATGCGGTCTAGGGGGCTATAGCTCAGGCGGTTAGAGCGCTTCGCTGATAACGAAGAGGTCCCAGGTTCAAGTCCTGGTAGCCCCACGCACAACTAAAAATATGAGGGGCCTTAGCTCAATTGGTAGAGCGCCTGCTTTGCAAGCAGGAGGTCAGGGGTTCGATTCCCCTAGGCTCCACAAGTAGCGGAAATCTCCTGTTGAACACCAGTTCCTCCAGTCTCCTCAGCACGGTTGTGAAAGTAACCTGTTGCCAATCGGTGCCTTATTGCAGAGGGTTTTTCAAACTTTTCTTCTGATCGGTGGGTTGTCGGAAAAGGGTGTGAACGAGTTCCTAAGCTGGCTATGAACGGAGGCTTCGTGCGAATTCACGCATTTGACGCAGCTCGATCAATACTCCTCACACTTGGGATTGTCTATCACGCCCTCGTTTTTGTGTTTTTGTACGTTGAACCATCAGGTCTAGCTGAATTTCTTACTATCGTTTTTCTTCACCAGCTTTTTCATGCCTTTCGAATGCCCGCCTTCTTTATCGTCGCTGGATTTTTTGCGATGTTCCTTATTGACAAGAGGGGAAGGGGTGCCTTTCTCAAGAATCGGATTCTTCGAATTGGCCTTCCATTCCTGATTTTTTGGCCGCTACTCGCGATTTCAATCGGTTGGGCAGTCGCCTGGAAATTTCCGTCATGGAGAGATGTTTTTCCTACGAGTGACACCCGGCATCTGTGGTTTCTCTATTTCCTGATGCTTCTTTCCCTCATCACGTGGCTTGGCCAACCCTTGCTTTCTCGGATGGCGACAATTCAAAAAAAGGTGCCTATCTCCCTGATGATGGTGGTGTTGGCCGCAGTTACGCCTTTTATTCCAGGGGTTATCAAGCGAGAAATAGAAACGTCAACCCTTTTGCTCTTTCATCCAGGCGTGTTCCTCTTCTACTTTCTCTGCTACCTCATGGGTTTAGTGATCTTCATGCAACGTGACCGACTCCTCCCCCTGGTTTCTGACCGAAGCCCGCTCTATGTGGCCATAGGGCTGGTGGGATTCGTGGTGTTTTTCGTTTCCCAGGATTGGGGAGTCTGGTTCTCAAGTTTCGCTTACAGCTTTGCCGTTTGGTTCTTGTCGGTAGGTGTTCTCGGGGTCTTCTTGAAGGTGGCGGGAAGTGAGAACAGGGCTATTCGATACGTTTCCGATAGTAGCTACTGGCTCTACCTGATCCACCTGCCCTTGATTTTTGTCTTTCTCAGGATTGGCTCAATTGCGGGGCTTCCGGCATCACTCACCGCAGTGCTGGCAATGAGTGCGACTTTCGCCCTTGGAGTCATCAGTTACCAGCTTCTTGTTCGCAACACTTTCGTCGGTCAACTGCTGAACGGAACCCGACACCAGACCTAACAGTTCATTACCTAATGTTTCCCAAAACGTGAGTGTTGACCGTGTTGTCGTGAATCGAAAAATCCGAGACCATCGCTTCTACGCCAGCTGACAGACCGTAGAGGAACAATAGTTGTAATTCTTAGTTGTAATTTCGAAAAACAGAGGCTCAAACAAGCCGATCTAAGGGCGAGTGGATCTAACTAGGCTCCACAACAGTTAGTGCAGTGACGTATCGGCGTTGCCGTGCTTCCAGCTTCGGAAGGTGACTCCGAAGCCTGCTCGGCTGGGACTGGCGGCGTATGGGCCGGCGCTCCAGGTGAGGTCAGAGTCAATCGGGGCAAGGCGGACAAGTTGCCACGCTCTGCTTGGCCGTTGGGCTCGGATGGTGAGCGCGTTACCTGAGCGGCTAACGCGGAATCTGGTGGTTCCGCTACCCCAAAGCGGAGCAGGGCCCGCGGACCAATCGGACACCTCGTTTGTTACTACGGCACCTAATTGCGCTACACCATCGGCAAGTTCAATACCGCATTTGATCCACTGGGTTTCCGAAGCGAAGACCAGTAAGCCAGCTTGATCGAACTCTTCACTGTAAGTTGCATCGACATCGCATTCCATCGCAGAGTTATCCGGAAATGGCACCAAGAGACCGTGCCCCGTATCGTGAATGAACCCGTAGCTCGTGTGGCGCCATAAATCACTTTTGTTCTCGGTGGTGATGGTGAGGGACCCATCAGAGATGTTCGCTGTGGGCGGTTTGTTCCACCATGTCCCTGACTCGAAGTCAATTGGTTCCATGCTCTGACTTCATCTAGGCTCCACCAACAAACTACAGATTCTCGTCGGCAAACACGCAGACCGCGTTGTAGATGTATTGACCCAAGCCAGTTGCTTGACCCTCGTAGTGTTGTTTGAACTCGGTGGGCAAAATGTAGTTCATTGCCAGACTCTTGTAAGTTTCGCGATCAGGTGTCCAAAATTGAAGTACAAACTCGTAATGATCCCGCACTGCTTCTTGCACGGCTTCAGAGCCAGGTGAGAGACCTTCCCCTAACGCAGAAATCACCCGTTGAGTGATTTTGGAAAAAACCTGGGTGAAATGGTTAGTCTGCTCAGCGGTGTAATTGGCGTTGTAATAACTGCCGGGAATAAAGGTGGTCTCGTGCATGGATTTCAGCTTAGCAATCGGCCGTTACGGTTCCTATGTCGCCCATAAATGTCGACGCGGTAGTTGTGATTTTTAGTTGTAATCTCGAAAAACAGAGGCTCAAACAAGAGGATCTAGAGGCGAGTGGATCTACCTAGGCTCCACGAACATTGCCCGCAGTGGTTTTCGAAGAGCGTCTGTAGGTCAAACCTGCAACGGTGAGCCCCAGGAGCAGAATGCTGCCCAAAGCTACGAGAGTTGATGCTTGGGCGATCGTTTGCCCGAGCAACGCTTGGACATAGGTAAACGCAACCACGAGAGTGTAGCTCGTAGCAACTCCAGTAATCGTCGCCACCCGAAGTCTGTCGCTCGCGACAAGCACGGAGAGAAGGAGCGCCACCAGCGGCAGTACCTGCAGCGCGTGAAGGCCAAAAAAATGAGAGACACGGAGGTCTCCTGCTTCAGTAGACCAGCCAAAAAAGGGTAGACCCGGCCCACCGTCTGCAGCCCCGACAGTATGTGCGCCGGCAACTCCAGCCCAGTTCTCAGGAAGAGTTTGGTGTGGCTGAGGGGGTGTCATGGTGAAGGCAATGCCCATCCCCGCAAGCCCGAGGCCGATAGCCCATCGGACTGCAAGCCGAAGGTCGGCGGACATCCTTTCGGAATTCCACAGGCCGGCGGAGAGCAGGAAGGTTGCTACCCAGACGATCGAGATTGCGGTCGCCATGACAGACCATACGGCGATGTTGAACGGTGTAGATACGTTGAAGTGGCTCGTGGAGCCCACAGATGCCATGCCTGTGATCGCAATGAGTTCGACAACCAGCATGATTGCGATGAGGCTCCCCATCAGGGATGCAAGCTTTTTGCCTTTGTCGACGAAGGCGTAAAGCCAGGAAAATGTCGTTGCATAGACTGTCGCAGAGATTAGGAACTTGAGGGGCTTCTCCCACACGGACACCCCGAGAATTTCCCGCGTGTCAATCGCATAGAGGAGCACGACCGTCAGCATGCCAAGGAGGCTCAATGCGGCAGTGGCGTTCAGATGTTTGTGACTTAGCGATGAGAACAACGAGGCAATCCGATTATTCTTCACGCATAAAAGCTAGCACTCCCAAAATAGTTGTAATTTCGAAAAACAGAGGCTAAAAAAGCGGATCTAAAGGCGAGTGGATCGAACTAGGCTCCACAGAATCTTGGTTGCTCGTGCTGAGACTCGTCGCACACAACCATTCCCACGCTACCAGCCCCGGTTACCAATCTAAATTGGGTTAAAGGAAAGAATTTGGGTGTTCTTTTCGTGAGGGTTTCTCTAGGCTCTCACCCTATGGGGACAAAGCGTTCCGTTGACTAAGAGAACACTGAGATTCTGATGAATGACATCGACGCAGGTGCGTATTTGACTGAGCGCTTGCGGAGCAACCAGCCGGAGCCTTTTGCGCAGGAAATCGCGCGAACCACTCGACGGGCAGTCCGTCGGGGATTTCTTTTGGGCGTCTTCAGCTCTTTCATCGTCGTGATTGGCCTGGTCGGCGTCCTCGTGGTTAACGACGCAGGTCTGGTCGAAACTGTGTTTGGGGCCCGCTAATGTCCAGAACGGATTCGACGTTTCGCAGGAAGTTTCGCAAGAATGTGGAGCAGAAGCTCACGGTTGCTACGACGAACAACCCCCGCGTGATCGCAAGTTGGGAGTTATCGCGTCAACTCGACCGCGTTGATGTGGTGTGCCACGAGGACGCTTTCGACGAACTCGTCATTTCTCACCTGGGATCATCGCTTATTCGGCTGTTAGGCGTGGGAAAGAGCCTCGGCGCTTTGGATTCGCAGGTCCACACCTTCACGATGAACTGCGTCGGGACCGACACCAGTGAAGTTCTGGTGCAGAACAGCTACCAGATTCGCTAAACAGTTCCTCTCGCCCAGGGTCACGCTGGAGTTCTGAGCTCCCCCGTCAGACGGTAGTGAAACAGAGTGGTGGCTTCGTTCATGCCCTCAAAGACCACCCGCGTTCCGTACCTCTCATACTTGGTTTCAATAGCATCGAGGGCGAGCTCAACATCAGACCGTGCGCTGTGTATCGCGAGGCGATGATGGCGCGCCAGTCCCCCGCTGAGCTGGGGAACCCTCGACGGGACAGCATTCTTGCGTTCGATCAGATTTCACCGACCCTGGCTCTCCTGAAAATGCAGCTGGAAATGTTTGGCGGAGTAATGCAGGACTATCTGAATCTCTCCTTCCTCGATGGCCAGTGGTGGGTCGTGGCAAAAATGTGGGAAAAGGTCGGGGAGTCCGCACCCTAAAGAGTGAGCGCAAGCACGATAGCCAAGGCCAGGAAGACTGCCGCGACGGTGAACTCCATAGCGATGGCGACGCGAGGCTTGAGGAAGAAGCTTCGNGCGGCGCTGGCGGCATAGACCAGAGGCACCAGCCACACCACAGTCACCATTAAGAAAGCGACACTGAGCAGTGTTAGCTGCAACACAGCGCTTTGAGCCTCGCCGAGAAATTGTGGGAAAAACGCGAGATAGAAGATCAAGACCTTAGGGTTCGTGACGTTCGTCACCAGAGAGAGACGAAACGGCTTATCTTTTGTCGACACTGTGGTGACTTGTTCGACTGTTGAGGGTGCTCGAAGAAGACCTATTCCGGCGCGCACACTGATGCCAGCCAGCATCACCAGAACAGCAATTCCTCCTACGTTGACTATTCCGAGTGCTAGAGGGACTTGAGATATCAGGACCCCCATCCCGGAAATCAGGAGCAGTGACACGAGCGAGAGTCCTACGAGAATTCCGAACATGGCGGAGAAGCCGGCTCGAGGACCGCCCCTAATGGCAAACCTCAACAGGAGGAAAGTGTCCGCACCGGGAGAGAGAATAATGACCAACGACGACAGAATGAAGGGCAGGAGAACGCTGGTATCTACCACCGGCACCCTTTCTCTAGCAGGCACAGTCTAGGGTTGGGTGGCAGGGTCTCGAAGGGTGGTGTCAGGACAAATTTTGGGTGGCACGAGAGGGCCTTGTTTCTCGACTACGCTGACCTGGTGTCCCGTAAAGCTTTGCTCCTTTTCCTCTCGGTAGGGACCATTTGGGGCACCCCCTACTTCTTCATCGCGATCGCGATAGAGGATTTCCAAACCCCGAGCATTGTTTTCCTGAGGGTGTTGCTCGGAGCCCTGATCCTGATGCCCATTGCCATTAGTCGGGGCATGATTCGAGCCACATTGAAAGCCTGGCCCGCAGTGCTTGCTTTCGCGGTATTGGAAATGGTTGGGCCGTGGTTCCTGATCACCGAGGCGGAGAGAACAATTAGCTCAAGCCTGGCGGGCTTGTTGATCACTACGGTGCCCTTTATCGCAGCTTTCTTGGTGGGACTTTTGGGGGACAAATCCGCATGGCACCCGCTGACAATATTGGGTCTTGTTCTCGGGTTTGCCGGAGTTTTGTCTCTGGTGGGCATTGACGTCTTCTCGGGAGATCTTGTCCTCACGCCGGTATTGATGATGTTGGCTGCGGCGGTTGGGTACGCTATTGCACCGATTATTGCCAACCGGATGCCCTCCGAGGTCCCCACCTTGGGAGTGATTGCTGTCTCTCTGACGATGGTCACCGTTCTGTATGCTCCTTTTGCTGCGGTGAGCTTGCCTGAAGACATTGCCGCGCAACCCAGCCTCGAAGCGTGGGCATCAGTCGTCATTCTTGGGGCGGTGTGTTCCGCACTCGCCTTTGTTATTTTCTTTGCCGTTATTCGCGAGATTGGTCCGGCCCGTGCAAGCCTCATCACTTATGTGAATCTTGCAGTCGCTGTTGTTCTGGGACTTGTTTTCCTGGGCGAGCAGTTGACCACAGGCGTTTTTGTGGGGCTCCCTCTAGTGGTTGCGGGAAGTTATTTGGCGAGCCGCCGCCGACAGGCGTTTGTGCGCAAAAAGCTCCGCAAGGACCAGGAGATTCCTGAGACCCTCTAGCCCTCTGTTTCAGAGCGGTGGCGCTCGGTTATGGTCGAGTACAAGCCAATGGCGACGAGCAGAATCAGCACCAACGCTGGGGCAAAGTCCCCAACCAGCCAGGCCAGAGTTAAGGGTTCGACCTCCCACCCGGCGTAATCGTAGTTGTAGTCGCGGAGCTCTTCGAAAGCTCCAGCCCCAAAAACAAACGCCATGACGGACACCACGGCACCAAAAACAATGGAGAGAACGAAATTGAGGTTCCACGCGCCACTCGCCCACGCTGTTCTCGGCCGGGGGGCAGCAGGTTTCTCAGCTTTAGCCACTCGGGCGTAGCGGGTGCCGAGAATGATGCCGGCTGCGATGATGACCTGGATGATGACCCACACCCAGGCTTCTAGCGAGGTTCCCGTGACGTCATAGACGACGAGTCCAAAAATAACGGCGACGGCGGCGCCGATGATGGGAATCGCATAGCCGAGCCCCAGAGCTTTTTGCCTCCTATCGAGCCCGTTTTTCTCGGTGGTGGCGGAGCCAGCTCTATCGTCCCGGAACACAAAAGCAAAGAGAAGAACCGTCACGACCAAGGCTGTGGCAAGAACAATCGGAAGGTAAACCCCCAACAGACGCTCCAGGAGAGAGCCCTCAGCGGTAGTGCCGCCAAACGCCCCAAAGAACGTGGCCAGAGCGAAGATAGCTCCACCAGCAAGAGCGATTATGACAGCGAGATTGCCAAACCGGTATGCCGCTACTGTCAAACCTTCAGGGGTTTGCTGAGCTGCCTTCTGTGCGGCGGAGAGGGTCAAGCCTCGCAGTGATGTGAGGGCGAAAGCCGTTATTCCCCCTAAATACAGGTATGTGGAGGGCCGAATGACGGGTCCGTCATTCAGCCAGACGCCCTGGGCGTCGAGTTCAGGTTGGACGAAAAGATTTGACCAGGCAGCAACCATAAAGAACGCCCACGCCACAACAAGGCCTATAAGCGGAGCGAGGACCGCGCGGTGTGAGATGCCCATGTAGGTGAGTCTAAGCCGGGGGTCTCCAGCCGAGCTCCCACGACAAGGCTTCCGCTGATTCGCGGACCAGGGACCCCAAGGCTTGGTATCGGTCTTTTATTCGACTTTTCCGGGCGCCGACCGCGATGGCACCAACGACAACGCCGAAAGCGTTCCGCAAGGGGGCGGCGGCATCCACGATGGTGGGGGTGAGCTCGCCGTCGGAGATTGCATAGCCGCGGCGCCGAATTGTTTTGACCGTCTTCCCCAGCCGATCAAGAGAGGTAATGCTGCCAGGCTTCTCCCGAAGGTTCCGTAACCGAAGAGTTTCCCGGGGTCGCCCCGCCTGCAAGACGTGTGGGACGTCTCGGACCTCGCCGTGCTCTTCCCACCATGCCGCGAGTTCCTCGTCAGCAAAAGTTGCGAGAATCGCCCTACCAGACGCGGTTTTGAGCGCGGGGATAGAGATTCCGTCGAAACTGTCGTCACGCTCGGGGTGTTGAGCCAGCTCAGTATGCACGGTCATGATCGCGCCACCACGGAGGACAGTGAGATGAGCAGACTCCTCGGCTTGGGCCATGAGATCGAGCAGAGTGGGTCGGGCTAAGAGAGCTAAGTGCGCCTCTTGAGTCCTCATGGCGAGCGCGTAGAGGTGATGACCGAGTGTGTACCTCTTCGTAGCCCTATCGCGGTTGAGCAGCCCCGACCGTAGAAGGGTTTGGCACACCCGTGAAATCTGACCCTTATCGCGCCTGAGCAGATGTGCAATCTGTTGAACTCCGTAGCCGCCATCTTCCCACGCCCCTCGGGTGCCCAGGAGCTCCAAAACTTCGAGGTCTCGGGCCAGTCCAGACGTGTGCGCGGGCATCTACCCAGGCTAGGTGATTGTTGATATATGGACAACTCGGTTAGCCATCGATGGTGCGTCTCCGTACGGTGGAAATATCGAAACTAGAGGAGGAATGGCAAACTAATGAAGAAATCGCTAAAAAATGTGATGGCCCTTGTGGGCGCTTCAGCACTATTCGCCGTAGCAGGATGTGCCGCAGACGGTGGGGAATCATCGGCGGGTACAGGAGCACTGAGCGGATATGACCTTTCCGGTGTAGACGTCAGCGTTGGCTCGAAAGACTTTGACGAGCAGTTGATTCTCGGCGAAATGATGGTTATCGCCTTTGAAGAGGCTGGTGCAGCCGTTGACAACAAGGTTGACCTGGGTGGTACGAATATCGCTCGTGCAGCTCTTGAGTCCGGAGACATCGACATTTACATGGAATACAACGGAACCGGATGGACCGTTCACCTGGGACAGGAAGACCCCAGCTTTGACTCAGATGAGTTGACTGCGGGAGTTCGCGAGATGGATCTCGAAGAAAACGGAATTGTGTGGGTGAGCCGCTCACCGTTCAACAACACCTACGGTTTCGCGTCCTCTCCTGAGGTAACCGAGGCAAACGGAGGAGCTTTCTCTCTCCAAACCATGATGGAGTACGTCCAGGACAACCCTGACGCCACCGTGTGCATGGAGTCTGAGTTCCCGTCCAGGCCTGACGGTTTGATCCTGACGGAAAATGCCACCGGAATTAAGTTGCCTGTAGACCAGCAGCTCATTCTGGACACCGGAATTATCTATACCGAGACTGCAGCGAACAACTGCGACTTCGGTGAGGTGTTCACCACCGATGGACGTATTCCCGCGTTGGACCTGACGCTCGTGGAGGATCCAGGCGTGAACATTCTGTACAACGTGTCGGGAACAATCCGTGAAGAGAAGTACAACGAAGCCCCAGAGGCGTTTGATGGCATCATCAGCGACATCCTTGCTCCCCTTGATGAGGTGCGCATGGCAGGGCTCAACGCTCTTGTCTCTGCAGAGGGACAAGACCCGGCCGACGTCGCGAGGGCTTACCTCGTCGAGGAAGGTCTCATCTCCGGCTAGATCGATGCGTAGTGACCGGGGGCTTGGCCCCCGGTCACTCGTCGGTCGGGAGGACTCACGATGGATTTCTTGGAACGCTGGTGGACCTTTGTTTCCACACGAGGTGACCAGATACAGAGCGCCCTCGGAGAGCACACCGTCTATGTCGTGACAGTCCTCGGACTCGCGAGCGTGTTCTCGATCAGTTTGGGAATCGCGACCCGGAGAAACGTTTTGGCGCGGGAGCTTTCGCTCGCGGTGACGTCGGTCTTTTTGACCTTGCCGTCTCTGGCGCTCTTCACGATATTTATCCCGCTCGTGGGACTGGGATTTGCCCCGTCCTTTATCGCGCTGTTTCTCTATTCGCTGTTGCCCATTTTGCGCAACACCATCACGGGACTGGATGGGATAGACCAGAGCGTTCTGGAGTCAGCGAAAGGAATGGGTCTGACTCCCCGCCAAGTTCTCGTGACAGTTGAGCTGCCACTCGCGTGGCCAGTCATTCTCGCTGGCATCCGGGTGTCCTCGATGTTGATTGTCGGCATTGCCGCCATTGCCACCTTGGTTGCCGGTGGGGGGCTTGGCGACTTTATTAAGAGCGGCCTTGCGCGGTTGCCCCTCCCTAACTCTCTGGAGTCCATTTGGACAGGAACCATCCTGTGCCTTCTTCTAGCTCTTGTTGTTGACCTCATTTTGCAGGTGCTCAAACGCGCCACCATATCGAAGGGAATCCGATGAGCGAGCCGCTTATTCGTCTTGAGAACGTCACTAAGTCCTATCCGGGGACTGAGGCACCCGCTGTGGGGAATCTCACCTTGGATGTCTATGCGGGTGAGGTGCTGGTACTCGTCGGTCCTTCGGGATGCGGCAAGAGCACCACGCTGAGACTAATCAACCGACTTATCGAGCCCACCGGTGGCCGAATCTTCCTCAAGGGTGAGGACGTCACCGACATTGATTCAAGCCAACTGCGTCGGAAGATTGGCTACGTCATCCAACAGGTCGGACTCTTTCCGCACCGCACCATCGCGGAGAACATTGCGACTGTTCCCAAGCTATTGGGATGGGATAAAGCCACCACAACTGCCCGGGTGGATGAGATGTTGGAACTTGTCTCCATGGACCCCGCCGTCTATCGAGACCGATACCCCAAGGAGCTCTCCGGAGGCCAGGCGCAACGGGTTGGTGTCGCCCGAGCACTAGCGGCTGATCCCGATGTGCTCCTTATGGATGAGCCCTTTGGCGCTATTGACCCTATTACTCGCGATCGGCTACAAAACGAATTCTTGCGCCTCCAGCAGGACCTGAAGAAGACCATTGTGTTCGTCACACACGACATCGACGAGGCCATCAAGATGGGCAATCGGATTGCGATTCTTCGCGAGGGCTCCGAGATCGCACAGATCGACACTCCCGAGGTGATTCTGTCCGATCCGGCCGATGAATTTGTCGAAAACTTCCTGGGATCTGGCGCAATCTTGAAGGGGCTGACTCTGAAGAAGGTCCGAGACATTGACCTTCACGATATTCCAGCGCTCGAGATGCCGGTTATGCGGGATGAAGCCCTGCGCGTCCTGGAGGCGTCTCCCGAGAAGACTGCGGTCCTCTTGGACAAAGACCACAAGCCCCTGCGCTGGATTAGCGAGGCGTCTCTCAATCGCACCACTCAACCCATCGAGAAGAGCGGTAAGCCCATCACGATTGATTTGCAGCCCGAGGACACTCTGCAGGACGCCTTGGGCGTCATGCTGCAGTCTTCGGTGGGTATGGCCGTCGTGGTTGATCGCAGCGGTAAATACTTAGGCTGTTGCAGTATCGAAAGCTTGGCGTCGCTGATCATTAGCGATGGGGGAGGTACACCCTCGTCATGACCATGGTGAGTCCTCCGCGGACGGAGCGTTCGACTCTAGCTGAACGGCTAGACCTCATTGTGGCGCCCATTTTTGCCGTAATTCTGGCGGTGATCGGTGGGGCAGTGTGGCTCTACTCCGACATCGACGACACTACCATGGCGATCCTGGCCCCAGAAAAAATCCAGAATCAGATGATCCAGACACTGGTGCTGGGTTTCTCTTCTTCCGCGTTGGTCATCCTGATTGCCATCCCGATCGGTATTGCGGTGACACGGAAAGGTTTGCCTCGCCTCAAAGGTTTTTTGGTAGACACACTGGGTCTTGCTCAAGCGTTGCCTGCCTATGGACTGATTGTGCTGTTCTTTTCCTGGTTTGGCGCGGGTATTGGCACGGTCATCATTGCTTTGGCTACCTTCTCTCTGCTGCCGGTGCTGCGCAATACCATTGTGGGGCTGGAGCAGGTGGATCACGCCGTCATCGAAGCAGGTCGAGGGATGGGCTACACCAGGCGACAGGTGTTGTTCCAGATTGAGCTGCCTCTTGCCGTTCCCGTCATCATTGCGGGCATTCGTACGGCCATCGTCATCAATATCGGGATGGCAGCGTTGGCCTTCCTGATTGGAGGAGGTGGGCTAGGCGAGACCATTAACTCGGGACTGAAGCTCGATCGGAATCCCGCCATTTTGATTGGCGCAGTCCTCGTGGCAATCCTGGCGCTAGTTTTTGACTTCCTGAGCGCTGTGGCTCAGCGTTACCTCAAACCCAAGGGAATGTAGGAACTAGTCTTCGTCCTCGACCCACAGGTCGTCATCCGCGCGGAGAGTTTGCCATGCGGCGTACCCGATGAGTCCCAGAGCAAGGGCTCCGATGGCCATCAGGACATAGACAAAAGGGTTGGACGACTTCTTGGGGGCAGGAACCTGGCGCCACGGAATGCGGGCCAAGGTGGGCTCAATGGTGTCGCGATAGGTGTCGTGAGCGCGGGGAATCAAGTCCCGCTTGGCAATGTCGTTGGCGCTCTGAGACGCGTGGCGAGCCACACTCTTGGCGTGGGACAGGACGTCTCGCTGTTCGTCCCACAGTTTCTTGGCTTCTTGGGACAGGCGAGCCAGTTCACGTTGGGTCTTGCGGTCCATAGTTCCTACGTCCTTTCGTCTCGTGAAGACCCCTAAGTGTCCCAGAAATTTGTAAGAACTTCCTGGGGTTACCTCTGGAGGCAACCTTCAGTGGTCCCTGACAGAATGGAAACCATGACTCTACATACACACACAGCGACTTTGCACACCAATCACGGGGACATCGTGGTGGGCCTTTATGGCAACCACGCGCCCAAGACCGTGGATAACTTTGTGGGACTGGCCACCGGTGACCGAGAGTGGACTGACCCCTCCACCGGCGCCGCCGGTGAAGGCCCCCTGTACACGAACGTCATCTTCCACCGCATTATCCCGAGCTTCATGATTCAGGGTGGTGACCCCACTGGCACCGGTATGGGTGGACCCGGCTACCAGTTCGACGATGAGATCCACCCGGAGCTGAACTTTACGGAGCCCTACGTAGTGGCGATGGCCAACGCGGGTAAGCGCGGTGGGCAGGGAACGAATGGCAGCCAGTTCTTCATCACCACGGCCGCTACGACGTGGTTGCAGGGCAACCACACAATCTTTGGCGCCGTGCTGGATGACGATTCCCGCAAGGTGGTCGACGCTATCGAGGCCGTTCCCTCGGACGGGAACGATCGTCCTCACGACGATGTAGTTCTCACCAGCGTGACGGTAGTTCCCGTCTCCTAATGGCGGGTTCCCGCAATCGCGATGACTTTTGTTATCGCCACCCGAGGGCAGAAAGCTTTGTGCTGTGTCAGCGGTGCGGGAAGACAATTTGTCCGGAGTGCCAGATTCAGGCCGCGGTGGGATTCCACTGCCCTGACTGCGCCGGGGTGAAGAAATCGGGGGGCCTCGGCGGATTATTCCGTCGAGGGTCCTCCGGCTCTGTTTCTGTGGGCACCAGACCCTCCGCGACCTATGTGTTACTGGGAATCATCGTGGCCGTCTATGCCGGACAACTACTCTCGGGGGGCTTGCTCACCCAGTTATTCCTGTATTGGCCACCTCTCACGGCCATCGAACCCTGGCGCATGGTGACGACGATCTTTGTGCACTCTCAATCGTCTGTCTTCCACATTCTTTTTAACGGGTATTCGCTCTTTATTCTCGGGACCTTGGTGGAGAGACTCATTGGTCCAGGCCGGTTTGTGACCCTTTTTCTCTTGTCTGGCTTTGGCGGCTCTGTTCTTGTGTCGCTGCTCTCTCCCACGTCAGCAGTGGTGGGAGCATCGGGCGCAATATTTGGGCTTTTTGGGGCCCTGTTTGTGATTCAGCGGTCTTTTGGGGGTGCCAATACGCAGCTCTTGATTGTTCTGGGCCTCAACCTCGTGATGGGCTTTATCGTCCCCGGAATCTCGTGGCAGGCGCATATTGGCGGTCTCATCACGGGGGCCATCGTGGCGAACATTATGGTCAGGACGCGTGGGGAGGATCCGAGACGACAGCGCCAAGGCTTAGGCCTGGTGGTTCTCGGCTTGGTGGCACTGACTGTACTGGGCGTGGTGGTCTAATGGTTATCCACAGCTTCTCCCCACTGGGGAGAACTACACCCGTGTAACTAAAGCTGTGTTGGTTATTTCCAGCGGGTGGTCATCAAGAAGCCGGCAAACATGATGCCAAAGCCCACGGCAATGTTCCAGGCACCAATGGCGGGGACTGGCCAGCCAATCCCCGAGATGTAGTAAGTCAAAATCCATGCGAGACCGAGCAGCATGAGGCCGAACATGATGGGCTTGAGCCAGACCGGATTGTCATCCCCTTCTTCATAGGAAGTGCGGGACGCTACCGGGTCACGGGGTTGCTTAGCCATGTCGCTCAGTCTACTGGGGCTCACTCACGGCACAACCTTTGCCCGGATTCCTCCGGGGTTGGCCTTGGTAGGCTGACCGCGTTGACTAGAGGAACACAAAACTCATGACCCACATCTTGGTTGTCGATAACTACGACAGCTTCGTCTACACACTCAATGGTTATCTTCACCAGCTGGGTGCCACGACAGACGTCATCCGAAACGATGATGTCGCGCCCGAGGACGTCGCCGAGCTCATCGCTCGGTATGACGGGATTCTGGTGTCTCCTGGTCCGGGGACGCCGGCCGATGCTGGGGTGTCAATTGCGATGGTCACCGAAGCTGTCGCGCAGCAAATTCCGCTTCTGGGTGTGTGCTTGGGGCATCAGGCCATTGCCGAAGCCTTTGGTGCCACGGTTGCGCACGCCGAAGAGCTGATGCATGGAAAAACATCGCAGGTCACCCATGATGACAGTACGCTTTTTGGAGGAGTCCCCGAGAAATTTCAGGCCACCCGCTATCACAGCCTCGCTGTTGTTGACGGAACAGTTCCCCCGGAACTGGTGGTGACCGCACGAACCACCGGTGGTGTCATTATGGGCCTCAACCACCAGAGCGCCCCGGTCTATGGTGTTCAATTCCATCCAGAATCCGTCCTCACCGAGGGTGGTTACACGATGCTCGGAAACTGGCTAGAAGTTACTGGTCTCGCGGGTGCTGCCGAGGCTGCTCGGTCCCTCAGTCCTCGGGTTGCGGGCGTTTAGCCTGTTGCCGCAGGGTCTTCTTTCGCGACCGCCCCGCAGTACGTGAGCGTGATTTCTGAGCGCTGGGGGTGTTCACCCGGTGGCAGGGACTGGGATCGCACCGTTTGACCGATGCAATCGGTGGCGATTTCGAGGCGGACCGACAGTTGCATGGAGGGACCGGTCAGGAAGGGGTTGGCCTCTCCGACAGTGAGCCCGACGACGTTGGGGATGAGGACTTTTCCGTTTGACACCGTGATGGTGATGGCGTCTCCGGGCCGGACAGGAGTGTCGGGCTGGGGCGTGGTGGCCATCACAAGCCCTTCTTCAAGGCTTGGGGAGTAGGTGTCAACAATTGACTCGACGACAAGTCCCCGCTCTTCCAGCACAGCCCTTGCGTCAGCGATGTCGATGTTTCGGACGTCGGGCAGATCAAAACGAGCGATACCACTGGAGACCACGATTCTGACGGGTTCACCCGGTGCGACGCGGGTACCTTCTTCGGGGAAGGTCTCGATGACAATTCCCTCGGGGACGGCGGCATTCGCCTCGTATTCCACGTCGGGTGTGAGACCCAGCGCCGAGATCGTCTCGGTTGCAACGCCCTCCGTCTGATTGATGAGCGCCGGGACAGCGGGGGCTGCGGTGGTGGCCGTGGTCGAGGGGTTGAGGGTAAACACCCACAGCACCACACCAATCACGAACAGCACGGCAAGTACCGAGCCCATACCAATGGCCAAGGTGGGAACACTCTGTCGCTTAATTCCGCGGGACTCAAAGATTTCGAAACCCTCGACGGGGGTTCGGTATTCCGGCTCCACGGTTGCTTGCGGGACACTGCCGGTCACAGCGGCTTCAATGCGGACTCTCGCGCCGGGGGTGGGCAACTTAGGAGGCCTGCCTTGGGCGACGTCCTCGATTGCCGCTCGGAAAGCCTGGGCGGTGGGGAATCGTTCTTGCAGTTCCTTCTTCATGGCCGCCTCGACGATGAGGGCAACGTCTTCTGAGACCCCGGGGTTTACCTCACGCAGTGGGCGGGGCTCCTCGCTGATGTGTTTGTAAGCAATGGAGACGGGGGATTCTGAGGTGAAAGGGGGGGAACCCGCCAGCAACTCATACATCACCACACCGAGGGAGTAGAGGTCGGTCCGGGTGTCCGGCTCTTCACCTTTGGCTTGTTCGGGCGAAATATAGAGTGCTGTGCCGAGGATGGAGGTTGTTTGCTCCAGGTTCCCGGTAGCGTCACTGACCGCACGAGCGATACCAAAGTCCATCACCTTGACGGTGCCATCGCCCGAGATCATGATGTTGGCCGGTTTGATGTCGCGGTGGACGATTCCCGCCTTGTGGGAGACCTCGAGGGCGGTGAGGACCCCGTCGGCAACCTTCAAAATGTGGCGCTCTTCGAGCTTGCCCTGTCGCATCAGGGTGCTCAGCAGGTGACCCTCCACGTGCTCCATGACGATGTAGGGGGTTGTGCTCCCGGGGGGAGTCTCTCCGGCGGGCCCGTTATCTTCATCGCCGGCGTCAAACACCCTCACGATGGAGGGGTGAGACATTTTCGAGGCCGACATAGCTTCGAGGCGGAAACGATTCCGGAAGGTGGGGTCCGAGGACAGTGTTGATTTCAGAATCTTGAGCGCCACCTGCCTACCCAGGCGAGCGTCAACGCCCAAATAGACATCAGCCATGCCACCGCGCCCGATGACTTCGCGCACCTCGTAGCGGCCGCCCAAAAGGCGACCGGTCCAGGGTCCTGGCGCGTTGGTGTTCACACAATCTTCTCTCTGGCCGTTGTGGGCCGAGGTTAGTCTACGGGCGGATCTGTAGGGGTATCTGCGGGAGTTTCGGGCTCCGGAGACGTAATACCGACGGATAACTCAGTGGACAGTGGCGAGGGCAGGGTTCCACACTTGACCAAGTAGCTCACCGTCATGCTTTCTCCCTCGCCCAGGAGAACATTGATGGCCGTTTGTTCCGGCTCTAGGACCGTGGCACCCTCGTTGTCGAGGATTTCCCCACCCACGATCTGCACGGTGTAGCTGACCAGGTCGAATCCAGCGGGACACTGTGCGTACCCCGGCCATTCCAGGAGAACCTCATCCCCCGGCGCCCAGGGACCCTCAGCGGGCGTGACCACCATTGCCCGAGGCTTCGGTGGCTGAGGAATGGCGGCATAAAAGTAGACCGCGATCAGGGTATTTGCGGCGACTGTCCCCTGCGGATTCACGCGATAGGCGGTGGCGACAAGATCCTCAGACGGCGCGATGTTTCCGGTGATGGCGTCAAGCCTCAGACCTTTTTGCGCCAGTGTTTCCTGCACTTGGGTTTGGGTTTTTCCGACAATTTCGGCTTGAGCAATGTCTACCGTGGTGACCTCGGCTTCAGGGTCGTCGGCAACCGTAGGTTCTTCGACGGGGATTTCTGGAACCACCACGTCGGGCACCTCCGGAAGTACTGGCACCAGAGGGTCCTCGACGACATCCTCAGTGGGTGACTGGAGCATCACGGTCAGCGAGGTGGCAATCAATGCGATCGCGACGAAAGCCCCGATGCCGCTAAACAACCAGAAGTTTCGTCCGAGCGGTCGGGGTTTGTCCACCGGTGATGTGTCGGTGGACACCGGCGGTTGGTTTTTCTTCTTCTCGCTCGAGTCTTTTTCGCTAACAGGAGAGGGGATAAGGGCTAAACCGGCCGCGTCATCACCTCGCGCAAGCGAGAGAGCGGCTTGCGCGAGATCATGGGCTGACGCGGGCCGACCCTCTGGCTTCTTGGCCATGCAGGACATCACCAGGGCGCGAACCGCTGAGGGAATCGAGGACGGGAGCTCCGGCGGGGTTTCCTTGATCTGGGCCATCGCGATGGCGACCTGGGATTCGCCGCGGAAAGGCCGCTTCCCGGCCAGAGCCTCATAAGCCACAATTCCGAGCGAGTACACATCCGTTGCCGGTGAGGCAGGCTTCCCTCCGGCCTGTTCCGGAGCGAGGTATTGCACGGTCCCCATGACTTGACCGGTGGCGGTTAGGGGAACCTGGTCGGCCAAGCGAGCAATACCGAAGTCGGTGATTTTCACGCTGCCATCCGGGGTGATTAGAAGGTTCCCCGGTTTGATATCCCGGTGGACAAGGCCCGCCTGGTGGGCTGCGTGGAGGGCCGATGCGGTCTGGGAGACGATGCTCAGCACGCGGCTTGCGGGCAAGATTTTCTCGCGCTCCAAGATGCTGCTGAGCGCTTCACCGGGCACCAACTCCATTACTAGGTAGGCACTGCCCTCTTCTTCTCCGTAGTCAAAGACGTTGGCGATTCCCTCATGGTTGACCAGGGCGGCGTGCCGGGCTTCAGCCCGGAACCTCTCCCGGAAGCCTGAGTCACCCATGTACTCGTCTTTGAGGATCTTGATGGCGACCGTGCGACCAATGACGGAGTCATTGGCTTTCCACACCTCCCCCATGCCACCAATGGCAATCCGAGAAACGAGTTCATAGCGTGAACCAAAAACTTGACCAGCGGTGGGTCTCATCGACTGATCACCGCCTCCATGATTGTCTTGGCCACAGGGGAGGCGACGCTGTTTGCGGTGCCCTCCGCACTGGTCCCTTCAATAACGACGGCGATGACAATCTCGGGGTTTTCTGCAGGAGCAAAGCCGGTGAACCAGAATGAGCGACCATCACCGATTCCTGTCTCCGCTGTTCCCGTCTTCCCTGCGACGCTAATGCCTGGGATTCCCGCAGCGCCGGCGACACCCTGGCTGACGTTCAGGACCATCATCCGAGTCATCTCCTGCGCGACCCGAGAACTCAAGGGTCTCGAGTAGATGGTTGGCTCATAGGACTGAAGCACTCGGAGGTCGGGGGCGATGACCTGGTCCACCAGGTTTGGTTTCATCAACACACCCTCATTGGCAACCCCAGCGCTCACCATGGCGACCTGGAGGGGGGTGACGCGAACATCGAACTGGCCAAAGGAGCTCAGCATCAGTTGAGCGTCGTCAAGCCCGCGGGGAAAGTTGCTCGGCGTCACGGGAAGGGGTATTTCCAGGGTTGCGCCAAAGCCGAAATCATCGGCGAGGGAGCCAATCGCTGTTTCCCCGAGCTCAAGCCCCAGCTCGGCGTAGGGGATGTTGCAGCTCAAACGGAAGGCTTCCTCCAGCGTGACAGTCTCCTCCCCGCCACACAGCCGGCCGCCAGAGTTTTTGATGGTCCTGGTGCTGAGCGGGAGCTCAAGCTCCGAGGGGTTGAGGAATGTACTCTCGGCGGTGTAGTCACCGGACTCCAGGGCTGCCGCGGTCATCAAGACCTTGAAGACGGAACCCGGGAAGTATTGATCCCCAGCAATTGCGCGGTTAGCCAAGGGGTTGGCGGGGTCTTCTGAAAACTCGTTGTAGGCCCCGAGCACCGTGGAGGTGGAGTGTGCTGCCAAACGGTTGGGATCAAAGGAGGGCTTGGAGACCATCGCGAGGACGCGGCCGGTAGCAGGATCCAGCACCACAACAGCACCACGACGATCTCCGAGAGCGTCATATGCGCTTTGTTGGATTTCGGGATCGAGCGTGAGCTGGACGCTGGCACCCTCTGGTGTGGAGCCGGTTACCAGAGAGGTCAGCTGGTCAAGAATTTGGGAGCTAGCGCGTCCCGTGAGCACCGGGTTAAGGGCACTCTCGATGCCAGCATTTCCCTGGTTCAACGTGTAGTACCCGAGGACCGGGGCATAGAGTTCGGCAAACGGGTAGGTGCGCAAATAGCGGAACTGGTTATCTACTGGGACAGATCGGGCAACCGGGATTCCGCCGGCGAGAATTTGCCCCCGTTCCGCGGAAAAACTCTCATACAGTTTTCGCACGTTGCGATCGTCATCGGCAATGTCTTCACTCGCCACCACCTGGATATAGCTGGCGGAGAGAAACAGCGTGATGAACAGCGCCAGCACGGCGATTCCCACTCGGCGCAGTGGCGCGATCATGCGCGAACTCCTGCTTCGAGTCGAACGGACGCACGCGCTTCGTCACTGAGCCGAAGGAGCAGAGCGACGATGATCCAGTTCGCCACGAGGGCTGACCCTCCCGCAGCGAGGAACGGCGTGGTCAAACCTGTGACAGGAATTACCCGGGTAATTCCGCCGATCACCACGAAGACCTGCAGCGCCAGGACAAAGGCCAGCCCCGAGGACAACAGCCGACCAAAGTCATCCGTGCCGGTGAATCCGACTCGGAACCCTCGACTCACGAGGAGCAAATAGAGCGCCAGGAGAGCAAAAACTCCGAAGATTCCGAGTTCTTCTCCCAGTGCTGCCACGATGTAGTCCGAGTTCGCCAGCGGAACGAAACTCGGTTGGCCCTGACCGAGGCCTTCGCCGATAAAGCCCCCCTCAGCAAACCCAAAAAGCCCTTGGACTAGCTGGTAGGAACCGCCGACAGCGTTGTAGACCTCGGGGTTGAAGGAATCCAGCCACCCGTTCAAACGGCCCTGCACGTACCCCAACTGGCTGGCAGCCACGGTAGCGCCGAGGACAAACAGACCACCGCCAAGTCCCAGCCACAAAATCCTGTTGGTCGCGATGTAGAGCATGGCGAGGAACAAACCGAAGTACAGCAGCGAGGTGCCGAGGTCCCGCTGGAACACCAGCACCCCCATCGCCACCACCCAGACAATGAGCAGCGGGCCCGTGTCTCGAACGCGGGGCCAGCGAATTCCCGCGAAGGTGGTTCCCACTTTCTGAAGACTCTCTCTGGCTGTCATCAGGTAACCGGCGAAGAAGATGGCGAGGGCGATCTTTGCGATTTCACCGGGTTGAAAGTTGATGCCCCCGATGTTGACCCAGAGGGTCGCACCATTCACGGTTTTTCCAATGCCCGGCCAGAGCGGCATCGTCAAGAGAATCACCCCGGCGAGCATCGCCAGGTAGCGGTAGCGCAACAAGACTCGGTAGTTCTTCACCAGAATCAACACGATGATGGCAATCACGAGCGCCACCGCGGTCCAGGCCATCTGTCGAACACCTGCGGCTTCCCACCCACTTGCGCCGGCGGCGATATCGAGCCGGTGGATCATGGTGATGCCAAGCCCGTTGAGCATGGTGGCAATCGGGACAATGAACGGGTCAGCGTCCCGTGCCACGAGGCGCAAAACAAGATGCAGTCCGAGGGTCAGACCGGCGAGCCCCGCTGCGTAGGTGAGGAGACTCCAGTCCAGTGTTCCGAGAGCTCCCCATTGGACGAGAGCGAGCGCCAGTGCGCTCAAACCCAGGGACACAATCAGGAGCACCAACTCCAGGTTGCGAAGCTTTTGAGGCATTTTCACCCGAAGGACCACGCGGCCGGTCACCGGTGCGACAGGGGGGAGGGTCGTGTCCGTCACATCATCACCGACTCAGTCGATTCACGATGTCACGGGCATCCTCCAGAGATTCAGCGGGAAGAGAGTCGGAGATTCTTTCCTGTTCGAAAAGCTGCAGGGACTCCACAGAGACGTCAGTCTCTTGATAGAGGGTGGAGAGTGACAGGGGCCCCACGTTCTCTGGCACTCCCTGGTAAATGGCGACGAACCCGTTGCTCTCCCCCACGAAATAGCGTGTTTGGGTCCACTCGTAGGCAGCAAAAGTGGCCCCCACGAGCGCACTGATAATGATCAGTACCGAGAGTGACCACGCCACACGACGACGGATGAGTCGTCGGCGATCTTCCCGAATCAGCTCTTCGAGGTAGTCCTCTTCCGGCTCGAAGTGCTCATCCGCGGGAGGTAGTGCTCGAAGCGGGTGCAGCAGAAGGGCAGGAAGGGCGGGCCTGCGCATGACCGGGCCCGATTCGTAGGTGAGGGGACCGGCGGCGGCACCCACCATGCACGGTTCTGCAGGGGGTGAAGTGTCAAGACCCTCGGCAACCCGGACAATCACCACGGTGACGTTGTCGGGGGCGCCCTCGCTCAAGCTTTGGGTGATCAGCTTGTGGGCGGCGAGTTCCACGTCATCGACGGTGAGAAGAGTTTCGGCAATGTCGCGCTCGGACACGTAACCGCTCAGGCCATCGGAGCACAGCAGCCATCGATCACCTGGAAGAGTATCCACGACGTGGGTGTCCACCTCTGGATCCGCATCCACGTCCCCCAGCACCCGCATGAGGACGCTTCGACGCGGGTGCACCGCAGCTTCCTCAGGGGTAATGCGACCACTATCTACCAGGCGCTGAACAAAGGTGTGATCCGCTGTGATTTGCTCGAGAACGCCCTCGCGGAGGCGATAAATCCGGGAATCTCCGATGTGGGCAATGACCATCTGGGATTTCACCCGAATCATCGCGCTAACTGTGGTCCCCATGCCGGTGAGTTCAGGGTGCTCCACCACAGCGTTTGTCAGATCCGCGCCGGCGTCTAACACCCCGCGGAAGAGGACCTCGCGGGCGTCCTCGACGGAGTCATAGGTCCGGTCCAGGCTGAAGAGGTGCTGGACGGCCAGGGCGCTTGCCACGTCACCACCGGCGTGACCACCCATTCCGTCGGCCACCACAAAAAGGTTGCGGCCGACGGACCCGGAATCCTGGTTGCTGGCACGGATCTTCCCAATGTGGGAGGACGCGGCGCTCAGGACCTGGTCAGAAGACATCGGGTTACTTCCGGAGTTCAAAAGTCGTGTTTCCCACGCTCACCGGCGTATTGAGGGGGACCGGAGTGGGGATACTCACCCGGTTTCCATCGACGAACGTCCCGTTGGTCGAATCCAAATCCTGAATCATCCATTGGTCATTCCAGAGCATCAGCCTGGCGTGATGGGTGGAGGTGACGTCATCCCTGATGACCAGGCTGGAATCTCCGGAGCGGCCAACGGTGAACTGCTCCTCCGGGAGCAGTTCGATCTCCAAGCCTTCTTTGGGTCCCGCCGTCACGACCAATGACTGAGCAATTCCGCCGGGCGTTGTGGGAGCGGGCGCCATCGTGGGAGGTTGGCTCGCGGGGACCTTGGTCGCCGCTTTGTCATCCTCCTCCTGGCGATAACGGGGCGGGCCAAAAAGGTCGGTGCGAAGCGCATAGACGATGGCAAAGATGAAGGCCCACAGGAGGCCCAAGAACGCGAGTTGCAGGAGAAACAGCGTTAGTTCGCTCACGGTGTCTCCTCTGTGGTGGTGGGGGTGTGGTGTGCGAGGGCACGATACGAGGCTTCAGCCTGCGGAACCACCTCAAACAGGATACGCGCCTGGCCCATAACAAGGGTGCACCTATCTGGGAGAGCGGCCCTGGTCACCCTTTCACCGTCCAGTCTTGTTCCGTTGGTGGAGCCCAAATCAACCACCTCAGCACGCTTGCCGTCCCAGCGCACCTCCGCGTGATGGCGGGACACTCCGCGGGCAACGACGTGGACGTCGCTGTCCGTTCCCCGCCCGATCATCGTGGATTTCTTGACCACCGGGTACGACACGGAGTCCCAGGTCAGAGTGGGAATCCACACCACGGGTCCCACCGGTGTGCTGGTGACCTCTGTCAGGCCTTCCGAGAGGGAACTGGTAACAGCGAGAGTGACGCTGAGTCGGTCGGCGAGGCCGTAACCGCGGACCTCGGCATAGTCGGCGAGAGCTCCCGTGATTTCTTGGAGGAAAGGCTCGCCAAGACGAGTCAGTCGAGCGTGATCCTCGGTGGAGAGCCCGCACGAGTAGAGGTGAGGCGCCACAGTTCGTGTCCTGGACGCAGTTTTCGCCCGGGAATCCATTTCTCGCTTCAGCGCCGCCACAATTTCGAGCGGATGGACTCCTGCGGAGAAAGCTTTAGCAAAAGCACCCCCGACCAGGCGCTCCACCGAGCGCTCAAAACTGTCGAGAAAACCCACGGGACACCTCCTCGCAGGTGGGGTTCTGTTGTGTAGTGATGCTAGCTCGCTCGGCTGATGAAGCCTCGAGGGCTGGCCCGCTGTGGGGCTCCAGTCCTGTGGTAATCTCGGCAAGTTGATGGGCGACCATCATTGCGCGAGTGGCGGAATGGCAGACGCGCTGGCTTCAGGTGCCAGTGCCCGCAAGGGCGTGGGGGTTCAAGTCCCCCCTCGCGCACGTTA
>JGI11705J14877_10000500_pt1 | contig 24479 bp, 16 predicted proteins | sample Etolaghawater15m_FD_14877 | JGI IMG/M metagenome (IMG submission 14877)
TCCACGGCGAAACAGTGGCTTCCGGCGTTCCGCCATAGAGTCCCTGGTTGACGAGGCCGTTGTTCGGCTCCGGCTCGCCGCCTGCGGGATCGGCAGGATCGCCGGCGTCGACGCAGGGGCTCGTCATCTGGAGACGGTAGTCGTTGTCTGAGAACGTGGCGGGATCATCATCATCCCCGCCCTCGTCGATGAACAGGGGGTCGGCGCTGATATTGCCGCGGCTGTCAACCGACCGGCCAATCTGGTCCAGGTAACTGGGCTCGCCGTACTGGTCACCGAGGAGGTCCCCGAAGTCAGACACGACATTTGCCCAGACATTACTGTGGGTTGCCTCCACATGACCCCGGCCCGTTTCCGTGGCGTCGACCCCCACGCTGTTCCCAAACACAATGCTGTTGCGGATCGCGATCATCCCCTGAGAGCCATCGCTAGTCACGCCGGCACCACCGTTGCTGTGGATCAGACAGTTCACGATCTCCGGCGATATTCTGCCGTCTCCGTGTGACTTGACGCCCGTCTGGTTCGCGAAGATCGCACACCGTGTAATGATCGGCAACGCGCGACCGTGGTTCCGGTAGCCGTCGTAGGCTGACAGCATGATCCCGGTGCCGTTGTGGTGGACCCGCGAATCAGTCAGCGTTCCTGCGCCTGTTCCGGCTTTCGACAGCGTGCAGCCAACGCTGCCGGCTGCTCCCCAATAGGACACACCGGCTCCGTCGCAGTGATGAATGTCACATCGACTGATGGTGGGGGCCGAGTACCCGCCATCACAGCCGTTTGCATACCCGGACACCGAAATGCCCGTCGCGCAGTTGCGGACCTCGCAATCCGAGATCACCGGCCTGCACTCGATGCAGCTTATCCCGGTCGTGGCCCACTCAACGACAGTATGGGAAACGGATGTGCCGTAACTCGTTTCCCGGATTGTGATCCCGTCCCAGTCGCCGACGGATGGTGTTCCGGAGACTGAAGTGAACCTAACCGGGTTCTCCGCGGTTCCCCCCACGACCAGGTTCCCGAAGACGGCTATTCCGGTTCCGGCGGCAAATCGTACCTCCGCGCCCGCCTCTACCGTCAACGTGTTCCCTTGCGGCACTGTTACATCGGTGGAAACAACGTATGGTGACCCCTCGGCCGTCCAGGTACCGGATACGTCCCCGGCGGGCACGTCAGTCGCCGCCTGAACGCTGGAGCAACTCCCAACGAAGCACAGGAAAACGAGAAGATGGCGGTGCGAGGCGGGGGCATTCCGTCTGTGAGTGCAAGCTGTCGTATTCGGGAACATGGCGTTTCCTCCTCTGGCGAAAACCCGGGGTCGGGTCAGTTCAGGGCCGCATATTCGGTTCGGGTCGCGATGGCTACCACTCGACGGGGCGAACTGTGGGATGCCTTCCTCTTTATGTCACATACTTCGCCGTCTCTGACGACGACCATTCCTTCTGCATACAACAGGGCTTCCCGACCGCCGCGGCTTCCGGTGCATCGCGGACGTCCCAATGCATCGATGACCTTTGACCGAGAGACACCGACGGACACCCCGCGGTTCTCAGGCCAGCGGCCGGAACTGACCGGTTCGCAGACAGCAACGACAGCCTCTCTTCGAACAAGCGTGGTAGTCGGCCGAGGTTCTTGCCTGAAGCTGGGGCTGGGATACATGACAGGAACCACGGGGTAGGCGGCGTGCACAGGCTGTGCCGCGACCCTTTCCGAACCGACGTATCGTCTCTCCGGAACACGCACGGTCCGCGGGCTCTCGCTGTCACGCTGACCCGCGCGGTATGCGGACAGACCGCCAACTGCCCCGGCAGCCATCGAGAGGATGCACGCAATCGCCAGGAGGGCCGAGCCACTCGAACGTGGAGACCGATCGCCGTGCCTCCGGTTCGCCAGTGAACGTTGCGTGATCAGGTTCGCCAGGATTCTTCTCTGTTGCTGGTGTCTCATCTCTCTTTCCTTCTTGGCTCGGCGTTGCGCTCGTCTCAGTGCCCATTTCGTCTCGTTGCCCCTTCCTACGCAGGAAAAGAGACAATCCTGCGTGGGATCAGAAGAAAAAGTGAGAAGACTCAAGAGATGAGCCGCCAAAGAGCGCAGCGAGTGCAGAGCGGCGAAGCAGGGAGATGGCGGAAGACCACCGACTGCCTCACGCAATTGTTATCGGCCGGGCTGGGAAGACCCCAGTACGAGTCGGAACCCGCACTGCGGCGATCGAGTGGTCGGGCGTTCGTAGCGGTTGTCGCGGCAGCCCACGTAGTAGTAGTTGTGGCACGCCCAAGAACCACCCCTCAGGATGTAGTTCCTACCGTCTGTCCCCGTGGTCCATTCCCATACATTCCCGCCGACGCCGCATAGGCCGAACTGATTGGTGGCGCTCTCGTCGACAGCACAGGTGACCGGATGGCCGTCTTGGTGCCCTTTGATCTTGGTCCAGCTCCCAGCGCCCTCCTGTCCGTGGTAATTCCACCTGGCCGGCGGCGGCCAGTCAGCCCCCCACGGGAAAGCTCGCCCGTCGCCACACTGCGCGAACACCAGCCACTCTTGCGGCGACGGCAAGCGATAGGCGTAGCCCTCCGGGACGCGACCCGCCTGCGACTCCGCCCGGGTCAGGCATTCAGCAAGTTCCACGGCGTCTCGCTGAGTCACGTTGACGACAGGCTGTCTCTTGCCATCCAAGTCGTGGTCACCGCACGTGCCGCTGCGGTGCTCGGGCCGGAACCATCGGAATTGCTCGTTCGTGACTTCATGCTTGCCGACCCAGGCGTCCAGGGAGGCGATCCAGACAAAGTCCATGTCCAGCGCCCGTAGATGCCAGTGTTCCCCACTCTTCGGGGGATCCCTGTCGGTCACCTGCAGGCAGGCCTCGACAACGGGCGGACGCACTGCCGTTTCGTCACGCTTCTCGCCATCTCCCGACGTATGGAGCGCTCCGGATGCATTGCGCGCCTTCGTGGAGGCCCTGACAGTTCCTGCCTCTGTGGTTGGTTGCACTGTCGCAGGGCAGTTCACCGTGAACTTCTTCGTCTCAGAAGCGGAACAGCCCAACGACACTGCCTCGACAGCTTCGGAGTTCCTGACGATCCCGCATAGTACGATCGTCGAAGCAGCCTGACCTTCTTTCTCGTAGTTGGCATGGACGGACTCGAACTGATGGCGTGTGGGCCTGGCACCATCGGTCAGGAAGTACGAGTTGCGTGCCAGGGCTCCGGCCTCAAGAAACACGGACGCGCCCTTGGGCCCTTCCACGGCAACCACCAGGTACTCCTCACCTGTCCGCAGACTCCTCACTCCCCGAGGATCCACCCCGGTAGGCAGCACTGACAGACGTTCCGCCTTCTCGATACGCAATGCTCCCGCCTGCAACCGGTCACCCGAAGACTGTGGCGATTGGTCGCTCGGGACGGTCTCGCGCAGCGGCGTGTCAACCCGAGCCCTCGGCCTGGGCAGCCGGGTGTCAGGAAGCAGTCTGACACGGCACAGGCCATGTGAAACAAGCTCCGCCTCAGTCCGATCGTCCAGGGCGCCGTGCACGAACACCAAACGATATCTGCCCGTGGCCAGACTGACCACGGCGAAGACCAACTGCGCGCCGTCTGTGGATACACCTTCCCGTTGCAGGAAAGTCAGGGCTCTGCCGAACGGACCGAACGCGCTTTCATTGCGGTGGCGCAGGTCAAGGAAGGCGATCTGCTTCCCGGTCAGTGAGGGATCACTCAACGTCTCTGGTGGGCGGGCGAGGGAGGCGAACAACCGCGTGTCGGCAAGCTCTGCGAACGATCTCGCTGATTGAGGGGAGACGCGGAGAGTGCAGACCCGGTCTGAGGCTAGCGTGTCCTCCCCATCGCCACGCCCCGTGTGGTCCCTCGTGCCCGTTTGATGTGGGAGCTCGGCGAGACGAGATGGCATTGTGCCTGCCGATCCCTCTCCGCCGTGCGCTCTCTGCGACTCTTCACGCCGTTTGGGCTCCTTGGTGTCGCTCGGGGCAGCTTGTGTCGGAGGAGAGGCTGTCGCGCGCTCACTTGCCGCCAGTTTCCCCCGATCGAGACGCGTGAGAGGAGGTCCCGCCGTGACCGTTGATCCGGTCCCAGGTATCCCGAGGGAGCCATCCGGCGTACTCGTCGCCTTCACCACATTGGTGATGTCGCTCACCGCGATGCGTGTTTCCCCGGCGTCGCCGCGTAGCAGTAGTAGATTGCTCCTCAAGTCGGTGAGCTTCGTATCCCGCAGCAAGAAAAGGAGGTGAGGGCGAGCTCGCGTGTCGTCGTTCACAGCCAGCAAGCAGACGACCAGCTCCCTGCTCTCCCGGACCAGTTCCCCCATGGGGGTCTCCACAGCGATCGCGCGGATGGCAGAGAGACGTTGGTCGCCCGGTTCCTGGACCCGGAATAGGTGCCGGGCTGTCATGTCAAGGCGGGATCCGTCGGTTGGGTGAGCCATCGTCACCAGGGCTCCGGTGCCCTGAAGCAGTGTGCCGTTGCTGAGCCGCAGCATGTTGGCTGTCTTCTTGCTCTCGTTCGTGTCAACTGAGATCGGCTCCTTCGCCCCGATCAAGATGCACTCCTCCGACGAGCCGAACAGCTCTCCGGCCGACGAGGACTCCGAGAGTACAGCACTGTCGGTGAGCAGCAGAAGATCGGAGGCGGCCAGAGGCACGTGGACTTCCCGTAGCGGCTGTGCCGTGGAGGAAGAAGGGGCGTCACCCGAGGAGACCGACTGCCGCGCGATGGCACGCCATGTCACCCCGGCCACTACGAGTACGCCAACCAAGGCAGCCACCGCAGCAAGAACGTCCCGAGCAGTCCGCCGAGCAGACGTCGTCGGCCGATGCCCCAGACTGCCGCACGTGCTTCCGTTGCCGGCCAGTGCGGTCCTGGCCCGAGGAACATCCCCGTGCAACTCGGATGGCTCTCCATGGACCGCCTTCCCTGTCTGCGAAACGCCTCCGGCGGGCTTCGCTTCCGGCATTTCGTCGGGAGCGTCCCCCAGTGGCCCTGCCGGCGGTTCGTTCCCGGGCTTCCCGACAGGAGCTTCCGGCGTGCTCTCCAACACGCCCGCTGCCTGTGCGGCGGCTTCCCCGACTTGAGATGCCTCCCAGACCATGGTCCCCGCGTAGCCGGCCGCCAGCTCCCGGAGGAGTGCAACGGACTCCTTGCATCGGAGCGCAACCAAGAGACTGATCAGCACCTCCTGCCCTCGATAGTTGGTCTCGCCGCGCCGGTTCACGGCATTCGGATGGTCGCCCCGAACGAAGGCCTCAAGTGCCTCCAGAACGATGGTCCCCGAACCGCAGTTCAAGGCGAGCAGCTCGTCCGTCAAAGGACCGGGATGAGACAAGCTGCCGTAACGAGTCAACTCGTCAACGATCTCCATCGCTCGTTCGGTGGGTTCGGCGGACGTCCGGGGAGCGGTACGCGGCACGGCGGGCGGAACCGCGCGTGTTGGTTCGTCCGTCTCGGTTGTCGGCTCGGGGCTGTCATTGGGTTGCTGACGAGATCTCAGCCAGTAGCACGCCATCCCTCGCAGACGCCAGGAAACCAGAGCGACCAGAACGAGTAACGGGGACAGCTCCAAGCGCACTCCCCCGAGGCTGCGGGTCGATACCACTGTCAGAAGCACTGCCGCCGCCATCGCCCACCAGGAGAGGTTGGCGAGAGAGGCGCCCCGGCCCCCGGACGCGCTGCCACGATTCTCGGAGGGCACGCCTGCATAGGCCCGGATGAGGTCCGTGAAAGTCCATGGGAACAGGAGAATCCACAGGACGGGCAGAGCAAGAGTGAAGAGGGCGATGGTGTCAACGGTCAGTGCAGACCGGAGTATGGCATGGCGGTCCCCGCCCGGGGCCAGTCCCAAGAAGCAAGTTTGGGCCACGATTAGCACGACGGCGTCCTGGGTGAGTTGCCACCAGGCCGCCTGAACGGCCTTTTCTAAGCGTGCGTCCTCCAAGCCCGCGTTACCGCCGCAGTGTGCTCCTCCGGCTCCCGAGCCCTGATCGGTACTTCCCGACGTCCACCGGTGCTGGCACTCGTGGCAACGAACGGCACGGAAGAAGAGATCGGCACCCCTCGTACGACGGCTGCCGCACTTGGGGCAGACAAGACCGAACTCCACCATCGTCCGGTATTCCCCGAGACTGGTGAAAAGGAGGCGTATCTGGTAGAGGAGGGCGGCGGATGTGATGAATTCGTAGGCGAGCAGCCAGCCAGGCGGGGCGTCCGGGACGGACCTGCCCAAAGAGACGAGCAGGGCGAGGGCAAGTACCAGCAGAGCCAGCGCTGCTATCAGCCCGCTGAAAGCGGAGGTGATCCGCCCCCATTGCCAGGCGAGGCGATTGCGCCGCTGGAAGCCGCGGTGAAGTACCCAGAGCACTGCAATCAACGGGATCATAAGGACGAGCCCCGCGACCCCGGCAATCAAATGGGCAACGAAGTTGGCAGGAATCGATACGACATTGATGATGGCAATCCGGACCAACGCGCGTTGAGCCCGAGCGACACCAGTGGCGGCGTCAGTCGCGCCGTCAGGCTTCGGCGTGGTGGCCGCCTGAGGTACTCCCGGTGTCTCCGAAGCGCTGCGCTGGCCCGGAATCGGCCTGCACTGTCTTGGCAAAGGCTTAGGTGCTTCCGAGGGGGCAACGGAGGCCGGCGCGGCTCCGGCGTGTGGTGGGCACTCTTCGACTGGCTTCTGTGCCGAGAACCCCGTCGGTCTCATCGTCCCCGGGTCATCGTCCCAGACGACATACCAGGGCCGGTCGAACTTGGGGCACCAGACTTCGACAGAATAGCGCCCCGGCTCCCTTTCGAAGTAGAACGGCACACGATCACCGTTCACAGGCCACTCGGTGGCCGGATGCGGCTGGGAGCATATCTCACACTTCAAATTGCCAGCAAACTTGGACATCGATGTGTTTCCCTTACTGGGGACTGGCTCTCGGGAGCTGGTGTTGTCTCCCTTATCCTACGCAGCAGGAAGCCCGGTCCTGCGCTGGCTCTGGCAGGAAAAGAAGAAGAAAAACGCTCGGACAGCCGCGGAAGAACGCAAAGAACGCAGAACGGGGGGCGTAAGAGACTGGTGGATCACTGGCCGGCCGACGACTCCAGGCCTTCATCCGACTGCCGCAACAGCTCTTCGAGTCGTGCCGCCCCGCGTCTGCGGAACAGATGCAGCGTCGCACGCCGTGTGGGAAGGCGGAGCACGCGGCTTCTCGGCTTCGGGTTCTGTGATCGATCGATATCCACCAACGCTCCGTTGGCCCATCGCTCCCGCGTGCTCCGAACGAGAGGACAATGGAGTCGCCATCGATGCTGTAGACCCCCGCCTGTTCCCCCACGGCCGTCCCGCTTCTGGACGTCATGGAAAGGACCACCGAGTTCTGCTCGCTGAAACCAACGGTGATGTCGTTCAGTTGAGGCCCGTCTGGATCGTAGTTCGCGTAAGCATGCCAGAACCCCGTCAGTGCCTTCGGCGACAACGAGGCTGTGTCATAAACCGGGAACCCGTCTCCCGGTTCGTCTTGCAGGTACTTTCGTCTGTCAGCCTTGACGATCGGGAGGGCTTTGATAGCGGCCACGATCCGATCGCCGTCTGTCGGCGTCGCAAGAACGGAATCCACAGCGTTTCGGAATGCGTCGGGGATGTCGCCGGACATGCAAGAGGAAGCAAACAGAAACAGGAGAGCAACCGTTGCGGATCTCGATGCCTTGTTCACGCTGATCTCCATTCAGCGGCGTACTGACTGCCTTTGCCATAGGATACCTGCCGTGCCTCCCAACGCAACCGGCCCCAACGAGTGCTCAGCTGTGGCGGGCCATCAGGATTCTGGCAAGGCACTGGTCACACACAAGATTGTCGCCCGCGTGGGCAGCCATCGCCAGGCAGTTCCGGACAAAATCGGGCCCTTTGCCGAGAGCTTTTGCCATCTTCTCGTAGTGGTCGCGCATGATTGAAGCGGCTTCCGGCCCGGACACCATGTGACCGGCCGCGCGGCCGATCTTCGTGCCGCAGGTGTCACACAGAGCCATTTCCAGCTCGGCTGGCTCAGCTTCCGGTGCCGGAGGCGACGGCTGGACGGAAGGCTGAACGCGGCGCCCATCCCGCCTGCCTGCCCGTTCCGCTGTTCGGGTCTGTTTTTGGCCCTGTGCTCTCTGCGGCTTTCCCTCCTGCGCAGCGGACCCCGCATGGATACGACCGATGGCAACGAGTGCTTGGGACATCCCAACAACCACGGCGCACCAGAAGAACCCGGATGCCGATGCGGACGTCGATAAGTCAACGCTTGTCCTCATGAACACTGCTCCGCCGAGGGAAGCGACGGCGAAGAGGATGTTCCCCATCGGGAAAGCGCGTGCTGTGGTATGGTTCTCCATTTCCTTGGTTCCTTTGCTGAGGCCGTTTGAGGGTTTTCGGGGGGCTAACGTCAGGTCGAGAGGTCAGGCGAACCGACGCATGATCGATACTGGAATGCAGTGCTTGTTGGCGACTTCCTCCAACGCCTGGCGGTCGGCCTCAGCGTTTCCCCGTTTGTATGCCTCGGCCGCTTTCCCATACGCATCCAGAACCACTTTCTCGTTCCGCGATCGCAGAGCCAGTTGAGCCCGGCAGGACCCGATCGAGAACCAAGCCTGCGACATCGAGGGATCGAGCGCCACAGCTTGTTCAAGCAGGTCGAGTGCTCCCGCGTTCTTTCCTGCTCTCGCCAGAGCGACGCCTCTGTTTTCCAGTCTCCGGGTTTTCGGGGCGAAAAGCCTGTTCAGGAAGGAAGGCGTACCAATGAGTGGGGCTGATACTGACATGTCCGTGTTCTCCTCTCTGCGTAGGACCTGTGCCGGTGGGAACTCCTCACACGGCGTTCACCCCTTTCCTACGCAGAAAGAAGCCCGATCCTGCGCAGGCTTCCTGGAAAGGGCGGCTTAGCTCCCGCATTCGGCTCTTTGGTGGGCACAGCAACATGCGCTTCAGAACTGCGGCCACCACAGCAGGCAGAACTCACAGGCGAGCCCGCTGTGTTGCGGCGACAACGCCCCCGCGCGTGTGTGGATGGCCCCCGGAGCCCGAGGACGACCGGCACTTGACTCCGCTTCTTCGGCGACCCGACTCTGTCGAGGCTCAGTTCATCATCTTCCGTTGAGCGCCGAACGGAGAAGGTCTTTCACGCCTGTGTCGGTGGCGACATCGACCGGCAGCTTGTCGCCACTGTTTCTGATCGTCGGGTCGGCTCCCGCTCCGAGAAGCTCTCTGGCGACGTCGAGATGACCGCGCTCGGCGGCCAAGTGAAGTGGCGTATCCTCAGAGTCAGTCATGGCACTGATCTCTGCCCCCTTAGCCAGCAGCATCTTGGCGGAGTCCGCGCGACCGGCTTCTGCGGCACGGTGCAACGGTGTTTTGTCGTTCTGGCCGCTGATCTCTATCCCGACACCGGCATCCAGCAGGGCCTCCACACACTCCAGTGCACCGACGGAGACGGCGTCATGCAGTGGCGTCCAGCCGTCGTTCTTCCTGGCGGTCGGATCGGCTCCTTTCGCCAGCAGCTTCCTGAGCACGTCAACGTGTCCACGACTCGCCGCGTAGTGCAGAGCCGTCGTGCCGTCATGTGTTTTGAGGACCACATTGGCGCCGCAGGCAAAGAGGACATCGACAACGTCCGCGTGAGCAGTGTCCACGGCGTAGTGAAGTGGCGTCTTGCCCTGGTGGTCCCTGGCATCAACAGTAGCCCCGGCGTGAATCAGGTACTCGGCGACGCGAGGAAACCCCATTACAGCCGCATCCTGTAGGGCCGTCCGTCCGCCGTTGTCGGGAAGGTCGACCGCGGCACCAGCTTCCACCAACGCCTGGACAACATCCAGAGCACCACGGTAAACCGCGTGGTGTAAAGCCGTGTTCCCCTCCTTGTCCACCCCATCCACGTTCGCCCCGGCCTTCAGGAGGACTTCCGTTGCACGCGCCCGGCGATTCTGAGCCGCGACCGCCAAAGCCGTCTTGCCTTCGCGCTGCCTGGCTTCCAGATCCGCACCAGCCGCGACCAGTGTCTCCATTGTCGGGACATGGTTTTCTGCTGCAGCTACGGTCAGTGGTGTGCTGCCCGAGGCACTGTCTCTCGCGTTGATGTCTGCACCGGCTTCGACCAGGAGCTCCACCGACTCCAAACGTCCGCCCCACCGTGCTGCCCAGTGGAGTGCCGTTCCGCCGTTCTTGTGTACGGGTTCATCCACTCCGACCCCTGCATCCAACAGCGCCTGGATGATCTCGATGCAATTGGCATGCACCGCCTGATACATGGGCGTGACGGCATCGCCAGGCCGGCGAGCGGAGGGGGCCGCACCGGCTCGAAGCAAGAGCCTCGCCACTTCTACGTGCCCCCAATAGGAAGCGGAATGCAGCGCTGCTTCCCCGTTTCTGTACACCGACTCGTTAGGTCCCAGCCCTGCGTCCAGCAGCGCCTGAACAATGTCAGACGACTTGGCATAGGCGGCTCGGTACATCGGCGTCGTCTGATCGTCCGGGCGGGGCGCTCGCGGATTGGCGCCGGATCGGATGAGATGCCTGGCGACATCGACCCGTCCCCAGTCGGCCGCGCAGTACAGCGCGGTGACTCCGTACCTGTTGATCGGTTCGTCAATGCCCACGCCCGCATCCAGGAACGCTTGCACGGCTTCCACAGAGTTGGCGTACACGGCTTGCAGCATCGGAGTGGATTGATCACTCACGCGTCGAGCGCGAGGGTTGGCACCGGCTGCGAGCATGGCTGCAACCAGCCGGCCGTCGCCAGCACCGGCGGCCTCGTGGAGCAGCGTTTCTCCGCCCTTCTTCGCAACGTTGACGGCTGCGTTGGCCTCCACCAGCATCTGTGGCGTGCCGCCTGCGTCAAGGAACTTGGGTAACAGGTCCCGGGCCTCGTCGATTCGGCCCTGATCAAATGCCGTCACCGTCTTCACAAGCAGGTCCTGTTGTTCGGCCGTGTCGGCCGTCTTGATGGGGGTCAAGGATAGGTGGAGAGCACTCAGGGGCAGATCGGCCAACGGCCGGATGTCTTCGACGGGTGTCCCCCAGAAACTCACCTTCTCCAACGGCAGGCCCCGGAGGGGCGAGACGTCCCGGACTTCGCAGTTCGTGAAACGGGCTTCCACTACCTGACCGTCACGCACCACGAAACGGCCGCCGCCGAGGTACTTCGGGTTCAGCTCCCGCAGCTTCGTTTGCGTGACGTCAATCTGTTCTTGGGCGTTCAGCCCGTTGCGGTCGACAATGAACTCGGCAAGATCGCGTCGTTTCTCCGAGACTGCCTGTCGGGACGCCAGGAGTTCTCTGGCCGTGCGTGTATCGTCCGCCATTGCCGTCATAGCGTCGTCGTAGTGCCGGGCAGCTTCCTCGAACCGCCCTGCCTCGTATGCGTGTTCGGCCTGAACCAGAGACGCCTTCCACGGTGTGCCCTCGCCGCCTTGGATTACCGCCGGTTCCATCGGCGTAGAGCCATTCCCGGGCCAGCCCCCCGAGGGCAGATCACTGTTGTACCAGACCACGAGCGCAGCGATGCTGGTGACGAGCAACAGCGTCAATCGCCAGGCCAATGGGTACGGGCCAGCCCCGCGACGGGAGGCGTGTCCGTGCGCGCCGAGCGGCTTCCGCCCGTCGGCCACGCGGTCGAGGTCGGCGACGACGTCCGCCATGGAGGCATACCGGTCGTGCAGCTCACGGGCCATGGCAGCCTCTGCGATCGTGGCAAGATCAACACTCGCCTCCGGACTCCGGGTCAGAATCGGCACGGGGGGCTCCCGCTTGATGGTCTCCAAGAGTGCGTGTGGATCCTCGCCGTTGTAGGGCGGATGGCCGGTCAGCATCTCGTAGAGCATGGCGCCGAACGCATAGATGTCGCAACGTGTGTCTTCCGCTTTTCCTTCGGCCACAGCCGGTGACATGTAGGGGATGGTGCCCTCGATGCGTGCGGTTTGTCGGGTCCACTACCCAGTCGTTGAAGACGGTTTGGGACAGACCGAAGTCGGTCAGGAAGGCACGCCCGTTCGATGCGAGCAGGGCGTTGGCCGTCTTGAGATCCCGGTGGATGATCCCTCGCTCGTGCGCGTACCGCAATCCGCGAGCGATCTGGTAGGAGTAGTAGAGGATGTCGTCCGGATGCATCGGCCCGTCACGGCGCACGCGATCGGCCAGCGTGCCCCCGCCCGCAAAAGGCATAACGAAGTACGGGGCGCCCTCCCGGTCGCACACGCCCAGAGGTCTCATCACGGACGGATGATCCATGTCGTACATGTGCCGGGCTTCGTTCAGGAACCGCCGCACGTACGCTGGCTTCCCTGCCAACTCCGGGCGGATCATCTTGACCGCGACTCTCTCGCCCGTGTCGCGGTCGATCGCCGCGAACACACGCCCCATGCCCCCTTCGCCGATGACCTCTTTCAGGTCATAGCGTTCTACGCGCCCGAGTTGGCCCGGCGCGTCCGGCGGATCGACCATCCGGCTGACCAGCATGTCGTGTATCGAGCCCACGGACACGGGGATGGACGGGGTGGCATCAGCGTTCGGGGTGTCGCTCATCTGTCGTATCCCATCGGTTCGGGATGTCGCGTCTCTTCTGTCGGCTGGCGCTATTGCCCCTTCCTACGCAGAATCGGCCCCGATCCAGCGCCAAGCCCGGTTGTTTCTGCAACCCGCTCTGATCGTGGTCGGACACAGTGCCAGGGATACAAGGATGCCCGGGCAGTTGACATCCGCCAGCCCTTTTATCCGTGGGAGGGTGATCGGGGAAGCAGTTGCTCTGTGGAAAACGATAGCGTCCATCTGCCTCGGGGTGAGTAGTCCGTTCTCCGCCGGGAACCCCTTCCCGGCCGAGTCTTCTCCCTCGGCCCTGTTGTTTGCTCTTCCCGAGGACTTCACTTCCCCGCCTCCTCGTGCCCATCCCACTTCTCCCAGAACTCGGCGGCCGTCTGCTTCCACTTGAAATCGTTGTCGCTGTTCAGGTGCTTCAGATTGGGCAGCTTGCGAAGGGACTCAATGTCCGTGCAGTGCTTGGGTATGGCCAGCTTCTCGAGCGTCTTGCAGTCGGCGATCGGAGTCAGGTCCGTGAGTCTCGGGCAATCCTCCAGCAGCAGCTCCTTGAGCGGGAGCTCCCGGACGACGCCGATGTCCGTCACGCCGCACTTGATCAGATGCAGATAGGTCAATGGCATGCCCTCAAGCGAGGCCAGATCGGTCACACCTTCGGGAAGGCCCAGGGCGGGGAGCTGCATGCCTCTGACGGGCTCGATGTTGGTGACCTTTGTTCGGTCGATGCGTAGATAGGTCAGCGGCATCCCTTTGATCACGCTGATGTCGCTCACCGGCGTACCGCACATGACCAGACTGCGCAAGGGCATTCCTTTGAGGAAACGCACGATGCTGACCCTCGTTTCGCCGATATCCAGATGCTGGAGCCGCATCCCTTGCAGGGGCGATATGTCACTGACCCCGGAGTTCCATAGGTTGAGGGTTGTCAGGGCCATGCCCGACAGCGGGTAGATGTCAGTCACCCTTCTGCACAGGGCCAGCGTCAGCGACTTCAGCGGAAGTCCGGCGAGAGGCGAAAGGTCGCTGACCTTCATGTTCCAGCAGTTGAGGACCTCAATCTGTTTCAGATCGTTCACTGGCGTCAGGTCGGTCACACCGGTCTCGCCGCAGTGAAGCTCCTTCAAGGGCATTCCGCGCAGTACGGAGAGATCGGTTACCTTCGTCCGGTAGACGCTCAGATACTCCAGCGGCATGCCCCGCAAGACGGATATGTCATCGACCGGGCATTGGGAAAGATCGAGATTGCGCAGAGCGAGACCGCCGAGGGGGGAGATATCGGCGACCTCCGACTTGGAGAGGCTGGCGCTGGCGATTCGGCCATCCTGCACCACGAACTGCCCCTTCTCCGACTCATACCCGGCATTGAGTTCCGTCAGTCTCTTCTGGATGAGACCAACCTGCTCCCAAGGTCCGAGAAGCGACCGGGCATCACCAAGACGCGACGCGGCGTCAGCATCCGTCGGCAGCGAGGTCCCCGTGTTCCCGGGCGCCTCGGTCCCGGGCTTCGTCAGCGTGTCTTCGTCCCACTCCCGCCAGAACTGTTCCGCGGGCTTTGTCACGGTCAGCCATGCGCCAGCATCACCGTAGCTGAGATGCTCCAGCTTGGGCAGATGCCGCAGGAAGTCGCTTGCAGGCACATTGGACGGAAGCAGCAGGTGTTCGAGCGTGGGGCACTCCTGCAAGGGGGAGAGGTCGGTGACTCTCTCGCTCCCGCCGAGTCGTAACCGTTTCAGAGGCATCCCGTGCAACGGCGAGAGATCGGTGATCTCCATGTTATCCAGAGCCAGCCACTCCAGCGGCATTCCTCTCAAAGGGGACAGGTCGACAACCTTCGTATCACTTAGGAACAAGACCCGTATAGGCATGCCCGACAACGGCGTGATGTCCGCGACCCGCGTCCCCTCCAACCAAAGGGTCTCCAGCTTCATCCCACGGAGGGGCTCGATGTCCGTGACCGGCACTTCGCTCAGGTAGATCGATGTCAACGGCGCGCCTTTCAAGGGAACCAGGTCGCGCACGCCGATGGTCTTGTGCAGGTTCAAGTGCTTCAACGGCATCCCCTTCAGCGTTGCGATGTCCGCAATCGGCGTACGGGCAAGTGACAGATGATCGAGTTGCTGACCCCGCAACGGCGTCAGGTCGGTCACGGACGTCAGCTCCAGGTCGAGCCAGGTCAATGGCAGGTTGGTCAGCGGCGTGATGTCCTCCACGGTGCTAACGCCCCACAGGTTGAGTCGCGCGAGCGGCATCCCGAGCAGCGGAGCGAGGTCGCGGACTGTCGTATCACGCAGGTTCAGGTCTTTCAGCGGTAATCCGCGCAGAGGCGAAATGTCATGGACTCCGCAGCCTTGGAGGCTGATGCGCGTGATGTGCCCGTCCTCTATCTCGAATCCTCCGTTGAGCCGGTAGTCGGGATTCAGCTCTTGCAGTTTTTGCTTCGTAGCCTCGATCCGAGCGCCTGGATCCAGTTTGGCCCGGGCCGGGATGAACGCGGCCAAGTCGCGCAACGTCTCGGCTTCGTGTTGAGCCGTGGCCAGCATGGTTGCGTCGGTTGCCGCATCGCCCCGCATGGCGTCGATGGCAGCATCGAGCGCTTCCGCTGCTGCTCGGCATCGATTCGCTGCGAGGGCCACGCGTCCTGCCTGGATATGGCGCCGCCAGGCAGGCTGTTCCTCGGTCGGCTCGGAGGCAGTCGCAGCCTGCCAGACGCGGTAGCTTTCGAGCTCGAGCAGGGACTCCGGTTTCTCGCCGCCGGCTGACGCAAGCTGCAATATGGTCGGCTCGATCCTCCTCGATAACACCACTGGCTCGCATGCCTCCGCACCGTTCACAAACACTTCGAGCTTCCTTCCCTCACGAAAGACAACTGTCATCTCGTTGGGCGCGTCCGGCTCGAACGCGGATACCCTCAGAGGCCCGACAGGGAGTCCCTCGAGCGGTATCAGTTCCGGCTTGTCCCTGCCCCAACGACATGGGACCACGCTCAGCCGGCCGTCACTGTCGAGCAACACCTCGAAACCGGCGTCCTTCTCTTTCCAGACGGCGATACCCCAGCCCCGATGCGGGCCGCCACTCGTGCGTGCTGCCACCTCGCAGACGAAGTCCCTGAAGTTGTGGTTGCTCGCCCCCCACGCAGGTGCGCCGCTGCCGTGAAGGTGGATTCTGCCATGCCGGTACGCGCCCGCCCAACCGCCCCAGCCGAATGCGCTGCGTCGGGGGTTGTTCAGGTCGTCGGCCACCAGTACTTTGGCGTTGGCGAGGCCGACTACATCCGAGAGCCGTCTCGGGCCGGGGTCATCTTCGAGCAACGCCGGGGTGTCGGTCGACGTGGCGGCGGCGCTGTCGCGTGCGTCATACTGCCTCCAGAACTCCGCCGCCGTGGTCTGCCACTTGTCGTGCCGCCGGCTCAGATAGGCCAGCTTCGGGAGATCGCGCAGGAAATCGATGTCCGTCGAGTGGGCGGGGATGGCGAGTTTCTGAAGCGACTTGCACTTGGCGAGGGGCCTCAGGTCGTGCAGTTCGGTGCACCCGTCCAATGTGAGGGTGGTGAGAGGAAGCGGAGCCAGTACGCTGATGTTCTTGACAGGCGTCTCTGAAAGGAACAACTCGTTCAGCGGCATGCCCTTCAGTGGGCTTAGATCACGTACCTGTGTTTTGTTCAGGTGAAGGCCCGTCAACCTGAACTGAGACAACGGCGCAAGGTCCGTGATGCCGGTGGCATGGAGGCTAAGGAAGTCCAACGGCATTCCGTTGAGTGCGGCCAGGCTCTCCACGCGCGTGGCGGCCAGGTCCAGACGTCGTACGGGCAACCCCAGTACCGGCGAGAGGTCCCGCAACGGGCACCACGCCAGGAACGCGTGACCGATCTCCTGCCCGTCAGTCGTGATGTGGATGTTCTCACAGCCGGGGTTCAGCTCTTTGAGCTTGGCCACTGTGGCGGCCACTTGGCGTTGAAGGGACATGTCGCCGCGGGCAACGTAGAAGGCGGCCAGGTTCCGGCGCGTCTGGGCTGACCCTCGGCTGATGTCGAGCACAGCGGGGTCCGTGGATGCGTCTCCCGCCATCCCGAGCAATGCACCGTCATACAGCGCGCCCGCCTCTTGGAAGCGCTTTGCCCCATAGGCAGCGTCGGCCTCTGCGAGCAACGCTTGCCACGGCCTGGTGTCCTCCTTCACAACCACGACTGGCAGAGGCGAGTCCGGCTCGGGGCGCGACCTCCGCGGCTTGGTCGGCAACAGCCCACGCGGCAACCAGACAGCCAGGGCTGTGACGGTCGTCGCCAATAGCAGAGCCAGGCGCCACGCGAGTGACCAACGCCTTGGTCTTGGCGGAGTTGCATGACCATGCGCTCCCAAGGGCTCCTCCCCGTCGGCGACTCGGTCCAGATCGGCGATGACGTCCGTCATGGACGCGTACCGATCGTGCAGCTCGCGCGCCATGGCCGCTTCCGCGATGGCAGTCAGCTTCGGATCGGCATCCGGATTCCGGCTCTTGATCGGCCGAGGCGGTCTCTGTTTCATGATCTTGAGCAGATTGGTCGGGCTCTTCCCCACGTAGGGTGGCGATCCCGTCAGCATCTCGTAGAGCATGGCGCCGAAAGCATAGATGTCGCACCGAGTGTCTTCTGCTTTGCCTTCAGCGACTGCCGGCGACATGTAGGGGATCGTGCCCTCGATGCGGGCATTCCCGGGATCGACAATCCAGTCGTTGAAAACAGTCTGCGACAGACCGAAATCCGTCAGGTACGCCTTCCCGTTGGATGCCAGCAGGGCGTTGGCGGGTTTGAGGTCGCGGTGGATAATCCCCCTCTCATGTGCGTACCGGAGACCACGGGCGATCTGGTATGAGTAGTAGACGATATCGTCCGGGTGCATGGGACCGTTGCGCCGGATGCGATCGGCGAGGCTGCCACCACCGGCGAACGGCATCACGAAATACGGGGCCCCCTCACGGGCACACACGCCAATTACCTTCATCACCGACGGGTGGTCCATCTCGTACATGTGTCTGGCTTCGTTCAGGAACCGTCGCACATGTCCGGGCTTGCCCGCCAGCTCCGGCCGGATCATCTTGACCGCGACCTCCTTGCCCGTGTCCCTGTCGATGGCCAGGAAGACGCGCCCCATGCCACCTTCACCGATTACCTCCCTCAAGTCATACCGCTCCACGCGGCCAAGTTGGCCGGGAGCGTCCGGCGGATCGACCATACGCGTCACGAGCATGTCGTGGATGGACCCGACGGAGACAGGGATCGAGGGATTCGGTCCGCGTGTTGACGTCTCACCCATGCATCTGCCCCTCGTCAGATATCCGTTCCGTTTCGGTGGGGCCGAGCATGTCACGCGCTTCTTCGAAGAGGCGTCGGGTGTCCTCGTCCAGCCATCCCCCATCAAGCAGACGCGAGAGCCCCTTTGCGATCTCCGCGTCGGGGAGCGTGGTGATCCGCCGATTCAACCTGACCAGAGCAGCGGCAATGCACGCGTAGTAGAGAACACGAGCGACCTCACGCGGAATTGGTGCGTTGGGACTGGCCTGACACGCTTTGGTGAAGTCCTTGGTGAGCTGGAGCAACTCAATCGGTGGACACTCGTGGCTAAAGAGGTCGTGGAATGTCCTGAGCAAAAGGCTCTCCGAGGCAGCCAGGGCTTTCAGTCGCTGAGCACCGTTACGTGTGAGCTTGCCCAGATCGAATGCGATCGGCGCAGTGAGCTGGTGCCTGAGGATCGCACCCAACTCGCCCATGTCCCACAGACGCTCGGGGCCCTCGTCACCACCGAGAAGTCGGGCGAGGCGATCCGGTGTCACGGAGTGGATGCTGTCGGAGATGTTGCTCATCTTGCCTGCTTGTGTCCTTGTCCGCGGCAGCCACGGTGGCCGCTCTTAACCAACAATACGCCAATGCGAACGTGATCCTGCGTCGGCTCGGCACGTTTTACCCGGAAATCACAGGCGCGCAGCTTGTCCGCTGGACAGAGCCCGGATCAAATCCGCGATCTCCGCCCCGACGTCGCTTTCGCCATCCACCGTCTCCCTGACCACGTCCTCGATCATGCGCTGGAACATGCGCTTGCCGGTTATCAGAATGTTCGAGGCCTGAGCTGGTGATTGAATCCCCCGGGCACCCACGAGTTCATCGTAGCTGAGAGGCGCGGCGTCTTCCAAGATCGGCCGCAGTATACGACCCTCGAATACCGCCCAAATGTCGTCCCGCGCCCTGGCCTGACATTCGGCTCGCATTCGGGTGACGGCTTGGTCGAGAACCTGGCGCGCCCATTCAATCGTGAGCTCCTTCTCGAATCGCGGTTCCTCGCCAATGAGTTCTTGAGCATCGTCCACATTGACGCGCAGCTCCGGCGCCACGCCCCGAACCGCCGCACGTTGGCGGCGTATTTCCGAAATGAAGTAGTTCCGGAAAGACCGGATGAGAAACGACCTGAACCTCCCTTTGCTCCGGTCGGCTTCGCCGACAATGTTGCGTTCCAGCATTTTGTCGGCCACAAACCCCTGTACAAGATCGTCCGCCTGCTCCGCGCGAAGTCGGAGAGACCCCATGGCGAACGCCCGCAACACGGGCAGGTAGGTGTCCAGCAATTCCCCCAAGGCAATCGTCCGACCAGCCTTGTCCAGGTCTCCAGCCCGCACAATCAGGGACCAACACGTCGCCTTGGAATCGGCAATACTCTCGCCGTATGGACGCATGCCAGTTCACCCCGGCTCTATCCAGAGCGCGTTCAGAGTAATACAGTCCCTTACTCAAGTTCACGGAACTGTAACGCCCCCTCTGCGTCCGTGCCACCGTGCCCATTCGCCGCCTCCACGAAGCCCGGTGTACCGGGGGCACGTTGACTTAGCTAAACATCTAGCTACATTGGAAGCAGATAGGAGACGCAGACATGCATCAGGTCACTGTCCACGAAGCGAAGACGAACCTGTCGAAGCTTATCCGCGAGTGCCTTACAGGCGAGACCGTCGTGATCGCGCGCGCCAAGACGCCGGTTGTCCAGCTCGTCCCCGTGCCCCGGCCGCGGAACATGCGTCAGATCGGGGGAGCCAAGGGACTGATCAAAGCGATGGCGGATGACTTCAGCGCGCCGCTGACGGATTTCGCGGAGTACATGCAGTGAAATGCCTCTTGGATACACACGTGTTCCTATGGATGCTGTCCGGCGACGATCGGCTGAGTGCGTCGGCCGCGGAGGCAATCCTGGACGCAGACAACAGGTTGTTTTTCAGCGTCGTCTCCCAGTGGGAGCTCTGCATCAAGATCAGCCTGGGGAAGCTCGAACTGGCAGATGGGTGGCCGCGGATCATCGAGACGCAGATGGAGAAGAACGCCATCGAATGGCTCCCCCTGCGGCCGGAGCATCCACTCGGCCTTCTGAGTCTTCCATTCATCCATCGCGACCCCTTTGACAGGCTTCTCATCTGCCAGGCTCTGCGCGAAGAGCTAGCCCTCATCACGAGCGATGTTCTCATGTCCAAGTACGACGTACCGCTTGTGTGGTGAGTCCCACCTCATGTATTGTCTCTGTCCCCCACCCCAGTCCCGGGCCACCATGAAGAAACTCCACCTTGTCTGTAACGCGCACCTCGATCCGGTCTGGCTGTGGGAATGGGAGGAGGGCGCGGCGGAAGCGATCAGTACATTCCGTACGGCGGCGGACCTGTGCGAGGAATTCGACGGCTTCGTGTTCAACCACAATGAAGCCATCCTGTATCGATGGGTGGAGGAGTACGAGCCGGATCTGTTCGCCCGGATTCAACGGCTTGTGAAGGCGGGGCGCTGGCATATCATGGGGGGGTGGTACCTGCAGCCGGACTGTAACATGCCCAGCGGAGAGTCGTTCGTCCGACAGATCTTGCTCGGACGCCGGTACTTCAGCGAGAAATTCGGGGTGACGCCGACCGTCGCCATCAACCTCGATCCCTTCGGGCACACGCGGGGACTGGCGCAAATTCTCGCCAAGAGCGGGTACACGGGATACTTGTTCTGTCGGCCCGGACAACACGACTGTCCGCTACCGGCGAACGACTTCCTGTGGGAAGGCTACGACGGATCGCGCATTCTGGGCGTCCGCTCGCCCAGTCACTACAACTCGCCGCTCGGGAAGGCCGCCGACAAAGTCGGGCAGTTCCTTGGCCGGGAAGGCGACGGTCCGGTCCTGGTTCTCTGGGGAGTGGGAAACCACGGCGGCGGGCCGTCGCGCAAAGACCTGCGCGATCTGGCGAAACTCATCGCCGAGACGGATTCCGCGGAGATCGCACACTCGACGCCGGAAACGTACTTTGCGGAGATCGCAGAGCGGGCACAGGATCTGCCGGTTCACCGGTCGGACATCAATCCGTGGGCCGTTGGATGTTACACATCGCAGGTCCGCATCAAGCAGAAACACCGATTGCTCGAGAACGAACTCTTCGCCACTGAGAAGATGGTGTCGGCCGCCTGGGCCGCCGGACGGATGCGGTACCCGCGGGACGAGTTGGCGGAAGCGATGCGTGCGCTGGCCACGTCGGAGTTCCACGACGTCCTTCCGGGTTCGTCGATACAACCGGTCGAGGACACCTCGCTGAGGCTCTTGGACCACGGGCTGGAGCTTGTATCGCGAGCGAAAGCGCGCGCGTTCTTCGCATTGGCGCAGGGCTCTCCCAAAGCAACGGACGGCGAGATACCGGTCCTCGTCTACAACCCGCACCCCTTCCCGGTCGATGCCACGGTCGAATGCGAGTTCCAACTCGCGGACCAGAACTGGTCGGGGACATTCACCGACGTTCAGGCGTGCTGCGACGGGCACCCCGTACCCACCCAGGTCGAGAAGGAACTCAGCAGCATCCTCATCGATTGGCGCAAGCGGGTGGTGTTCCGTGCGACGCTCGCGCCGTCGCAGATGAGCCGCTTTGACTGTCGGTTGCACCAACTGCCGGCCAAGCCCGAGAAAGAAGCCCGCGTTGTCGACGGCAAGATCAGCCTCGAGAACGGCCGCCTCGCCGTCGGCATCAACGCTCGCACAGGCCTGGTGGACGTCTTCCGTGTTGACGGTCGCGATTGCTTGCGGTCGGGCGCGTTCCGTCCGATCGTGATGAGGGATGACGAAGACCCGTGGGGCATGCGCGTACGCGCCTTCCGCAGCCGCGAGAGCGCGTTCCGACTGTTTAACAAGACCGAAGCGGCACGGTTCTGCGGACTTCGCGCGCCGGGGATCGACGCCGTACGCGTCATCGAAGACGGGCCTGTGCGGACCGTGGTCGAGGCGGTCTTCGGGCATGGTGACTCGCGGATATGTCAGCGCTACAAGCTCCCCAAGCAGGGCACTACGGTCGAGGTAGAAACACGCGTCCACTGGAACGAAAAGGACCGCATGCTGAAACTGGCCGTGCCTACGGCGTGCCGACGTGGAAAACTGGTAGGGCAGGTGGCGTATGGCGTGGACACGTTACCCTCGAACGGCGACGAGGCCGTGGCCCAGAAGTGGGTAGCCGCCGTGTCACGCAAGGAGGACTTGGCGGTGACAGTGGTGAACGATGGCATCTACGGTTGCGATTTCCGCAACGGCGAGCTTCGCCTATCCCTGCTCCGTTCGCCTGCGTACTCCGCACACCCGGTCGGCAAGGACGACGTCATCGTGCAGGACCGCTACAGCCCCCGCATCGATCAGGGCGAGCGGGTGTTTCGGTTCTGGATCGACGCCGGGACGGTCGACGCCCGTCTGGCGGCCGTCGATCGCGAAGCGCTCGCGCTGAACGAAAAACCGATGGCACTCTCGTTCTTCCCTGCCGGCGGCGACGCAGACGTCACCCCATTCGTCACCCTTGACGACAACGCCGTGCAAGTGGCGGCCATCAAGAAGGCCGAGGACAGGGACTCGCTCATCGTCCGCTTGTTCGAGCCGACCGGCACAGCGCGCAGCACCGTGCTCAGCATCCCGTTTGCGGGTGTGACGAAGGAGATTAGATTGGGTGCGTTCGAAATCCGATCCATAGAAGTCGACCTCCAGACCGGTGTCCTCCGCGACGTCGATCTCGTGGAGGGCACCCACGGATAGCATGACATGCCCAGGGATACCGGACAGAGGGATCCCACGGATGGCAAAGCGTCCCACGGATGTCGGACAGGAGAGAATTCCCACAGATACCGGACAGAGGGATCCCACGGATGGCAAAGCGTCCCACGGATATCGGACAGGAGAGAATTCCCACAGATACCGGACAGAGGGATCCCACGGATGGCAAAGCGTCCCACGGATATCGGACAGGAGAGAATTCCCACAGATGACGGACAGAGGGATCCCACGGATGGCAAAGCGTCCCACGGATATCGGACAGAAACTGTGAGTTCTGCCAGACCCCAACGCCCAACCCGCCATCGGCGGCGAGGCCTCCCGACATTGCCGCCAGGGACTCAAAATCACAGATGATTCTGCTGTACATGATTCTGCCAAAATAGAACGGTCGCCCGCCATCGGCGGCGAGGCCTCCCGACATTGCCGCCAGGGGTTCAATCCGAAATCGCAAACCCGAAATCCGAAATCCCGATGCCTCCCAACATTCTCCTGCTCCATACCGATCAGCAACGGTTTGACACGATTGCCGCGCTCGGCGCGTCGCACATGGTCACACCGAACTTGGACCGTTTGGTGCGCGAGGGGACCACGTTCACCCGTGCCTACAGCGCCAACCCCGTGTGCATGCCGGCGCGACACGACCTGATCACGGGTGTCGCCGCCCGGCATCACGGGTACTATCACAACCAGGGCACGCCCATCCGCGACTACCACCTTGCCACGCTCCCGCGCATGTTGACCGCGGCTGGCTATCAGACAGCTGCTGTGGGCAAGATGCATTTCCTGCCCGAACGCGAGCATCACGGTTTCTCCCACATGTTCCTCATGGAAGAACTCCCGTCCTGTCGCGAAAACGATGCCTATCTCCAGTATCTCGACGAGCAGGGCTACGGGCACGTCCGCTGCCAGCACGGCGTCCGTCCGCTCTTCTATCACACGCCGCAGCGTTCGCGCGTACCCGAGGAACACCACGGTTCCGCGTGGGTCGCCCACAAGACGATCGAGCTCATCGAGACCGAGAGAGACCGGCCCTTCTTCATCTTCGCCAGCTGGGTCGGCCCGCACCCGCCTTACTACGTCCCCGAGCGCTACCTCGATATGTACCGGGACAAGCCGATTCCCTCGCCGTGTTCCGTTCCTGAGGGCGGCGATCGGCAGACGCCTGTCTCACCCGAGAACCCCGCCGTTGACAGTCTCCGCCTGCGCCGGATGCGCGAGGCCTACTGCGCCGCCGTCACGCTCATCGACACACACATTGGGCGAATCCTGGCCGCCCTGGAGGAGACAGGACAGCTCGGCAACACGTTGATCCTCTTCACGACCGATCACGGCGAGATGCTCGGGGACCGTGGCATCTATCAGAAACACGTGCCGTACGAGGGATCTGCGCACATCCCCGTGATCGTTCGCGGCCCCGGATTTGCTCCCGGGGCTCGTTGGCATTCGCCGGTTGTGACATGGGATGTCTCCGCGACGGTCCTCGCCGCCGCGGATGTGGACGTGCCAGCCACGCATCCACTGGTTGGCTGCAGTCTCGGGAGCGCGGACGTCCGTGATCCCGACCGCATCATAGTCTTCCACCACGGTCACGGCCGCAGCCGTTACCTTGCTGCCGTCAGCCGAACCCATAAGTTCGTTCACTGGTACAACGGCGGCGAGGAGGAGCTCTTCGATCTGGTGAATGACCAGTGGGAACAGGCGAATCTGCTGGAGGGCAACGCGACGGAAGCCGCCGAGGTCGCAGACACACTGCGCGCCGCCTGCATCGCGTTTGAGGAAGAACAAGGCGTGGCCGCGAACGTCGTCGACGGCCGGCTTGTCAACCAGCCGTACCAGCCGGTCGGGGCGCACTTTGCCAGCCTGTACCCGCCGTGG
>JGI11705J14877_10000501_pt1 | contig 24478 bp, 20 predicted proteins | sample Etolaghawater15m_FD_14877 | JGI IMG/M metagenome (IMG submission 14877)
CCGTAGAGCCGTAGAGCCGTAGAATCGTAAAACCGTAAAACCGTAGAATCGTAGAACCGTAGAGCCGTAGAGCCGTAGAGCCGTAGAGCCGTAGAACCGTAGAGCCGTAGAGCCGTAGAGCCGTAGAGTGATGGAGAACATAGGATAGGATAGATGGATTTTGAGGAATATGCAGACACATAAAAACCTGGAAGTTTGGCATTTGGGTATTGAGCTTGTAAAGTATGTGTACAAAATCACCGAGACATTTCCCGGTACTGAAAAGTATGGTTTAGTTTCTCAACTTCAGAGGGCGGCTGTATCTGTGCCGACAAATATAGCAGAAGGAGCTGCTCGCAACAGTGAAAAAGATTATTTACGATTCTTGTATATCAGTCTTGGTTCATTAAGTGAACTGGATACACTCATTATCATAAGCAGAGAGTTGAATATGCTTGAAAAGGACGATCAGCTGGATGAATTGATGGATAAGAGTCAAAAGAAATTAATGAAATTAATTAAATACCTGAAATCGAAGCTTGAAGTACAGGGACTGGGATGATGCTTGAATTTGTTCGTTTTTCTGAGACTTCATATTCTGAGTTCAGGGGGGATTTGGATAGGGGCATATATATTTTGGGTCGTTGTTATGAGGATTTTTACGAATATACGGTTCTACGATTTTACGGTTTTACGGGTTTACGGTTTTACGGTTTTACGGTTTTACGGGTTTACGGGTTTACGGGTTTACGATTCTACTCCTCCGAATGGAGAGAAACGAGTTGTTAATATGTATGGACCATCATTATAATTATTGGAGATAAAATGGACGTATTCATACACGAAAGCAGTTATGTTGATGAGGGAGTGCAGATCGGGAAGGGTACGAAGGTATGGCATTTCTGTCATATTCAGAGCGGGTCGGTGCTCGGGGAGGGCTGCAGTCTGGGGCAGAATGTGAATATCGGCAACAATGTGAAGATCGGCAATCATGTGAAGATACAGAACAATGTGTCGGTTTACGAGGGTGTTGAGCTGGAGGATTATGTGTTCTGCGGGCCTTCGATGGTATTCACGAATGTGCTGAATCCGCGGAGTGAGTTTCCGCAGCGGGGCAGTGAATTCTACCATAAGACACTGGTGAAGAAGAGTGCGAGCATTGGGGCTAATGCGACGATCGTGTGCGGGAATACGGTTGGGCGTTATGCTTTTGTGGCGGCGGGTTCGGTGGTGGTGAAGGATGTACCGGACCATGCGCTGGTGGCGGGTGTTCCGGCGAAGCAGATGGGCTGGGTTTGTGAATGCGGGACTAAACTGGTGTTCGGGGCGGAGAGTGCTGTCTGCAGGAAATGCGGGAAAGAATTTGTGAAGGACGGGGACCTGGTGAGCCGATTGGAAGGTGGCCTGTCTCATGATAGATTGGAGGTTAGAAATGACTGAAAAAGATTTCAGTACCTTGGAACTGATCAAGCTTTACTGGCGGAAGAAATTTTTCATTGGGGCGGTGACCTTCGTAATGACGTCATTGTCCATCGTGGGGGCTCTGATGCTGCCGAAGTACTATATAGCGGGGGCGACGATCATGGCCAACGATGAGAGCGGCGGCATGATGGCGGGGCTGGCGGGCATGGCGAGTCAGCTTGGCTTCGGCGGTGTTGTGGGCGGTGTGGGGGATCAGGTGAACCGCTATCTGGCGATTCTGAAGAGCTCGACGCTGAAGGAGAAGGTGATTCGGACATTTGATCTGGCGGAGAAATATGAGAGCAAGACGATGGTGGATGCCTTTGCAGAGTTCAGCGGCAATTACAGTGTGATCCTGGATGAGGAAATGCAGGTGAGTTTCTCCTTCGTGGACAGGGATCAGGAGATGGTTGCGGAGATTGCGAACTATATCCTTTTCTGTCTGGACAGCATCAACCAGAGTCTGACCAACAGCAGCGGTCGGAATCAGCGGATCTTTGTAGAGAGGCAGTACGAGACCATTCTGGACAGTCTGAGCATGCTGGAAAAGAGTTTGGTGGAACTGATGGAGAAGAACAATCTGATCGTGATTCCGGACCAGTTTGCGGCATCTGCGCAGCAGGCAGCGGTGATCAAGAGCAATATTATGCTGAAAGAGGTTGAGCGCGATGTGATGCTTCAGAGTATGGACCGGGATGCGCCGCAGGTCCGGCAGGTTCTGACGGAGATCGGCAGTCTGGAGGAGAAGTATGCAGAATTTTACCGCAGTACGGAGGACGGGCTGTTTGTGAATTTCAACGATGCGCCTAAACTGGGGGTTGAGTACGAGAAGTTGAACAGAAAGATCGAATATTATGCGCAGATCATGATGTTTGTGGGATCGCAGCTGGAGGAGGCGAAGATCGAGGAAGTGAAGGACATTCCCAGTTTTCAGGTTCTGGACCGGCCGATGCGTCCTGACAAGAAATACAAGCCGAGTCGGAGCAAGATCGTGATCGCGGTATTTCTGATGAGTATATCCATGAGTATGGCCTATCTGTATTTCCGTCAGCGCTGGGTACTGGAGGAGAATTGAGTCAGGCGGGGTTTTCAGCGAGACAGGTTAATTGAAGCGATGTTTAGAAGTAGGCGGTGAGACACTGTGAGCAGCGGTAAAGGAAAAAGTTCTTTTCTGTCGGCGTTGACTCAGACCTATGCGGTGCAGGTGATCGCGCTGCTGGCGGGCATTATACTGCTGAAGATCCTGGCGGGGATACTGAGCAAGGAGGACATGGGGGCCTACCTTGTGATCAAGCGTTTTGCGGGCATCGGCTATCCGCTGCTGACATTGAATCTGGGAGTGAGTCTGGCGAGGTATATTCCATTGGCACCGGAGAGAAGTGAACGATTTTTCACACTTGGTTCGGGCATTTTGACGGGTTCGGTGCTGGCGGCAGCCGGGGGAGCGGTGATGTTCAGGGCGGAACTGTCGGTGCTGCTGTTCGGCAGTGAGGCATTAGGCTATCTGATCATTCCGGCACTGCAGTTTTTATACGCATCGGGTATGCAGATTCTGAGCATGGGTTATCTCCGGGGGATACAGGATTTCCGACGCATGAACCTTGTGAACGGGCTGTTTGCTGTGAATGCGCTCTTTGCGCTTGTGATCTTCGCTTTCGGTGGAGAGCAGGACCTGGGGAATTACTTCACGCTGTATACCGTGATCAATCTCAGCCTGAATATTCTGGTTCTGCGGGGACCGCAGCGGGAAGGGCGGCTGGCGAAGGGGTCACGGACCGGGGCGGCTGCAGAGACAGGCGGGGGGCAGGAGCGGGCTTACATCCTCTACGGAGTGAGCCGTATTCCGTCGGTGTTTTTCATCGTAGGACTCTTCAGTCTGCCGGTTTTTTACAGCTCCTCGCAGATCTCACTGGAGGCGGCGGCCACTGTGGGGCTTGTGATCAGCATTGCCAACATCTATCAGACACTGGGTCTGCCTTTCAATCTGCTGATATTACCGGGGACCAGTGATCTCAGTGCAAAAAATGACAGGGAGGGCATCCGCCGCAACGCCGGGAATGTGCTGGATTTTTTCTTTACCCTACCTCTTCTGAGCATATCCCTGATCATCCTTCTGGCGCCGGAGGTGGTGCAGCTGTGGTTCGGGGAGAAATATCTGGACATGGTACCCTACCTCAACCTTTTCGCACCGGCCTCGGCATTTATCATACTCTACAGTCTGCTGCGGGGGATGATTGACGGCATTGAGGACTTTCCCTGGATCAACATCATCACGAGTTCGGCCTTCGCGGTTCTGATACTGAGTTATCTGTTTCTGGACCGTTTTGAGGATATTCTCATGGGTCTGGTGGCGGGATTCAGTGTGTCCCTTTTCGTATTGGGGGGGACGACGGCAGCAGTGCTGAAGCGGCAGACAGGGGTACAGATCTTCAGCCGACGCAATATGCTGAGCGCTCTACTGGCCATGGTCTGGATTCCGGCGGCTTTGGGCATGAACCGTCTGCAGGGCGATCTGGGCTTCTGGATTCTGGGTGTTCTGAAACTGAGTCTGGCGGGAGGGGTACTGGGAATCTCGGTCTGGGTGTACAGGAAGCTGGAGTACGATTGGGTGGGCATGCTGATCCGCGGGAGGCGTGTATGAGTCACTCGCAGAATTCTGAGCAGGCAGGCAGGAATGCGCTACTGGAGCCGGGGCAGGAGCTGCGCAGGGAAATTGATTTTGACCTGGCTTTTCTGATTGCGCTTCCGGGGATCACGGGGCTGTCTGCGGTCTGGCTGGATCACGGGCGATTCATGCTGGCCCTGCAGTTGATGGCGGTGATGCTGTTCTGGGAGATCCTGCTGTTCAAAGACCGTCGTCTCTATGGTCTCAACGGTCTGCGCATCCTGAGTTTTCCTTCGCTGATGTTCCTCAGTTACAGCGCACTGATTGCCATTCCGTCCATTTATATTGTGAGCGTGAAGGAATTAAGCGTACGCTGGGATTTCTGGTACGCGGTACTGAGTTTCTACATCTTTATGCCGCTGGGATTCATACTGGGCAACAGCCTCTGGCCGGTGGAAACGAAGAAGCTGGACCGGCTCTACGTCAGCGGATTTCAGAAAGGGGAGATGGACAGGAAGCTCTATGAATTTCTGGTTCTGCTATTCCTATTCAGTCTGCTGATCATGGCAGATTATCTGCTGCGGGTGCCGGTGATCCCGCTATTCGAACTCATTTCAAATCCTCAGGCCTATCTGGAGGCCTTTTATCTGCGGGAGGAAAGCCGGAAGCTTCTGCAGGTGAGTATCTTTGAGCGCTATCTTTTCAGCTGGCTGATCGAACTCTTTTTTCCGCTGGGAATTGCGGGCTCGGCATTTCTGGCCTTTGCATACAGGCAGAAGAAATACATACGTTTATTTGCGGCATTCTTCGGGCTGGGTCTATTCAACAACTCCCTGACCATTGCCAAGGCACCGACGGCGGCACTTTTCCTGATCCTGCTGAGCTTTCTCTTTCTGAAGCAGCAGAAACTGAGTCTGCGCTTTCTGCTCGGGTCGATCCTGACCATATTCGCGTTTCCCTTCTTTGTCGTATATTTTGTGAGCATACCGGAGATCCGCTACCTGGACAACCTGATCATCAACGGGATTCTGTACAGAGTCTTTGTTGTGCCTGCGGAGGTACTGTATCAATTTTTCAGGGTATTTCCCCTGTACAGCGATTTTCTGGGCGGACGCAGCAGCAACATCTTCGCCTGGCTGCATCCTGAGGGGGGTTTTGACACAGCCAATTACGTGGCGCAGATCTGGTGGCGGGATCCTTTCACAACGGGGCTGGGCAATGCGGTGTATATCGGCAATTTCTGGGCGGATTTCGGCTGGACCGGGGTTGCGCTGTCAACGGTTATTTTAGCGCTTCTGGGGCATTATCTGTACTACAAGATCCTTCGACTCTCGGACTACCGGAAGAGCTCAATGTTCTACATGTTTGTGGCCAGCACGGTGCCTCTTTTCACCTTTTACTTCATCAGTGTGAGCTACACAGTCTATCTGCTGACCAAGGGAATAGTGATCATCTTTGCGCTGCTTTTTCTATTCAAATATCTGCGGCTGAAGAGTGAGACACCGGGAAGCGGGGCGCTGTGATGGGGTTTGGAAAATTCAGAAGTGAAATTCAATGATTGAAAATAACAAAAAGATCGTGATCCTGACGACAGTTCATTTGTGGGACGACACGCGGATATACCAGAAGCAGATACAGAGTCTGGCCAGGGAATTTCCGGTGCTTTACTATGCGCCGGCGCCGTTTGAGCGGAGGATTGAGGGCAATGTGGAGATCCGGGGTCTTCACGAATGGGACCGGGGCAGGAAGAGTGACCGTTTGCGGAACATTCCGGCGCTGATGGGGATCCTGATCCGGCACCGGCATGACATCATACATTTTCATGATCCGGAGATCATGCCTTTTGCGCTAGTGGGCAAGTGGCTGTTCGGGACGACGATCATCATGGACATACATGAGAACAATGAGGATGACATACGTGACAAGGACTGGCTGCCGAGGCCTGTGGGTCAGGCATTTGCGTGGGTTTACCGGAAGATATTCCATATCGCGGCGCGGTTTTTCGACCATTTGATCATAGCTGTGGACCACTTTATTGAGGCTGTTCCGGAAAAATACCGTTCGAAGGTGATCAGCATCCACAATTATCCCCGGCTGGAGCTTTTCGAGGGAGTTGAGAACGCCTCGCAGAGGGTTCTGGGGGACCTAATCCGACTGGGTTATGTGGGAGTGATCCGTGAGGAGAGGGGTTTGAGTCTGATGTGCAGGCTGGTGGAGGCGCTGGATGCGGAGGGGAGGTCGGTGGAGCTGGATCTGGTGGGGAATATTCCGCCGGGGGAGCCTGAGGAGGTGATCGGCGAGGTGCAGGGGCGTCTGAGCGGGCGCAGCAGCATCAGGTATCACGGTCTGATGCCGTACCGGGAGGCGATGGCGGTGATGCAGGGCATTGATATCGGCCTGGTGATCTACATGCCGGAGTACAACAACATCAATAGCAACCCCAACAAGCTCTTTGAATTCATGGTATTGAAAAAGCCGGTGCTGGCGAGTCATTTTCCGATCTGGCGGGGGATACTGGAGAGAAGCGGAGGGGGGCGGACCGTGGATCCGGAGGACCTGAAGTCGGTGAAGGCGGGGGTGCTGGGCATGATGGAGGACCGCGGGACACTGCTGGAGATGGGGGAGAAGGCCTATATTGCGGCGACCACGGAGTTCAACTGGGACAGTGAAGATAAAAAATTAACGGCTCTGTACAGGAAATATTTAAATTAGGCCATGGCAGAACCGCGCGTCACAGTCATCACGCCACTTTACAATGCGGAAAGATTCATCGAAAGGACGATTGCGTCCATCCGTTCGCAGACGCTGAGGGACTGGGAGCTGATTGTGATCAACGACGGCAGCAGCGACGGGGGGCCGGGGATAGTGGAAAGGCTGGCGGCGGAGGACGGTCGGATACGGATGCTGCACACGGGAGGCCGTTTTGGTCCGGGGCGGACGCGGAACGAGGGGATAGGGGCTGCCCGGGGAAAATATATTGCCTTTCTGGACAGCGATGACCTCTGGCTGCCTGAGAAGCTGGAGAAGCAGATCGGGCTGATGGAGGCGGAGGGTCTGGATTTTACCTTTACAGCATACAAAAAGATCGATGCCGAGGACAGAATCACAAGTGATGTGATCCCGGTTCCGGAGAAGGCTTCACTCAGCAGTTTACTCAAGACCAATTATATAGGCACATTGACGGCGGTATTTGACCGGGAGAGTCTGGGACGGATGACCATGAATGACTTTGCGCTTCAGGAGGATTACAGCCTTTGGCTCAACATCCTGAAAAAGACGGACCGGGTGGCTGCGCTTCAGGAGCCTTTGAGTCTGTACCGGGTGCATGCGGACAGCATCAGCCGCAACAAATTCAGGTCGGTAAAATTCCAATGGAAGATCTACCGGGAGCATTTGGGTCTGGGGCTGGGGCTGAGTGTGTGGTATCTGGTGCATTATGCGTATTACGGGTATAGGAAATTCCGTCGGTAGACCACAGATGGAAGAACCACAGATGGAAGAACCACAGATGGAAGAACCACAGATAAGAAGGACCACAGATAACACAGATGGTCGCGGATGGGCGCGGATAAGACTTTTTTATGTTTAACGGCGCTGGCGCGGATGTCGCGGATGGTCGCGGATGGGCGCGGATAAGACTTTTTATGTTTAACGGCGCTGGCGCGGATGTCGCGGATGTCGCGGATGGGCACGGATAAGACTTTTTTATGTTTAACGGCGTTGGCGCGGATGTCGCGGATGGGCGCGGATGTCGCGGATGGTCGCGGATAAGACTTTTTTATGTTTAACGGCGCTGGCGTGGATGTCGCGGATGGGTGTGGATGGGTGTGGATGGGTTCGGGGGATTGGGGGGATCTGTGGTGGGAGGAAAAAAGGCCGTGAATTTCGGCGTTGACTGTCGTAATTTCGGGGCCTATGAAGAAAATTGTCACGGTGATAGGGGCGCGGCCCCAGTTTGTGAAGGAAGCGCCTTTTTCGAAGGTGATCCGGAGACGTTTTGAGGAAGTGATTGTTCATACGGGTCAGCATTATGATGACAATATGAGCCGCATATTTTTTGAGGAGATGGGAATACCGCGTCCGGATGTGAATCTGGAGATCGGCAGCGGGTCTCATGGTCAGCAGACGGCGCGGATCCTGGAGGGTGTTGAGCGTGTTCTGCTGGTGGAGAAGCCTGACTATGTTGTGGTTTTCGGGGACACGAACAGCACGCTTGCGGGGGCCTTGGCGGCGGTGAAGCTGCATATACCGGTGGGTCATATTGAGGCGGGGCTACGGAGTTTCAACCGCAGGATGCCTGAGGAGATCAACAGGATCATGACAGACTCTGTAGCGGATCAGCTTTTCTGTCCGACGCAGCATGCGGTGGATCTGCTGGCGCGGGAGGGAGTGACAGAGAATGTATACCTGACCGGTGACATCATGTTTGATGCTGTGCTGCATTTTCTGCCGAGGGCCCGGGAAAGTTCGGACATATTGAGGAGACTGGGTTTGGAGGACAGGGGTTATCACCTGATGACGGTTCACAGGGCGGAGAACACGGATGATATACTGCGTTTTGTGAGTATTCTTGAGGCATTGAGGGTGAGTGACCGGCCTGTGGTCTTTCCCAGGCATCCTAGATTAAAAGGGTTGATGGAGCGTTCGGAGGTGAAGGCTGTTCTGAGGGAGCTTCCGCATCTGATGATGGTTGAGCCTGTTGGTTTTCTGGACATGATCATGCTGGAGGCTTCGGCGGGAAAGATTCTGACGGACAGCGGGGGTGTACAGAAGGAAGCGTATTACATGCGGAGGCCCTGTATCACGCTGAGGGATGAGACGGAATGGGTTGAGACCGTTGACATCGGCTGGAATGTGATCTGCGGGGCTGATCGGGAGAAGATTTCTGGAGCGATAAGGCATTTTGACGGGGGGGATGGCGGCGACAGAGAGAGGGCAGGATCCGGGGATACTCAGGAGAAGGAGATTAATGACAGCCCATATGGAGAGGGTCGGGCGGCGGAGATCATCGGCGAGAGTATTGGGGCATACCTGGAGGGCGGACAATGAAGCATCGGACCTTTCTGATCTTTGTGTTTATTTCTGACCTGCTGATGTCGGTGGCGGCATTGGCGGGGATCTTTTATCTGCGGTTCCGGGCGGATCTGATCCCGAGTCAGGTGGAGCTTTACTACAGCGATCTGGTTTTTCCGGCGCTTCTGCTGTATCTGTACTGGCTGGTCTTTTACCTGTACTTCGACCTTTACACATTTCCGGCGGCGCCGTCGCGCTTTGATGAGACGGTTCGGGTATACAAGGCACATTTCTACGGTATACTTTTTCTGTATCTGCTGACCTTTGACATAACACAGCCGCTGAGTCTGGGGAGGCTGGCGCTGCTGGCCTACATGCTGCTGCACGGGGGTCTGACGGTTCTGGGGAGGCTGTGGATCATCAGTCTGCAGCGGCGCAACTATCTGCGCGGGATCGGATTGAAGAATGTGCTGATTGTGGGTTATAATGAGTACGGATTTGACATATTCGGGAAGATCCGGGAGTTTCCGGCGCTGGGCTACAAGGTTCAGGGATTCATCACACTGGACATGGCGAAGCACGGGGGAAAGAGTTATGAGGGGATTGAGGTACTGGGGGATGTGGAGGCCTTGCCGGAGATCATCCGGGAGCATGAGATCCGGGAGCTGGTGATCGCGTTTGAGAGTACGAATCACGAGAAGCTGCTGGATGTGGTGAGTCGTGTGGGTCGTTTGAACGTGGGGATAAAGATCATACCGGACATGTACGATATTATCAGCGGACAGGCGCGGACGAATCAGATCTATGGATTTCCGCTGATCGACATCTTTCCGCAGCTGATGCCGCGCTGGGAGAAGATTCTGAAGCGGGCCTTGGATATCGGAGTGAGTTTGTTTGCGCTGCTGGTCTGGCTGCCATTTTCGCCGATTATTGCGCTGATGATCAAGCTTGACAGCCGGGGGCCGGTGTTTTACCGTCAGGAGCGGCTGGGAAAGAACGGGAGGCCGTTCATGATCATCAAGTACCGGACGATGGTGAGTGATGCGGAGGCGAAGACGGGTGCGGTGTGGGCGAGCAAGAACGATCCGCGGATCACGAAGGTGGGAGATTTTCTGAGGAAGAGCCGGATCGACGAGATTCCGCAGTTCTGGAATGTGCTGATGAACGACATGAGTCTGGTGGGACCGAGGCCTGAGCGGAAAGTGTTTATCGACGAGTTTGTGCAGAAGATTCCGCTGTACAAGCACAGATTGAAGATGAAACCGGGGATCACGGGCTGGGCGCAGATCAAGCACAAGTACGATGAGAGTTTTGAGGATGTGAAGACGAAGCTGGAGTACGATCTGTATTATCTGGAGAACATGAGTATACGTCTGGATCTGAAGATCATCCTGTCGACGATCTCGGTGATGCTGTCACGGAAGGGGCAGTGACCGGCAGATGGTGTCAGGCATTGCAAAGGGGGTACTGATACATTTCGGGTCAGCGTCACAGCAAAAAAAGGAATATAAAAACAAATAATCTGCGGTCTCAGAGAGGCATGCGGACAGGAATTCAGAGGATATGATGAAAATAGAGATGGTGGATCTGAAGCGGGAGTATCAGGAACTGAGGAAGGAGATCCTGCCGGCGCTGGAGGAGGTGATGGAGGCTGCGGCGTATATCAAGGGGCCGGCGGTTCAGCGTTTCAGTGAGAGCATGGAGCGTCTGCTGCAGGTGCCGCATCACATTCCCTGTGCGAACGGGACGGATGCGCTGACGATTGCGCTGATGGCGCTGGATGTGAAGGCGGGGGATGAGGTGATCACGAGTCCTTTCACCTTTGTGGCGACGGCGGAGACCATTGCATTCAACGGTGCGGTACCGGTGTTCACAGACATAGATCCGGACAGTTACCTGCTGGATCCGGAGAAGATCGAAGCGGCGATCGGGCCGAGGACGAAGGCGATCATTCCGGTTCATTTATACGGACAGATGGCGGACATGGAAGGCATCATGGCAGTGGCTGAGAGGCATGGGCTGCCGGTGATCGAGGACACGGCTCAGGCGGTATATGCCAGTCATCGGGGAGTATTTGCCGGGACGGTGGGGGACATCGGAACTTTGAGTTATTTTCCCAGCAAGAATTTGGGGGCCTACGGGGATGCGGGGGGCCTGGTGACGAAGGATGATGCGCTGGCTGAGAAGATCGCGATGATTGCGAATCATGGTCAGAAGAGAAAATACGAGCATCACATGATCGGCGTAAACAGTCGGCTGGACACGATGCAGGCGGCGATCCTGGAAGTGAAGCTGCGTTATCTGCCGGAATGGACGGCTCTCAGGCAGGAGGCGGCGGCCAGATACCTGGCGGAACTGGACGGGGATCGGATCAAGCTGCCGGTGACACTGGAGGGCAATGCTCATGTCTACCATCAGTTCACGATACAGGTTGAGGACCGTGATGCGCTGTCGGCCTACCTTGCGGAGCAGGGGATACCGTCGGCGGTTCATTATCCTATTCCGCTGCACAGGCAGCCGGGGTTCGGGGGTCTGGTACGGGTTGTGAGTGCGGAGCATGCGGAGTATGCGGCGGATCATGTATTGAGTCTGCCCATTTCGCCCTGGATCACGGACAAGGAGATCGACTATATCTGTCATCACGTGAACGCATTTGTCGGGCGTTGAGGGCGGGTTTTCTGAGCGGGAGTTGCGGCGGAGGGTCGCTTAAGGGCATCGGGAGCGGGGCTGCGCGGGAGTTGAGACCGTCAGAGGGATTTGAGACTACACAATGACCAATAAAAACGAGGGATAGAGATGTTTGACATCAGACTGATACGGGAGGAGCCGGAGAGGGTGAAGGCGGGGCTGCGGGCGAAGAAGGTGGATGCGCCTGTGGAGCGGATTCTGGAGATCGACCGGGAGCGTCGGGAGTTGGGGCAGAGGGCGGATGAGCTGAAGCACAGGCGTAACACGGTGAGTCAGGAGATCAGTGCGAAGAAGAAGTTGAGGGAGAGCGCGGAGGCGCTGATATTGGAGATGCGCGATGTGGGTACGGAGATCAAGGCGCTTGACGGGGCGCTGGGGGAGTTGGCGGAGGAGCTGCAGGGGCTGGTGATGATGCTGCCGAATCTGCCGTCGGAGAAGACGCCGTCCGGGAAGAGTGAGGCGGACAATGTGGAGGTGCTTCAGTGGGGGGAGGCGCCGGTTTTTGATTTCGAGCCGGTGGATCATCTGACTCTGGGAGAGGGGCTGGGGCTTTTTGATTTCAAGCGGGGAAGCAAGATCAGCGGGAGCGGATTTCCGCTGTATACTGGGAAGGGTGCGCGTCTGGAGCGGAGCATCATCAATTTTATGCTGGATGTACAGACGGAGGAGCACGGATATACGGAGATCATACCGCCCTACGTGGCGAACCGGGAGAGTATGACGGGGACGGGTCAGCTGCCGAAGATGGAAGATGACATGTATCTGGTGGGGAAGGACGATCTGTTTCTGATTCCGACGGCGGAGGTGCCGGTGACGAATATACATCGGGACGAGGTGCTGGGGCTGGATGAGCTGCCGGTGAAATATACGGCGTATTCGCCCTGTTTTAGGCGGGAGGCCGGGAGTTACGGGAAGGACACGCGGGGATTTCAGCGGCTGCATCAGTTCAACAAGGTGGAGATGGTTCAGTTCAGTCATCCGGAGACGAGCTATGCGGTGCTGGATGAGCTGGTTCTGAATGCGCGGGCGATCCTTCAGAAGTTGGGGCTGCATCACCGAGTGATCGAGCTGTGTACTGCGGATTTGAGTTTTGCGGCGGCGCGCTGTTTTGACATAGAGTTGTGGTCGTCGGTGGAGAAGAAGTGGCTGGAGGTGAGCAGCTGCAGTAATTTTGAGGATTTTCAGGCGAGGCGGGCGAACATCAGGTTTCGGGATTCTGACGGGAAGCTGAAGTTCGTGCATACGCTGAACGGGAGCGGGGTAGCTACGCCCCGGCTGATGATTGCAATACTGGAGAGCTGGCAGCAGTCGGACGGGAGTCTGAAGGTGCCGGATGCGCTGGTGCCGTATTTCGGGGCGGAATATATCCTGAGGGAAGTCGAATGATGTATCTGAGAACGGTGTGGGTATTTCTGAATCTGCTGATGTCGGTGCTGGTGGTGGGGCCTGCGATCATACTTCTGTCGCTTTTTGTGAAGGATCAGCGGGTGTATAGCGGTCTGGTGCGTTTCTGGGCGTCCTGGAATGTGGCTGCGGCGGGGATGAAGGTGAAGCTGGAGGGTCTGGAGAATGTGGATCGGAGCCGTCGTTATGTGGTGATGGGCAATCATGAAAGCAGTTTGGACATCTTTCTGGTGCTGGCACTGATTCCACTGGAGCTGCGGATTGTAGCGAAGGCGGAGCTGCAGAAACTGCCTCTGGTGGGGGCTGCGATGGCGCGGGCGCTGTTTCCCTTTGTGGACCGGCGGAATCATCGAAAGGCGGTGGAGAGTCTGAATCGGACCTTTGCGGCGATGAGTGAGTACAATCTGAGTGTGTTCATATATCCTGAGGGGACGCGTGGGGGTGTGGGGAAGATGATTCCGTTCAAGAAGGGGGGATTTGTGCTGGCGATTGAGCGGCAGCTGCCGATCCTGCCGGTGATGCTGGAGGGTGCGGGGAAGATCAATCCTCCGGGCACGATATGGGTTAAGGATACGGATGTGACGATGACCTTTCTGCCGGTGGTGGAGACAGTGGGGCTGACGTTGGCGGACCGGGATGGGTTGAAGGATCGGGTGTTCGGGGTGATGTCGGAGTTTCAAAGCGGTCCGGCCTAGGTCGGACATATGTCCGGCTTAGGCCGGACAGGTTTATACATTTTTTCTGTATAATTATACATTGATTTTTGGCTTAATTTGGTTGAATCGGGTAAAAAGTGCGTTGAATCACACTTTTTTTGTGAATAAATATGCATAATCTTTGCATAAAGTGGTCCGGCCTAGGTCGGACCGATGTCCGGCCCAGGCCGGACCGGAAATAGCAATGGAAAGTTCCCCCATTATGCAGTATCTTAGTTGCAGTTAAAATAAAAAGGATCCCGACCATGAAATTACGGACAGACCGAATGAGAGTGTTAAGTATCGTCATCCTGGTTTTCGGACTGGCAACGGTAGCGGCGGCGAAGGCCCCGGACTGGGTGAAGAGTCCACCGGTGGACAGCCGTTACTACAGCGGAGTCGGATCGGCAGCTGTCATTCCCGGCAGCACGGCGCATATAGAGAATGCCCGTCAGGCTGCATTGGCGGCTATTGCGGCACAGATACAGGTGAACATATCCGCAGAAGTCATGAGCAGTATTATGGAAAGCGGGGATGAGCTGGCGGAGAGTTTCAGACGGAATATACAGAGCAGCACGCAGGCTCAGCTGGAGGGATATGAGCAGGTGGGTCAGCACAGTGAGGGCGGTACTTACTATGCATATTATCGTCTGAGCAAGGCGAAGTATGCGGAGATACAGGCGGAGAAGCGGCGCAAGGCTTCTGAACTGGCCCTGAGTTTCTACCGGGAGTATGAGAGCAGTCTGGCAGCCGGGGAGCCGGCGCGGGCGCTGAACAATCTGATCCGCGCTTTGGAGAGTATGGATGCCTATATTCCTGAGGGTTTGAAGAGCCGGATCGATGGGGAAGACGTCTTTCTGAGCAATGTTTTCACGCAGAAAATACAGAGTCTTCTGGATCAGGTGGAGATCATTGCGGATCCGAAGGTGTTGAAGGTGAAGGCCGGTGAGGCGCTGAAGGACGGCGGTTTCAGGGTAGTACTGTCGGGAGCGGCCATGAAGAATGTGTCACTGCTGCTAGAGAGCAACGGCAGTGGAAACGAGCTGGGGCAGGCGCCGGTGACGGATGGGAGCGGACGGGCGAGTCTGAGGACCGTGCGTATCCGGGACGCGAAAAAAATCCAGAATATCCGAGCTGAACTACTTCTTCAGGGTGAGAAAAAAGGCGGTGCCCTGCTGTATCCTGCGCTGCTTTCGGCTCTGAACAAACCAGCCGGCACCATGGTTCTTCAGGTGAGCGGACCGGTGATCTACATGACAGTGACGGAGACCTACGGGGGTAAGGAACCGACAGTGAAACGGGTTGAGCCTGCCTTGAAGGATATTCTGACGAAGGCGGGTTTCAGTTTCGGCGAGGATCTGGCGGCAGCGGATTTCATGATGGAGGTGACGGCGGACGCCCGGGAGGGCAGTCAGGTGCACACGCTTTTCACGAGTTTTGCGGATCTGAACGTGTCAGTGACCAGTATGAGCAGCGGCAATGAGATCTACAAGAAGGGTCTCAACCGTGTGAAGGGGATAGATCTGGACTTCGAAAAGGCACAGCTGAAGGCCCTGGAGGCGATCGGTGAAAAGGTGCAGAGTGAGATTGCCGGGGAGTTGATCAAGGCTCTGAAATAAGGAGATTCCTGCTGTGCCTGATACCGGGTGCGGCGGAAAGGTCGGTTCCGGCGCATGGGTTCGGGGCTGTTTAAAATAAGAATATAAAAAAAAGAGTGCGAATGCACTCTTTTTGTGTTGATGTGTATTATTCCGTGTGTTTGTACGGGGTAAAAATGTTTCAGGTCTGCAGATCAGGCCTGAGTATGTCCCCCTGTGTTCGGAGTGTCAGTCCCGGGTGGTTTTGAATTTGAAGGGGACATAGAGGGGGCACCAGCGGAAGGCGGCGGTCAGCAGGGGAACGAGGCCGACAGCGCCCCACCAGCTTTCGTAGAGATAGCCGGTTCCGATGATGACAAGACCGAGGATGATGCGAATGATTCTGTCAGTATTTCCAATGTTGCAGGTCATGAGTTCTCTCCTTTTTATGTGAGTTTTGAAATGTTAATACATTTGCGGTGGCAAGCCAAGAGGAAAATCGCGTTTTGTGATGAGTTTGACGCAGGGTTTTGCTATGTGATGCGGTTGGACGGCTGAAGGCGGGCGGAGCTTTGGATTGGGGGGATGAGGCATTGGACCATATCACGAAGGAGGGGATGATATGGGTGGGAGGAAGCGTTTTCGATGGGAGTTGAGACCACGGCTTTCCTTGCCTGCTTATGGCAGATTTTGTATGTTTCGTGAAATTTGAAAGGATGAGGGTATGGTACTGGGTCTGGTCAGAAGGATGAGAATGGATGTTGGGAGCGGCAGAGAAGAAGTTTTGGGAGAAGGAGGTGCTTCAGGGAGCATGAGGGCAGTCATAATCCCTGTCTTTCTTGCGGTGTTGGCGGTGGCCGGGACACTGGTGGCGGAGGCGGGAATGATCCCTATGAGTGAATTGAGGCGTTTTGACCTGAGGGCGGCCGGACTGGAGATGGAGCAGGGGGACATCTTTGAGGCGGGGGATGCGAGTTTGGTGAACGCGATAGTGAAAGTAAACGGCTGCACGGGCAGTTTTATCAGCGGGAGCGGACTGATTCTGACCAATCACCACTGTGCTTATTCGGCGATACAGAATGCCAGCACAGCAGAACGGGACCTTCTGCAGGAGGGTTTTACTGCAGGGAGTCGGGAGGAGGAGATCCCGGCGAAGGGATATCAGGTGCGGATCACGCTGGAGCATTCTGACGTGAGTGAGCGGGTGCTGTCGGCAGTGGAGGAGGGGATGAGTGCACTGGAACGGAACCGGGCGGTGGAAAAGCAGATCAAGGTGATTGAAAAGGAGGCGGAGAAAGAGCGGCCGGGGAAGCGGGCGGAGGTGGCGGAGATGTTTCAGGGCCGGAGTTACACCCTGTTCATCTATGAATATCTGAAGGACGTGCGGCTGGTGTCGGCACCTCCGAAGGCTGTGGGAAATTTTGGTGGAGAAGTGGACAACTGGATGTGGCCCAGGCATACGGGGGACTATAGTCTGATGAGGGTTTACACGGGACCGGAGGGCGAGTCTGCGGAGTACAGCGAAGAGAACATCCCATTTCGTCCCAAACGGGTTCTGGAGCTGCGCAGGGATGCGGTGAGGGACGGGGAATTTGTATTCATGCTGGGTTATCCGGGACGGACCTACAGGAATTACCCGGCTTCATTTCTGGAATACAGCATACAGACTCAACTCCCGACGGTGCGGGGGATTTTTGATGCGCAGATCGATATACTGGAGTCCGTGTCGGGGGCGGATCCGGCCGCAGCGCTGAAGCTGGCATCGAGGATAAAAAGTTTAAGCAACACATCAAAAAACTATGCCGGAAAACTTCGGGGGCTTCAGAGGACGGGGATGCTGGAGAGATGGCAGGCTGTGGATGCGGAGCTGGCTGTGCATGGGACATTTGATGAAGAGGAAAGGGCTCTGGCCGACTCGGTGATCGGGGCACTGGCGCAGGTCTACGGTGAGCGTATGGAATCCTACGGACCGCATTTTATCCTGAAGCGGATCGCTTCAAGTCCCGTACTTATGAGCACGGCCAATTTTATTGCAGAATACAGCGTGGAGAAGGAGAAGGAGGACCTGGATCGGAAATCGGCTTATATGGACAGAAATATTGAACGCAGCAGGCAGAGGCTGTTCATCGCGTTGGACAACTATGTTTATGCGGCAGATCGGGACATTTTGACAGACCTACTGCTTCGCTACGGGCAGATCCGTGACAGATACCCGGTTGAGGCCCTGGATCGATTCTGCGGTGAACGTTTTGAGGAGGAGCGACTTCTCAAGAGGGTTGAGAAAGCCTACAGGAAAACTGGGCTACAGGACAGGGTGCTTGTGGAGAAATATCTTGATATGGACATTGTGGAGCTGAAGAAGCAGCGGGATCCACTGATCCGGCTGATGCTGGGGATGGGGGAACTTTATGACAGACTGGAGGAAGGGGACAGGGCACGGCACGGACAGCTGGATGCGCTGCTGGCGGACTACGGAGAACTGAGGCAGCGTGCNGGAGGGGAGGCCTTTCTGCCGGATGCCAACAGCACACTGAGGCTGAGTTACGGCCGGATCGAGGGTTATTCACCGGCGGATGCACTGTGGGCGGAAGCGATGACGACGGTGGCGGGTCTGCTTGAGAAGGACCGGGGAGAATTTCCATTTGAGGTGCCGGCGGAGATACGTGAGGCGGTTGAGGCTGACAGCAGTGCAGAAAAGCAGACAGTGTGTATCCTCTACAGTCTGGACAGTACGGGCGGTAACAGCGGGTCACCGGTACTGGATGGACAGGGGCGGCTGGTGGGTCTGAATTTTGACCGGGCCTGGGAGGCGACCATCAATGATTATGCCTGGCATTATGATTACAGCCGCAGCATTGGCGTGAGTCTGGACTATGTTCTCTGGCAGCTGAAGGTCTTTGCCGGAGACAGTCATGTGATCGGGGAACTGGGGATCTAAGGCGCGGGAAGTGTTCAGGGCGGGATGATGGAGGGGAGCTGTCACTGTTCCGGTGGCGGGGAAGCGGTTCCGGGTCTTTGCAGAAAATCTGAAAAAAATTACAGCTGAACTTGAAAAGAGGGGTATGAAGCCTTATTTTGTTTCTGTCTGACAAAAGACGGAGAAAAAATGGGGTGTGTGCTGTTTATCCTGTTTCTGCAGGTGTTTAGTCTGTGCGGGGCTGAGTTTATGCTCTATCCTCTGCTGGACGGGGGTTTGGCTGCAGGCAACAGAACGGAGTATTTCGGAGTAGAGAGTTCCCTTCTGAACCCGGCGATAGGGGGTGGAGGGAGGGGGCTGCAGCTGACATACAGTGCCGGATGGCGGGAGACGGGTCTGCGGAGTATACTTTTATCCGGTCAGGGCGGGGAGAGGGGTCCGGTGCTGCATCTCCTGTATCAGGGGCACCGGGACATGAAACACAGTTATCTCAGTGTTCGCAGGGCCTTTGTGCTGGATGATCGTCTGGCGGCGGGTCTGTCTCTGGCTTATGAGAGGCTGGACCTGCTGGGGCTGAGCAGATACAGTCAGACGGCGCTGGATCTTGGATTGAGATACCGCCTGACAGAGGGGTTGGGGGCGGGCCTGCTGTACAGGGACATTGTGAGTATTCGAAAAGACGGTGTGAGGCGTTTGCGGGAGGCTGAGATCACAGGTGGACTGAGCTGGATCCCTGAGCCAGGCAGCCGGCTGATGTTTGCCTTTTCAAAGCAGGGATCCTATCCCCTGTCGGGGGCTGCTTCATACGCCAGAGAAATCTTCGGAGGTGGGGCGGCGCTGCAGATATCCTATGACGACGGGACATCTTCGTTGACGGTGGGTTTGATGCTGAGGCTGCCGGGACAGACAATCTACGGTGAGGTGTTCCGATGGCATCCGCTTTTATTTGAGCAGCATGCGTTTTCGGTGGGGTGGGTGGCCGATGGGGATGATTGAGACGAGTTTTCGGATAGCAGTCATTCTTCTGATCGCGGTATGTGCTGAGGCTGTTGAGGGGCCTGACCAGGACAGTCTGCTGACTTCTGCGGGGGCTGAACTTTTTGAACGGCTGCTGGAGTCCGATCCTGAGGGGGGCGATGGATATATCCGAATGCGATACCGGGTCGGTGAAGGAATACAGTTGAAACTGAAGACCGGATTCAGGGCGGGTCTGAGTTATGGCCGTTATGATGATCTTCAGAGCAGCGGCGAGGTTGAAGCGGGTTCTGTTCTGGAATGGAAGAATGCTGGGTTGCATATCATCAGCGGCCTGGGTACAGTGCATATTGGAGACGGAATTGTGACAGGCAGGAGTATGGGCAGGAGCGGGGTTCGGATGAGCAGGAACGCGGTGAAGGGGAAGGTGAAGATCAGGGGAGATCCCGCTCTGTGGAATGATGAAATCAGGGGGCTGATAGTCAAGGGAGGGCGGGGCAGTCTGTATTATGCTGACTACGGTGTGGGCAGGTCACTGGCTTTTGACGGCGGGCAGGGTCAGGGGGCGGCACTTCACCGGATTTCAGGGAAGGGGCGGTTTATCCTGGAGACCTGGACTTATGTGGGGGGTGGGGACGGTGGATATGTTAAAACGGGCTTTTCAATATCCGGAAATGCATTCCTGAATCATCTGCTGCTGGCCGGGGGGCTGCGTCAGCGGGATCTTGATCTGGGACTGCAGCTTCTGCTGCTGCCGGAGAAATCTGCGGCAATTGATCGGGATGCAAACATCGGGACCTATGCTGAGGAGGGAAGAGCAGTGATAGGGAGTGGGTTCTGGAGGAGACTGGACAGCAGACTGGAGCTGGGGATGTACCTGCTTCTGAGTTACGGAATCAGTGAGGGATTTCGAAAAAAGGTCATTGCAGAGTGCAGCGGCAGATCGGGGAGTATAAAATGGCGACTGCAGCTGCAGTCAGACCGGGAGGACAGTTATGAAGAAGGGGATGTGTGGCCATACGCTGAATACAGGGAGCTTGCTGATCGCAGGGTACTGAGCTGCAGCTCTGACCTGCCTTTTCCTGGTGGGGGAAGCTATCGGGTACAGCTGCAGACGGAGCCAGGAGGATGGTCTGAAGCTGCGATGATGCAGCGTATCAGACTGCCGTTAGGGGAGGGAAGCATTCTATTTCAGCATACTCTGTACAGGACGGCAGAGACAGTGTTTTATCTGGCCAGACCCTATGTCGGGGGCATTTACACCGCTGCGAGACTTCAGGGGATGGGAGAATATGCGGACCTGAGCCTTAAGAGAACAGTTGCAGGAGCGGATCTGAGTCTCAGTATCAGTCTGTTGCCGGAGGATGGACGGCGGATGATTGTGCAATTGCATAAGGATTTAGAGTGAAATTTCCCTAAATTAGGGGTCATGAGATCTCAAATTTCATATCGCCCCTTTCTGCTTCTGCTGTTATTCCTTGGCAGTTTAAATGCGAACACGGGTCTGACCTTCAAGCTCAGCGACATGTTCACGGAGCATTCTGTCACGCAGCTTCGGCTATATGATGAGCAGTGGGTGAGTTTAAACAATTTTATGGATAGCTTTGCTGAGGAGAGCGAGTATGAGAACGGATCCTGGCAGCTGAAGGGGCAGCTTCAGGAGAAAAGCTATCATTTTATGGGTGGTTCGGCCTTTTACCGGATCGGCAATGTTCTCTATCATCTGCCGACGACCACGGAGAGGGTGGGGGACGAACTGTTTATACCGAGCGGTGAGTTCTTGAAGATCCTTCAGACACACTTTTACCCGAAGATCCGTTATGATGCTGTGGAGCAGGCCTATATACTGGGGGCAGCCGTTTACAGTATCGAAGATATAGAGGTGAAGGAATTCAAGAACGGCAGTATGGTCCGTATTCTGACGAACAAGGAATTCAGTAAAAAGAACTGTTCACTCTGGGAGGGCAGCGGCGGATACCTGTATTTTACGATCTACGATGCCAGTTGTGACACATTGGCGCTGGCCCGGGAATTCAGCAGCGGCACCATTCGATATGTACAGCCTATGCAGCTGGACAAGAGTGTTCAGCTGAACTTCAGGTTGAGACACAGCATCACAGGTTCAGAATTTTATATAGAGAAAGATCCGGGCAGCATCGTCATCAATTTGCGGAAGCCACTGACCAGTGACATGAAAGAGGAGTTGATCGAGACACGGAAGAAGTGGCTTATCGACACCATTGTTCTGGATGCAGGACACGGCGGCAAGGATCCCGGGGCACTGGGTTATGACGGGACGAAGGAGAAGGATATCACACTGGATGTTGTGCTGCGGCTGGGGCGTCTGCTGGAGAGCAATCTGGGAGTCAACGTCATATACACCCGTAAGACAGATACATTCATACCGCTTCAGCAGAGGACAAGTATTGCCAACAAGAGCGGGGGTAAACTGTTTATCAGTGTTCACTGCAACAGCACGCGGAACCGGAGTATCAGCGGCAGTGAGACCTATCTTTTAAGCATGGAAAAAAACTCTGCGGCGGTGGCGGTGGCTGAACTTGAGAACAAGGTGATACAATTTGAGGAAAATCAGGAATTTTATGATAAACTGACATCGGAGCAGAAGATCCTGGCCAGTCTGGCGCAGAACACATTTATGAAAGAGAGTGAGGAACTGGCGGGGATCATAGAGAAGAATTTCATCAGCAGTCTGCACAAGAGCTTTGCCGGAAGCAGCCGTGGTGTGAAGCAGGCGGGTTTTTATGTTCTGGTGGGGGCCTCGATGCCGAACGTGCTGACGGAGATCGGTTTTATCAGCAACCGGAATGACCTTCGCAATCTGAAGAAGCCCTCCTACCGGCAGAAGGTTGCGGAAAGCCTTTATTATGCGATCCGGGAATTTAAGACTGAACACGAGAAAGAAGTCAGGAACTGAGATAGTTGAAACGGACCTTGACAGGGAGAGGGCGGAGATGCTGAAGGCTGCGGATGCTGCGATGCCGATCGGTGTTTTTGACAGTGGTCTCGGAGGGCTGACGGTGTACCGGACACTGCGGGAACTGCTTCCGGGCGAGGATATAATTTACCTGGGAGATACTGCGAGGGTTCCCTACGGATCAAAAAGTCCTGAGACCATTATCCGCTTCAGTTCACAGATCAGTTCATATTTACTGGAGCAGTCCGTCAAGTGTATCGTGGTGGCGTGCAATACGGCCAGCAGTCTGGCATTGGAAACGCTGATGCAGCGGTCTCCGCGGCCGGTGCTGGGAGTTATCGACGCTGGAGTGAGGACGGCCGTCAGGGCCAGCCTGAGTGGAAGGATGGCGGTGATCGGCACTGAGGCGACGATACAGAGCGGGGCATATTTGAAGAGTTTAAGAAAGCTTCAGGAGACAGCGGTTATGGATGCCTACGCCTGTCCTCTTTTTGTACCGCTGGTGGAGGAAGGCTGGACGGAGCATCCTGCGGCGGCAATGATTGCAGAGGAATACCTGAAGCCTCTGAAGGAGGGCAGTACGGATACGCTGATCCTGGGCTGCACACATTACCCGATCCTGGAGCCGCTGATACAGCGGACACTGGGCAGCGGGGTACAGATCGTCAATCCGGCTGAAGCTGTAGCCGAGGATGTCAGGGAACTGCTGAGTGGAAGCGGTCTGTTGAATCCGGCGAAGGGGGGGGGCAGCAGTCGATTTATTGTGACTGATCTGCCGAAGAAATTTCATACACTGAGCATGCGTTTTCTGGGACAGGGTATAGAGAGCGTGGAGCATCTATCCGTGGAAAAACTGGAAAGCTACCGTCTGACCGGTGAGTAAGACAGCGATGATATCGGCGCCATCCTATCTGGAAGCCCTTTTTCAGAGAATGGGCGGCGGCATGAAATTCGGACTGGAGCGGACAGAGAAGTTCATGGACTATCTGGGTCACCCCTACCGTGAATTCAGAGCTGTGCATGTGGCGGGCAGCAATGGAAAAGGTTCGGTGACAGCGGTTCTGGCGGAGATTTTCAGAGCCCATGGAGAGAGTACTGGCCGTTTCACTTCGCCGCATCTGCTTCATTTCAACGAGCGGATGCGGATGAACGGAGACATGATTCCCGAGGAGACGGTGCGAAGGTATCTGCAGGTCTGGGATGAGTATATGCAGCGCTCGGAGATCAGTTTTTTTGAGATCAGCACCGGAATGGCCTTCCGCTGGTTTGCCGACATGAAAGCGGAAACCGCTGTGATTGAAACCGGTTTAGGCGGCCGTCTTGACAGCACAAATGTACTGGATCCCGCATTGTCGGTGATCACGCGGATTGCCAAGGACCACACGGGCATACTGGGAGCCACCCTGAAAAAGATCGCAGCAGAAAAGGCGGGGATCATCAAGCAGGGCAGGCCGGTGATATGCTGTCCTCAGGGACGGGGAGTCATGCAGGTTCTGCGGGACAGGGCTGAAGAACAGAAGGCTCCCTTTTATGTGAGTCCGTCTCTGAAGCAGGTTAGGGATCTGGAATACAGGGACCATGAAATGATCTTCACGACCCGTTTTGACGGGATGCGGTATCGCAGCCGGCTGATCGGCGAGCATCAGCTGGAAAATATTCTTCTTGCTCTGACAGCAGCTGAACTGAAGCTTGGGAAAAAATATGATCGGGAACTGGCAGCCGGGGCACTTGCTGAGGTGCAGTGGGCGGGCCGTTTTGAACGGGTGAGCCGAGACCCTCTGGTCATCTATGATGCGGGGCATAATCTGAACGGTGCGGTGAAGACCCTGGAAACACTGAAGACCGTTTATCCGGCCTACAGGATTCGCTGTGTGCTGGGGCTGCTCGGGGATAAGGATCTGGTAAAGATACACCGGCTCTTTCGGGAGCAGGGGGCTCAGATTCTTATGTGCCCTGTGGAAAGTCACCGGTCACCTACGGTGGGAGAGCTTCAAAAAATGGCAGCTGACAGCAGAGAGGTCTGTGGACGTGCCGATGAGGCGCTGGAGCTGCAGCTCGGCAGCATGGATAGAGCAAAGGACCTGCTTCTGGTATTCGGCAGTCATCATCTGGCTGAGGCCGTATACAGACGCTTCCCCTCGGACAGGGTTTAGCGATAGTGTGAAGCGGCAGGGCCAGGGCAGCTCATTCCGGAATAGGTATTCCCGGCAGAGCGCTTCCCGGCAGAGC